>Ga0181554_1001322_pt1 | contig 23614 bp, 17 predicted proteins | sample 011ome_16_FD_145602 | JGI IMG/M metagenome (GOLD analysis project Ga0181554, IMG submission 145602) | Coastal salt marsh microbial communities from the Groves Creek Marsh, Skidaway Island, Georgia - 011503CT metaG (spades assembly) | ecosystem: Environmental > Aquatic > Marine > Intertidal zone... | reverse complement strand
GAGTAAATATGATCCGTTTTGATGACTACTTTTGAGTACATATCAGTGATGATTATTACGAATTGCATAAAAAGTTGAACACCTCTCGCGCGCACGCAACCCTCTTCTCTCTCTCTCTCTTTCTTTCTCTCTCTCTTTTTTGTTGTTTCAAAACGCTTACGCTTCCTTCACAAAAAAATACGCGCTCGAAACTCCTCCTTCCTTGCCGCCGCCACCACCAAAAATTTCCTCGACGACGACGTAAACGACGAATGTAGAAAGATGAGCGCCAAAGATGAAACCACCGCCGCGACAACCAGCACTCTTCTCGCGATCGATAACGACAACGACGACGAGGCGCTCCGTTCTTTCGTTGAAACGCTCACTCTTAAGGACGAAGAAAAAAAGAAGAAAAACGCTCACGCGCCCACGAGCGATACTTTTTCATTGCCTCCTTGCCTGGATTATTACTTGGACCAGTTACTCAGAAACAGCTCGAGCGACGAGGACGAGGAAGGCGGTGGGTCGTGTTACGAAACGAGAGATGGACATTTGCCGCCTTTGCTCGTATCTTCGGGGTGTTTGGAGCAGCCGGAAAAACGGAAAAAGAAACGTCTGAAATCATGCCTCGAGTTGATCATGAACCACGAGGAAGAGCACTATCTGCCTTCTTCGCCCCCTGAGGAAGAGGCGCAAAGAAACAACACCATGTTGATGCACGACGAAAAACAAGAAGGGATATTACGGTTCATGAACAGAGATAAAGATATTGACGTGTGGGGAGTGTGCATGTCTGATGCGACGCGCGCGAACAATCCGAAACGTAAGAGCAATTTCAATTTCGAAGACGAAGACGACGAGGCGTTGATTCCGAGCGGCAATTTCTTCTCGAGCGACGACACGATGACGATATCTGTAACTATCCCGGATCAAACAAAATTTCCCTTGAACGAAGAGATGTGGCGAGCGAATGCGTCGAAGAAAGAGCCTGATGTCGCCATGAAAGACATTAAGAAAAAACGTTCTTTGCACGCGGTGCCGAAATCCAATCGGCGGGCGAAACCTCAAAATCCGTCTAGGACCTCGCAGATGAGAGGTGCAGCATTTTTATAATTTGTAACTATTTTTTGATAACTTATGTGTAACAAACAGGTGTAACAAAGCACAGATTAACAGGAAGATACGAAGCGCACTTATGGGACTCTTCTTCGGCGCGTGCGACGCCTAAACCTGGCGGCAGGACGCGAGGAAGACAGATTTATTTAGGTGGGTATTTAACAGAGCTTGAGGCGGCGAAAAGTTACGATAAAGCCGCGATTAAGTTATGGGGGAGAGATGCTAATTTAAATTTTGATTACGAAACGTACGCGGAAGATATCCAGATGATGAAATCCTATGATTTTGCCGCGTACGTTGCCGCGTTGCGACGAGAATCCAGCGGATTTACTCGAGGCGTTTCAAAATATCGCGGCGTGACAAAATATGTTAAGAGTACAACCAACCAACAAGGCAAGGCGTCGACAAAACAGTTGTGGGAATCGCGTCTGGGCCGCGTGAAAGGATCCAAGTACGTGTATCTGGGAACGTTCGATACTGAGATAGAAGCCGCGCGAGGCTACGACTTGGCGAGCTTGAAATATCGAGGCGACAAGGCCGTGACAAACTTTGATAAATGCAACTATTCCGAGACAGAAATAGAAACTTTCAAGTTCCCACACCGAGCCGATGCTCGCGACGAGACGGATGATAGCGACGACGATGATAATGATGTTACCAAAAACAAACCTGAAAAGATAGAGAAGAAGAAGGAGAAGAAGAAAGACGAGAAATTGGAGCCGTGAAAATGTTCTATGTATTGTATTTTTCGTTTTTACAAGGATATTAAACTTTTGTATGGTAATTATACGCGACTCGCTGTGATACTGCAACGTGTTCTTGTTCTTAACCCGAACGAACGCACTGCATTCTTAAAGATGAAGGCTATTCGACAAAAAAGAATTATCGGGACCCTCCGCGTCTCTTCTTTCGGCTGCCTCTTCGATTTCCACGGCTACTATCCTCACCATCTTCCTGAACTTTCGCCGGTCCATCTTCAAAATCCCCAAACTCGCTCTCTACTGCGCTCTTCACTTTCGCAGGTCCTTCGTCAAAATCGGTAAACTCCGCAGAAATGGCGTTCGAGACGTCAACTTTCGGAGCCGCCGCCTTTGGAATAGTCGCGCCCGATCTTCTCTCTCTTTTCGGAACGTAATCCACTCTCACCGGTTGCGAAGACGCTCCACCACCATCACCAGCCGCCGTAGCACCACCAACGTTGACGATCGGTTTCGTCGTCTTTCGCAAATACACCGTTTGCGCAGTCGTGACGATGTTGTTAAAGAACCAATACAAAGTCAATCCAGCCGGCACGTTCAAGGAAAAATAGCCAATCATCAGCGGCAAAAACTTCAAAATCGCTTGCGATTGTTGTTGCGCTGGATCTGCTGACTTTGCTGATTCCGGTTGCATGATCTTTTGCGACACCGATTGCGAAATGACCAACAATACCGGCAAGACCAAGTACGACAAGGCGTCGTGCCAACCAATGGGCGGCGCCCCGTCCACGAGCGGGAACAACCACGAAAATCCAGCGCCGTCGTTTCGCATTTCAATCGTTGCCGGTCCACCTAAGCTCGGAATCCAATAAAAGCCATCTTGCAGCAAACCTTCCACCGAGGCGTTGGACAACGCTCGGTACAAACCAATAAACACCGGCAACGTCGCAAAGGTGGGCAAACATCCCGCCAACGGGTTAAAGTTCGCCTCCTTGTACAATCTCGCCGTTTCCATCTGTAACCTCTCCGGGTCGTTCGCATACATAGCTTGTAACTCTTTCACTTTCGGTTGCAGCGCTTGCATGTTCACCGAACCTTCGATCTGTTTCTTCGTCAACGGAAACGTGACCAACTTCACCAACAAAGTTAACGCGAGAATAGAGAACCCGTACGAATTCGTCCCCGCGACGGGTGCTAAAATGCCATCGATACCTTCTAAAGTCGACTCTAAGGCGTTCGTGATTGGTCCGAGCCACCCGCCTTTTTGTAAAGCCGATTTCTTCTCCTTCTCTGGTGGTTTGTTCGTCGCGTCCACCGCCGGCGCTTGTTCCAAGGTCATCTCCGCCGATGCGGCGTCGGCGACTTCAAACACTCTTTGCACCTCTATCTGATTCGTCGAGGACGAAAAATCATACACTTCCGCGATTCGATCGGCGTCTATCGCACCAATCATCGCCGCACCAGCACCCCCGGGCACAGGTGGTAAAAATAAAACCGCGTTCGTGCGCACAGAAATCTTCTTCCTTCGTCTCATCGGCAAAATCGCTGACGACGACGATTTTTGCGTCGCCGTCTTCAAAAAAGAATTCCGACCGCCCCGAGAGGAGAAAGAAGGAGAAAAAGAAGACGAAGAAGACGAAGAACACCCGGAAGAAGAAGAGGACGTCTTCATCGCTCGAGAGGCGATTTGAGTCGCAGCAGCGCAGACAGTGCTCATACTTTTGAAGAAGAGGTCGTGTTTGGGCGTTGAAAGAATAAGGACAATCGAATATATTATTTTTATCCAGAAGCTGTGTGTGAAAAAAAAAGCTGTGACATAGCTTTTTGCTGACGTAAGTAAGGCGGCTTTTGGTTGGCAGTATTTGAGAAGAGGAAAGTTTTTATTTTCACTCGCCCGGTGAGCTGAGTGATGCCTTGGGTGTCGTTTGTTTTTTCAATCGCGAAAAACGAAGACGCAAAAAGAGAGGTTATATGATAATATGGATGTCTGTGTGGTTAATATTACAAGAGTATATATAAAGTAAATGTGGTTTACTACTTCTAGTATTATTATTATTATAAAACCAACGCGTCTTTGATGAGTTTGATTTGCTCTTCCGCGTGGACGGACCCGTAGCCAGTGGACGGACTGGCGGCTTGGTTTCGACCGGCGTATTTCAACTCGCCTTCTTTGCCGAGGTGCTTGAACAGCGTGCGTATGCGTTGGTCGACGTGGGTGTACGCGCCCATGTTTAACGGTTCTTCTTGACACCAGACGACTTCGGCGTTTGGATAGCGTTTTAATTCGCGCTCGACTAAATCCCACGGGAACGGGGCTAACTGTTCGATGCGGCAAATTTTAATGGTGTCTTCCGCTTTCAACGCTTCACGTTCGGCATCCAACTCGTAGTAGACTTTACCCGAGCAGAAAACGAGACGCTGAACGTGGTCTTCAACTGGAATGTTGGTTAAACCGCGTACTTTAGCCGTTTTATCCATGATTAAACGTTTAAATCGCGTGCCTTGAGCGTCGGTGAGAGAATCGACGTCGTCGAATTCACTCAAAGGCGAGAGGCATTTGGGATGACGCAACAGGTTCTTCGGCGACATGACAATTAAGGGCTTGCGGTAATCGCGGTGGATTTGGCGTCGGAGGAGGTGGAAGTAATTGGCCGGGGTGGTGACGTTACAGATTTGCCAATTTGTGCCTTGAATGGCTAATCGCTTGGTTTGGGACATGTCCGGAACGACGCGAGGATCTTCGTCAGACATTTGTAAGAACCTTTCCAATCGAGCGGAGGAGTGTTCTGGACCTTGACCGTCGTAGCCGTGCGGGAGGAGCAACGTCAAACCAGTTTGTCTCAGCCACTTCGCTTCGCCAGAGGAGATGAACTGATCGATAATAACTTGCGCAGAGTTGGCAAAATCGCCAAACTGCGCTTCCCAAATGACCAACGAGTTCGGATTGTCCAAAGAATATCCGAGCTCAAAACCGAGGACGCCGAATTCCGACAAGGATGAGTTACACACCGTAAAATACTTCAAGCCCTTTTCGGCTATTTTGTCTCGGTATAAGTTACGCAACGGTACAAACCTTTCGCCGGTACTTTGATCTTTGATAACCGCGTGTCGGTGAGAAAACGTACCTCTTTCGACGTCTTGGCCGGATAAGCGCACGTGGTTACCTTCGTTCAGCAGAGTACCAAACGCAAGCATTTCCGCGGTAGCCCAATCAACATTCTCTCCGGTTTCAAACATTTTCCTTCTGGCATCGTACACGCGCTTGACGATTTTGTGCGGCGTAAACGTTTCTGGAATTTCGGTAATTTTCGCGCCAACTTCTCTCAAGACTTGCGGGTCGACGCCAGTGTTGCGAATGGACGCGAATTGATCGGGCGATTTAAAGCCTTGCCAGTGCGACGAAACCCAATCGCGAAACTTCGGGACGTAGTTCTTCGACATCTCAAACTCCGTATCTAACTCTTTCAAGATTTCCGTGTGTTTTGCTTTCACCTCATCCGCCGTTAAAACGCCTTCCTTAACCAACTTTTCCGCGTATTGTTGATGCGCCGAGACGTGTTTTTTGATCACTTTATACATCAAAGGCTGCGTGAACATCGGTTCGTCGATTTCATTGTGACCAAACTTTCTGTAGCACACGATATCGACAACCGCGTCGGCTTTGAACTTTTGTCGCCACTCCAAGGCGAGTTGCATGACCCACGCGACGGCTTCGACGTCGTCCCCGTTGACGTGGAACACCGGCGCTTCGATGCACTTTGCGACGTCAGTACAATACATAGACGATCTCGAATGTTTGGGATCGGTCGTAAAGGCGACTTGATTGTTCACGACAATGTGCAAAGTACCTCCAACGTGGTATTCCGGAAGTTGCGACATATCCAACGTCTCGTATACGATACCTTGACCGGAAAAAGCGCCATCGCCGTGTAAAAGCACCGGGATGACCGTTTCTTTCTCATAGTCTTTGGTATAAAACTGTCTCGCCGCGCATTTGCCGATAACCACTGTATCTACGGCTTCTAAGTGCGACGGGTTCGCGAGTAACGACAGTTGGACTTTCTTATCTTGGTTCACGCCTCTTCTGGTGACCACGGACGTACCTAAGTGATATTTCACGTCCCCGGAACCGGTGTATTGCGATCCGCTCAAGCCCAACTCGCCAGTTGGTTTCGGTCCACCTTTAAACTCGTTGAAGATAGTTTGTAACGGCTTACGAATGACGTTCGCTAAGACGTTCAAACGTCCTCTGTGCGGCATACCAATGTTGATGTTCTTCACTCCCAAATCCGCCGCTCGATCGACGGCTTCTTCAAACCCGGGAATCAATGTTTCGCACCCTTCCAATCCAAATCGTTTCGCCGCGGTGTACTTGTTCGATAAAAACGTCTCGAACAATTCCGCGCGCGCTAATCGTTCAAACAGAATCTTCTTCCGTTCTGGTTTGTATCCTTTTTGAGTAGGCGTCTCGATCTGTTCTCGCAACCAGTTACACTTCTCGCGATCCATTATGTGCATGTATTCGTACCCTATGTTCCCACAATACGTCTCTCTTAATCGAGACAAAATATCTCTCAACGTCCAATACGGTTGATCTTCAGCTAAGAAACCTTTCATGCGCCAAGTTCCAAGGAAAAACTCGCGATCTAAGTCTTTCTCCGTGAAACCGTACAACTCAGGATCCAACGACACGTTTACGCTCTTCTTCCCCATCCCTAACGGATCGAGCGTAGCCATCTCGTGGCCAGCTGTTTGGTATGCGCGAACCAATAAAAGTAAGCGCATGGATTCTTGAATCAAATCTGAGGTGACTTCAGACGGAGCCGTCGAACTGCTTGGCGTGGCTCTCCTCTCTCTCGCCACCGGCGCGTTCCCGTTCTTCGCGTCTTCCCACATCGACGACAACTCTTTCCCGGTCATCCCTTTATCTAAACTCTGAAGTAAAGTCGACCACGATTTATCCATTCCTATTTCACCCCCCTCCTCTTTAAATCGTTTCTCCATCTCTTCTAAATACGCCACCGAATTCGCGTTCAAAAACTCGTCTCTCAACTCCCTCATCGGTGTCGGTTTATTCTGTTGTTCCGTTGGTTTCGACGGAGACGACGTTAACGTCTTTACCATAAAAAAAGACGATTGAGACGACGGATGATGAAAACGATGACGACGCGAACGCGTCGTCGTCGTCAAACCACCTTCACCACCAATCGTTGTTGCTCGTCTCAAAGAGTTATAATAAAAGCGCCGTTGAAAAATGATTCCATTCTTTGTACTCGTTGTCCCCAACGGTGATGATGGTGCCGTGATGCTGCTACTACTCCTATCCCTCCTCCTCCTGTTCCTCCTCGCACTTTGCTCCCCCAAGCGGCGGTGGTCGTCGTTCGCCACAAAAGCCCCGCTGCTCTTCTCGCCGTCGTCTCCCTCATCTCTCTCTCTCTCTCTCTCTCTTTACTAGTATTCGTAGTAAAAAGTTGTGTTTGAATCTGAAGACTTCGACGCAAAGTCTGCTGCCTCTTTCCTTCAAAGGCTTTAAACCCTAATTAGAGGAGGTCATTTTGCTTTTTCAAAGAGAAAATTTTTCACGAGAAAACGCAGAAGAAAAAGCTCGTTGTTTTGTTGCGAATACTCCTTAAACAACTCATCAACAACAACAGTTTAATAATAATAATAATAATAACAACAACAACAACGATGAATTTCCAAACGTCCACGCAGAAAAAGTCGTGGACGTTTACGTCTCCGAACGAGTTAGCCGAGCGGAGACACGCGCAGAGGAAAAAAGCGTTGGACGTGTTGTTGTCGTCCTCATCGGTAAAGAAGAAAGAATGCGTTGAAGAAAATGATGAAAAACTAAAGATGATGATGGAAAAAGAATTCTCCTTCCCGACCGCGAAAGAGGAAGAGATATACCGGAAACGATTGGAGGCGAAAATAGACCCTTTATGTTCGGCGTTTAATTTACCGGTGAAAGTGACGCACAGCGCGACGACGTTGTTCAAGAGATATTGTTTAAGCAATCCAATCGTGTTGACAAATTTGAAAATAGTCATGGTGGCTTCGGTGTACTTGGCGTGTAAAGTGGAAGAGTCGTACGTGAGCGCGGAGCAATTATGTAAAGTGGTGAAAGATATCGATTATAACAAGGTGTTAAACGCGGAGTTGGCGGTTTTGCAAGGGGTAGATTTTCAGTTGATTTCGTTCGGCGCGTTTCGGCCGCTGCGCGGGTTTCGCGCGGATGCGATTCATACCGTGAATAGCGACGGGGGTGAGGATGGTAGTAGCAGTAATAATAATAAAGTGGTAGTCGTAGAAAAAATCAGAGAGTGTTATACTAAATCGCAGGAGGATTTAAAGAAGCAATTGTTGACGGATGCGATGTTTTTGTTCCCTCCCGGACAGTTGGCGTTGTCGGCGTTTTTGAAAGCGGCCAAGGAGGTTGGATGTAAAGAGTTGGAGGAGTACATCGTGACGAAATGTTTACGAAACGAACCGGATTTGCTGAAGAATTTAGATGCGATTGAAAAAATGACGAAAGAAGAAGGGGAGGAGCCGGAAGAAGCGGAGGCCAAGAAGGCTGATCAGGCGATGAAGGCGTTTCAGAAGAAGAACGCGAAAACGCTCGGCGCCGCTTTGAAGAAACAAGCGAGCAAGGAAAATTTAGCCGGCGAGGAGCCGGTAGAAGACGACGAGGCGAGGAAGAAAAAGAAACAAAAGGTGATGGAAGAGGAGAGAGCAAAAGAAGACGCGGCGTTCGATTGATGCAGTAGAGTATAGTAAAGCTTTTAGAATGCGTAGAATAAAGTAATAAAAAAGATAGTAGTGGGGTGATAATATACAACACATTTAATAAATATAGTTCGAATTTAGTTGTTTGCCGACGCGCGTTAGTTGCCGACGTGCATCATCAACTCGTAGCTCGCCATCAAATCTTTTTGCGCATCCGTCATGGCCGGTTTCGATTCATCCATTGCGTACGCGATTTCAGCTTTGACAGCCTTGTCTTGCTCCGGCGTCATGTCCTGTTCCGTCGTCGCTTTTCCTCCTCCATCGTAATCGTCGCTTAAAATATTGTCCAAATACGCGTTCATGTCTTTAATTTTATCAACTTTCGATTCTTCTTCGTCTTCTTTTTCGCCCAAACCTGCGTCACCCTTTTTATCGCTCGTCGTGTCGTCGTCCTCATCGTCGACGCCGAAGGAGGTTAAGAACTCGCCAGATTCCGAGAGAAATTTTTTCGCCTTGGCGCGGGCCGCTTTGATTTCCTCCACTTGATCCTCGTCTGGCTTGTATTTCTTCACTTCTTCTTCTTCCGCATCTTTCTCGAGTTCGGCTTGGATGTCCTCGACCGAGCGACCGCTGCTGCTGTCATCATCGTCGATTTCTTCGATTTCCTCAACCGTCGTCACGCCGCTGGCTTCATCGACCGTCACCGTAGACTTTTTGGTACTCGTCGTCGATGAAGTGGCCTCTGGCTCCGCCGCAGATTCTTCATCTTTTTTCGTTACTTCTTCTTCTTCTTCTTCTTCATCGTCGTTCGTTTCGTCTTCCACCATTTCTGATTCTTTTGCTTCTTCTTTTGCTTCTTCTTTTGCTTCTTTTACTTTTACTTTAGCTTCTTTATGGTGTTTTTGGGAGGAGGACGAGGAGTGTTTCTTCGCCGGCGCCTCTGGCGGCACTTCGGCGTCTTCCTCGGCAGATTCTGTCGCCATTTCCGAAAGATGGTGATGGTGTTTCGAAGAAGAAGAAGAGGAAGCGACCGTTTCTTTCGCCTCTTTCGTTTCTTCCGGCACTTCTTCCTCCTTTTTCTCGTGCTTCTTACCGCTGTGCCTCGTCTTTTTTCCAGAAGAAGACGACACCACCAAAGGCGGCTCTTCCTTCTCCATCGCCTCGCTCGCCTCTTCTTCCGCCGCCAACTCTTCCTTCTTTTCCTTCTTCTTCGAAGAGTGCTGATGATGATGCTTCTTGCTCTCCAAATCCGAGGTCAAAGTCTCCGCCGCTTTCTCTTCCACCTCCTCCTTCAACTCTTCGCCCTTCTCCTCCAACGCTTCCACCGGCGGCGAGTGCATGAACGACGAGAGCATAGATTTCGCGGATTCGAGAATGGATGTGTCTTTTTTCTTGTCATCGTTCTCTGATTTCGCCAACTTTGATGAGGAAGACTTCTTTCTGGAAGACTTTGTTTTCGTCTCGACGGAAGCGTCAACCTCAGCTTTGAGGGAGGAGGAAGCAGCAGACCCTCCTTTCCCTAACATTGCCATTCGTCTTGGAAGAACTCCACGACCAGCCGCCGTAACATCACCACCGGTAAAAGAAGAAGCAGATCCACCATTCGCGACGGCCAACGCGACCATGGCAGTCGCGCACACCGCACCGACGGCGCCTCCGTACGCTCTCATTTTGTTGGAAGATGATTTCTTAACAACAGGACTCACGCGTCCTCCTCCTTCATCAGATGATGAGGAATCACCCAACAGAGTCTGCGTTTCCCCGTTTATACTCGAACTGGTAGTACTAGTACTTCTACTCGTGGTAGTATTCATGATGATAAACGCTCTCTCTTTCTCTCTCTTACACTCTCTCTCTCTGAAGATATGTGATCGTATATCGCGTGTAGGTCTGGAGAGATACGAACATCGGTCGTTCCGCGGCTTCCGATATTAGTTTAGGGTTTACACTCCGATTTCTAAACCCTAAACCCTACTCCGAGAGCCCTTTTCCCCTCCTGAGAAAAGGAGGCGCCGCATTAGTACTACAACGGAGCGGAGGATGCCACGCTAGGAAAACGACGAAGGTGAGATTTACGCGACTTTGACTCGGCCGTTGCTGCGCGTGAAAGTTCTCTCTTCTTTTATCTGTCCTTCTTTTATTTGTCCTTTCCTTCTTTCCTCTCTCTCTGATTTCTTTTCTCATCATCATTCGGCGGACTACCCCCGGACCTTCCCAACACGTAATGGAAGCGATGGTTTCCAAGATGCCAACACGAACGATGGATAACATATTTAGGACACCTCTCGGAAACACTCGAGAGCCTTTCTCCTTCAAAACTAACTGATCTCGAATTATTACCGTCGGATTCTAGTTTGTGCCTCGGAGCGACATTCTTATTATTGTTTCGTTTGTTCCAACTATATTCGTTGTTGTTGTTGTTGTCGTTACACTACTGACTCGAAAATCACCAACTTTGCGCATTCGCTCAACAGAGAGAAAAGAGGAGAGAGCAAAAAAGACGCTCTGAAGAACTATGCATCTATCACCGGGAGGGAGTTCTCGCTCTCGGGTGTACACGAACGAAACTGCTCTGCTGCTGCTGTAAATGCTCTACTGTTACAAAAAGGACTACGTTCTACGTTCTATTGTGTAATGTGATTTGTACGCATACGCGAGCGCGAGACATACTCATCACTCGTTTCCACCTCCTTCGCGAGTACCACCACTCAATAATATCCCGCACGCCACGTTCCTCCCTTCCTCTACTAACACGTTAAACGTCGCCACGCAATTCGCGGTGTCCATGACCTCCACCGCCATGCCCATTTTCCTCGCCCACTTCAAGCTTTCCTCGGGAACTTGCTTCAGCGTTTTCCCCGTCCCGAACAAAATCACGTCCGGCGTTTCCTCTAAAAGTTTCGCGTAGATAAGCGAGTCGATGGAAATATCTTCCACTTTGAGAGGTTTCCACAGCGCGCGGAAGTTTTTGTGCACGAAAATGGACGATCGCAGTTCCTCTCGGTTGATTTCAAACCACTCGTCGGTGTGCGCGTCGATGCGGAAGTTCTTTTCCACTTCAGCGTCGTCTGAATCGTCGTCGAATAAATGGAACGAAGACGGGTCGCGAGTGGATACCGTCGAGGGAGGAGGTGGAGAAGGAGAAGATGCTGATGATATCGACGACGTGGCAAAGCAGCGGGCTTTTCGCGTCGTCGTCATCATCATCTTTAAAGGTTTCCGTCGCAGCATTTTTGTTTGGAAGTTTTCCTCTTCGAATTGGATTTTCCAATTCACTTCATTATAAATACTCTGCTCTATCTACGATGCCGCCAAAGAAGAAGAAAGGTCCCGGACGACCGCCGAAGAAGAAGAATAAGACGACCACGACGACGCCGAAGAAGAAGAAAACGTCGACGCCGGAACCACCTTCTTCACCTTTGACGACGAACGAAGAATTTGAAGACGAACACGTGGGGAAACGCATCGAAGTGGAATACGGCACCGGAGGAACCAAACGATGGTACGTGGGGACGATTATCTCCTCGAAACCGGACAAAAATCTCGCCATGGTGTTTTACGAGTTCGACAAGCAGCTCGGGATCATCGATTTCCCGAAATTGAAGAGAGATACCAGGCTGGTGCCGAAAGCGTCGAGGTGGACGGAGAAGATGATGAAAGTTTTGCTGACGAAAGAGTTGAAGATTAAGAACAAACAAGACATGGAGAAAGAGTGGATGAAACAGGAAGGGAAGAGAGTGGAAGAAAGCGAGGACGAGGAGGACGATTTTGCGGACGAGGACGAGGATGATGATGATGATGATGAGAACGGAGGCGCGAAGAATGACGTCCCGGATGAAGTGTACGAGACGCTCTCGACGGACGGCAGATGGCGTTGGCCGACTTTGAATGAGCTGTACGAGACGAAATTGGTCAAAGCAGGGGCGAGGACGGGGAGAGAGGCGTTCGTGCTGACGACAATTACGTTTAAACATGCGTATCGAGAGGAGGAGGATGGGCCAATCGCGGAAGCTGGCGCGGCGATGGTGAGCGTAGGCGCGTGCGTTCGAGTGAAGGAGAAGAATCGATTGGTGCGAGTCGACCAGATCGACGAGAAGAAAGGAACGTTTAAAGGAGTTAGAATTCTTACTCGAAACGAATGTAGACACGAGTGGGTCGGGAAATTCATCGACGTTTGTCCAAAGCAAGGGTTAAAGCCGAACGAAATCAAAAGTATGTCGGACGAAGAGGCGAACGAGTACGAAATCTTCGTCACCGAGGACGATTCCGGGTGGATTGATATCGGCGACATCGTCGAAGTGATGAATGCGAGACATCATTTGGTGCAACCTCCGAAAAAGAAATCGTTGGAAGACAACGTGTTTGAAACCAGAGTAGCGACGATGAAGTTTACGAACACCGGGGCGAGTGGAAGGAGAGAGACGGAGTTGGAGGCGAAGGTTTTCAGGACAAAGAAAGTGACGTGTTTGAGCACATTTACGAGCGACGAGAAAACTCTCGCGAGCGAAAGAAAGCGAGTGATGGATAGCGTCGTAGCGTTAGTCGAAGAAGAGAGCAGCGCGAAGAAGAAGAAAGGTGCCACGAAGAAAACACCGGGGGCGTCGGCGGAGAAGCAGAAGAAGCCGGCGGCAACATCGGCGAAGAAGAAAGAAGTAGAAGTCAAAAAAGTAGTAGAAGGAAAAGTAGCGCGGAAACAGTCGACGCCGGAACCTCCGAGAGAAGATGAGAAAGATGCTGTCGATAAGAATAAGAATAAGAGTGCAGAAAAGTCGCCGTCGGCTGTGGGAATTATAACTCCTACCACCGCCACCAACGGCGTGCCGCCGGAGAAAAAGAAAGGCATAGAAGTGATTGAGTTCATCGTCCCAGAAGAGCAGAAGAAGAAGCAAGAACAGACAGCAAAGAAAAGAGTTCGAGAAAAACAAGAGGAAGAGGAGGAACAACGGAAGCAAAAGCGAGAGAAGGATGAAAAGTCTGCTCTCGCTGCGGAGGCATCCGCCGCCTCAGTAGTTGCTTCCGAGACGAAAACGCCGCAATACAAACGACCTCTCATTGGACAAAAATCAACACCAATGCCTTCCTCGGCCGGAGGAGGTGCGGGCTTTTCAATACCGAAGCAAAATGCGGTAGCACCGACGCCACCAGTTGTTTCTAGCTTTCAATCCGCGACGGCGCCGCCTCCCTTACCGCCGAATCCAGCCACGGAAAAACTGCGAGAGGCGATGAATCAACTCAAAGCGGAGTACGCGAACTGGCCTAACTTTTCATTCAAGAACGGGAGAAAATCAATGTTTCTTTTCGGCCCGAGCATTTTGTCGCACCCGTTTAATCCCCAAGCTAAAGCTTGTAAACAATGCGGGAAAGTTGGTCACTTCCAGAGAGATTGTCCTTCTTCGATGAAATACAACCGCTCCGGCGGCGGCGGCGGCGGAGGAATGAAGTGTTACAACTGCAACGGTTTCGGCCACAAATCTGCAGACTGTCCTGCGAGAGGAATTCGGCAGCAGCAGCAGCATCAACAGCATCGGCAACGAGAGAGATGGTAGGAAACAAACACAGCGCGTCTTCAAGTTAGACTTGAAAAGTAGTTTAAATTGTTGAAGTGACAAAAACGATGAAAAGGTAAATAAATTAAAAACGCTTCGTTTTCGATTGCGATACAAAAATTATGTTTCCATCCAGAAAATTAATCCTTCTCGCATCCGTCTTTGCGTTCCTCTTCTCGTTCAACGCAGGCGCCGCTACTACGTCGGATCCAACTGTCGCTGAGTTAGTTCGTCTGCTTCAAGACGGGAGCGATTATCTCATGAAAATGGTCGCGCAATCCGATCCGCGCGTTGCTGAGATCTTATTGACCAAACAGACAGATGGCGAAACGACGTCTTCGACGACGACGATGGCACGGCAAACGAACGGCACGGCAAACTCTACGTTTTTAGAATCTCTGGAGAATGATTTGGATGACTTGTTTACGACCTTTTTATCCTCCATCGATCCCAATGATGTCAACGCCGCTCAAGTTCGCATCGCGAGCAGAAGTGAAGAAAATTCTTCGAGCAGAAACGAGTTTTCCTCGACGTCTGATCCGTCGTGTTTCCCTGGCTGGTACAGACCGAAATCGGTAAAGAGCGCGAGAATTTTCGGGCCGCAACTAGGAATTACGCTCAGAGCTGGCGAATGTCGCGTTGTTAAAAACATCACCAGCGCTTTGCGGAAAGTCGAGTGCGACTCGCCTTCAATCGCGTACTCGGTATTACCGGGAGGCGTGACTGCAAAGGGTGAAACGGCAGAACTTTTCGCCGGCGAAACGTGCGGAGTATCGGAAGCCGATCGAGATTTGGTTGAGATTTCTAAAGCGGATAGATTAATATCGTTCGACGATCCGTTAATAGTAGGGTTGAGTGATTTCGCGTGAGGTACAATACAGCTGTTATATTAATATTTTCCTAATCATCTTCGAAGAAGTGCCTGGTTCGTAAAAGAAAATCATCGATCTTCTTCGACTTTCGTCGCGGTGACGGTATACGCGTCTTCAATCTCCTCCAACGTTTTACCTTTCGTTTCCACGACACTGAAATATATCGAAGCGACGCTCAAAACGCCAATCGACGCGAACCCGAAATACGTAGACTTGATGCCAATTTGTTCAATCGCGTACGGCAAGTTTAAACTGACGATGAAGTTAGACCCGAAGTTTAAAAGCGTCGCGATGCCAACCGCTTGCGAACGGACTTTCGTCGGGAACACCTCCCCGACTAACAACCACGCAATTGGACCAAAACTCACTTGATACGCGCCTACGTATAAGAAAATAGCAGCCACGGAAATGCGCGCTTGCGTTTCTGAAAGTGCCGCTGCCTCGACGCCGGATCCCGCAAAATCCGGCGAGGCCAACGCTAGAACCATCAGCGACAACGTAATCAAGCTCACCCCGCCGAGTAACAACGGACGCCGGCCTAAACTGTCTACTTTCCACACGGCTATACCGGTCATGAATAGTTTGAACACGCCAACCACGACGGCAATGTTCGAGGCGCCTTGCGCCGACCACCCGGCCGCCTCGAACGTTTGCGTCGCGTAATACAACACCGACGGTTGCCCAGTTAATTGCTGAAACAAAACCACCGATAAGCCGACGTACAAAGCTTTCGCGTATTTCTTATCTAAAATCGCAAACGGCGATTTCGTTCTTCCCATCTCTTCTTTCCTCCTCACGTTCGCAAACATGTTGATCTCGTCTAATTCGTTCATCAATTCCATCTCGCTCACGTTCGGCCCTCGCAATTTTTTCAGCGCCGGAAACGAGTCCATATTTTTCGACGCCAACCATCTCGGAGAATCCGGTAAGATGAACCCAGCACCGACTAACGTCAACACTGCGAATGGCACAGAGGTTAAAAACATGGATCTCCATCCCCCATCTTCCCCGACGTACTGACTCGCGCAAAAATACCCGCACAAAATCCCAAACACAATCGCCGCTTCTTTCAAAGAAATCAAAGTTCCTCTCAGAGAACTCGGCGCGGTCTCCGCGATGTACACCGGCGCGCCGTGCATGGCAAATCCAATCCCTAACCCATAAATAGCTTTCGCAAAGATTAAAAAATCAACCGACTGCGCGTTCGCTTCCATAGTCCCGCCGATTAAATACAACACTCCCGCCAAGGCGATTTCTTTCCTCGATCCCAACTTCTCGCCGGCGCCGGCGGCGGCGACCGCGGATGCCGTCAACGCGCCAAAAAGAGACGCGGAGACAATTTGACCCGATTGCGACGCAGTCAAATTGAAGAAATCCGATGAGGATGTTTTTATGCTCTCCAGCGCGCCCGAAGAGAGGCCAATATCGAGACCAAAAAGGAACCCGGCTAACGCCGGAAAGGCGAACGCGACACCGACTCGACCGTAATCAATCAATTTTTTCGTATCTTTCTTCATCACCTCGTCGTCGTTGTTCGAATACGTAGCTTTCGTTCGAACCAAAAATCCTTTCGATGATGACGACGACAACACCACCACTCTGTCGTCGGTATATGATTCACTTTTCGCAATACTACCGCGCGCGTCGGAACAGACACCAGAAGAAGAAGAAGATGATTTTGTGTTTCGGTCTCCCCGAAATGCGGCAAAAGCAAAGGCACCAAAACGACTTTTCTTACGAAAACTCCGACGAGAAGAGGACGCCTTGTTGGTCGAAGAAGAAGAAGAAGAAGAAAAACTCGCGAACAGGGTGGTCGTCTTCACTTCTGCGAAGGTGGTGGTGGTCGGTGTCGCTCCGCGCATGTGAATACTAATACTGAGAGTAGTATTATACGTGATATCCTACGCACTTCTTCTGGAGTAACAAACCCCTAAAAATCAAAAGCTTCTGCAAAAGAACCAAAAAATATCCGCAAAAATGGCGACTGAACGAGAAACGCGCGCTTCTATCAACGACGCGTTGAAGAAGGAACACGCGAACCTGAAGAAGGAAAGTGAACGGCTGAAGAGTAACATTGAACGTTCGAAAAGAGAGATCGATGCATTGCGAGAGCAGAATGCTCGATTATCTCGCACGCTTGCTCGATACCAAAGAGAAGGTCTGGAGTTGAAACGAGAAGAGAGAAGAGTGACTCTGCGCAGGGAAGAAGAGAGAAGAGAGACTGAGTACGCGGAAGTTCTCAGGGACGCGTTCGACGTGAATCCCCTCGAAAATGGGGAGAGAGAGAATCCATCGCAAGTTCTGAGGCGAGTTTATCGAGAGATGATGGTCGAAGAGTGCGATCGCGACATAGAAGAAGCGTTAAAGAGAGAACTCGAAAGAGAGAAGAATCGAGAGCAGTGGTGAGAGAAAAAAAGGTGAAATCTGAGCACTTTTAGAGATACAAAATGTAGAGGAAAAAGGAGTTATTCAAAACACACACATGTGGAAAATTCTTCATTATAAGATACACAATACAATAAACAAACACACATACAAATAATAAACACACACACATCTCACAACATCAAACGTAAACATGATGTTAACGACTTCTTTGCGACCGTTCCACGTTTTGGACGCCTCTTTAGCGGCTGAATTGGAGGACATGTTCTTCGACGCGGTGGATTCCGTGTTGCCTCCTTCGCATTCTTTTTCTTCCACGCGGGGGCAACAATCATCATCATCATCATCGCAAGAACAAAAGCGCGCGCTCTCCACGACGACGTCGTCCTGGAGAGGAAGGCAAGTGCAAACGAGAGAAACGAACCGAGGAACAATGGTGAAAATGAACGTTCCCGGCGTGTCCGCGAGAGACGTGAAGGTCACGTTAACAGGCGGTTGTCTTCGAGATTCTTCGAAAAAAGAAGACGAATCGAAACTTCTTTCTTCGATTGGGGTGCCCACGTCTTTGAGAATTGACTTTCTCGGCGACGAACGACAACAAGCGGAAAGAGGAGGAGGAGGAAACAACATAACGATTAAGCTGAAAAGAAAGGCGACGTACGACATCGAAAACGCCAAAGGTTTGGTGTGCGACGGCGTTTTGCGGGTGGTCGTGCCGAAAATAACTTTGCCGAAGGTCGACGTCAAGGTTGCCTCCGGCGAAGCGGAGCGTCCTCCGGCGGAGGAAAGCGAAGTAACGCTAAAATTTGCCGTGGCGGGGTATTCGAGTTCTGATATTTCTGTCGAGTTGGATGCCGAGAGAGAAAGGTTGAAGATTTTTGGGGAGCTCAAAGATAAGTCGAGCGAGTTTGAACGCGTGGTGCCAGTACCGAGAGGGTTGCGCGCCGAGCACGTGACTTTGTGCGCGGTGGAGAACGGCGTGCTCGAACTCCGTTTGCGAGACCCGCTGGCAATTGAGAAGCGGATCGTGCCGGTATTGAGCACGTCGCCTCCGCCTCTGCCATCTCCACCGTCTCAAGAAGTGGCGGCGCAAGTCAATCAACCGATGATGACTACCACCACCATCACGGGCAGCGGAGAAGAAGAGAAGAAACCGACGGAACAACAAGACAACCGCGTGGTGTTGATGAAGACGGAAGTTCCCGGGTATTCCGCCAAAGACATCGAGTGCTGCATAAACGTCGATCGCACGATCGAAGCAAAAAGAAGCAACGGAAGAGGCGTCAAAATCGGCATCCCGAACTCAATCAACGTTGACTCCATCAAAGCGTACTGCGAACACGGCATCTTCCAAGTCCTCGGTGAAACCGAACCGCCCTTCACGCCGCGCGCGGTTGCGGTCGACATCGCCGGTCCGAGCGAAGACGCCGAGAAGCAAAAAATGCTCAAACAGTTGGAAGACACGATGGTCGAAGAAGACCAGGAAGAAGAAGAAAACGACGCCGTGCTCGTGAACAAGAAAGAAGGCGTCGAGGAAGAGAAGAAGACGAGCGCTTAAGCGCTCGTCGAGAGAGATACAAAAGAGAGACGCGTACTCATCTCGTCGCGCGATGAAAATCGCAAAAACGAGAACACAGAGAGAAAGGAAAAGTACTGGACAGACCTTATAAATAAAAGAACAACCTTGAGAACAATTGAACACACATACTCGAGTACTACTAAAAGAATGTTTCGTCGCGCGTCCTCGTCTTCGCTCTCGATCTTTTCCAGACGAGCGGTGTCTTCGATGGAGACTTGTTGTTCTTCATCTTCATCTTCTTTATCTTCTTCTTCTTCTTCTGTAAACGTCGGCGTTTTTAAGAATGTGTTTTTACCATCATCGACGTGTCTTTCGTTGCGGCAAGCGCAATCGAAATCATCGTCTTCTTTCGCGGAAGGAGGACGATTTGGTCGTGCTTTGAACACGACGGCAGCGACGAAAGAAGAAACCAGTAACAAAAGTCAAAACGAAATTGAAATGAAAGGCATCACTCTGAGAGGCCGCCCGATGTATTTGGACATGCAAGCGACCACCCCAGTGGATCCGAGAGTTTTAGACGCCATGTTGCCATATTTCGTGAGCTCGTACGGGAACCCGCACTCGCGAACGCATTATTTCGGGTGGGAGGCGGAAAATGCGAACGAAGAGGCGAGGAAGAACGTGGCAGATGTGATTGGGGCGACGGAGAAAGAGATTATTTTTACCAGTGGAGCGACGGAGTCGAATAACATGGCGATTAAAGGCATCGCGAATTTTTATAAGTCGGGAGGGAAGACGCACGTCATCACGACGCAAACGGAACACAAGTGCGTTTTGGATTCGTGCAGGCAGTTGCAACAAAACGGATTCGACGTGACGTATTTGCCGGTGAAAACGAACGGTTTGATCGATTTAGAGGAGTTGAAGAAAGCTATTCGCCCTGGGGAGACGTGTTTGGTATCGGTGATGGCGGTAAATAACGAAATCGGAGTCGTGCAGCCATTGAAGGAAATCGGGGAGATTTGTCGCGCGAATAAGGTGTTTTTTCACACGGATGCCGCGCAGGCGGTTGGTAAGATTCCCTTGGACGTGGACGAGATGAAAATTGATTGCATGTCAATCTCGGGGCACAAAATTTACGGCCCGAAAGGTGTCGGCGCCATTTACGTTCGAAGACGACCGAGGGTTAGAATGGAACCAATCATCAACGGTGGTGGTCAAGAGAGAGGTTTACGAAGCGGGACGTTACCGACGCCGTTATTGGTCGGGTTAGGCGAAGCCTGCAAAGTCGCTAAAGAGGAAATGGAATACGATCACAAACACGTAGAAAGGCTTTCCAAACGATTGTTGGACGGGTTGAAAGAACGCATTCCGTATTTAGTCGTAAATGGTGACGAGGAGCAAAGATACCCGGGTAACTTGAACGTATCGTTTGCATACGTTGAAGGTGAATCGTTATTGATGGGTTTAAAAGATTGCGCGGTTTCCTCTGGGTCGGCGTGTACGAGCGCGAGTTTGGAACCGAGTTACGTGTTGAGAGCGCTGGGCGTGGAAGAGGACATGGCGCACACGAGCATTAGATACGGAATCGGGAGATTCACCACGGAGGAAGAGGTGGACCGCGCGGTAGAGTTGACAGCAGAAGTCGTGGAAAAGTTGAGAGAGATGAGTCCGTTGTACGAGATGGTGCAAGAAGGGATTGACATTTCAAAGATCCAGTGGAGCTCTCATTAGCAAAACATTTCAACGCTCTATTATTAAAATACATATATCTAATATACAAACAACATAATCATCGATTCATCGATCTTGCGCATCGTTACTACTCAACACTTCAATCTCATACACCGATAACGTGTACGCGTCGAGCGAGAATGGTAAGCCTCGTTGCCTTATAATTTCGCGAGCGAGTTCTTCCACGTTGAAGTGACCGAGATATTGTTTTTTCATCGTCAGGAGCGCTTCCTCACCAAACGCGTCTTTTAAGGATTGAATGCTCGTTTCCGGGGCGACGACGTAATAGTAATCGTATTCCTTTTTGGATTTGTTGTTTTTATCGATGACTTTCATTGAATGAGTAAAACGTTCGGCGCTTTCTTGCGAGTGTTCTTTGATGGCGATTGATTTCATCGCATCTTTTCCCAGGAAAGCGTTTGGCGGAGGATACGTGCGCCAAAACGCAACCAACGCTTTAGCACCGCGGTTTCCGGATCCCACACCATCGGGATCGGTGGCAAATGAGGGAAGATCTAGAACTACCGACGATATTCGAGCTTGGTGCGCAAACCCGTAAAAGATGGTCACCGACGCGTTGAACGTCACCCAAACGAGCCAGAAGAGAGAGAATTTCACGCGCACTCCACCGCTCGTTTTATTCGTGTCCTTATCCTTAACCGCAACAGGAGTTTCGTTCTCGTATAATCGAGCAAGCTCATAGCTCGCAACTGTAAGCACGGGAAGCATCGCTGGAAGTAAAAATCTAGCCTCTTGGTGCGAAGAAATCGACAAAACGGCGATGGAAGCGAAAGACGAATACAAGATTGGTCGCAAACTTTGACTCGTCTCCGAACCGTTCTCCTTCGTGTTCTTTTTCTTCAACACCGTTTCTTTAATCAATTTCCACACGCACAGCGCATACGCCGGTCCAAAGAGAACGAAACCATTCAACATCAAATGCGTCAATCTAAAGTGCTCGCCGTGATGTTTGCCCGCGAATTTCACGTTGTACACCAACGCGTGCCACGGCGCGAAATAAAACTCCTCTTCTGTTCTCTCGTAATATTTCGCGTCCAATTTAGCTATTGCAGATGCAACCACCGCAAACGAAACCGCCACAATCGAACTTCGTCTCAGAAACTCCATCATCAGCTTTGGCGTTTGCAAAAATCGAAAGGACTCGAATACCATCAAAGGCGCGACAAAAATCGCAAACGTAAACCGTACGAAGATTCCCACGGCGATTAATGCGCCTCTAAGAACCAACACAACATCCTCTTTCAATCCCTCCTTCGCCGTTTTCTTCTCGTTACTTCTATATGTCGTCGTTGAATCCATCATCCCGATCAAAACCATCGCGAATATGGTCGCTTCCATCCCGTTTGAAAACGGTCTCGCGTGTATCACAAACATCGGCCAAGACGTCGCCAGTAAGAGTGGCAAGTATCGCACGGGCGACGATGTGTTCTGCGCCTTATCAGAGATTCGCTTTACAATCGTTATCGCGACAAAATCGACGATTAAAGAATATAACGTCATCATCGCTCTCGGCGCGGCGAACAGCCACCAAGTGCTGCTCCTCGTAGGGGAAATCTTGAGCCAAATCCGATACGGCACCGAAGCCATCAAAGCGTGCGCGATGGAACTTCTCACCGGCATTTTCGCCGTAAACTCCCACGGAATGTGCGTCAGCTCTTTCACCGTCGTCGTCGATTGCGTTTCGTCTGTTTCTCCGCCTGATGAAAACACGTCTCTAAATGCCGGTTGGATGGATTGAAAGTGTTCGTCTGGGTGGACGTATCCCGTGCCGAACATTGCAGAAACGAATCGAAGCAAGACGAGGACGCAATGGAGAATAAGAAGCCTCGCGTTCGTCGGTTTGGTGATGGTGGTGGTGGTGGTCATTTTTATACAGCGCGGCGTGATAGTATTGCACGTATGAGTGAAGAAAAGAGTTGTTGTCGACCACTAAATGGAAAAAAGCAGTGAACAGCTTCAAGAAGATATCAACTCTTCAAACCGTCCAAGCGCTCGTCGCCCATCATCTTCCGATCGAACCCGTCGTCACCGTATCGACTCCCGAGCAAAACCCCGACTTTAATCTTTTTATCGTTCGATTGATGCACTTTTTCCAAGAACTCCGAGTATCCGTTCATGGTTTCTATGGATTTACTCTCCATCGCCGGACAGCGGTGTGCCGAGACGCGTTGGAGGAGAGGACAGTTTTGGAAGAGGTCGCGAGGCAGTCCGAGGAGTCGAGGGTTATCGTCTAAGAGGATCGTTTTTATTTTCGGTGGCAGGAAACTGTCCGGGATGGAGAGAAGGTTACACTTGGTCGCCGCGAACGAGGTTAAGCTTCGCCATTTTTCTTCGTTCTCACGGTCTTTCTCCTCGGAAGGTGTCGCCGTGGGAGTAGCATTAGGTGTTGAAGACGACGACGACTCCGCGCTCCTTCCTAATCGATCCAACCTCCCGTTCTCGCTCACGTCCACGTCTTCTAACATCTCCATCTTCCCGAGTTCCTCCAAGTTTACCTCTTTCAACATATTGCCTCTCAAATTTAAACTTTTCAGCTTCGTGCAGTGTTTCGTTAATAAGCGCCAATCGACCGTTTCGATCGCGTTCGCGTGTGCGTCCAACACTTTCAACTGTTTCAAATGTACGAAAAACGTGTCCAATGATTTCAACGTATTCTTCCCGAGGATTAATCGTTGCACGCTTTTGCCGATATCCACGAACACGCTGATAGGAATTTCCGCTATGCGGTTGTTCGTCACGTCTATCGTCTTTATTTTATTGTCCTTCGTCTGCATCATCTCAACTAACGAAGCGATGGGTTCCAGGGGAATCCGCGTTAACGAACAATCGCGGAGGGAAACGATGCCGGTGGAGTGCCAGTTTTGCACGCGCGTTTGGACGTTTTTTTTGGTGATTTTATTAGTAACATTAGTACTCCTCGAGGACGGTTGATCCTGCGGTGTAGAAGCGCAGCAACCCATCTCGGTGACGTGATGATGAAGAGGAAGATGCTGATGAGTTTTGTTGTGAGGAAATTTT
>Ga0181554_1001320_pt1 | contig 23620 bp, 18 predicted proteins | sample 011ome_16_FD_145602 | JGI IMG/M metagenome (GOLD analysis project Ga0181554, IMG submission 145602) | Coastal salt marsh microbial communities from the Groves Creek Marsh, Skidaway Island, Georgia - 011503CT metaG (spades assembly) | ecosystem: Environmental > Aquatic > Marine > Intertidal zone... | reverse complement strand
AAGCCGTTCATCTATTCGCGTCTTGAGGCCAAAGGTCTGTCTTCCACGGTCAAGCAAGCCAAGAAATTGGTCGAAAAAGAGCGTCCGGAAGTGTGGGATATCCTTGATGAGGTTATCCGCGAGCACCCAGTCATGCTGAACCGTGCGCCGACGTTGCACCGTCTTGGCATTCAGGCGTTTGAACCCGTTCTGATCGAAGGTAAGGCTATCCAGCTGCACCCGCTGGTTTGTTCCGCGTTCAACGCTGACTTTGACGGCGACCAAATGGCTGTTCACGTGCCGCTTTCTTTGGAAGCACAGCTTGAAGCCCGCGTTCTGATGATGTCGACGAACAACGTTCTGTCGCCAGCAAACGGCGCGCCAATTATCGTTCCGTCGCAGGATATGATTTTGGGTCTCTACTACACCACGATCATGCGTGAAGGCATGAAAGGCGAGGGCATGGCCTTTGCTGACATCGAGGAAGTCGAGCACGCTTTGACATCTGGCGAGGTGCACCTGCACGCCAAGATCCAGGCCCGTATGATCCAGATCGACGCTGAGGGTAACGAAGTGCTGACGCGCTTTGAGACAACACCAGGTCGTCTGCGTCTGGGCGCACTTTTGCCTATGAATGCAAAGGCACCTTTCGCGCTGGTTAACCGCCTGCTGCGTAAGAAAGAAGTGCAGCAGATCATTGACACCGTGTACCGTTATTGCGGCCAAAAAGAGTCTGTTATCTTCTGTGACCAGATCATGACGATGGGCTTCCGCGAGGCGTTCCGCGCTGGTATCTCCTTTGGTAAGGACGACATGGTTGTTCCCGATACAAAGTGGCCACTGGTCGAAGAAACACGTGACTTGGTCAAAGACTTTGAACAGCAGTACATGGACGGCCTGATCACTCAGGGTGAAAAGTACAACAAAGTTGTGGATGCTTGGTCGAAGTGTAACGACAAAGTCACCGACGCGATGATGAACACCATTTCGACAACTGGTCGCGATGAGAATGGCGCCGAGAACGAGCCGAACTCTGTTTACATGATGGCCCACTCCGGTGCGCGTGGTTCTGTGACACAGATGAAGCAACTTGGCGGTATGCGTGGTTTGATGGCAAAGCCGAACGGCGAAATCATCGAAACACCGATCATCTCGAACTTTAAAGAAGGTCTGACCGTTCTTGAGTACTTTAACTCGACACACGGCGCCCGTAAGGGTCTGTCCGATACCGCGCTTAAGACAGCGAACTCCGGTTATCTGACACGTCGTCTGGTTGACGTGGCGCAAGACTGTATCGTGCGTGAAATCGACTGTGGCACAGAACGTGCAATCACAGCCGAGGCCGCTGTTAACGATGGTGAGGTTGTCTCGTCCCTTGCTGAACGCGTGCTTGGTCGTGTGTCTGCTGACGATGTCGTCAAGTCAGGTACCGACGAGGTTATCGTTTCTGCTGGTGAGTTGATCGACGAGCGTACAGCTGACCTGATCGACGTTGCTGGCATTCAAAAGATGCGTATCCGCAGCCCACTGACTTGTGAGGCCGAAGACGGCGTCTGCGCCATGTGCTATGGTCGTGACCTTGCACGCGGTACACGCGTTAACATCGGTGAAGCTGTCGGCATTATCGCCGCGCAGTCCATCGGTGAGCCGGGTACTCAGCTGACAATGCGTACGTTCCACATTGGTGGTGTTGCTCAGGGTGGCCAACAGTCCTTCCTTGAGGCGTCCCAGTCTGGTGAAGTCCGTTTTGACAACGCTGTTCTGCTTGGCAACGAAGCGGGTGAAAACGTCGTTATGGGTCGTAACATGACGCTGTCGATCATTGGCGAAAACGGCGAAGAGCTTGCCAACCACAAGGTTGGTTACGGCTCTAAGGTGTTCCCGAAAGAGGGTTCCAAAATCTTGCGCGGCGACAAGTTGTTCGAGTGGGACCCATACACATTGCCAATCATTGCCGAGAAGGCCGGTGTTGCGAAATACGTCGACCTGATCAACGGTATCGCATTGCGTGAAGACACAGACGAAGCAACGGGTATGACCCAGCGCATCGTGTCCGACTGGCGTGCTGCACCAAAAGGCAACGAGCTTGCACCAAAGATCCTCGTGGTCGGTGCTGACGGCGAAGTGGTCCTCAAGGACGATGGCAACCCTGTATCCTACGGCATGTCCGTGGATGCGGTTCTGTCGGTCGAAGATGGTCAGGATGTCAAAGCCGGTGACGTTATTGCGCGTATTCCGCGTGAAGGCGCCAAGACCAAGGACATTACGGGTGGTCTGCCACGCGTAGCGGAATTGTTCGAGGCACGTCGTCCAAAAGATCACGCAATCATCGCCGAGATCGATGGTTATGTGCGCTTCGGCAAGGATTACAAGAACAAGCGTCGTATCGCGATCGAGTCCTCCGAGGATCCGGATATCAAGGTCGAATACATGGTGCCAAAAGGTAAGCACATTCCTGTTGTCGAAGGTGACTTCGTCCAGAAGGGTGATTACATCATGGACGGCAACCCTGCTCCGCACGATATTCTTGCGGTTATGGGTGTTGAGGCGCTTGCTGACTACATGATCGACGAGGTTCAGGACGTTTACCGTCTGCAGGGCGTTAAGATCAACGACAAGCACATCGAAGTTATCGTGCGTCAGATGCTCCAGAAATGGGAAATCCAAGACAGCGGTGACACTGTTCTGCTTAAGGGCGAGAATGTCGATAAGGCCGAATTTGATGAAGCCAATGCAAAGGCAATCGCACGCGGCGATCGTCCTGCAACAGGCGAGCCTATCTTGCTGGGTATCACCAAAGCGTCCTTGCAGACACGTTCGTTCATCTCTGCGGCGTCGTTCCAAGAGACAACCCGTGTTCTTACCGAGGCTTCGGTCCAAGGTAAGCGCGACAAGCTGGTTGGCCTCAAAGAGAACGTCATCGTGGGTCGTTTGATCCCAGCCGGTACAGGCGGTGCCACAAGCCAGATGCGCAAAATCGCAGCGGGCCGTGACAGCGTTGTGGTCGAAGCGCGTCGCATCGAAGCGGAAAAGGCAGCAGCACTTGCAGCACCGGTTCCGTCCGATGATGTGGTTGGTGCCGAGAACTACGACAACGTGTTCAAGTCTGACGTTGATAGCCGCGACGAGTAATCGCGCGTCACAAGAAATCAAAAAGGCCCCCAGTGAAAACTGGGGGCCTTTTGCATTTTAAGGAGATGTTTCGCGGTTGGCAGCAGCGCGGTTCGCCTGTGTCATATGGTGGTGATAGCGCGGATCAGCCTCCGGGTCTTGGCCCCGCTTTTCATTCATCCGCACCACGTATTCTGCGCAGCAAATATGGTGAAGGCGCGTAATATCGGGCAAGGCCATCGCCTCCGTATGGACCTTTTCAAAGGGATCGGAGAACCGATAAGCCGTCACATCGCGCATGCCGTTTTTGTTATGGCGATTGTAAAACTCTTCGGTGTAGCGATCCTTAAAACCTGCCGCACTCGGGATCCCCCGCTTGTGGTCATAGCTTTCCTTCGAGCGCAAAATGTAGTGGTTCATCTGCGCCTGTTTATGGGTGATCTGCTCTTGGTCTAAAAAGCGGATCGGATAATTCGCAGGGTCGGCAAACTGCGGCAATGTCTGACCGCTTGAATCCACGACGCGGTTTTCAGGTGCAGCGACATCGCCTCCGAAATCATGCGGGAAATGGGCAGCCAGCCGTTTGTAATCCAAAGGGGTGCGCAGGATCGATTTAATCGAACGATTGAACGGCAAATGCTCCATGCCGCAGCGCCGGAACTGACGGTGGACCAAACCGTCCTCATACTTGTCAAGTCCACCGTCACCAAAGCAGCGCCAATTAAAGGCCATCGCACGAAAGTCATGCGGCGCAGGGCCCATAAAGTCCGCGATTGTATCCCTCTCATGGAGGACCAGGAACTCGTCGACGTCACAGATCAACACCCAATCCACTTCCTTTGAGAGCGGGTGGTTGATGATCTTGCGCAGGGCCGATTTCTGCGGCGGCTGATCCGCACGGGGCACATGCGGCACATGCGTCAGCCAGCCCGCGCGCGCAAAGGCATTGAGCATCTCGGTTGAATGATCGGTGCAATCGTTGGTGGCCACCAAAATTTCGAAACCAAGCATGCGATACCAAGCGACCCATTCCACAATGAATGGCCCTTCGTTGCGCATTCCAGTTGCGACGAGAAAACGTTGATCACTAGTCATCTGACTAAACAATCACGCAAGCCCTCTGGCGTCTATCCCGAACCGCTGCTACCGATCTGGCATGATGCAAATTTCTGACAATATGCGCGGCGCGGCGTTCATGACGGGCTCTATGGTCGCCTTCACGATCAACGATACCTTTTTGAAGGGGTTATCGCTGGACATTCCTTTGGCACAGACCCTCTTTGTCCGCGGCGTCGGGACAACAATTTGCCTGCTACTGATTTCATACTTCATGGGGCAACTGCGATTGGGTTTTAGCCGCCGTGATTGGACATTGATCCTGATCCGCGCGGCGGCAGAAGTTGTCGCGGCTTATCTCTTTCTCACCGCATTATTCCACATGCCTATCGCCAATGTCTCCGCGATTATGCAGGCGATGCCGCTATCAGTTGCCTTGGCCGCAGCCGTGTTTTTCCGCGAACCCTTGGGCTGGCGGCGTGTCCTCGCGATTTTGATCGGGTTTTGCGGTGTGCTGTTGATTGTGCGACCGGGCACCGAAGGATTCAATATCTATAGTGCTTATGTGCTCGCCTCCGTCGCTGCGGTCACGGTCCGTGATTTGGCCGCGCGCAGGTTGTCACGCTCTGTTCCGTCCACCATGGTTGCGGTAATCGCGGCGGTTGCCGTGTGCCTCTCGGGTGGGGTCATCACTGCCACGTCGACATGGGTGCCTATGGATCAATCGGCATGGCTCCACATCACGGGCGCGATGTTTATGGTCGTGCTGGGCTACGTGTTTTCCGTGACCGCGATGCGCACGGGCGAGATCGGTTTCGTCGCGCCCTTCCGCTACGCCAGCCTGATTGCCGCGCTGATCCTTGGCTATGTCGTCTTTGGCGATTGGCCGCGCAACATCACGCTCTTGGGGGCGTTCATCGTCGTGGCTACAGGGATGTTTACGCTTTACCGAGAGCAAGTGGCGGCGGGACGCCTGCGAAAGTCTGCTTTATCTGCTCAGGGTCAATCGCAAAGCGGGTCCTGAACTGCCTCACGATATCATCGCTCAGCGGCGCAAACGGGATGTTGTTGTGCTGGCTGGCGCGTGAATCGTTGAAGCCATTGTGCGATTCAATCCACATCGGCGTGTCAGCATAGCTCACCACAGGCATGAACCGATCCAGCTTGGTGTGGGCGAAGTTCATGATGGTAAATTCTGACCCGCCGCGCACATGCACCCCCAATGACGCGACATATTGCTTGTACTGGATTTCTTTGGCGACAACGCCTTGCTCGCTAAATTGCGCGGCATAGCCGAGGGTCCAGTCATAGGCGACGACGGGATGTTTGGCGTTCAGCAGGATGCAGTCATCAACCCCTTCGCGCAGACGGGCGATGAAATCGATCGCGACCGCATCGTCATCGTCATAACGAAACTGCAGACAGGGCTGTGAGGGATCAATGCGCGCGCGGTTGAAGATTTCTTTCATCACCTCACGCTGTGGGCGGGGTCCATGCACTTGGATCGTGATCTGTGGGATGCCACTGACGATGTCATGCAGCCTGTCAGCGTGAATTTTCGGCAGACTATCGCCAATCACGATTATCATCTCCCAGTCCTCGTTGGTCTGGGCCTTCATGCAGGGCAGGGCCACATGCTCGAACAAGCGAAACCGTTCCTCCAGCCGCGCTTCGCCATATAGAAACGCAATCCGCTCTTCGATGGTCTCATGCTCGATCTGGAAGCCGCCAAATGCCGGGTAGGAAAAACGGCAAAGTCCGATAGCCTGCATCATGGTTTTATCTCTCCGATCTCTGCGCCGAACTATGCTAAGGAACGGGCTCCAGATGCAACCAGGCACGGGGTGCTGTTGACAGGGTAATCGACTCCCCCTATACGCCGCTCATCCGGACCTTGGGATTAGTCCCATTTGTTTCGATATCAAAGCTGAAGTGGTCAAGAACCGGACTAATGTTGTCTTGTTCCTCTGCAGACCCACCGCACCAATCCTCCGGTAAGGGATTGACTGCGGAATTTTTGTTTTGCGCCTATGGCGAACCAGAATGTGTGCGGCGTCCGGCGCCAAACATGAAGACCTAAACCCCGTAGGCCGCCTTTGGCCTGCACCACATGTGAATAGATGGGAACATCAAACGATGCCAACGATTCAGCAGCTGATCCGCAAACCGCGCCAGCCAAAAGTCAATAAATCGAAGTCGATCCACCTTGAGGGCTGCCCTCAAAAACGTGGCGTATGTACACGCGTTTACACGACGACTCCAAAGAAACCAAACTCCGCTATGCGTAAGGTTGCCAAAGTGCGCCTGACGAACGGCTTCGAAGTCATTTCTTACATCCCAGGCGAGAGCCACAACCTTCAGGAACACTCCGTGGTTCTGATCCGTGGCGGCCGTGTAAAAGACCTTCCAGGTGTGCGTTACCACATCCTGCGCGGTGTTCTCGATACACAAGGCGTTAAAGATCGTAAGCAGCGTCGTTCGAAGTACGGCACGAAGCGTCCTAAGTAAGGAATAGAGAATATGTCACGTCGTCACGCCGCTGAAAAACGCGCAGTACTGCCAGACGCAAAGTTTGGTGATATCGTTCTGACTAAGTTCATGAACAACCTCATGATCGATGGCAAAAAAGCCGTCGCTGAGCGTATCGTTTACAACGCATTCGATCGCGTTGAAGCAAAATTGAAGAAATCTCCTGTGGAAGTATTCCATGAGAGCCTTGAGCTGATCAAGCCATCCGTCGAAGTGCGTTCGCGCCGCGTCGGTGGTGCGACTTATCAGGTTCCTGTTGAAGTGCGTCCAGAGCGCCGCGAAGCATTGGCCATCCGTTGGTTGATCGCTGCTGCGAAAAAGCGCAACGAGAACACAATGGAAGAGCGCCTTGCTGGCGAGCTGATGGATGCGGTCAATGGCCGCGGCACAGCTGTTAAAAAGCGCGAAGACACTCACAAGATGGCCGATGCAAACAAAGCATTCAGCCACTATCGCTGGTAATAGGGAAGCACCAATATGGCACGCGACTATCCCCTCGAACGCTACCGGAACTTTGGTATTATTGCGCACATTGATGCGGGTAAGACCACGTGTTCCGAGCGGATCCTGTTTTATACAGGTAAATCACACAACATTGGCGAAGTGCACGATGGCGCTGCGACAATGGACTGGATGGAGCAGGAGCAGGAACGGGGTATTACAATTACTTCCGCTGCGACGACAACATTCTGGGAACGCACTGAGACGGGCACAGAGCCTGATTCACTCAAGCACCGCATGAACATCATCGACACACCAGGCCACGTTGACTTCACAATCGAAGTTGAGCGTTCCTTGGCTGTTCTCGATGGTGCGATCGTTGTTCTTGACGGTAACGCTGGCGTTGAGCCACAGACCGAAACTGTATGGCGTCAAGCTGACCGCTATAAAGTTCCGCGTATGGTTTTCGTCAACAAGATGGACAAAACCGGCGCTGACTTTGACAAGTGTGTTGCTATGGTCGAGAACCGGACTGGCGCGCGCGCTATCCCAGTTTCCTTCCCAATCGGCGCAGAAACAGAGCTCGAAGGCCTCGTTGATCTCATCACCATGGAAGAATGGTTGTGGGAAGGTGACGACCTTGGCGCATCTTGGATTAAAGCACCGATCCGTGACAGCCTGAAAGCAAAAGCTGAAGCTGGCCGTGAAAAGCTGATTGAAGCTGCTGTTGAGCAAGACGATGCTGCAATGGAAGCCTACCTCGAAGGCACAGAGCCAGACGTGAAAACATTGCGCGCTTTGGTGCGTAAGGCTTGCTTGGCTTTGTCTTTCGTTCCTGTGCTTGGTGGTTCTGCCTTCAAGAACAAGGGCGTTCAGCCACTTCTTAACGCTGTGATCGACTACCTGCCGAGCCCGCTCGACGTTGTTGACTACATGGGCTTTAAGCCAGGCGACGAGACAGAAACACGTAACATTCCTCGTCGTGCAGACGATGATATGGCGTTCTCTGGCCTTGCGTTCAAAATCATGAACGACCCATTCGTGGGTACCCTGACGTTTACACGGATCTACTCCGGTAAGCTCGAAAAGGGTGACAACATGCTGAACTCCACCAAAGGTGGTAAAGAGCGTGTTGGTCGTATGATGATGATGCACTCTAACGAGCGTGAAGAAATCTCTGAGGCATGGGCTGGCGACATCATTGCGCTTGGTGGTCTCAAGAACACGACAACTGGTGACACACTTTGCAACCCACAAGAGCCTGTGGTGTTGGAAACAATGACGTTCCCAGAGCCAGTGATCGAGATCGCGATTGAGCCTAAAACCAAGGGCGACCAAGAGAAGATGAGCCTCGCGCTTCAGCGTCTCTCGGCCGAAGATCCTTCCTTCCGCGTGGAAACTGACATCGAATCTGGTCAGACCATTATGAAGGGCATGGGCGAACTTCACCTCGACATCCTCGTTGACCGTATGCGTCGCGAATTTAAGGTTGAGGCGAATATCGGTGCACCACAAGTGGCTTACCGCGAGACCATTGGTCACGCTGTTGAGCACACTTACACGCACAAGAAGCAGTCCGGTGGTTCTGGTCAGTTTGGTGAAGTGAAACTCTCCATCATGCCAACAGAGCCAGGCGAAGGTTTCTCTTTCGACAGCAAAGTTGTTGGTGGTGCCGTTCCTAAGGAATACATCCCAGGTGTTGAAAAGGGCATTCGCTCTGTCATGGATAACGGCCCATTGGCTGGCTTCCCTGTGATCGACTTCAAAGTGGAATTGCTTGACGGTAAGTACCACGACGTTGACTCGTCCATCATGGCGTTTGAGATTGCTGCACGTATGTGTATGCGTGAAGGTCTCAAGAAAGCTGGAGCGAAATTGCTCGAGCCCATCATGAAGGTCGAAGTGATCACGCCTGAAGAGCACACTGGTGGTATCATCGGTGACCTGACATCACGTCGGGGCCAAGTTCAGGGTCAAGATACACGCGGTGTTTCTATTGCGATCGAAGCAATGGTGCCATTGGCAAACATGTTCGGCTACATCAACACGCTGCGTTCCATGTCTTCGGGCCGCGCGAACTTCTCGATGCAGTTCGACCACTATGAGCCAGTGCCGCAGAACATCTCGGAAGAGATCCAGAAGAAATTCGCATAAATTGCGGTGCGCCTTCGGGCGCACCCACCCCTTTCAATTAGAATACCTAAGGAGGCCATTATGGCTAAGTCAAAGTTTGAACGCACGAAACCACACGTTAACATCGGCACAATCGGCCACGTTGACCACGGTAAGACAACCCTGACGGCAGCGATCACCAAGTATTTTGGTGAATTCAGAGCCTACGACCAGATCGACGGCGCGCCAGAAGAGAAGGCACGTGGTATCACGATCTCCACTGCGCACGTTGAGTATGAGACAGAAGCACGTCACTACGCCCACGTCGATTGCCCAGGCCACGCTGACTATGTGAAGAACATGATCACTGGTGCGGCACAGATGGACGGCGCGATCCTGGTTGTGAACGCAGCAGACGGCCCAATGCCACAGACACGCGAGCACATCTTGCTCGGCCGTCAGGTTGGCATCCCGTACATGGTTGTTTACATGAACAAAGTTGACCAAGTAGACGACGCTGAGTTGCTCGAACTGGTTGAAATGGAAATCCGTGAGCTTTTGTCCAAGTACGAGTACCCAGGCGACGACATTCCAGTCATCCCAGGTTCCGCTCTGCACGCGATGAACGGCACACAGCCAGAAATCGGCGAAGAGTCGATCAAAAAGCTGATGGCAGCTGTTGACGAGTACATCCCGACACCAGCACGCGCAGTTGATCTGCCGTTCCTGATGCCAATCGAGGACGTGTTCTCGATCTCTGGCCGTGGTACTGTTGTGACTGGTCGTATCGAGCGTGGCGTATTGAACGTTGGTGAAGAAATCTCCATCGTTGGTATCCGTGACACGAAGAAGACAGTTTGTACTGGCGTTGAAATGTTCCGCAAGCTCTTGGATCGTGGTGAGGCTGGCGACAACGTTGGTGCGCTTCTTCGCGGTATCGACCGTGAGGGCGTTGAGCGTGGTCAGGTTCTGTGTAAGCCAGGTTCAGTGAACCCGCACACACACTTTGAAGCAGAAGCTTATATTCTGACCAAAGAAGAAGGCGGTCGTCACACACCATTCTTCGCGAACTACCGTCCACAGTTCTACTTCCGTACAACTGACGTGACCGGCACTGTTGTCCTTCCAGAAGGCACAGAAATGGTCATGCCAGGCGACAACCTGAAGTTTAACGTCGAGCTGATCGCCCCAATCGCAATGGAAGACGGCCTCCGTTTCGCCATCCGCGAAGGCGGCCGCACAGTCGGCGCTGGCGTTGTGTCGAAGATCGTTAAGTAAGGAGCGGCTTGGGCTTTAGCCCAAACGCAACTGGTGGGTGACAGGGACTTTCCCCTCGGGGGAAGCGCCCGAGAACCCACTCGGTCCAAATAGAAAGGCCGCTTCCGAAAGGAGGCGGCCTTTTGCTTGTGCAGTGGAAACATATTGCTGACATCGGCGGCGTGTCGTATTTGGCCTCATGCGCACACCCATTTTTTCGGCTCTTTTGGCCTGTATCCCCGCCGTCCAAGCCTCGGCCCACCCGCACGTCTTTGTGGAGGTGGCCGTCACCATAATTTACACGAACGACCGCCCTGCTGCGGTTCGTCTCGAATGGGCGTATGATGACTATTTCTCGCTTCTGCTGACTGCCGACCTTGGCATTGACCAAGACGGTGACGGCGTTCTGATGACAGACGAACTCGCTGCCCTGACGGCTTCTGTTATGGATTGGCCAGAAGATTACGAAGGTGATCTTGAGGTTATGCAGGCCGGTCACGTCATCGCGCTTGGGCCGAAAGAGGATCACATCGTCACCTACGAGGGTGGAATCTTGCGCGAAACGCATACGCGCCCATTGGTCGGCGCTGTGGACGCGGCCCTGCCACTGGACGTGCGCCCTTACGATCCCTATTTCTACGTCGCCTATGACGTCACGGGAGGTATCACCATCGAAGGACGCGATGACTGCGCAGGAGAGGTGCTAGCCCCTGATCTGGATGCTGCGAATGCGCTGGTGGAGAAGTTGCTTGACGGCCGCCCCGCGTCCGACGTTGGGCCGACGGAGGAGTTTCCTGCCGTTGGCAATCTCTTTACACAGACTGTGACCTTTACATGCGCGGGCTAACGCTGGCAGTTGTTGGGGTTCTCGGCGGAATCGCGATTTGGCTCTGGGGATTTGATGGTTCTGACGCAGTGATGCGGTTTGCGGTCAATGCGCAACGTGAAACCCAAAACGCAATGGCGGTAAGCTTGCGCGCCATAAAGGCGGGGCAGGCGGGCGCGTTGCTTGGGCTTTGGGCGCTTTGTTTTACCTACGGGTTCGTACATGCGGCAGGGCCAGGGCACGGCAAGCTGATTATCGGAGGCTATGGTGTTGGGGCACGGGTCGCGGCACGTCGTCTTGTCGGGCTGGCATTTGCATCATCCCTTTCCCAAGCGTTGACTGCCGTTCTTTTTGTATATCTCGCGCTTTGGGCGTTCGGGTGGGGGCGCACGCAGATGGCGGATCTTGCTGACAAAACCATGGCGCCGATGAGTTATGCGTTGATCGCGAGCGTTGGTATGTGGCTCATGCTGCGGGGTCTGCGCAAGGCGTGGAAATTGCGCCAACCTGTCCACGATCACCACCACAACCATGCCGGGGGCATTTGCGACAGCTGCGGTCATGCGCATGGCCCGACGCCAGAGCAGGCCGCTTCGGTGAGTTCGTTCCGCGACGGGTTCGCGGTCGTTCTGAGTATCGCAATCCGCCCTTGCACGGGTGCGATATTTCTCCTGATCCTCACGCACGGACTGGGGATCATGTGGGCGGGTATTGCGGGCGCGTTCATCATGGGGTTGGGTACGGCTGTCTTCACAGCACTCGTGGCGCTGGCCGCCGTGAGCGCACGCGAAAGCGTTTTGGCTCAAGCGGCGAGCGGCCCCGTTACTGCTTGGTTGATCATCAGCGCCGAAGCCATTGCTGGCGCCATGATCGCGCTGATTGCTTTGCAATTGTTGATACGGGCGATTTAGAAATCGGGGCCTAGTGGCTCTTATACGGCACCGATGTCGCAATCGACACACGCCCCGATATTGCTTCATATTCAGATTTAACGGGTCTGGAGCCGCCTCAATTTTGCAGAGGACACAATTACCGAACTTGGGACGACCAAAGCGCAGGAGGCGTTTCATATCGAGCCGCTTCCTGATCGCCGTGAGGTCGCTCTTCTCCCTAAGGGGTGGGGCGCTTTTGCCGATGGCATTTTTCATGTGGATATTCGCCCGCATGATGGGCGCAGTCAGGACACGCTTGGTCGGTTGCTTCGCGAGTTGGAAACAGAGACGCCGCAAAAGCGCAACGATCCGTTTGATCGGTTGAGGTAGGCGAGGCCTATTGGGCGGCGCTGTCCGCCTTGCTCATCACGCCGTTCAAGAGGTCCGTCAGCCCTGCTCGGAGTGTTTCGGTTTGCTCGGCGCTCATCTTGCCTGAGACTTCGCCTTTATACCGCGCGAAAATGGCGGTCCCTCTTGTAAAGGGTAGCGGCAGCATCATCTTGTCCCAGCTACCCATGATCCGATGCCGTTTGACCGCGAAAGCATAGCCGTAGATGGGCCGTTTCATCACCCGCGCCCATTCGAGCGGCGCATTGCTCATGACGAGGTTTGGCCCGCGCGGCCCGTCGGCGGCCATACCGATGCTGGCGCCATCACGGAAGCGTTTCAAGACGATCCGCGATGCCGCGATATTGGAGAGGTTCGCCGCCATCTCCATGGGTTTCAGCCCAGCCCGATGATGCACCGCGCCAACCACTTTTCCGATGGGCGACGTGTCATGGATGCTGGCGAGTTGCCCCGATTTATGCGGCCATTGATAGGGCGCAAATAGCAGCCTGCCGTGCCACATGAGGTAAAGGACAGGACCTTCCGCGAGATCAGCCTCCAGAGCTTCGCGCCCCTGAAACTCCCAACGGGTCGTGCGCAGACAAAGCACCAGATACCCATGCGCAATCGCGCCGACGCAGCGCGCGAGGAGTTTTGATTGCTCGATGCGTTTGCGAAGTGACATGACTTTGGCTCCTTGCTTTGGCACTGTTTCGACATTTCTGAAGACTAATACAAGGTTCCACTGCAATCCCTCTTGATCCCTCGGGCAGTTCGGGCTAATCGACAGGCGGTCTTAGGGGTGTAGCTCAGTTGGTAGAGCGACGGTCTCCAAAACCGTAGGTCCACGGTTCGAGCCCGTGCGCCCCTGCCAAGACCACATGTTGCGAGACCTTGCCCAAAGGAAAACCGCCCCATGAACCAACCCCGCAAATCAGTAGCCTTCCATATTGGCGCCCATAAAACGGCGACCACCCATTTGCAGCGGTCATTTATGTTGCAGCGAGCTGCGTTGAATAAGGCAGGCGTGCGCTATTATGGGCCAGATAGCTTGCGAGCCCCGATGTGCGGTATCGCTGATCTGTTTGGGGTCGATGTGGGGCAGGCCGAGATTACCCCAAAGCGGACTGGGCCGGAGCAGCGCGAATTTATGCTCAAGGATGGTCACAGGTTGGTTCTGAGCGAAGAGAATTACATCGGTGTGCTGCACGACCGGGAAGGACGGATTCTGACGCCGCTTTATCCGCGTGCGCAGGAACGGGTCGCTGCCCTCGCCGACGCCGTTGATGCGGGGCCGATTGATGTGTTGATCGGGGTCCGCAATCCGGCCACTTTCCTGATCTCGTCTTATGGGCAGGCGCTGATGGGTGGGCTGCGGATCACGTTTGATGAATACCTCGCGATGAATCCGTTAGGTTCGATCAATTGGGCGGGATTGGTGGCGCGGATCTCTGCGATTCCCATGGTTGGGCGCATCGTCGTTTGGCAGTTTGAGGAATACCGCTGGCGGTTCCACAAGATTTGCGGCGCGATGATGGGTGATGACGTGCAAATGCGTATCAAACCGATTCCGGAGGCTGTGCATCGCGGGCTTTCGGCAGCGGCGGTGCAAAGCGCCTTGGCTCAGGAAAAAACCGATGATTTCAGCGCGATTGTCGAGGCCGCAAGGGATCGGTTCCCGATTTCCGACGCGCAGCTCAAGTTCGCCCCATTCTCGCCCGAGGACTTGGAGCGCGCCGAGCGCGACTATCACGCCCAATTGGCCGCGATTGGTGCGATTGAAGGCGTCACGATCCTGCGCTCTTGAAATAGGTCGCGCAAAGACGTATGTCGCCCTAGTCCCGACAAGAGGTAATTGAAGATGGCCGTAGCCAATCCCGTCAAATTTGTTCAAGAAGTCCGCGCCGAGGTGGCTAAGGTCGTTTGGCCGACACGCCGCGAAGTCGTGTTGACGACGATCATGGTGTTTATCATGGCCGCGCTGACAGCGGTTTTCTTTTCGCTCGTTGATGTTGTGATCAAGTTTGGTCTGACAAGCGTGCTGGGTTACTTCGGGTCCTAGACGATAACCTGCGGGTTTCTGTCCATACCCCCTTGAAAATATTGGGTATGAGCGGTAATAGCCCCTGACTTCCAGAGATGGCGTGCGGCGAATCAAGTTGCGCGCCGTATTTTATTTTCTGGATAGGGTGGGATAACCACCTGAATTAATTGGAATTTAGTGGCCCTTGGGCTGCTCACGGCGAGGTCTCGAAACTCATGGCGAAACGTTGGTACTCGGTTAGCGTCCTTTCGAATTTCGAAAAAAAGATCGCAGAGACCATTCGTCAGAAGGTCGAAGAGCAAGGTCTTGGTGATCAGATCGATGAAGTTCTGGTGCCGACTGAAGAAGTGATTGAAGTCCGTCGCAACAAGAAAGTGACCGCTGAGCGTCGCTTTATGCCGGGTTACGTGCTGGTGCACATGGAGTTGTCTGATGAAGGTTACCACCTGATCAACTCTATCAACCGCGTCACAGGTTTCTTGGGCCCGCAAGGTCGCCCGATGCCGATGCGCGATGCAGAAGTGCAGGCGATCCTCGGCCGTGTTGAAGAAGGTCAGGAAGCGCCACGCACGCTGATCCACTTCGAGATCGGTGAGAAGGTTAAGGTTTCTGACGGTCCGTTCGAAGATTTCGACGGTATGGTCGAAGAAGTTGATGAAGAGAACGCGCGCCTCAAGGTGACGGTCTCGATCTTTGGCCGCGCAACGCCGGTCGAATTGGAATTCACGCAGGTTACCAAGCAAGGGTAATTCGCGTGTTTCGGACGTGGGAGCCTTGCGGCGATCCACGGCAAGACGCCCCTCGGGGGCATTGTAGGATGGGTCTTCGACCCGTCGCTGAATTGAAGGAGACGCCTTATGGCTAAGAAAGTAATGGGATCGCTTAAGCTGCAAGTTAAAGCTGGCCAAGCCAATCCATCCCCACCCGTAGGTCCAGCATTGGGTCAGCGCGGCATCAACATCATGGAATTCTGTAAAGCGTTCAACGCGAAAACAGCTGACATGGAGCCAGGTGCGCCTTGCCCGACTGTGATCACTTACTACGCAGACAAGTCTTTCTCGATGGTTATCAAGACGCCACCAGCGTCCCACTACATCAAGAAAGCAGCAAAGTTGAAGTCCGGCTCCAAAGAGCCAGGCAAGACAGTTGCTGGTTCGATCACTGCAAAGCAGGTGCGTGAAATCGCCGAAGCCAAGATGAAGGACCTCAACGCGACGTCCATCGAAGGCGCTATGCTGATTATCGCGGGCTCTGCTCGCTCCATGGGCATTGAGGTGAAGTAAGATGGCAAAATTTGGTAAGCGCACAACTGCTGCTCGCGCAGCATTCGCAGGCAAAGAGCTCGTCAAGGTTGCAGAAGCCGTGGCTTTGGTAAAAGACAACGCAACTGCGAAATTCGACGAAACTGTTGAAATTTCCATGCAGCTTGGTGTTGATCCACGTCACGCAGACCAAATGGTTCGCGGCACAGTTGATCTGCCACACGGCACAGGTAAAACTGTTCGCGTTGCTGTTTTTGCACGTGGCGACAAGGCTGACGAAGCAAAAGCGGCTGGTGCAGACATCGTTGGTGCAGAAGACCTGATGGAAATCGTTCAGGGCGGCACAATCAATTTTGATCGTTGCATCGCGACACCTGACATGATGGCTGTTGTTGGTCGTCTTGGTAAGGTTCTTGGACCGCGCAACCTGATGCCAAACCCACGCGTCGGCACAGTGACCATGGACGTTAAAGCTGCTGTTGAAGCTGCTAAGGGCGGTCAGGTTCAGTTTAAAGCTGAAAAAGCCGGTGTTGTTCATGCAGGTATCGGCAAAGCGTCTTTCACAGCTGCACAGCTGGAAGAGAACGTAAAAGCATTCGTTGATGCTGTTGCAAAAGCACGTCCAGCAGGCGCAAAAGGCACATACATGAAGAAGATTGCAGTATCTTCGACAATGGGCCCGGGCGTATCGCTGGATATCGCTAACGCGACTGGTAACACGAAGTAAGTCAGTCGGGATGGGTTGAAACCCATCCTACAAAGAATTCGCTTCCTCGCAGGTGTGGGGGAGCGTTTAGCAAGGCCAGACGATCGGCCTTGTTCTGTCCGAGACGGAGGGTGCGTTCTCTAGGGCCGCATAATTCCTTCCTGAGATGGGAAACGAGAACAAGATTACCGCGGGTTTAGACCCTCGGGCGAAATTGGCCTCGGGACCCTGAGATTGGACCCGAACTGGGTTCGGCATTAGCCGGATCCGAAATGAGCCGGGGGGTGACCCCCAAATTTGGAGTGAAACTGTGGATAGAGCACAAAAAGAACAGTTGGTCGGTGATCTCGGCCAAATCTTTGAAAGCTCTGGCGTCGTTGTGGTTAGCCGCTACGAGGGTATGACAGTTGCCGAAATGCAGGACCTGCGCGCGCAAATGCGTGAAGTTGGTGGGTCTGTTCGCGTTGCCAAAAACAAGCTCGCCAAGATCGCCCTTGAGGGTAAGCCATGCGCAAGCATCGCCGAATACCTCGATGGCATGACCGTGCTCGCCTATTCCGAAGACCCTGTCGCTGCGGCGAAGGTCATCGATGCATATGCCAAGAAAAACGACAAGCTCGTTATTCTTGGTGGTGCAATGGGCGAAACAGCACTGGACGTCGACGGTGTGAAAGCTGTTGCTCAGATGCCAAGCCGCGAGGAGCTTATTGCTTCCATCGTGGGTTGCATCGCTGCACCTGCTTCCAACATTGCCGGGGCCATTGGCGCGCCTGCTTCCAACATCGCGAGCATTCTCTCGACTATCGAAGAGAAAGCTGCCTGAAGCATCTAGAATACCCGACTGGGCAAACCTTGCGCACGTTGGAACACAATTAAATCGAATGGAGACAGTATAATGGCTGATCTTAAGAAACTGGCTGAAGAGATTGTTGGTCTTACCCTTCTCGAAGCACAAGAACTGAAAACCATCCTGAAGGATGAGTATGGCATCGAACCAGCTGCTGGTGGCGCTGTCATGATGGCTGGCCCAGCTGCTGCTGGCGAAGCTGCTGAAGAAAAGACTGAATTTGATGTAGTCCTGAAGGACGCTGGTGCATCCAAAATCAACGTCATCAAAGAAGTTCGCGGCATCACAGGTCTTGGCCTGAAAGAAGCTAAAGACCTCGTTGAAGCTGGCGGCAAAGTTAAAGAAGGCGCTTCTAAAGCAGAAGCTGAAGAGATCAAAGCTAAGCTGGAAGCAGCTGGCGCGACGGTCGAACTGGCTTAAGCCACGTCTTAGGGGCCAGTTTGGCCCTGCAATAATCAGGCTGGGTGCGCTTTTGCGCGCCCAGCTAAACCTGTCTTAGAAGGCTGTTCCGTAGTGAACATCCGTCTTGGGTAGGTTTCAAATGTCGGGAGGCGCCGGTGGGACGGTCGCCACGAATAGACATGAAACCCCCTGTCAAATGGAGTGCCGCCGCGGCCCGGGCGAGCGGTACTATCGGATAGACAAATATAAGGTGACATTACACATGGCTCAGTCCTTCCTCGGTCAGAAACGCCTGCGTAAGTACTACGGAAAAATCCGTGAAGTTCTTGAAATGCCGAACCTCATTGAGGTTCAGAAATCTTCTTACGATCTGTTCTTGCGCTCTGGCGACAGCCCGACTCCGCTGGACGGCGAAGGCATCAAAGGTGTCTTTCAGTCGGTATTCCCGATCAAAGATTTCAACGAAACAGCTGTTCTTGAGTTTGTAAAATACGAGCTCGAAAAGCCAAAGTACGACGTCGAAGAGTGCATGCAGCGCGACATGACCTATGCCGCACCGCTAAAAGTGACGCTTCGTCTGATCGTGTTTGAAGTGGATGAAGACACAGGCAACAAGTCTGTGAAAGACATCAAAGAACAAGACGTATTCATGGGCGATATGCCTTTGATGACGCCAAACGGGACGTTCGTTGTGAACGGCACCGAGCGCGTAATCGTATCCCAGATGCACCGTTCGCCTGGCGTGTTCTTTGACCACGACAAGGGCAAGACGCACTCGTCTGGTAAGCTTCTGTTTGCATGCCGCATCATCCCATATCGCGGCTCTTGGCTCGACTTTGAATTCGACGCGAAGGACCTTGTGTTCTGCCGTATCGACCGTCGTCGTAAGCTGCCTGTCACGACGCTTTTGTATGCACTTGGTCTCGACCAAGAAGGCATCATGAACGCGTATTACAACACCGTTGATTTCAACCTTGATAAGAAATCCAACTCGTGGACAACCAAGTTCTTCCCTGAGCGTGTTCGCGGCACACGCCCAACATCTGATCTTGTTGACGCGGCAACTGGTGAAGTAATCGCCAAAGCTGGTGAAAAAGTGACGCCACGTGCGGTCAAGAAATTGATCGACGAAGGCAACGTGAAGAACCTCTTGGTCCCATTCAACCACATCGTTGGCAAGTTTGTAGCTTCCGACATCATCAACGAAGAAACCGGTGCGATTTACGTCGAAGCTGGGGACGAGTTGACGCTGGAAGTAGATAAAGACGGCGAAATCATCGGTGGTACAGTACGTGAATTGGTTGATGCGGGCATCACATCGGTTCCAGTTCTGGACATCGATAACATCAACGTGGGCGCATACATGCGCAACACGATGGCTGCCGACAAAAACCTGAACCGCGAAACCGCATTGATGGACATCTACCGCGTTATGCGCCCAGGTGAGCCACCGACCGTTGACGCGGCAAGCGCGCTGTTCGACACATTGTTCTTTGATTCCGAGCGTTATGACCTCTCTGCTGTTGGTCGCGTGAAGATGAACATGCGTCTTGATCTTGATGCGGACGACACCATTCGCGTTCTGCGCAAGGAAGACATTGTATCGTGCATCAAGGCCTTGGTAGAGCTGCGTGACGGCAAGGGCGACATCGACGATATTGACCACCTTGGTAACCGTCGCGTGCGTTCCGTTGGCGAGCTAATGGAAAACCAATACCGTGTTGGCCTGCTTCGTATGGAGCGCGCAATCAAGGAACGTATGTCCTCTGTCGAGATCGACACTGTGATGCCACAAGACTTGATCAACGCTAAACCTGCGGCTGCTGCCGTGCGTGAATTCTTCGGCTCTTCGCAGCTGTCGCAGTTTATGGACCAAACCAACCCGCTGTCCGAGGTGACGCACAAGCGCCGCCTTTCAGCGCTTGGCCCAGGTGGTTTGACACGCGAGCGTGCTGGCTTTGAAGTCCGTGACGTTCACCCAACACACTACGGTCGTATGTGTCCAATTGAGACACCCGAAGGCCCGAACATTGGTCTGATCAACTCGCTGGCAACTTTTGCGCGCGTGAACAAATACGGCTTTATCGAAACACCATATCGCAAGGTTGTGGACGGCAAAGTGACTGACGAAGTTCAGTACATGTCCGCGACCGAGGAAATGCGCCATACTGTGGCACAGGCCAACGCGACAATGAACGAAGACGGTTCTTTCGGGAACGAGCTGGTATCGACCCGTAAGAACGGTGACTACACGCTTGCGCCACGCGAGAATGTTGACCTGATCGACGTGTCGCCAAAGCAGCTTGTGTCTGTTGCGGCGTCTTTGATCCCGTTCCTAGAAAACGATGACGCGAACCGCGCCTTGATGGGCTCGAACATGATGCGTCAGGCGGTTCCATTGCTTCAAGCCGAGGCGCCACTTGTGGGCACCGGTATCGAAGAAGTTGTGGCACGCGACTCCGGTGCGGCGATCATGGCGAAACGCCAAGGTATCATCGACCAAGTTGACGCGCAGCGTATCGTTATCCGCGCGACACATGACCTTGAGCTGGGAGACGCAGGCGTAGACATCTACCGCATGCGTAAATTCCAGCGCTCGAACCAGAACACCTGCATCAACCAGCGTCCGCTGGTGAAGGTAGGTGATGTGGTTCTCAAGGGCGAAGTTATTGCCGACGGTCCATCCACAGATGTGGGTGAATTGGCCCTTGGTAAGAACGTGATCGTCGCGTTTATGCCTTGGAACGGTTACAACTACGAAGACTCCATCCTGATCTCTGAGCGTATTACGCGCGATGACGTGTTCACATCGATCCACATCGATGAGTTCGAAGTTGCCGCACGTGACACGAAGCTTGGGCCTGAGGAAATCACACGCGATATTCCAAACGTGGGTGAAGAAGCACTGCGTAACCTTGATGAAGCTGGCATCGTCTACATTGGTGCCGAAGTTGGCCCAGCGGACATTCTGGTAGGTAAGATCACACCAAAAGGCGAAAGCCCGATGACACCAGAAGAAAAGCTTCTGCGCGCCATCTTTGGTGAGAAAGCATCTGATGTGCGCGACACATCCTTGCGTCTGCCGCCAGGTGACTTTGGCACGGTTGTTGAGGTGCGTGTTTTCAACCGCCACGGCGTTGAAAAAGACGAGCGTGCGCTTCAGATCGAGCGTGAAGAAGTCGAGCGTCTGGCACGTGACCGTGACGATGAGTTGGTCATTCTTGACCGCAACATCTATGCGCGTCTCAAGTCGATGATTTTGGGCAAAGTTGCGGTTAAGGGTCCGAAGGGCTTTAAATCCAACTCCGAAGTGACTGAAGAGGCCTTGTCTGAATTGTCTCGTGGCCAGTGGTGGCAGCTTGCGTTGAAAGACGAAGCTGACGCGCAAGTGGTCGAGGCTTTGAACGAGCAGTATGAAATCCAGAAGCGTGCGATGGATGCTCGTTTTGAAGATAAAGTCGAGAAAGTGCGCCGCGGCGATGATCTGCCTCCGGGTGTGATGAAGATGGTGAAAGTCTTCGTTGCTGTGAAGCGTAAGCTTCAGCCGGGCGATAAGATGGCCGGTCGTCACGGGAACAAAGGTGTTATTTCCAAGGTTGTACCGATGGAAGACATGCCGTTCCTTGCTGATGGTACACCCGTCGATTTCTGTCTGAACCCGCTCGGCGTGCCTTCACGTATGAACGTCGGTCAGATTCTCGAGTGTCACATGGGTTGGGCCGCACGCGGTCTAGGTATTCAGATTGACGAAGCGCTTGGTGAATACCGCCGCTCCGGTGATTTGACCCCAGTCCGTGAAGCAATGCGTATCGTTTATGGTGATGATGTCTACGAAGAAGGCATTGTTGACATGACCGAGGACGAATTGATCGAAAGCGCGGGTAACGTCACACGCGGTGTGCCTATCGCGACGCCAGTCTTTGACGGCGCGAAAGAAGCAGACGTGAACGACAGCTTGCGTCGCGCTGGTTTTGACACCTCTGGTCAGTCCATCTTGTTTGATGGCCGTACTGGCGAACAGTTCAGCCGTAAGGTCACTGTTGGTGTGAAATACCTTCTTAAACTGCACCACCTCGTGGACGATAAAATCCACGCACGTTCGACAGGGCCATACTCCTTGGTCACGCAACAGCCGCTGGGTGGTAAAGCCCAGTTCGGTGGTCAGCGTTTCGGGGAAATGGAAGTCTGGGCACTGGAAGCATATGGCGCGGCGTACACGCTGCAAGAGATGCTCACAGTCAAATCCGATGACGTTGCTGGCCGTACCAAAGTGTACGAGAGCATCGTGAAGGGCGAAGACAACTTTGAGGCAGGTATCCCAGAGTCGTTTAACGTGCTTGTGAAAGAAGTCCGGGGCCTCGGCCTCAACATGGAACTCCTGGATGCGGAGGATGAGGAATAGGAATTTTTAGAAAATTCTCGGGAGCTGGTTTTTAGAGAAACTGGCTCCTGCCTCTCCCCACTGCACCCCAATTCAAGGAATTGAAGATGAACCAGGAACTGACAAACAACCCGTTTAACCCGGTCGCTCCGGCAAAAACGTTTGACGAAATCAAAGTGTCTTTGGCATCCCCAGAGCGGATTTTGTCATGGTCTTTTGGCGAAATTAAAAAGCCGGAAACCATCAACTACCGTACATTCAAGCCAGAGCGGGACGGTCTGTTCTGCGCGCGTATCTTTGGCCCGATCAAAGATTACGAATGCCTGTGCGGTAAATATAAGCGCATGAAATATCGCGGCGTTGTCTGCGAGAAATGCGGTGTTGAAGTAACACTCCAGAAGGTACGCCGCGAGCGTATGGGCCACATCGAGCTTGCTGCTCCTGTTGCTCACATCTGGTTCTTGAAGTCGCTTCCATCCCGCATCGGTCTGATGCTGGACATGACGCTGCGCGACCTCGAGCGTATTCTTTACTTCGAAAACTACGTCGTGATCGAGCCAGGTCTCACTGACCTGACCTACGGCCAGTTGATGACCGAAGAAGAGTTCTACAACGCGCAAGACGTTTACGGCATGGACGCGTTCCAAGCCAACATCGGTGCGGAAGCGATCCGTGAGATGCTGTCGCTCATCGACCTCGAAGCAGAGGCCGAAACACTGCGCGCTGACCTCAAAGAAGCGACCGGCGAGCTAAAGCCCAAGAAGATCATCAAGCGTTTGAAGATCGTTGAAAGCTTTATCGAATCTGGTAACCGCCCCGAGTGGATGGTTCTGACTGTGATCCCTGTGATCCCACCAGAGTTGCGCCCGCTGGTTCCACTGGATGGTGGCCGTTTTGCGACTTCCGACCTTAACGACCTCTATCGCCGCGTGATCAACCGTAACAACCGTTTGAAGCGTCTGATCGAACTGCGTGCACCTGACATCATCGTGCGTAACGAAAAGCGCATGTTGCAGGAATCTGTCGACGCACTCTTTGACAACGGCCGCCGTGGTCGCGTCATCACTGGCGCGAACAAGCGTCCATTGAAATCCCTCAGCGATATGCTGAAGGGTAAGCAAGGTCGTTTCCGTCAGAACCTTTTGGGTAAGCGCGTCGACTTCTCTGGCCGTTCGGTCATTGTGACGGGCCCAGAATTGAAACTGCACCAGTGCGGTTTGCCGAAAAAGATGGCGCTCGAACTGTTCAAGCCGTTCATCTATTCGCGTCTTGAGGCCAAAGGTCTGTCTTCCACGGTCAAGCAAGCCAAGAAATTGGTCGAAAAAGAGCGTCCGGAAGTGTGGGATATCCTTGATGAGGTTATCCGCGAGCACTCAGTCATGCTGAACCGTGCGCCGACGTTGCACCG
>Ga0181554_1001318_pt1 | contig 23642 bp, 22 predicted proteins | sample 011ome_16_FD_145602 | JGI IMG/M metagenome (GOLD analysis project Ga0181554, IMG submission 145602) | Coastal salt marsh microbial communities from the Groves Creek Marsh, Skidaway Island, Georgia - 011503CT metaG (spades assembly) | ecosystem: Environmental > Aquatic > Marine > Intertidal zone... | reverse complement strand
CGGCCCGTACACCGCGGCGACGAGCGCGCTCGCGAGGTCCTCCCCGAGCTCGGGCTTCGCGTCCGACACCAACGCGGCGCAGTGATACAAATCTCGGGTGTAGTACCCGCACCCTGGCTCCGCGGCGGCGCCGCCTACGTGGCACGCCTCGCCGGCGACGACGTGCTGCTCGAACGCGGCGCGTAGTATACGCCGTAACGCCCATTTCAGAGCCGTTTCGCCGCCGTCCGCGATCGCCTCCGTGACGTCCTCGAACAGCGTGGGCAAACACCGAAGCGGCGGCGTCCGCGCGCTCGCGGGAAGCATCTTCGGCAAGTCCGGCCCGTACACCGTCGCGCACTCCGCGGCGAGCACGAACGTGTTCTCTTCGCCCAGGCACAGCGTCACGGACGCCGCCGCGTTCGGTTTGGACTGGCGGGAGAGGGGTTCGCCGGCGATGGCCGCCGCGAGCGCCGTCCCCGCGGGATGCGGCGGAGGCGGCACCGTCACCACCCGCACGTCCGCCTTCGTCGCGAGGTGCCCCCAGCGGCCGTGCCACTCTTCTTTCGAGGATAAACGCTTCTTTAGCGTGCGTTTCTGACGCGCGAGCTCGACGACGTCGTCCGCGGACTCGTGGCCCCAGAGCACGACGACGACGTCGACGTCGCTGACGCCGGCGCGCGCTTCGCCTCGCGCGACGGATCCGCGCGCGTACACGCCAATCACGCGCCCCGCGGCGATCTCCGAGTCCGCGCGCGTGATGCGGTCGGACGTCAGTCGGCTGGAAGACGGAACGCCGCCGGAAGCGGAAGACGAAGCGTCGCCGCCGCCGCCCGGGACGATCGCGAGGTCGACCCTGACGACGTCCTCCCCGGCGGCGTCTCTGAACGGGCCGCGCAGGTTCACCTTCACGCGGTGTCCGTTCATCCCGCCGTTAACCGTCGCGTCGTCGTCCGCGACCGTCGCGCCCGCCTCGACCGTCGCGCCCACCTCGCCGTTGTTGAAGACTCTCAGCGCGATGTCCCCCGCGTCCTCGGTCGCGGCCCACCACTGCTCGGCCCACGCGGCGGCGCCGCCTCGCCCCGCGGCGCCCCCTGTCCGCCGAAACGACCGGCTCTGCGCGCTCGCCGCGCAGTCTTCCGCGACGACCCTTCCGTGATCGTCGAGCCGCGACAGCCGCGAGACGGGGCGGACGACGCGCGCGGCCTCGAGCTGCGCGATCGACCGGCGGCCTTCGCTCGCGTGGCCGTGCGCGAAATTCGAATACGTTTCAAGGGGTTCGTCATCCGCCGCGTCGTCGTCGTCATCGTCGTCGTCGTCGTCGTGACTGGTTCCCATACGACCGCGTTCGCGTGGTGAACGCCGTTCCTTAAGGACTTCGTCGTCGTCGTCGTCGTCGTCGTCGTCTCTGGCTAAGTGCGCGTGCGATCGCGCCGCGGAGCTCGCCGCGCGCGACGCCGCGCGCGTCGGGTTCTGGACGAACCCTCTGCGTTCCGCCCACCGCGCGAACCGTCGCGCGGCGTCCAGAGACTCCGGGGTCACGCCCTCCTCCGAGCCGATCGCGACGTCTCCGGGCGCCGGCGCCGGCGGGTTCGCCCGCGTCGCCTTAAACCGCCTCGTCACGGACGCGGACACCTTCGGGCCGAGTGATTCCGTGTAGTGCGCCCACCGCGGCGGGAACACGAGGACGTCCCCTGGCGCGAGCACCGCTTCCCACGCCTTCGGGGGCGACGCGAACGCGGACCCGGACCCGACGACGTTGTTTTTCAACTCGCCGATCGAGTCGCCTTCGCCCTCGCCGCCTGAGGGTCGAGGGTCCATACGAGCGAACGTCGGGGTGGAGTTCAAAGGCGTCAGAAGCGGAGTTGAAAGGCGTCGCGGGCGGGGATTGAAACCGTGGGGTGGGCGGAGAGAAACGACGGGCAAAGTCCTTAAGAAACGGCGTTCACCACGCCGACGGGGTCGTATGGGGACCAGTGTGTCAACTCACCTTCGCCCTCGCCGCCGCCTGTCCACCGCGGCCACGCCGCCGCGGACTCCTCCTCGCTCAGGACCGCGTCCAGCCGCACTTTACTCCTCCTCCGCAGCGGGTGCCAGTTCGGGTACAAGTGCGCTCGGCTCAGCGCGGACGGCGGATACAACAGCATCCGTTTCGTCCCGTGCACCTGCGCGAGCACGCTGATGGTCGTTCCATACGAGGGAACGTCGGTGTGGAGTTGAAAGGCGTCAGTTGAAGTTGAAAGGCGTCGAGGGCGGGTATTGAAAGCGAGGTGTGGGCGGAGAGATGCGCCGGGAAAAGTCCTTAAGGATCGGCGTTCACCACGCCAACGGGGTCGTATGGGGACCAGTGTATAGAACGCACCTGACGCTCTGATCGAAATGCAACGGCGTCGTCGCGCCCGCGGCGGAGAGCCACAGCCGCGGCGGCTGCGTCTCCGTCCACCCGGCGTCCTCCATGCTCTTCCACGGCTCCTCCTCCTCCGCGACGCCGCCGTCGCCGGACCCTCCTAATCCGACCTCGGCCGAGAGCGGCGAATCGCCGAGCGTCGCCTGCAGATACACGCCGTCCCTTCCCGACGTGTTGTCGATCATGCGCGCGGCGACGTCGCGGATCGACACCGTCTCCGTCGCGCTCGGCGCGTCGAACGCGCCCGATCGCACCGCCGGGTGACTCGGCTCGACGAACACGAAGCTGTCGTCGCGCACGCCGAGCCTCGTCGCGCCGCGGTCGTTGAACACCCTCGCCTCGCCCTCGAAGTCGCCGTGTTCGCGCGCGAGGCGCGTCAGCGTCCACTCGCGCGTCGCGTCGCACACCGCGGGCCACGCGTCCGCGGCGCCGCGGAGGATCAGAGGCTCGCGGAACGTCGCGGGGTTGGAGAGCGTCCGCGCGAGGTCGTCGCGGCGGGATCTCGTCGCGGTCGCCGCGTGCCACTCGATCTCGGGGACGGACCCGGCGATATCGACGCGCGCGCCGAGCGTCGGCGGTCGCCGCGACGGTACCGCGTCGTCGAGCGAGGAGGCGTCTCGGCCGCGCCGGGGAGGAGTTCGCGGCGGCGGCGCGTCGCGCGCCTCGGTCGACGTGGAGGACGCGGCGTCGTCGGAGGACGCGGCCGCGCGTCGTCGGAGCGCGCGGCGTCGCGACGGCGGCGGCGGCGGCGAGCGCGCGCGATGATGATGAAGACGAAGCGCGATTCCGTGTGGTGGACGACGAAGGCCGCCGCGCGATCGTCGCGCCGCGGCGACGCGCGGCGTCGCCGCCATTTCCGCCGCGACCGTCGACGCGTGCGACGACATCGCCACCGGACGCGCGTGCGTCGCCGCGAGCGCGGTGGGCGTCTATCGCGCGCGCGACGGGGTGTGACGACGACGCGCGCGGGTGGGAACAAGTCGTTTTTTTAAAAAAAAGTCGTCGTTTCGTCCGAGCTGTCGTCTCAAAGGGGTGCCACCTAGGCAAAGCTGACGCGGATCGATGAAACGAAAACCGATCTTCGATCAAAAAATCTCCTTTCAAACCTTCTATCGCGCCGCGCGCTTCCGAAGGACGCTTCATCAAATGTCGAACAGATTCCGGATCATACATAGCGCGCGGCCCCCCGCGCGCGCGCGTCCGTCGCGTCGCGTCGCGTCGTCATGGCGCCGTCGCCGCCGCGGTCCTACACGCGCCAGGACGTCCGCGACGGCGTCCGCGTCGTCAAGGGCGTTCGCGCGGGCGTCGGCGCGTCCCTGATCGTCGTCGACGGAGGCGTGTACGACGTCGGCGGATTCGCGCACCCGGGAGGCGAGCGATCGCTGCGCGCGTTCGTCGGCGGCGCGCGAGACGCCTCGAGCGCGTTCCGCGGCGATGGCGGACGATCGAGCGTGCGCGCGCACGCGCACAGCGACGCCGCGCGGCGGATCCTGGCGCGGCTCAAGGTGGGCGTCCTCGTCGAAGACGACGACGTCGACGACGACGACGACGACGACGACGACGACGACGACGACGACGACGCGGCGACGGCGAGCGAGGACTCGGACGACGCGGCCGCGTCCGAGGACGGCTCCACGACGACGACGACGATCGACGCGCACGGCGTCGACCTCTCCAAGCCGCTCGTCGCTCAGGTGGGCGCGCTGGGCGACGCGTACGAGTCGTGGACGCGCGAGCCTCTGCTCGGGTCGGGACCGATGCGATTCTTTAAATCGGACGTTCTCGAGCGCGCGTCGCGGACGCGATGGTGGGTCGTCCCGACGGTGTGGCTCCCCGTGGCGTTCGCGGCGTTCGCGCGCGGCGTGCTGGGGGTGGTCGCGGCGACGGAGAGAGGGAGGGTAGGGGGCGACGATTCCTCAGATTCCATCGCTGCCATCGCGGGGGCCGGCGACCGGGACGATTCGGACGCCGTCGCCGCGCGCGTCGTCGTCGTCGTCGTCGTCGTCGTCGTCGTCGCGACCTTCTTCGCGATCGGCGCGGCGGCGTGGAGCGTCGGCGAGTACGTCTTCCACCGCTTCGTCTTCCACCGCGCGCCGCGGACGCGCGCCGGCATCGTCGCGCATTTTCTCATGCACGGCTGCCACCACAAGTCCCCGATGGACGCGCTGCGGTTGGTGTTCCCGCCGGCGCCGTGGGCGGCGGTCGTCGCCGCGTCGTGGTTGGCGTGGTGCGTCCCGTACACTGGTCCCCATACGACCGCGTTCGCGTGGTGAACGCCGATCCTTAAGGACTTTCTCTCCGGCGCATCTCTCCGCCCAGGGTCCCTCGCTTTCAATACCCGCCCTCGACGCCTTTCAACTCCGCTTCTGACGCCTTTCAACTCCACCCCGACATCGCTTCGTATGGACTCAAGGACGCGCGCGCTGGCGCCGACGCCGGCGACGGGCGCCATCGCGTTCGCGGGGTGCCTGACCGCGTACGTGCACTACGACTGCGTGCATTACTTTTTGCACCACGACGCGACGATCGGAGCGATTGGAGAGAGAGAGGGTGGAGAGGGTGGGGGTGGGGGCGGGGGTCGGTCGGGGTGGAGGCGCGTTCTATCTCACACTGGTCCCCATACGACCGCGTCCGCGCGGTGAACGCCGATCCTTAAGGACTTTTCCCGGCGTGTCTCTCCGCCCACTCCTCGGTTTCAATCCCGACACACCTCGACGCCTTTCAACTTCAACTGACGCCTATCAACTCCACCCCGATATCATCGCTCGTATGGACCCTCGACCCTCAGGTGGGGACCGGCGCGAGGATGGATTCGCCGAGCGCTGATCGGTGAACGCGGGGGAAAGAGCGAACTCCGGTCGACGCACATGAAGCACCACTACGACGACTGCGACGTGAGCTTCGGGATAACGAACCGGGTGTTAGATCGGATCTTAGGCACGACGCCAAACGGGGACGCGATGAAGGGCGCGAGAGCGAAAGCGCGCGTTGACTGATGATCGTTGGATCACATGATTATTTTACTCGGTTTCGCCGCCGCCGCCGCCGCCGCCGCCGCCGCCGCCGCTCTCGTTCTCGCTCGCGGCGGCCGCCTCCGCGGAGCGCGCCTCCGCGGCCGCGCCCGCGGCGAGCAGCCTCTCCTCCTCCGCCGCCTCCGCGGCCTCGGCCGTCTTCCTCTTCTCCAACCGCCGCACGCTCTCGTCCATCGCGGCTTTCAGATCGTCGCGACTCCGGGTCGTTCCGTACGAGCGATGATATCGGGGTGGAGTTGAAAGGCGTCAGAAGCGGAGTTGAAAGGCGTCGAGGTGTGTCGGGATTGAAACCAAGGGGTGGGCGGAGAGACACGCCGGGAAAAGTCCTTAAGGATCGGCGTTCACCACGCCGACGCGGTCGTACGGGAACCAGTGTGACATAGAACGCACCTCAGCCCCGCGCAGTCCCCGATGCCCATGTCGCTCTGCCGCAGGCAGTTCTTGTTCTGCAGCTCGAGCTCTCGCAGCTCTCTGTTCGCCTCCGACTTGGCGAGGAGGGATCGGATGTACGGCGACGACGACGCGTCCGGGGTGGTCGGCGGCTCGACCGCGCGCGCGGCGAGGGGAGACGCGAGGAGCGACGCGAGCGCGACGGACGACGCGAGATGATGTCTTCTTCCGAGACGACTCGCGCGAGGATCGTCGGGGGCGCGTCGCTCGGGGGGCGACGCGGCGGCGACGACGACGGCCGCGCGGCCGCGCGAGGGCGCGCGAGGGCGCGCGAGGGCGCGCGAGGGCGCGCTGCAGGGCGGCGCGACGGACATGACGCGCGCGCGGAGGGACACTGACGAAGGCGACGACAGGAAGGACGCGACGAGAGCGAACAGAAAATACAGTCAGCTCGTCGTCAAACGCGATCGCACTCCCCGCCCGCGCGCGAGCGCCCCGCGATGCCGCCGCCGCCGCGCCCGCGATGACCGCTCCGATCGACGTCACCGCGCCCGTGCGCCTGCGCGCGGTCGACGATATCCACGCGGAGCCGGACGTCACGGTCGTCCTCGATACGCTCGCGTACGACGAGATCTCGCGCGAGCTCCCCGAGATTTACGTCGACGGCGACGGCGACGACGACGGCGACGGCGACACATCGATCGCGTGGGGCGCCGCGCACGCGTCGCTGCAGCGCGCGCACTTCCTCCAGAACGTCCTCCTCGCGCGAGACCCGATCGCGTCCAAGCTGTCCGTGTGCTCGCTGCGCGACGCGTGCACGAGCATGGACGGGTGCGTGTGGGACGACGCGCGATTCTTCCTCGACCGCCTGGACGGGCCCTATCGCGTCTTGCGCGACAGAGGCGTCGTGGACGTGCGCGTTTCGAGCGGCGACGGCGACGGCGACGGAGAGGAGGCGACGGCGACGGCGACGGCGACGTTTCGCCCGATGGACCTGTGTTGGGCGACGCTCGCGAAGACGCTCAGGTGCGTTCTATACACTGGTCCCCATACGACCCCAATGGCGAGGTGGACGCCGATCCTTAAGGACTTTGCCCGTCGTATCTCTCCGCCCACACCTCGCTTTCAATCCCCGCCTTCGACGCCTTTCAACTCCCAACTGACGCCTTTCAACTCCACCCCGACGTTCGCTCGTATAGAACGGCCCTCACCGCAGGCAGCCGCGGCGGCGGAGACGAAGACGAAGAAGGCGCCCGTCGTCGGACGCACTTCATGAGCGACGCGCGCGCGTTCGAAGCCTACGGCGCTTTCCACGAGGAGATCGCGGCGGCGTCCTCGGGGTGTTCCGCAACCCAAAACGACGTGATCGTCGAGGCGCACGACGTGTTGCTGGACGTCTCGCAGGCGCACAGCCGTTCGCCGTATCATCTCTTCGCGGAATATCTTCCGAAGCTCGCCGCGTGCTTGCCTCTGCTGCGAGAACGGCCGGAGATTAAGGTGCTCGTGCCGGACTGCATCTTCATGCGCGAGGTAATCCGGAACGCCGAACGCTTCTTCGACGGTCTCGACCGCGCGAGGCTGGTGCTCAAGCGCAACGACGTGTTGTATCGCGCGAGGGAGCTGCTCTTCGCGTCTTTCACGCCGAATCTGCATCCGAGTAACGTCCTCGTTCGAGACGTTTTAATGCCGCGGCTTCGCGAGTTCACCCTAAACCTTCTCGACGACCGTACTGCTACCCCCACGGCGCCGCCAGCGCGTCCGCACGTGGTGCTGATCGATCGATCGGACGTTCGTCTGCGTCGAGGACGCGACGGCGAGGACCTGGAGACTCGGCGACGCGTCGCGAACCGCGAAGAAGTATTGGAAGTGCTCGCGGCGGCGTTGAGGTGCGTTCTCTTATCACACTGGTTCCCATACGACCCCGTTCGCGTGGTGAACGCCGATCCTTAAGGACTTTCTCTCCCGGCGCGCGTTTCTCTCCTCCCACCCCTCGCTTTCGATCCCCGACACAGTACGACGCCTTTCAACTCCACCTGACGCCTTTGAACTCCACCCCGACGTCGCTTCGTACGGACCCTCGACCCCGAGCGACACGCACGACGTGAAGACGTGGAGAAAGCTGGGGGGCGGCGGCGGCCGCGACGACGACGACGACGACGACGCGGCCGCGTCGAGCGATCGATGGAGCGTGTTCAGGGGCGCGGACGCGATCGTCGGCGTGCACGGCGCCGGCCTCGCGAACGTGCTCTACGCCGCGGCGGCGGCGAACGACGAGGCGCGTCACCGCCGTCGGCGACCGACGCTGATCGAGATCGTCCCCGGCGCGAGCGCGTATCACACCGAGTACGCGCTCCTCGCGCGCGCGTGCGACGCGAGGTACGCGGCGTACTTTGTGCCGAAGTGCACGTGGGGAGACGACGTGACGATTCGCACGCCGAAGCGTCTCGCCGCGGTGGTTCGCGCGGCGCTGTTTCCGGAGGAGGTGGAGCGATTGGTTCGCGGAGGAAATTTCGAAAAAGCGTTCGACGGGCTGCACGGACCGTTCGCCGCGCGGAGGAGCGAGTTCGAGGACGCGCGGCCGTACGAGGATAGGGTGGTGGGTCGCGGTGGAGCCGCGAGACGCAGAGGAGGAGGAGGAGGAGGAGGAGGAGAGCCGTCGAGCGCGCGGCAGCGGCGACGGCGGGCGTAGGTAGGTAGCGCGATAGGTAGGCGTTGAAGATTAAATTCTTCGACGAAAGTCTGGTTGGAACGAGAGTTTTGCGCGCGCTGACGAGATCCGCGCGCGCGGGCGTCGCGTCGGCGTCGGGATGGGGAAGAGCAAGAGCGGCGGCGGCGGCGGCGGCGGCGGCGGCGGCGTGCCGACGGTCACGCTGGAACAGTTCGCGGACAGCCTCACCGGCGCGTCGTCGTCGTCGTCGTCGTCGAGCGCGACCGTGACCGTGTCGCGTTGGGATCGCGACGACCGCGTGTTCCTCCTGCGTTTCCCCTCCGCGGCCGCGCAGAGAGACGCGATGGGCCGCGCGTCCGTCTTCTTAGAGGACCTCGACGACCGCGGCGTCGTCGTGGACAGGATTCCGTCGGGGCAGCGCGGCGGCGTCGCCAACTACAGCGGGCACAACATGCGCGCGCGCGACCTCGCGCGATTCCTCAATCGCGTCGACGCGACGCCCGACGCGGCGCCGACGTCCGCGGAGATCGCGCTCCGCGACGCGCTCGCGCGCGTTGGCGTCCTGCGCACGGACAAATCCGGCCGCTGGGTCGCGTCCGGACCGGGGACAACAGGACACGACGGCGACGGCGACGGCGGACCCGTCGTCGCGGCGGTCGCGGGGAGCTCGAACCGCGACGAGGCGCGTTCTGTAGTCTGGTCCCCATACGACCGCGTCGGCGTGGTGAACGCCGATCCTTAAGGACTTTCGCCGGCGCATCTCTCCGCCCAGCCCTCGCTTTCAATCCCCGTCCTCGACGCCTTTCAACTCCACCTGACGCCTTTCAACTCCACCCCGACGTCGCTTCGTATGGAACGTCCCTCAGGTTCGAGACGCGCTGCTACACGAGGCGATGCACATGGTTTTCTACACCGACGCGAGCTGGCGCGACGCGTGTTACGCGCACTGGGACGACGAGGTCGCGGAGGAGGACAAGGCGCGGTGGGTCGCGTTCTTGAAAGGGCTGAGGTACGACGGCGACGACCGCGAGCTGTGCGTGAACGAGCTGCAGGCGTACATGTGCACCGAGCGGCTTCTGTTCGGCGGCGGCGAGAAAGGCGGCGGGAGAGGGAAGAGGGACGGCAAGGAGAAGGACGACGGCGGCGACGCGAGGGCGCTCGGCGCGATGCAAGCGAAGTTCGCCGCGTTCGCGGCCGCGCGGTTATCGAACCCCCCGAGCGTGGGCGCGCACACGAAGTGCGTGTGGTTGTGACGTGGATGACTGACGCGTGTGTAGTGATGAGTGATTAGCATTCATTCATTTCTCGGAACGCCTCTCTCCCTCCCTCCCTCCTTCCTTCCTTCCTTCGCGGATCGATCCATCCATCGCGGACGTTCGTTCTTCGCTCACTCGTCCGCCTTTTTCTTCTTCGCGTCGATCCCCGCCGCTTTCGCGTAGTGTTCCGTGACCTTGTCCACGTCGCACCCGAACTCCGCGTAGCACGCCTCCAGCCGCGCGCCGTCTAAGGGTCGTTCCATACAAGCGAATGTCGGGGTGGAGTTGAAAGGCGTCAGTTGAAGTTGAAAGGCATCGAGGGCGGGGATTGAAAGCGAGGGTTGGGCGTGGAGAGACGACGGCAAAAGTCCTTAAGGATCGGCGTTCACCACGCCGACGCGGTCGTATGGGAACCAGTGTATAGAACGCACCTAATCCGTCGCACTCCTTGATGGCCTCTCGGATCTCCTCGTAGTCGCAGAACCCTTTGTACCCGCCGCCTCCGGTGGTGAACTTCTCCTTGAGCTCCTCGTGTATCTCCCCGGACTTCTTATTACCGCCGGAGTGGACGCGAACGGAAGCGCCGCGGCGTCGGGGCGCGGAGACGCGGCGCGGCGCGGAGAGCGACGCGCGCGTCGCGGTCGCGGACAGGGTCAGGCTCAGCATTTTGAGTTAGTCGATCACGCGCGGGGCGCGGTCGGGCGGACGGCGGGTCTGCGCGTCGCGGTGAGTGCGGTGCGTCGACGACGGCGAGGGGGTACGCTCGCGCGCGCGCGTGAGGAACGCCGTGTGCGTGCGGTGCGCGTGGGCGTCGCGAGTCGGTGTGAGGGCGCGGGAGGACGGGACGCGGCGACTGATAGAATCCACCCATCCGAGTCAGAAAAGGCGCCGCGAGCGCGAGCCGAAAACCAAACCCGAGGCGATATTTTTGGTTTTTCATCGCGAGATCGAACCCGGCACCGCGCCGTTTTCCCCGATCGAGCGCCAGAATTTCTCCTTTGATGCTCCGATATTTTCACCGCGAGGCCGCGGTCAAGAAAACCCCGCCAAGTTTCCGCGGTCGAGGCCAGTCGCCTTCCAGCGGATACGGAATCGGCCAATGAGCGTCGTGCTTACGTGGACTTTGCCGAACCTTTTTTTCACGGAGCGACCGCCGCGACCGCACTCGCGCGCGCGCACGCACACGCGCTCGCCGCACCGGAAGAAACCCACTCCGGACGCGCGAGAAAGGCAAAGGCGCGCACCCCGCGAAGAGGGAGCGCGGCGTCATGGCCGGCGCGATGGCCGCGCACGCGCGCTGCGCCATGGTCAGGGATTTACACCGGGTGACGTCCGAGGAGCAATTATTCGCCTCCGCGTATAACGCGTCGCCTCCCACCGCGCAGGGCGCGGGCGTGAAGTGGGCGCTGCGCGGGTACCTCCCTCCGAAGCACCTGCGGATCCCGGGGATCGACTACGGCGTTCCGGAGGACAGCGTGATGACGATGTTCGGCGGGGACATCTCCCCGAGCGTCGTGGGAAGGGAGAGCATCAGTGACCTGCTCGCGGGGTGCTTCGCGGCCGCGCAGCAGAGCGGCGTCGACGCGGACGCCGTCATGGACGAAGACGGCGTCAGCGAGGTGACAGGTGCGCGGAGGGAGTTTCATTCCCGTTTCTCGCCGTCGTCGCGCGACGCGACGGGAGGTCGTTCGAGGGCGTTTCGAGGGGCGCGCGCGCGACGACGGACGGCGCCGCGCGCGGCGCGGACGCGCGGCGCGCATCTTGTCGATACGGTCGCTGCTGACGATGCATTGCGTTTTTCCCCTCCTCTTCGATTCGCTGACTCCCCCGCCGTCTCCCTACCCTCTTCCTCCGTCGCAGTGACCGAGCAAAATCCTCACGAGAGGGTGGTGAAGGGAGGGATGGCGTCGAGGCCGTCGTGGGGGCAGAATAATTACGCCGCGCAGCGAGAGAAGCTCGCGGCGGCGTACCGGAAGTCGCCAGACGGGTCGCCGAAAGGGTGACACTTTTTTATCTTCCCGCGCGCGGAGGGAATAATTTCATCCGCCGCGTTAGCCTCACCGATTCTTTCCGCGGCGCTCGTTCGCCGCGACGCACTAGACTGCTTCGCGACATTATTATTGATGCATGTAATAACGACTACATATTATTAGCTTCGAAGAAACCTCCTCGTGATGCTCGTCCTCTTCGTTCGTCGTCGTCGTCGTCGTCGTCGTCGTCGTCGCTTTCGTTCTCTACCGCTACTTTAAACTAAGACCGTCTACCGTTCGCTCCGTCGCCGCGAACGCCGTCCGTCCGCACGTCGCTCGCTCGCTCGTCACACGTACTCCACCTCCGCGAAAGCGGGAATCCACGTCTTCTGCTTCTTCCTGCTCCCGCCGTGGCCGTCGAGGTCGTCGGTCAGCGCCGCGACGCGCCGCGCCGTCGCCGCCGCCGCGTCGTCGTCTTCGTCGTCGTCCTCGTCGTCGTCCTCGTCGCGCTCGCCGCCGCCGCCGCCGCCGCCGCCGCGGTCGTCCATCCCAAACTCCTCGCGCAAGCTCTGCCGCGTCCACACCGCGCTGAGTAACAACCGCCACCGCTTCGCGGCTTCCCGTAACTCCTTCAAACGCTCGCCCTCCAGCCGTTTTTTTTCCTCCGCGCGCCACGCGTCCCTCACGTCCTCCTCGCGCTCCTCGCACACGACGACGCCGTCAAACTTCGGCGTGACCGCGCCGCCGCGCTGGTACTCGAACCCGACGAGCGCGGCGGCGAAATCGATCCCGCGTAACGCTCGAACGACGCGCGTTATACGAGGCAGCGACACGTGGACGGTCCCGGGCGGGGGCAACGCGCCGCCGATCAAGTCCACGTTGCCGCGTTCGTTTTTCGGGACGACGCCGTTCGCCGCGGCGGGCGGATGATACTCCACCGTCTGCCACTCCCCGTACAGAGGGACGTCCCCGGGGATGTCGTCGTCGTCGCCGCCGCCGTCGCCGCCGCCGCCGTCTTTCGCTTTCGTCTCCACGGCTTTCTCTTCCACGGACTTGGGGCCCTTGCGACGCGCGGCCGCGCGCTTACCCGCGTTGACCCCGGACGCCGCCGCCGTCGCCGCGGCGGCGGCGCGGCGTCGCGCCGCGTCCCTCGCCGCGATCGCCGCCCTCGCGCGTCGGCTGTGAATCTTCGTCACCGGCTTCGTGAGCTCTTCGGGCTTCACCGTCCGCCATCGCTCTGCTTTCCATCGGTCCGCGCTGCGCAGCGTCTGCACGCGCGACCGGGGGAACACGAATTCGCCTTGGATGAACCCTTTGACCTGATCGCGCGGGTAGACCACCTGGTTCGCCGGAAGAAACCGCTCGAGGACCCACAGCGGGTGGTTCTTGATCTCGCTCAGCGTGGACGGGACGCGCTCGCACGCGGCTTTTTTGTCCATCTCCGCGTCCTCCGTCGCGCTCGCGATCGCGGCGGGGGTCGAGGTCGAGGTCGAGGTCGAGGTCGAAGTCGCGCCGCCGCCGCCGCCGTCGTCGTCCATCGAGCGCTCTCTCTCGAGCATCGCCTTCGTCGCCTCCAGCCACCACGGCAGCTCGACGCGGTGCGGTATCGTCTGCGAGAACACGGGCGTGTACTTCCGCGTGAGGTCCTTCGCGCTCCAGGTAACGCTCCCTGAAGAAACGTTTTTCGCTCGAAACGCGAGGACGTAACGCAGCGCCCTCGACGCGACTCTCCCCGCCGAGACGTCCGCAACCGCGTCGACGCTCGCGCCGCCGCCGTGAAACGACCACCTCGCGTTCGAAGACGTAACCCCGACCGTGTGCGGCACGACGCAGACCCAGCGCGGCGCGTCGGGGTTCGAGACGTACGGCGTGTCCGCGGTCGGCGGCGCGACGCAGAGCACCTCGCACCAGTGCGTGACGACGTCATCCGCGGCGTCTTTCGCGGCGGCGCGTTTCGCGACGGTCGACGTTTCGCATCCCTTGTTCGCGGCGGCGGCCGTTTCGGCCGTTTTCTTTCTCCCTCTTTTCCCTGCGTGCTCCTCGCACGGCGGCGTCTCTCTGGGTATGATCCCGAGGGTTTCCAACGCCGCGGCGGTCGACTTCAGCGGCGCCGGCTCCGGCGCGCACACGAATCTCGCGTCGCACCCGAGCCCCTTCATCGCGGCCACGAACAACCCCGCGAGCTCCTCTTGCGTGCACTCGCGGCGCGCGAGCGCGAACGCGAGGCGCGTGGCGTGGCCGACGGACGCGACGCGCGCAGCGGCGAGGATCGACGCTTTCCGAGCCGCGGCGGCGAGAGAGGCGGCGTCGTCTTCCTTCTTCATCTCCTCTCTCCCTTTCCCTTTCCCTTCCCCGCCGCCGTCGTCGTCGTCGTCGTCGTCGTCGTCGCTGTCGTCGAGCACGATGACGTCTTCCTCGCGCGGTTTCGGCTTCGCCCTCGACGACGACGCGCCGCCGCCGCCGCCGCCGACCGACCGCGTCGACGCGATGGGACCCCCCGCCCCCGCGGCGGCGCGCGAAAATAAAACGCTCTTCGACACCACCTTGACGTTGCCCGCGAACCACTTCGCGACCGCGGCGACGTGCTTCACGTCCGGCGCGGCCGCGGGTGCGGGCGCGTCGGTTGACGTTCCACGTTCCTCCCGTTCCCCGAACGCGAACGCGACGTCGCGCGGGATCACGCTCATCGCCATCGCTCGCACGAGCGGGTCGCACGCCGCGGCGGCGACGGCGGCGTTTCGCGCGACGGCGCACAGCAGCTCCGTCTTGTGGAGCGTTCGAACGTTCGCGCGCTCCTCCGTCGTCAGCCTTCGCGCGGTGGTCGCGGGTTTGGACGCGGACCCGGTGGTCTCGTCGTCGCCGTCGTCGTCGTCCACGTCAGCATCCATGTCAGCGTACACGTCGGCATCGTACACGTCGGCACCCGGGTCGATGTCTTCCCACTCGTCGTCGTCGCCGCCGCCGTCCGCTTCGGGCTCGATCGCGACGCCTTCTCTCGCCTTCGCCGCCGCCGCGGCCGCGACGGCCGCGGCGTTGGCTTCCATGATCGGTAACGCCGAGACCGCGGCGGTTTCGCTATCGTCGAGCTCTCGCCCCGTCGTCGTCGCCCGCGCGCCGCAGACGCCGGCGGCGGCGGCGCGTCGATTTGACGCCGGCGCGGTCCACGCCCCGAGCAGCAGCCTCTCGGCGTCCGCGTCCGCGTCCGCGTCCGCGGCGTCCGCCGCGCGCATCCGACCGCGGTCGCTCGCCATGGACGCGCGCGCGAGGACGAGGGCGTTGTGCGCCGTCGCCGCAGCCTTGTTCGCGGCCGAGCCCGCGCCCGCCGCGCCGCGCTCGCGAGGTTGGACGACGAACGACGACGACGGCTCGGCGATGCCGATCGAGTCGCGCGCGCCGCGCGCGCCGCGACCCGGCGCCGCCGCCGCCGCCGCCGCCGCCGCCTTCCTCCCCGCGCGCTTATCCAGCAGACGGTTCACGTTGTCCGCGGCCTCGCCGAGGAGCGTCCCGGCCTCGCCCGTCAGCGGCGCGACGCGCGGAGGGGTCGGCATCATCTCGTCGCGTCGTCGCGTCGTCGTCGTCGTCGTGACTGGTTCCCATACGACCGCGTTCGCGTGGTGAACGCCGTTCCTTAAGGACTTCGTCGTCGTCGTCGTCGTCGTCGTCGTCGTCGTCGTCGTCGCGCGTCGCCCACCGCGCGCGCCGCCGCGGCCTCCTCCCCCGCGCGCGGGGGCTCGCTTCGGGGGCATGACGCGGCCGTCGCGCCACCCGGCGGCCGGCGCGGACCGGACGAGACGGCGTCGCGATCGCGCGGCCCCTCCGCGCGCGCGATCGACTGCCGACCGTCCATCGTCCATCGTCTTTCGCGTCGCGTCGCGCGCTCCCGCCAGCGCCACGACGAAACTCATCGCGACCCTCCTCCGACCCCGCCGCACACCCGACGCGCGCACCCCACGGCGAGAGCGCTCGCCTCGGCCCCTCCGCCGCGCCCTCCCCTCTCGAGACTCCACCGAAGATGGCCGCGAGCGCGAAGGCGCCGCTCCGCGCGTCCGTCGCCGCCCCCGCGCGCGTCCGCGTCGCGACCCCCGCGCGCGGCGCCGCGATCGCCGCACGCCCGGCGAAGACGAAGATGAATCAGTGCGCGCATCATCCCGCGCCTCGCCGTCGCGTCCGACGCGACGCCGCGGCCGAAATCGACGCGTCCGCCGCGGAGACCGAAACCAACCGCACCGTCGACGCCAAGGCGATGCAGGCGCAGATCGACAACTTCCAGAGAGTCTCCGTCCTCGCGGAGGCGTTGCCGTACCTGCAGCGCTTCGCGGGCGAGACCGTCGTCGTGAAGTACGGAGGCGCCGCGATGAAGGACGAGTCGCTGAAAGATCGCGTCATACGCGACCTCGTCCTGCTCTCCACCGTGGGCATCCGCCCCGTGCTCGTGCACGGCGGCGGGCCGGAGATCAACCAGTGGCTGAACAAGGTTGGGATCGAGGCGAAGTTTCTGAACGGCCTGCGCGTCACGGACGCGGCGACGATGGAGATCGTCGAGATGGTCTTAGGCGCGTTTTCATCCTTCCTTCCTCACGCCGACTGGTTCCCGTACGACCACGTTCGCGTCGTGAACTTCATTCCTTAAGGACTTTCTCTCCCGGCGTTCGTGTCTCTCCACCGACCCACCCGACGGTTTCATCAATCCCGATGCGCGCGCCGCGGTGCCTCGCGACTCAGACTGACGCGCGCCCGAACTCCCGCCGCCACCCCGAAATCGAATCGCTTCGCTTCGCGCGGAACTTCGACCGAACCTGAACCGTATTCGTCGTCAGTCGGCAAGGTGAACAAATCGCTCGTGTCGCTCATCAACGTCGCGGGAGGCAGGGCCGTGGGGATCTGCGGGAAGGACGGCAACACCCTCCGCGGCCGCGTCCGCGACCCGGAGCTCGGGTTCGTCGGCGACGTCACGAGCGTGGACGTGAGCGTGTTGCGCGGCTTGTTGGACTCTGGCGCGATCCCAGTCGTCGCGACGGTCGCGATGGATGCGTCCGGGCAAGCGCTCAACGTCAACGCGGACACCGCCGCGGGCGAGCTCGCCGCGTCGCTCGGCGCGGCGAAGCTCATCCTCATGACGGACGTCCCCGGGGTGTGCACGGACAAGGACGACCCGGGGAGTTTGTTGCGAGAGCTGACCATCAGCGAGACGCGGGATCTCGTCGCGGACGGTGCGCGCGCGTGTCCTGCGTGTCCTTCCTTTTTTTATTGGTTCGCGCGTTCTGTTGTTTGTGTTGTTGTTTCTTTTGAGCCGCGCGATCGTACATGTCATCGAATCCGATATCGGACTGACCAATCGCGTCCCGCCGCGTGTCATCATCCATCGCGTCGCAGACGTCATCGCCGGCGGAATGATCCCGAAGGTGGAGTGCTGCGTGAAGAGCATCGCGCAGGGGGTGAAGAGCGCGCACATCATCGACGGGAGGGCGCCGCACTCGTTGCTGTTGGAGATTCTCACGGACGAGGGCGCGGGGACGATGATCACGGGATGATTCGAGGCGGAGGCGACTGCTGGAGTGTTATTAAGCTTACCGTCCCGTGTTAACAACTTCGATTATGAATTCAGACTCTTCGCCGCGACGACTCGGCAGACAAAAAAACTCTGACGAGCGCGTTCCCGTCGTCGTCCGCTCGACCGACGCGTCACACGACGCGCCGCGCCGGTCGCGACGCGGTATCGGTCGGCGGCGGTCGCGTCGATGACCGCGGTGGCGTCGCGCCGCGCGCGGATGCGACGCGACATCCTCGCGACCGTGGTGCGTCCGCCGCGCCAGATCGTTCCTTCGAGGATCCGACGCGACCGCGCCCGAGGGACCCCGAAGCCGTCCGTCCGTCCGTCCGTCCCGTCCCGTCCCGCGCGTCCTCCGACGCCCTCTCCCCCACTCCCTCCCTCCCTCCCTCGCAGGTCCCCGAGGGCGCGGAGGACAGCATCGACGCGCTGCAGCACGCGGTCGATCGGCTCGAGTCCGACGCCGTCAGGGTCCGACGCGATCTGCTCGTCGCGTCCGCGCGCATCATGAGGCGCGTTCTATACACTGGTCCCCATACGACCGCGTTCGCGAGGTGAACGCCGATCCTTAAGGACTTTTCCCGGGGTCTCTCTCCGCCCACCCGTCGCTTTCAATCCCCGCCCTCGACGCCTTTCAACTCCATCTGACGCCTTTGAACTCCACCCCGCCATTCGCTCGTATAGAACGCCCCTCATCCTCGCATCCGATTCCAACGCCGCGGACGACGACGACGACGTCGCGTCGGACGAGGCCAAGGCGACGCGCGCGCTCGCGGAGCTCGCGCCCGCCGCGTCCTCCGCGCTCGCGCACGTTCGCCCACCTCGGGACGAGTGGAGCGATCGCGACGTCGCGCTGGAGGCGGAGAGGGAGGTGGCCGTCGCCGCTTCCGCGACGCGCGACGCCGCCGCGACGGCGCGCGAGCGACGAAAACGTCTCGAGCGATGCCGCGCGTTTGCCTCCGTCCAAACGCGCGTCGCGGACGTCCTCCGCGCCGTCGACGCGCGCGACTTCGCGCGCGCGACGCACGGCGTTCGCGACGCGGACGACGCGCTGGACGAGATGGAGGACGCGGAGGAGGGGGACGACGCGCGTCTGATGGCCGCGGCGCGCGGCGACGTCGCGGCGGCTTTCGACGCGGCGGTTTCCGCGGCGCTCGCGGCGCTCGCGGCGGCGACGGCGACGTCGACGCCGGAGGGCGAGGACCGCGCGGTGGCGGCGTTCGACGTCGACGCGGCGACCGCGGCGTGGGCGGGCGTGGACGGCTTTCTCGCGAGGAGCGCGGGTTCGTGTTGTTCGAATTCGAAAGAAGCGCGGCGTCGGGACGGCCGCGAGGCGGTGGCGAGCGCGTTGGAGCGCGACGTCGTCGCGCCGTTGGCGGCGTTTCTCGCGTTCGGGTGCGCCGCGTCGACGCGCGAGGACGATCCGCGGTCTGTGTCTCTCCACGTCAGCGAAGATTCGATGACGTGGAAGAGTGACGTGGCGGAACCGTCGGCGTCCTCGCGCGCGATCGCGCTCGCGGCCGCGATGGAGACGGCGGCGTCGTTCCTCGGGAGAAGCGTCGCGTCGGCGCGCGCGCGGGGAAAGATTTGCGCTCGCGCGTGGGGCGCCGTGTCCTCCGCCGTGATCGCCGCGTGGTTCGTCGGCGACGACGCGCAGCTGAGCGAAGACGCTGTGGACGCGCTGTGCGCCGCGGAGGCGACGTTCCTCGCCGTCGCGGGCCCCGGCGGCGGCGGCGGCGTCGGCGGCGACGGCGACGACGACGACGACGACGAAAACGAAAACGAAAACGAAAACGAAAAAGGTAAACCCGGGACGCCTTCTTCATCGCTCGCGTGCGCGAACGCGACCGACGACGGCATCGCGTTCGGTCCGATCGAGCAGGCTGCGCTAGAGCGCGAGGGCGCGGACGCGGGCTCGGCGCGGACGCGCGCGCTCGCGCGAGCGAGGGAGCTTTTGCTCGAGGGCGAGAAGACGCGCGCGACGACGACGACGACGACGCCGACGGACGAGGCGACGAGCCGCCTCGGGGCGCTGTCCCCGCCCTCGTGCGTCGTGAGCGCCACCGCGGTCGCGCTCGCGTCGCACGTCGCGGACCTCGTGGACGAATCGGGACGCGAATACGCCGCGAATACGGGCGAATCAGGAGCCGCCACGTCGTCGTCGTCGAGGCGCCGCGCGAACGAGCTCGCGACGGCAGCCGCGGACGCGCTCGATCTCTACCGCGCGCTCGTACCCGCGCTCCGCGGCGGCGCGCTGGGCGGCGAGGAAGACGAGGAAGACGACGCGGAGGAGATCGGGGACGAGCACGGGGTAGCGGGTATCGTCCGCGGTGGCCCGGAAGCGACGGTCGTCTTTCGGAACGACGCGCATTACCTCGCCGCCGCGTGGCTGGCGGCGGCGTTCGCGCGCGGCGGCGGCGGCGGCGGCGCCGGCGGCGGGACCCCGACCGGGACCCCGACCGACCACACGCAAACGCAAACGCCGCCGCCGCTGCCCGTCGGCGTCGTCCCTCCCCTCCTCGCCGCCGGCGACGCCGCGCTCGCGATGCTCGCGACGCGGTGCGGGCGCGAGATCGACCGGATACTCGACGACGCGCGCGGGTTCAACAGAGTGAAGGACGACGGCGCGGCGCGCGCGACGCGCGCGTTACGCCGCGCCCGGCATTTCCTCGCGCGCGTCGTAACGCCCCTCGTCCGAGCGTTACCTTCCCCTCTCGGCGAGAACGTCGCGCGCGGTCTCCTCGAGGGGTACGCGCGGCGCGTCGTGGACGACGTGTTCGCCCTGAAGGACATCTCCGCGGAGGACTCGAGCGCGCTGAGGGACGCTCTGGCGGAGGTCGCGTTTCAACCGCGCGGGCTCGTGCTCCCCGCCGACGCGTCCGGGGACGGGGACGGAGACGGGGACGGGGACGGGGACGGCGGGAAAACCAAAGAATCCCGCGTCGCGGACGCGGACGCGGTGGCGATCGCGCTCGTGGAGTCCCTCCCCCTGCGCTCGAGGTGGGGGAAGGGCCTCGCGCTCGTGAAGATGCTCGACGCGAAGATGGTGAAGATCGCGAGTCAGGCGCGTCCTATTCACACTGGTCCCCATACGACCGCGTTGGCGTGGTGAACGCCGATCCTTAAGAACTTTCTCTCCCGGCGCATCTCTCCCCCCGCCCCCCTCAATCCCGACGCACCTCGACGCCTTTCAACTCCACCCCTGACGCCTTCCGACTCCGCCCCGACATTCGACCTGCAGTGGGAAGCCGGCCGGCTCGCCGCGGTCGGGTTCGAGGCGCGCGAGGTGCGCGCGTTCGTGGAGTCGGTGTTCGAGGACAGCCCGAATCGCGACTTGGTCCTCGCGCGCATCGCGTGAGCGCGGTAGTAGCCGCGTTAGATTCCTAGAAGGCGTCGTCGTTGAACAGGCGGGCGGCGTCCAGTAGACTGAACGGTTTTTTTTCGTCGGTTCGTCCTTCTACGCAGACCATATGCGGTTTTTCACCCGCATGTATCGGCAGATCTGCCGATATAGACCCGATCAAAGCGATCGGGGATTTTCCGATCAAAAATTTTGAAAGGGTATTTTCAAACGCCCACCTCGCCAGGCGCGCTCGGCAACCTCATCCGAGTTGGCGATTATTTCGAGGTTTTCCCCCGCGTCGACGACCACGACGCGCGGCAGTCGACCCCGGCGCGCGAACCCACCCCGCCGCACGAGATGCTCGCGTCCACGCTCCGCCGCTCCTCCGCGATCTTCCGCGATGCCGGCCGCGTCGCGTCCGTCCGCTTCATGGCCGTGCGTTCCCCGCCCGCGCGCGTCCAATCGCGCGCGGCGCGTCCATCTTATTTTTTGACATCCATCGCCTCGTCACCGCGTCTCAAACGGACGAAAGTCGTCGATCGACCGATCCGCCCCGTCGCGCGCCTCCCTCGCGGCGATCCGATCGACCCCCGACGCGCGTCACCCCAACTCACTCGCCCCTCCCCCTCCCGCGCCCCAAAACCCGATCCATCGCAGAGCTCCAACGCGGACGAGTACAAGAAGTTCGTCGGCGACAAGGCGCACGTGACGTGGCCAGAGGCGTGCAACAAGTCGCTCGCGGAGATGGACCCCGAGGTGAACGAGATCGTCGAAAAGGAGAAAAGCCGGCAGTGGAAAGGCTTGGAGCTGATCCCGTCCGAGAACTTCACGTCGCGGTCCGTCATGGACGCGCTCGGGAGCGTGATGACGAACAAGTACAGCGAGGGGTATCCGGGCGCGAGGTACTACGGCGGGAACGAGTTCATCGATCAGGCGCGTTCGAGGAGTCGCACTGACTGGTCCCCGTACGACCGCGTCGGCGTTGTGAACTTCATTCCTTGAGGACTTTCTCTCCCGGCGCATCTCTCCGCCCACCCCTCGGTTTCATCAATCCCGACACGCTATGTCGACGCCTTTCGACTCCGCTTCTGACGCGCCTTCAATCAACGAACGCCGCCCACCCCGACGACTGTCGACCCGCAGTGCGAGACGCTCTGTCAACAACGCGCGCTCGCGGCGTTTCATCTCGACCCGGAGAAGTGGGGCGTCAACGTGCAGTCGCTGTCGGGCTCGCCCGCGAACTTCCAGGTCTACACCGGGCTGCTCAAACCGCACGATCGCATCATGGGTCTGGACTTGCCCCACGGCGGGCACCTCTCGCACGGCTTCCAGGCGCGTCGCGTCGCGCCGTCTCGCGCCCGCGTCCCTCGGTGGTTTCAACGTTTGATCGCGTTCCCTTTCAACTGATGACCGACGCATCGCCCTCCTTCTACAGACGGACACGAAGAAGATCAGCGCGGTGAGCATCTTTTTCGAGTCGATGCCGTACCGCCTGGACGAGTCCACCGGGCTCATCGATTACGAGTCGTGCGACAAGCTCGCGACCGCGTTCCGACCGAAGCTCATCGTCGCCGGCGCGTCCGCGTATTCGCGCCTGTACGACTACCCGAAGATGCGCGCCATCGCGGACAAGGTGGGCGCGTTTTTGCTCGCGGACATGGCGCACATCTCCGGCTTGGTCGCCGCGCAGATGATCCCGAGCCCGTTCGATCACGCGGACGTCGTGACGACGACGACGCACAAGTCGCTCCGCGGCCCCCGCGGCGCGATGATCTTTTACCGTAAAGGTCAGAAGGGCGTCGACAAGAAGGGCAACCCGATCATGTACGACCTCGAGGAAAAGATCAACTTTTCCGTCTTCCCGGGTTTGCAGGGCGGCCCGCACAACCACACGATCGCCGGCCTCGCCGTCGCGCTGAAGCAGGCGATGTCCCCGGATTTCAAAAAGTACCAGAACCAGGTCATGAAGAACATGGTCGCGATGAGCGACCGCCTCAAGAAGCACGGCGTCGAGCTCGTCTCCGGGGGCACGGATAACCATCTCGTCCTCGCGGATCTTCGCCCGCTGGGCGTCGACGGCTCGCGCGTGGAGCGCGTCCTCGAGCTCGCGCACATCGCGTGCAACAAAAACACCGTCCCCGGAGATAAGAGCGCGATGGTCCCCGGCGGCTTGCGGCTCGGCACCCCCGCGTTGACGACGCGCGGGTTCGTGGAGGCGGATTTCGAACGCGTCGCGGACATGGTCTGGAAAGGGATCGAGATCACGAAGAAGCTGAAGGAGGTGCACGGGCCGAAGTTGAAGGATTTCCGCGTAGCGCTCGCGGACGCGCCTCCGGGGAAGTTTCCGGAGATCGACGCCCTGAAGTCGGAGGTTGAGGCGTTCGCCGCGCAGTTCCCGACGATCGGATTCGACAAGAAGGACGGGAAGTACACGCAGTCGTTGTGAGCGCGCGCGGAGAGACGACGACGACGGAAAGAAGGGAGTTTCGGCCGGCGGCGAAGAGGGAGGAGAGGAGTGAAGAGAGATTTGTGATGATTGATTGTTTTGTATCGATTCGATTCGATGTCGGTCGACGCGCGTCGCTCGCTCGCTCGTCGTCGCCCGCTCGCCTTTCGCTTCCTTTCCGAAAAAAATGTCGACCCGCCCCGCGAGCCGCGCCCGTCTCCTCCGTCCGCGCGTGCACACAACTCAACTCAACTCGTCGTCTCCGCCGCCGCCGCAACTCACTTGATGTACTGCGATAACCACCGGAACCCTTCGCCGTATCCCATCCGACGCACGACGGAGCACATGAACACCTCGATCGGACGCATGTTCGTCGCCTCCAGGTTTACCTTCGCGACGAGCGTCGGACGTCGGGGTGGAGTTGAAAGGCGTCAGATGGAGTTGAAAGGCGTCGAGGGCGGGGATTGAAAGCGAGGGGTGGGCGGAGAGAAACGACGGGCGAAGTCCTTAAGGATCGGCGTTCACCACGCGAACGGGGTCGTATGGGAACCAGTGTGAGGAGAACGCACCTTCCCCTTCCCCGTGGTGTAATTCGTCAAGCCG
>Ga0181554_1001312_pt1 | contig 23700 bp, 22 predicted proteins | sample 011ome_16_FD_145602 | JGI IMG/M metagenome (GOLD analysis project Ga0181554, IMG submission 145602) | Coastal salt marsh microbial communities from the Groves Creek Marsh, Skidaway Island, Georgia - 011503CT metaG (spades assembly) | ecosystem: Environmental > Aquatic > Marine > Intertidal zone... | reverse complement strand
TGTTGCTGGACGGCAATGCAGGAACCGCCGATGATTCATTTCGATTCCAAATCCATATCAATGATCGGTTTTCTTTTGCTTGAGCTTCCAGTTGCTTAATACGCTGGAACGCGACGGGTGGCGCAATTCCAAGAGCGAGAATATGCATTTCTGTTGCCCCCATTGGGGTATCACGCAATACAAATGCAGGTAAATCCAACGAGGCCTGCCGATATGAAAGTGGGCGGATGAATTCACGTTTTTCGCGAATCAACCGATCAATCAATTCATCGTCTGCATTGCTATTTGCAGGGACCAAACAGTGTGTACGCATGAGCACGCAATCAGCGGCCACGAGGGCGCCGTCCTGCAACGCTTCTATTCTGAGTAGTGCAATAACAGACGTTCCGCTCTGGCGGTTGCTGGCAGAGCCGCCCTGGGTGCATTCAATCCATCCCCGACGCGCTAGGTGCGTGAGGTTTTTGGCCATTTGTGGGCCAATGTGAAACCCTGGGCCGTGCTGTTTGAGTTTGAGCAGGTATCCCTGGCCCGCCGGAATGACCGATCTGACCTCGCCCAGTACGAAGCCGGTTGTCCGCAAACCGTTGCCACGGTGTTGCGCCTGGATAGGGGCTATGAAAAGATCCCAATTCCTGCCGATTTCTTCCTTTCGCGCGAAGGAGAAGGCAGGGGGAATGTAGAGATGGTCTGCAAAGGGCTCGCCATTGATGATGACGCTCTTGGCTGCGCGCATCAAGACTTTGTGAGCGATTGTCCAGTTCCGCTGCCAGCCTGGCATCCAGCTATACAGGCGGGACGATTCCCATAGATGATGAATCAAGGCCCACAACTTGATGGAGTCCTGCTTTGGAACAGGTTGAGCCTTTCGCGATTCCTCAACGGTCCACGGCTGGTGATAGGTGGCCTGGGTTCTGTTGTCTTGCCCAACAACTATGCCCTCTGCTTTTGCACCTGAGTACGCTTCGGTGTAGAAAGAGCAATCTGGGCTGTGATGGTGTGCATCGTCCGGCCAGCAGGCCAGGTGCATCAAGTCACCTCGCTGTCGAATGACGAGCTTGAGCGGGGGGGTTCGGCACAAACAAAGCGCGTGGCCAAATCGTTGCTTGGCCGCACGAAGTTCCGAATCGTACTGTTCAACCCTGAAGCGGGCGCTATCGCCATCAATCGTATGACCATTGATGAGCACTGAGCTTCGCGTTTCCATCGCGTGAACCCCTACAAAAACATCCATGCGTTGATTCGCACGAATGAGGGGATTGTTCGTCAGTGCTGCGCGATTGAATGCGCTTAAACCGACCTTGCCGGGCGGTTTTGGAGAAAGCTTGGCCTATCCTACGAGAGGCAGAGGGAGATTTCGCCGACGCGGACCATGCCAAGCCCACGCCGAACGAAGGCAAACGGTTAGCAGATCTGCGGGCTTCCCTTGGTCAGTTCTTGGGCGCCGGATGTAACGGGATTATTCGCTTTTTGAACATGAACAAGATCGTTGGCGATCCTGTAATTCATGAGAAATCCGATCTCTACCAATTTATCCAATGACTGCCGGAGGCGAATCCTGAAATTTGCCATTTTCTTCTCTTCGCTTCGAGACAATTCGTGAATTTTAGTCACTGAAAATGGAATTGGTTCGCTATGGCTAGAATAAAACGTATGAAGCCATAGTGCAATTGTCGAGCGAGCCCCTATCTTCTTCCGCTGATTCCATTCCAAAAGAGTTGTGGAATCAAAGTTGAATAACTCAGTTATGGCGGGCTCTAGGCGTACCATCCACTTGACATCGCCATTATCGTCAACTGCGTCAAATGCGTAATCACGAATAAGTGATCCAGCGTAACCACCTTTCGTATTATTTGTAAGGACACTCACGCTGGTAAGTTTCATTCGCTCGATCGACTGCCTTAGCTTTTCATAGTTGTCACTATGCATACGCCAACCGAGATCTTTAATCATGCCGTAGGCACTGAAATAAATTGGCTGGCCAATCTTTGCGCCACGGGAACGCGTTAATAGGCATATCCACAAGCTCAGATCGTCCTGGCGTAGTTCTTCGCCGGAGTAGTTAATGGCGTAATTACTTAAACTGGCGATTCTTTGAGACTTGATGGACTCGCGGGCCGTAGATCTTCGGGTAGTAAAAAGGCCGCCACGAATGAACGGATTCGGAACGCCCCTGCGGTCTTCTGTCCACAGGGGGAAAACTTCTTGCAAAACCTCGTCAACGGTAACCACCCTACGCTGGAGTGACTCTTCAGTTTTTTTTCGAAGAAACTCTTCCGATGAGACCTTCTTACCCTGCCGCTTGATTCGGGCATCTGTGGGTTCAGTCTCGTCCAGGACTGGGAAGATGGGAGCCTGTCGGTGCGAGTGTGTCGCCATCGTGGATGGGATCAGGTCAGCGATGGTTTTCATGTTGCGCAAGTTTCAGCGGGTCGACTCTGATCTGTCAACCCTCCGGCATAGCGGATCGGATGCGTTTTGTATTTTTCGATCAAATTTTCAAATTTTGGGCCTTTGATTAAAAAGAAACGATTAAATACAAAGATTAAAACCCGATTAGGGCTTGCAATTTTCCCATATAAATCAACAAGTTACGTCAGCTTTTCGCATCCGATCCGCTATGGCGGATCGGATGCAGCGCTAATAGCGGAAGGGCTGCGCCGCTACTAGCGGATCGCATGCAGCGCTATGTCTCCTGTGGATAACTGTCATGCGTTCCGCTATGCCTGCTGTGGATAAGTCCTTTCTCTGGTTTGGTCATGTGTTCCGCTATGCCGAACTTGTTGCCATTCGATTCGCTAGCGGCAGCCTGGGCCATGTTGGGTGGGCGTCACGCGTACCGCTATGCCAAGTCTGTTTTGTCACGCGATCCGCTAATAGCGCTCAGTTTCCCTTGAGGGGGGGACGCGTCACGTGTTCCGCTATGCCAAGTCTGTTTTGTCACGCCATCCGCTAACAAAGTCCAGCTCTTGTGGTCGGCGGTGCATCACGCGTTCCGCTATGCCTTGGCGGTGGCGATCCGCTCCGCCAACAGCAGCTAGGCCCCAAGGAGGGTGCGTTCGTCACGCGTACCGCTATGCCAAGTCTGTTTTGTCATGCGATCCGCTAATAGCGCTCAGTTTCCCTTGAGGGGGACGCGTCACGTGTTCCGCTATGCCAAGTCTGTTTTGTCATGCGATCCGCTAATAGCGCTCAGTTTCCCTTGAGGGGGACGCGTCACGTGTTCCGCTATGCCCAGTTTGTCTTGTCACGCGATCCGCTAATACCGTCCAGGTCTTTGTGGTCGGCGGCGCGTCACGCGTTCCGCTATGCCAGGGCGGTGGCAATCCGCTCCGCCAACAGAAGGCAGGCCCCATGGAGGGCGTACTTGTCACGCGTACCGCTATGCCAAATCTGTTTTGTCACGCGATCCGCTAACAACGCCCAGGACACATGGACGCCGGCGCGTCACGCGTTCCGCTATGCCAGGGCGGTGGCGATCCGCTCCGCCAACAGCAGCTAGGCCCCAAGGAGGGTGCGTTCGTCACGCGTACCGCTATGCCAAGTCTGTTTTGTCACGCGATCCGCTAACACTAGGCAAGACATTTGGTCGGTTCCGCGTCATGCGTTCCGCTATGCCCGCATCCTGCACGGGCGTATTGTCATGCGAAGCGCTAATAGTGCCTGCATTGGCAGTCGTCATGCTTTACGGGGCTTTCTATGTATGTGGGTGTTCACATCGAAAACTTTTGGTCATTGACTTGTAGTGTCGTGTGCGCTGGCTTGTTGCAATGTCCGGAAGCGGTTTCAATCTGTTGAGCAGTCAGTGAGCTATGCAGAGTGATGCTTTTTCATACGTTGCTTTAACCTTATCAACGTAACAGACGGATTTGCATAGTTTGCTTAGTTGTCTATACTTGCAAGTTATCTTGGTTAAGCGATCGAAAGTCATCTTTTGAACCATCATTTGTGTAGCAACAGCTAAGCTTTCATCACTTATGAGCGACCTTTACACCACAAGCGAGCTTGAGACGATGCTCGGCGAACAAATCCGAGCTGAGCGCTTACGCAAGAACATGACGATGCAGGTACTGGCTCGAGCAGCTGGAATCTCGGTCCAAACCCTCAGGAGTCTTGAAGAAGGGACTGGGGGCCGCGTGGCATCGCTTATCCGTGTGTCACGCGCCCTCGGCCGAACATCGTGGCTGCAGAGCTTTCGGCCCCCTGTGGCGATCAGCCCCATGCAGATGCTCATGGGAAAGCCCGTGCGCTTGAGGGCCTCGAAATCGCCGACTGTCAAAAGTCATAGAGAGGGGGATGACGAGTGAGTAAATTCAAACAAGTGGAAATCGTTGAAGTTCTTGCCTGGGGCAAACGCATTGGCGCCGTGGCCAGGGACCCCAATAGCGGCTATTTCGCATTCGAATACGACTCCAGCTTCGTGAAGCGTGGCATCGAACTCGCTCCGTTGCAGATGCCCCTGAAGGAGGCTGACCATGTGTTCCTGTTCCCCAATCTGCCCGATGCAACATATCAACGCCTGCCGGCAATGCTTGCGGACGCTCTGCCTGATAAGTTTGGGAATGCCCTGATCGATGCCTGGATGGCGCAGCATGGGGTCAGCAAGGCAAGTGTGACGACGCTGGATCGCCTGGCTTACATGGGCGAGCGCGCCATGGGGGCCCTAACGTTCAAACCAGCACATGGGCCTAAAAAAACCAAGTCCTCCGCAGTAGAAATGGAAGGGCTGGTAAAACAGGCCCGCCTCGCCGTGGAAGGCGGTTTTGACAATGATGCGAGCACATCAGCGGTGCTCAAGCAAATCATTCAAGTTGGCACCTCAGCAGGCGGCGCGCGAGCCAAAGCTACGATCGCGTGGAACCGCAAAACAAAAGAGGTCAGGTCAGGTCAGTTCGATATCCCCGGCGGCTACGAGGCCTGGCTCCTGAAATTCGATGGCGTTGGAAATGATGCTCAGCTCGGTCCTGGTAAGAGCTACGGGCGGATCGAGTATGCCTACCATTTAATGGCAATTGCAGCGGGTGTAGAAATGGAGGAATGCACCCTTCTGGAAGAGGGGGAACGGGCGCATTTCATGACGCATCGATTCGACCGCGATGGCAACATCCGCCACCACGTTCAATCGCTTTGCGCAATGGCGCACTTGGACTTCAACCAGATCAGCACGCACAGCTACAACCAACTATTTTCGACAATCGTCGAATTGGGTCTCGGACGAGAAGCTCTAACCCAAACTCTGCGACGCATGGTGTTCAATGTGTTGGCATGCAACTGCGACGACCATACGAAGAATTTTGCGTTTCTTCTCAAAGAAGACGGGATATGGTCATTGGCGCCAGCATATGACATCACGCACGCTTTCAATCCAGATAACAAGTGGATTTGTCAGCACCTCATGGCAGTGAACGGGAAGTTCAGCGACATCACGTTGAGCGATGTGCGCGAGGTAGCGGACCGATTTGGCGTGCTGGGGGAATGCGCTGATGTGATTGATCAGGTAAAAAGCGCAATTGCTGGTTGGCCACAGCATGCCAAGAAAGCAGCCCTCAACCAATCCGAGGTGGATCGCATTGCCGAGGATCTTGAACGGACCAGATTCTGAGGGGCAGAACGCCCTAACCGTCCAGGCTTGATAACACCCCATCCGACAAAAAAAGAGCGCAAAAAAGGCGCCCTGACCCGAGAGGCCAAGGCGCCTTTTGGATTGAGCGCAAGCGGCGTTCAGTCTTTTGGAAATAGGGCCTTTAACTTCAGCGTAATCTCCAAAGCTGACTCAGGACTGAGACCCTTCAAACTCAGTTCGACGCGGCCTTCTTCCTCAAAGGATTTCAGCTCCCCTATGGCCCCTTTGAAGTTGAGAGACTCACGTGTCGAGCGTGGTCGCTTAACTGGACCCGAGGCAGCAGCCTTTCGCCTGGACAGCACATCGCGATAACCCATGCCGTTCTTTGCGACCTCGAAAATGAGTTCTAGCGTTGCGTCATCACCTTGGACTTGCCAATATTCGCGCAGGGCGTTGAGCATTTTCAGATTCAGTAAATCTGCGTGCTCTGCCAAGGTATGTATTAATCGTGTCGGCAGCTGAGCAAGAGACAAAGTGCGACTTACATAATCCTCGCCCAAGTTGAGAGCCTTTGCCAACGACACCTGAGTAGGGTAGATATTCTTCGCAAGCAGTTCGGTCCACTTGATGGCGTCATCCAGCGGTGTCTGCTCCCGGCGTTCTACGTTGGCGGATCGCGCTTCCTCATACAGCTGTTGGTCGCTAGTCGGGCGGGGGCGAATCTCGATGCGTAGTGTGGAAAGGCCAGCGGCGCGCGCACCGCGCAAGCGTGTCTCACCTTCGATGAGGATAACCCCACCCCGTTCATCAAGATACCCGGTTGCGGATATGCGCTGCCCCGAGGTTGAAAGCGACAGCGCCATGCTGTCTACCGCAGTTGACGTGTAAACGGCCCGAGGGTTGAACGGGTTCGATTTCACCAAGCTAAGCGGCACCTCATAGACGCCGCCGACTTTGTAGTCATTAGCGTGTTGGGCTATCTGTATTGGAACGCCATCGGTCGGGCCCAACTCGGTGGGGCTCATGCGTGGATCACCGACGATAGGCACGCTAGCCGATACCGCCTCGACGGCCGCAACGCGCGCACTTGAAACGTGGCGTTTTTTGAAACTGCTCATGGTCAGACCCCCTCTCCATTGATGCGCTTCAGGATTTCGTCATACACCGCCTGCATTTCATCCACGGCCTTTTGAGAGCGATCACGGCCCTTTAGCTCATGTACTGCGCGGCCAGTCTTTCCAGTGGCAAGCCATGATGCTCGATGGGCGATTTGGGACTTAAACACAGGAACGTTCTCACTTGCGAAGAAGTCGCGTAGTTCGGCTGTTGCCTTTGCGCCTTCGAGGGGTGAGACACGAGTGAGAACGACATGGGCTGGGATCTCCCCTGACTCATGGCGCGGCCCCATTTGCCTGAGGGTGTCAAAGACATTCAGTGTCGATTCGACCTCTTGCTGATCAGCGCCGCATGGGACCAACACCATATCGCTCAACAATGCGCATTCGAGCATCGTTCGATAGTTTTGTGCCCCAATATCAACAACGACCAACGTGTATTTGGTCGAGAGATTTGCGAGTTCTCTGGCCGGATTCGGCGGCAAAGCCAAAACAGGGATTGATGGAGTTACGCCCTCGTTGTTGCGGATGTTCGTCCAACTGATTGCAGACCCCTGCTTATCGGTATCCAGCAGAACAACATCTACGCCATTCCCTGCTGCCAACGCAGCAATATTCGTCGCAAGCCTGGTCTTTGCCACGCCGCCCTTCTCTGCCCCGATGGTGATAACCATTGCCAACCCTTTCTTTGTATTGCGCGGTTATTTTCATATAAATCGCAAATGTATGTCAATATTTTTAATGACATACCGAGGCAATTACATGCTCACACCACGATACCTTTGCAGGACATGGATTCTTGGCTCGCGCCAAGATGTGTGCCCATGGCCTACTGTCTACATCAATTGGCTTCCGTTCGGTCGTGAAGGCTGGAGTTTCGATTGTCTGTATTCGGTGTGAACTTCGGGGCAAGAAGGGCTGGCACTTGGTAGCGGCATCGATTTTTGTAGCTCTTGAGTCTGCTGCTGTTATTGGGTGCGCCTACCTGCGGGTGGTTGTGTCGTACATCTTGGCTCGCGCCAAGATTGACCCGGTGTGTGGCAAACGCTGCAACTCGGGGAATAGCATTGGCGGCAAAGGCAGACCAGGCGGTATGGTAAGTGGCTTGAAAGCCAATGCCCTCACCCAGGTCTTCCTTGGGTGGTGTTCTTCGGAGATGGCAATCTTGGCGCGAGCCAAGATGCATGCCAATGGTTTTGCTCCATTGGTGTGTGTACACGGAGTCCTGTGTTTGGATGCTTACGTTTTGGTGCCTGTGATCGCTGGGCTGGTAATTGTCTGCGCAGGGTAAGCAATGGTCAACGGTTTGTCAGATGTATGGAGATTTCGCTGGCCGGTTGTAAGCGCTGAGTCTATGTGGCGTAGGGGATAAATTCACTTGTGTTGAAATCACGGGATCTGTGTTTGTGATCCAAAGTACATGGCCGTTTTCGGCATGTGGCGGGCTTGAGCTGCCCTTTACTCGAGCCGAAGGGTTCGTAATTCCGGGATGGTCTTCCATTTGGCCAGCCCGCCTCAACCGCCTCGTGGTGAGTGGTCACACGGAAGAGTTTACGGATCTCTGATCAGGGTATCGACACGACCGACGTTGACTGATGAACTGGTCTGCCATCTTCAATGCATAGCGGGAGGCGCTTTGCATCCCCATCCACTGGCTGGCCGCTGTGTGCGGTTTTCGGTAGAGCACAGTTTGCTACTGGGAGTCTGGGCACATGGCCGTACCGCAAAACGTTGCAGACAAGATGGAGCAGCTTGAAACGCTGGCTTTGGTAATGAGCGATCAGGTGGTGTTCCGCATTCGCCAGCAGTTTCTGAGCACGGCGATCCAGGCGAGCAGATCCGGCTTGCGAGTTACACGGAAGCGGAGGATATGGCACGCTTTAAGCCAGAGCTGGCAACGCTGCCATTGACTTTTCGGGTCTTCGGATTTCTTTGCTAACTACCGTGCTTCGGGTTCAGAGGCTGGAGACGAAGACGAACGCAGTGACATTCGAAGGCCACACCATCGAGCAGACCGTCACCACCCAACTGATGGACGACGAGATGTGCGAAGCCATCCACGGAACCGTCGAGACCGAGCAAGAGTTCCTGGACGCTACCTGAAGACCCACGAAGAGAAGTTCGGCGTAGTCTTCGTCGTCAACTGAAGTAGCAAGCCACCCGAACCGAGACACGAAAGGGCGTTATCTAATCCGACGCCCGATGAGGTGCGCTCAGCTCGTGAGGCTGCAGGGCTGACGCAAAACCAGTCGCCCGAGCTGGTGCACGGCACCATGAGGGCCTGGCAGGGCTGGGAAGGCCTCGCATGACCCGCCAGCTCAAGACCAAGGCGTGACGGACATCTTCGATCCTGGTCGAGCCTGAGGCCTGGCAGCGCTGGGGCGTCATCGGCCACCGGTACCGACATGGCACCCACGCCACAACGTACCGAGACAGCCCGAATCGTGGACACCAGGTGCGCGTCGTGGTCAAAGTGCGCCTGTACAAGTTCCGGGACTGCATCGAGACCTTCCGCCAGGCGCTGACCGACATCCGCGAGGACCGCCGTATGACCGAGGGCAGCGCCCAGCACATCCAGAAGCAGTGCCTGATGGACACCTTCGTCTGCATCGTGGCCGACTACGTGGGCTGCGACGAGAAGACAGCCCGTACCCTGGCCAGCCAGCACATCGAGCACGTCGATGGCGCCTGCCCTCCGAAGATGCCCGAGTGGTTCGGCCTGGATGAGACCAAGATTGACGTGAGGCAGCGCCTGGTCATCACCGACAATGGCGGGCGGCGGCACATCGAGATGCTGGCCGACCGCGACCGCAGCACCCTGGCCTGCTGGCTGCACCGCTTCAAAGACCGCAGCATGGTCAAGGGCGTCGCCATCGACATGTGGCTGCCATAACTGAACGTATGCCACCAGCTCTTGCCCGGTGTGTCGCTAGTCCTGGACGTTCGACCTGCCCAAGGAAGAGGCCATCCAAACCTTCGCCCGGTGCCAGCCAACCCGATGCCGGAATTCATGACAAGGACTGACGTTGTGGTCATGTCTAAGGTCCCACCATGAACACCGAAGACTCGTTCTTTGGATCTTCGACTTAGAACCTGAATCTTGGCTCGCGCCAAGATTGTCGAAGGATTTCGTGAGGCGTTACGTTGAGAGCTATTTCCCTTGCCCTAGTGTTAGGAGCGAGTGGAGTTTGGTAAGTAGGTGCAGTCGGCTAAATGTTCGGTAGTCAGGGCAGGGCGGGTGGGCTTCGGCGGTCAACTTTTCTACGCCAATAGTCTTTCGAGCGTCTCCACCTGCCCCTCAAGCCGAGATGCTTTGTCCCGTGCTTCGTTGGCCCGAGTGTGCTCTGCCTGGTGGCGACCCTCTGATAGCCTGAGTGCGCTTTCAGCTGTAGTGAGTCTTTCCTTTAGCTGAGCAAGTTCGACAGCTTGTGCCTGAGCGCTCTGGCTTACATCGGAGAGGTTGGCTCGCAATCCTTTGACTTCCGATATAGAGGCGTCCAGCCTAGCCTCAAGTTCATCGACCGTCATGGAAGCGTCTGCCAATTCGCGCTCTGCCTGGGCCCGTTGTTCACCGGCAGCGCGGACAATCTCAGAGACGCGTCGTTCTGATGCTCGAACTGCGTAATTGTTTAGGTCGGCGGCGAGTTGACGCAGGCGCTCGACAAGCGCTTGCGATACGGTTTTGAGTTGCTCTTCCAGTTCTACCGGTAAATCTACCTCTTGCTCGGTGGATACAACGGACTGGCTGCTGATGTGCTCGTCCCAGACTTGCTTGAGACGAGGGGCCGACCCGCCGCCAACGCGCTGACGTAGGGCGAAACCTGTGACGTTTCGTCCGGACGCCAGCAGGTTTTTGCCTGCACCGATGATGTCTTCGTCGCTGATTTCAGTTGGGCGCATAGGAGTGCCTTGATGTTGTGCCTATGCATTGTAAAACTAAAGAAAGAAAGAAAGAAAGAAAGAAACTGCGCGTCCACATCGCGATCAAAGCGTGGGCGCGCAGACGGGGCAGACTGCGGTAAAGGGTCCGCGCATCGACATGTCGTCAAGGTTCACCCAGTCTGTACTCACAGTCATTGAGTTTTTTACTTTCCCGGGACGTTCTCACTGAGTCTTGTAATTTTCCCTCCACTGCGAGCCAGGCCCATGGTGACCACGCGCTGTCGTTGGGTCGGAGAGGCGTCGAGCCCGCGCTGGCTCTCTATTGGCGCGCTAGCGGGAGCGGCGCCATAGCGTGTGCTGGGAGTCCGTAGGTTAAAAATACAAAACTCAGTGGGAAAAGTACAAGACACGCCGCGCATCGACATCAGTGGCTGAAAAACCGATGTGTAGTGGCGTTTCTCAATTTTTCACCCTGTCAAAGACGAAACCATCATTTAATTGTTACGCAACACAATGAGCGATATGATGCGTTCGTAAAAAGGGAACAAATGCACTATGGCCACCACGATCCCTTCCATTGCCGTTTTCGATGACTGTGGGCCGCTGCAGCCCTCCGAGCCGCTGGAGCTGCAGCCTCCCAAGCGCCGCCGTGGGCGGCCATTCGGGACCAAGGCCAAAATCACCGCCCCAAGCGCTGGCATAAATGCCTGTGAAACCGCGTTCCTGCGAGCCGTGGTGCAGGGGATTGCGCCCAAGGCTGCGGCCGAGCGCTACCTCCTGCACCTGGAGCCCATGGATGCCCGGCGCGCCAATGCCTTTGGCCGCGAACTGCACCAGCGCATCCACCATGCTGTCCTGGCATCGCCGTTGCGCCCCCAGGGCATGCCTTTGTTGCAGGCGCTGGACGATGCCCCTCCTGAACCTGCTGCACCCGTGCCAGCAGTCCTGTCGTTGGAGGAATTCGCCGCCCGCTTCGATGAGGACATGTACGGCGAGCGCGAGCTGCAGGAGATGTACCAAGAGGAAGTGGCCCGCACCGCGGCCGCGCCCGTACCCCCCACTCCAGCCCCAGCGCCGGTGGTGTCTGAAAAGGAGCGCCTGCTGGCCAAGCTCCACACCATCAACTGGGTGCAGGTGAACATTGCAGCCCATCCCCGGGGCAGCGACTCCATCGCGTTGTGGCTGCACACATCCTTAGTTGCCCAGTTGCAAGCGCATGGTGTTTTGCATCTGTCGGATCTGGTGCACTGGATCAATCTGCAGGGCCGGCGCTGGTACTCCAAACTCTCGGGAGTTGGCCGATGGCGTGCGCTGCGCGTGACCCGATGGATCGTGGACCACCAAGAGGCCATCGGGCTTGATCTGCACCCGCGCATTGCGGCCGGGGTGGCGGACGCTAAACCGGCCGCTTGCGTGACGGAGGTGGCCACCGCGCCATGCGATGCGCAGATGTTCGGCATCGTGCCGCTGGAGACCTTGGCATGGCCGCTGGATCTGCAGTGTGGCGAGTTCCGTTCCATTCAGCCCAATACGCTCAAGGCGTTTAACGACCCAGAGGCAGTACGGGCCTGGTTCAATACCTTGCGCGAAAAGTCGCCAGCGACTCGCGATGCGTACCAGCGTGCCATCGAGCGGCTGGTCTTGTGGGCAGTCGTTGAGCGCAGGACGCCGCTGTCTGCGCTTTCGACGGCTGATTTCATGGACTTCAAGGAGTTCTTGCGCAATCCGCCTGCCCACTGGTGCCAGCGTGCCCCGCTGATAAAAAGCTCGCAGGACTGGCGCCCATTGCGCGGGCCGATGAAGGATGCCAGCATCGAGCAGACGATGAGCGCGATTTCCCGGATGTACCGCGACTGGCATGCAAGTGGCTATCTCCTGGCCAATGCGGTGGCCAGCGTGCGCGGATCGCGCCGCAAAGAGATGAAGCTTGATGTGATGCGCTCGTTTTCTGACGAAGCACTGCGGGCGATCCGCGAGACGCTCTACCGCATGCCTGATGGGCCGGGTCGGCGCAGGCTGCGCGCCGCACTGTTGCTTTTGCAGACGGCTGGATTGCGCCGCATGGAAGTGGTAAAGCTACAGTGGAAGCATCTGGAGAGGGTGCGCCTGGACAACCAAGAGTCTGATGTGTGGTCCATCCGTTTTGTGGGCAAAGGGGGCCGTGAGAGGGTCGCGCCGCTGCAGCCTGTGACCTATGCAGCATTGGAAGATCACTACCAGGACCGCTTGGCCCTGATCGACAGCGGTGCGTTGTCCCAGTATGCAGGTCAGGAGCGTAAGGACGTTCCTTTGCTCAGCGTGCTCGATGAGCGCCTGGCCATGGGCAGCGAAGGTTCGGCCGGTGATATGCCGTCAAACGCCCGCCGGTCGCTCAATGCCACTGGCGCGCTGTCTGCCCAGCGGCTGCACGGCATCTTGAAGGGATTCTTCAGGCATGTGCAGAGCCATGATGCCGCGAAAAATACGGACTTCGCCAAGGCCTCGGCACACTGGCTGCGCCATACCTTCGCCCATCAAACGCTGCAGGCCAGCGGCAAGAATCTTCCGGTGGTGCAGCAATTGCTGGGCCATGCCGATATTTCGACGACGGCCATTTATGTGAAAGCCGACATGTCTGCCCGAGTGGAGACGGTGATGGGGGTAAAGGCTGTTGTGTAACTCGCGCACGTATCAGGCGCCCAGGCGGTAGAGCCCCCGGCCTTTGCGGGAGAGCTTTTCCTGCTCCGTGAGACTACCGCAGGATCAACCGCGACCGCGAGCACACAATTGGGCGTGACTAGGAGCTGCTCTCTCCAGTGGGCAACGCTTGTTCTTCCATGTACCTAATAACCTTCTCATCACCGCTTTCGAGAAGTTCCAGGGGGGTACGTTCTCCGTAGAACTTGTTTGGCTTTGTCAGCCATTTGAATGCTTGTGCTTTGTTCCCGTAGTGAGCCGTGCCCAGCTCCAGTGCACGTGCGAGCAGATCCGGACGGGCGTACCAAGACTCAGGTTTTGAGATAGCGGTCTTTTTGCCATCGGGAATTACAAACGGAAGTTGAGATGCTTGAAGCTCTCCGTCCGTGATGTGCGACCGTACCCAGTGAGCATGTTGTGCCAAGCTGGTGTTTGGTTGCCGCTGATGATATTTTGTTGGGATGATGAGCCCTACAGCCGCTTTCGTGTGCTCGCGGATCATCTTCAAAGCCGGTTCAATGTCCGTGTCATTGGTGACAATGACAACGTGCTCGATACTGCCCTTCAATGCGTCAACGACCGCATGAACAGAAAGATTTACATCGCTCTGCTTTTCTTCCAGCTTCCAGATGGGTGTTTCGATGCAATCACGCGGCCACTTCTTTGGGTCTTGGGCATCGATGACTTTTGCCCGTGCTTCCGTGAGGGAGTAGTACCCTTTGACGATCTCTATGCGGCCCTGCAGGTGCTTGTTGAGCGCCTTGTGGTACTTCTCCTGGCAACGAAGGGAGTCTTGCGCCTTGGCGGCCTTATCAAGGATGGGCGCGGTAAAGAATTTGACAGACAGTGGATCTAGCTCACTGGTGAGCGCTCCATGCTGGTCGATGGTGGCCGTGACGGTGGGAAGGATGCGCTCAAATAGGGACAATGGATTGAGCCACTTGTGGGGCGTACCTTTGAGGCATCCATAGTAGAGGTTGTACCCATCGACATAGACTCGCGTACGCAAAGTGTCCCCCAGAAACGAAAAAACCGGCTTGCGCCGGCTTTTTCCCCCGCGCTTCAGGTGGTCGAGCCACACAGCCATCGCGGATTAGTTGTTGCGTTGAATGTAGCACGCTATTGACGGTACCGTCAAGAATGAAATTCTCTTAAACGAACTCTCACACTCGGACTTGCAGACCTTTGAGCAAGCTCGATGCCCATTTTTTTGCAGTGTCTACATTGCATTGAGCGTAGCTGGATGCGTTGATTTCGCACCCGCGAAACAGTCCACTCAAGCGGCAATACGGTGTTCATAAAGCGCCGGTTCCTTGTTTATGTGAAAGCCGACATGTCTGCCCGAGTGGAGACGGTGATGGGGGTAAAGGCTGTTGTGTAACTCGCGCCGTATCAGGCGCCCAGTCGGTAGAGCCCCCGGCCTTTGCTGGAGAGCTTTCCCGTGGCAACCAACTGAGCTACAGCGTTTTCGACACCCTCTTTGGACACGCCGATGCTTTTTGCGACATCGGCGATAGCAATGCGCTTCCAGCCCTTGCTGCTCAGTTGGTTGCGCAAGAAAGCGTAGACCGCTTTCTTGTTTGCCGCAGGGCTGGTCGGCTGCTTGAGGGTGGCATCTACGGCGGTGGCGTTTTGCTCCGCGCGCTGGGGCTTGGTCGCGGCTGGTAGGGCGAGGACAGCAACGGCAGGTTGTTCCTGCTCGTACAGCATTTTTTCCGTGCTGACGTATATGTTCTTGAGTTGCTCTTCAATGGCTTCAAGGTCCTGTGCCAAGCGAGCAACCGCACGTAGTTTTGCGTAGGCGCGATCGGCCGCATGCCCAAACGGTTCGCTGGTGAGCAGCTGTACGGTGTTCGCAGTGTTAGCCTGGACGTCCTTGTTGAACTGCTCCCGCGCGGCGAATACTGCTTGGCCTGCCTGCTGGAGCGCTTCGAAGCAGCGCTTAGAGATCGCCATCATGGTTCTCCTTAAACAGCGATCATATACGCGTGGATTTCTGCGCATGTAGCTTGTTGACAGACGGTGCGTTGTGTGTATTTTTATTTCATGTTTGCTACAACCAGAGTGATTTCTGATCCTGCTGTGGAAGTCCATTCCACGCTCAACCCATCCGCTCGCGAGATCTGGCGCATCAGCCGTGATCTCGACACGATTGATCCCTCACATGACATTGGCGCCATGGGCGCGATCGAGCTATTTCGCAAGTCGCCGGCGCTGCTTGATCGCTTGCGTTCCCAGGTGAGGGGCAACTGCTGCGGGATTGCACGCAAGGATGGTCAATTTGGCGTTTTGTATTCATTTGAATTCCCTTGCCACGAAAGCCATGCAACCTCACTATGACCTGAGCTTTGGTGAATGCGAGACGCATTTTCTTCTCCCTACACGCATGCAAGTGATTGATCGAATTCTTGCGGCCTCGCGCGAATTGAGCCGCGAGTTCGAGACTACGCGTTTCGCCATGCCTGTGCACCCGCCATTGGGCGCCGACGGGCTGAAGTCAGGTCCGATGCTGTGGGCTTTTGTGCGCGATGGCTATCTTGGCGCAGCGGAGAGCAAGAAGCTGATGGCCCGTGCTACTGGCCTTTGAACAGTGCCGTTCCTTCCCGCGCCTGCTCCCTCCCTTCCTCTCCCGGCCATATCTTTGGTCATTGGGACTCCTGCACTGCAGGGGTTGGCAAGCGGACAAACCTGAGCATGTCCGCAATCACTATCATGCGGATAGAGCGCAGGAGACGGCTTTGTGCGCCGATGGTCTCGCGGGTTGGCGTGCCGTTTGGCCCTGCGGCGTCGCGCATAGTGGCTTCCAGCTTATTGGCGATGTCTTCTGCGGCATCTGCCAGCTTGCTCACAATTTTGCGGACTTCGCGCACTGCGGTGACTCTATTGAGCCCCAGTTCGATGCCGGTCACAATGAGTTTCTCGTAGGTCACGTCTTCGAAGAACTCTGCGTCTGCAACGGGTGATGCCAGCTTTTCACGGGGCCACACAGCATCACCGTCGCTGTAGACCGGCGTGTGGTACACCGCCGTGCACAGGAGGTCGTAGAAGGGCGCCACGCGCTTGCCATCCTGGTCCACCAAGAACGAGATGTTTTTCAGGTGCGAATCCGAGTTCCCCACCATCGTATTGAAGATGATCCAGCGGTAGACCGCCATGCGCGCTGCAGCCCTGTAGCCGGAACGTCGCCTGGGGATGCGTCAACATCGAGGCTTTTGCCATACGCAGCTCGATATACTCATCGGAATTTGTAACAGTATCTCAACATGACCCATCTCGCCCGCCGACTTGGCTTGTTCGCCCTCCCCCTGGTCGCCTCGCTTGCAGTGCCTGCTTGGGCTGCGGGTCCTGTGGGGCTCGGGTACCTCAAGATGGGGATGAGCAAGAGCGCGATTGAGCAGGGCGACTCCAGCGGAGCGATCAAGCTGCTCGGCCCCCTGCAGGAGCTGAAGCTTTCGACCAAGGCGCCTGTCGCTGACGACTACTACACGACGCAGGCGGTGCTGCCCTTCTCACCCGACCCCGTCAAACTCAGCCTGGGCTTCAAGGGGGATTCGCTCTCCGTGATCAACGTGCAGCTCCCCGACGAGGTGATGGAGACCAAGATCCGGCAGGAGCTGGAAGCCAAGTACGGCACGCCAACGCTCGATGATGGCCGCAAGGACGAACAGTGCATCTACCGCAATGGCAACAACTTCACCCTGAAGTCGGGCGTGATGTCAGTGCGCTGGACGGATGACGAAACCTCGACCACCACAGATCTGAACCTAGCGCATTTCCAGTCGTGCCCGTCAAACCTCAGCAGCGGCATGGCCAGCAGGCAGCCATCCCGCAGCCTCTCCATTCAGCGTCGCCCCGCCCCCGCCAAGGCCAGCGGACTCTTCTGACTGCCCCTCCCACGCTGGGCGGAAAAAGCACCTTTTGATCGAGTGCGAAGCACTCACGAGTGGAGAATCCCGGTCGAACTCAACTGTCGGCTGTAAGGGGCAGAGCGCACGCAGCATGGCCCCGGCTTTGGCCTATTCATGTAATCCCAAGTTATTGACTCGGGTGCCAAAACGCCATTTTTTTCGATCCAAGACTACCGCCTGGAAGCTCTCCATCACCATGAGTGCGCGGTTCCCTGCCCGTGCCGCAAGTGGCCACGTCCCACGTAAAAGGGCTCATAGGAGGGGGCAAAATCAACATCTCTCCACGTAAGGCCCACTGCATGTCCAACCTCCGCGCGTATGTCATGAACTCCAAAGTTCAAGGGCAATCCTTCAGCGAGGAGGTGGATGGGAAGACCGTCCGCGACACATCGGTTTTCACCTGCGAGGGGCAGCGGTTCATCTTGCAGACCAAACCCGAGCAGTTGGCTGAAATCCTCGTTGAAAACATAGCCGCACAGGAGGTGACGGCAACCATGGAGGCCATAGAGCGCATCTGCTGGCTACTGGCGTTCGCAACCCAGTCGCAGGTGGCCTGCTACGGACACAACTACCCAGATGGCTCCCCCCACAGAGTTCTCAATTCCATCTATCGCTTGGGGCAGAACGCAGATCCCGTCATCGATCCAGCGGATGGCGCTGCAATTCGGAAGTTCGTGGACCAGGCGTACCCTCAGTTCAAAGCCTTGGAGAGCGCTCGAAGCCTCAAGGTGGTGATCGACTACATGCTGCAGTCGGCTAGCCCTGGCCTGCCTATGGAGTGCCGGCTGGTCTTCCTGAGTGTGTTGCTGGAGAACTTGAAGCACACCTATGGGACACAGGTGCAATACAAGTGCATAGGTGGGAAGTTCGTGGACCCGGTGACGAAAGACCGTCTCGGCTTCCAAGACATGATGAACCGAATGTTCAGCGCTGTAGGTATGGCCCCCGGCCTGCAACCGATCGTGGACCTCCGAAACGAGGTCCTGCACACGGGTGTTGCAAGCCTGACGCATGCACAGCAGAAGCTCCAATATGACGCCGCGACTGACCTGATTCGCGAGTACCTGCTACGCCTACTCGGATTCAGGGGGACCTTCCTCGTTAGCCCCACAGGTGGCTCAGTGAAGACGATCTGAACGTTTCGTTGATTACCGAGTGCGGATAGCCCTCGGCCGTCGAATTCGGCTTGGGGATGTGGGTGGATGGGGTGCCTTTCAGGGGCTTCCACATCACTCTGCGCTACGGGTTGAAGACAACAACCATCTTGTGCTGAGCTCCAGCAAGCGAATGCGCTTGGGGGCATCCTTGTTCACAACAGCAGGCAGGCCTGAAGCAAGGAGCAGCGGGCACTAATGGCGAAGGCTTAGATAAAAGGAAAATGCTCCTGATCCAGCCCCATCTCCAACCTCTTCATGAGCCCCCAAGCGGGCCCCACGTCGCCCTCTTCCGGCTGGGCTTGCAGATGAGGCCGTGACACCTCCACGGACCCCAGGTACAGATCCTTGCGCCGCTGCCCTTTTGCAGCCACTTCAAGGCTGTCCAACGGCGGCAAACACAAGGCCTCGCGCCGTGGCACTGACGCGGCCATGGACAGCCCCTTGGGGTCGAAGTCGAAGAACGCCAGCACGGGCCGATGATCCTGGACCAGCAGCTCGTTCGCCACATCCGTGCGGAAGTACCCTGGCGCTCCTCGGAACACCGCCAGCGAGGGTCGCCCTTTGAGGAACCCCGCCAGCCACTGGTAGTCCACCTTGCCGGTGAAGGTGTAGCCTTTGCTCACCTCGTTGGTCTGTTGCAGGTAGCCCGCTTCCTCCAGGATCTTGAACATCTTCTGTACCCTGGAGACCGTTGCAGTGCTGTCCGTCACCCGGTTATCGGCGAGTTCGCGCATGTCGGCCAGGCGCCGCTCCAGCGCGGAGGAGTTGCGCACTGCCTCGCTGATCTCGGTCAACCACACCACGTCGCCCGCGTGGAGCTGGGGATCGCTCCCCTGCGCCTCGCGCAGCAGGTTGAAGAAGCCCACATAGGGCACCAGCCGGTGGCGCACCGTTTTGAGTTCCTCCCGGATGCGAGTGCGGGTGTCGTTGGTGGGCGATTCGTCGTAGGCCATGAAGAACGCCCCTTCGTCGTGAAGACGCGCCAGCCGATACCCAACGGCCGACAGCCACTCCTGGGCCTGCTGCTGCCACAATGAAGCTCGTGCTCTATGCCAGCATGCATGAGCACCAGCGAAAGAGCCCTAGAAACCCCATCACACTGCAGTTGCATGCCATGCAGAGCTGCCAACGGCAATGCATCCAACGTGGCGAGCAAGCGGAACACGAAATCCTTCGGGGGCTCTGCAGGCGCCACCCCCGCCATAGCCATCTTCTTGTGCTGGAGCATCAAGGCTTAAATGGCAAATTGAGCCCGATCTTTGTCTTTGATCCACGAAGGTGGCTTCCCGCGACCCGTCCATGTGGAGCCAGTTGCCGGATCACGATACTTTGGTTCGACCACTTGACCTTTGGTTGAACGCTTGGTTCGGGTTGCGGGGAATACATCGGCCTGACTCAAACCAAATTCCGCGACGATTCGCTGGACGTTCTCAATTGCGCTCTTCAATTCAACTGCGCGTGCTTCATTGATTTGCGCGTCCAGGGCCTGGCGTTGTGCCAATAGTTCCTTGTAAGTTGTCACGCTTGTTCTCCTAATTCAAAAGAATCGAATGTTACAGCATGTTGATTTTTGATCAGTCACCGCAGCAAAGAAAAAAGGCCACCCTTATTAAAGGGTGGCCTTTCCATTGAATCGACAGATTAACTTATTTGGTCTGTTGATATTGATGCGCGCTTGTCTGCATCGGGCAGGTTGTTCCAATAGTTCATTAGGACATCTGCTGCTTCCTGCGGGGAGGCAACAGAATTCAGTTTGACCATCCCATGGACGGGTATCCAGTCTCCATTCTCAGACTGGAGGATTGTGAGGTCGTAGGACACGAACTTCGTTCCACTTCCACCAAGGCAGCGGGTGAAAACAGCCCCCGGGAGAACGGTCTTTGTGTAGGAATTGGCAAGCTGCCAACCGCTGGCCAGAAGGTAGCTGTCACCATCGGTGGCCGTGGCGGAATCTCCCTCGCTATCGCTTTTCGAGGGTGATGCTTCCTCGATCTGGATGTATTTCATCCACTGGTCACCAGATACCAGCCCTCGGACGATATCCACTACCCTGGATTCGTTCGGGTAATGGTCAATAAAGCCATCCTGCAGAATTGCCTGCTGGAGGTACATCAGGTCAGCCAGAGTGCGCCCCCCATGTGCCTCCACTATGCCGTAGAGCGTTTCTACCGAATCGAGCAGTTCCTGCATGAACTTGGCAGCGAGCTCAGCCCTGTGTTGCTTCAGCTCGATGGTTGTTTTTCCATCGATGAGCGGCAGTTCGTCGGGACCAAAAAAGCGCGTGTTCGCGCTATCGACTTCCCCGTTATCAAGAATTTTGTCTACGGCGTAAAGCTCGGCTGGGCCCTCGGTCCATGTGGCGGATGCCAAATGTTTTGTGTCCAGCTTGTCTTCTGCTATCGGGATGGCTTCCTCCATAGTTTCAGCCATGATGCCGGTGATTTCAGTCTTGAATTGCGTGTAAATATGGACTGTGAATTGGTTCATTTCCAGCTCTTTTGCATTGAAATGTGCGGAGCTGTACCCAATGCGGGCACAGCGTACCCGCAGGGTTTGATCGCCAAAGCAACTTACTGCGTTTGGGATGTTGATATATAGACCTTCAGATCAGCTGTTGAACGAAGGCCTATCGTGATTCTCTGATCAGATGTCGCCAATTGTCAGGTAATCGATTTGCACATTTGGTGCGAGAGCCGCAATGAAGGCAGCGGCATTTCCGTAGTGGATGACCCGGCAGGCGCCTCAAACGCTACGCGGTGGTGAGATTCAAACGATCTTGCAACCAAGGTAGGCGTTTTCAGCCTGCTCGATTGCGTGCTCGGTGGACTCGGCCCAGCAATCAAATGCTATGGGCGTCTGGTCGAGAGTGGGGTCCATTGGAAACTCCACCAGCATGACCCGGTGTTGTTCTAGTCGCTCCAGAAAAACCTCATAGCCCGATGGCAAGAGCCATCCGCGATCACCAAGAGGTGATGCGTCTGCCAGCAGGCCTACAGTCGCATTGATGTCGCCTTGGGACGATTGCAACGTGAGGATTGTTTCGCCAGGTTCCAGTTCATCGCCCGACAGCAAGCGGGTAATGAGGTCCATGCGAATCAGCGGCGGTTGCAATGGCGCACTACTGCCGCTCACCGACTTGGCAACCGAAAGTTCTGCGTATATGTTGCGGAATGCCACAGAGTCGGCGTAGTGCTCGTCATCGTCTGGTTGGGCGATGGGCATTGCCATGGTGGCTGAAATGATCTCCGTCATGGATTACTCCTTATGAACGGGACCATTCCCAACGGGGATTGGTCCCGTTGGGTGTTGAATTGCGGCCTGTGACGGGCCGCGGGGTTGATGGTGCTGCAATGGATGCAGCGAGAACGCTCTAGGCGATCATGGGCTCATTTTACGCGCGTTCAGCGTGCGTTGGGGTTCCATTTTTCCAGCCCGTCTGGTGTGCACGATGCTTTGGGTTGAGCGATATGTTGGTAGATCTCGAAAGACCAGTTCCCGTCTTTATTGACCAGAAAAGATGCGCGTGATGATTTGCCGCCAAGAGAATCTGTCACATCCCAGGCCACACATGACTTTTTCCCATCTGCGCTCTTGAGCATGGGTTGGAAGACCGTATTTTCGGGCGAGGCGATGTTTTGCTTGATGAGTTCAATGACCTTTGCATACTCGCCGTCGCCTTTCGGTTGATCAGCGGTTTTTTCACCGCAAGCGCCCAATGCCACGGTAGCGGCCGTAGCGGCGATCAGGAGATAAGAACGGGTTTGGGGCATACGTTTCCTTCGAATCCTTCAGTTGTTGATCTATTTAATTTCGCACACTTCGACGCACTGTCAATGGCCTTTGTGCTTCACGCGCTCTCTTGACGAATCGGTGTTTGTGGGTAGTCTCATTTCATCGATAACCCAAAACAGGTCGAATCATGACACTCGAAACAACCACTCTGGTGACAAACATCCACGCCTTGACATGGGCCACCATGCTCTTTGCCGCATCACAACCAGGAGGTGCCGTCAGCACAGATTTTCCACATACCTGCAGTGAAGTCATCGAGGTGCTTAAATCGATTCGTGCATCCGTCAGCGGCGAGCAAGCCACTCAGCCCATGGCGGGTGTGGATGGCGCAAGCAACACCACCAAACTGGTAGAAGTCTGGGCGACCAGTTTGATTCAGGCGTCCAGCGCCGGGAACAGCCCGTTTGCGAGCATGGCTGAAGCAAAGGCTCATGTGCAGGAGCTGATTCCGTCGACCATTTTGACTCTGCACTGAGTTACACAGGCCGTTTTCCGGAGCCCCCGTCGTAGAGGCTCTGGAAAACGCTCGCACGGATGTGCGAGGTTCTCTTTAGGGGTCGGGTGACCCCCACGGGGCAAGCCCTTTGTGAAAAATTGGCGCGAGCCAATTTGGATGCCGCTGACGGTCAGGCCGCCAACTTCCACACTCCCCGCTCGACTGCTACGAAGCTATCTGGTCCTTGGTTGAGTACCTGGCGCACCTTCGCTTGCCAGTTGGGATTCTTTGCGAGCCGCTCTGGTGCGTTTTGTGCCACCTTGACGTAAATGTCGCTGAGGGGAGCTGTGCCGCCAAGACTCATCAACACCATCCGCACGACGGCTTTCCAGGTGGACACCATCCGCGACTTTTGCTGGCATGCCATCGTTGCTATGTCAGAGAGAAACGACATAATCTGACGTGGCTTATTCCACAGAAGAACATATTCATGTTCAATCCGTGGCATTTTCATCGGCGCATAATTTCGACCGTCTGAAACAGTCTTGTGCTGAGCCTTGATCAGGACTGCTGCCAGTTCTTCCTTCGGCAATCTCGCGATGCACTCGGCCTGATATGAGGTATATACACCTTGACGGCGCCAGTCGCCGATAATCGTTCCATAATAGCCACCCGGAAGCGTTGCTTCGCGCTGATTAAGTAGAGCGATGTGAAGTTTTTCATGAAAATCATCATCGTCCACGCACCGCGACAGGTCATCCGGATGTGGCTGACCCCAAACATTGCCTGAATATAGGATCATCGATCCGTAGGGTGGGTGGCTGATAACCAAGTCCGCTTTTTTTCCGACAGTTTCGGTAATGCTGTCACGCAGGATATTGAATCCGCTGTGCAGATCCAATCCATAGGCTTCAATGCCGATTTCATTGGCAACCTGGACACTCGTTCCAGAACCTACCATTGGATCGATGAATACCTTGGGGTGCAATTGCTTGAATAGCTCAAGGTAAACGAAACCCGAACAATTTCCGCGCCAACGTGAATCGCCCCACGGCCCCCGGTTGGGAAAACTCAGGATGCTCATTGTTAGGGAAATCCTGCAAAACCCCCCGCAGTGTTTGGTACATGTCAGCATGCAATGGCATCCTCACAGGCCATGAAGCAAAGCAGCCTT
>Ga0181554_1001307_pt1 | contig 23766 bp, 12 predicted proteins | sample 011ome_16_FD_145602 | JGI IMG/M metagenome (GOLD analysis project Ga0181554, IMG submission 145602) | Coastal salt marsh microbial communities from the Groves Creek Marsh, Skidaway Island, Georgia - 011503CT metaG (spades assembly) | ecosystem: Environmental > Aquatic > Marine > Intertidal zone... | reverse complement strand
CGGCGGGGGGATTTGGATCACAAGCGGTCGAGAGAGTCGAGCCGCGAGACGGGCGGGAAGGACATCGACTTCAGCGGCGATTTCTGGGACTGGACCCCGCCCGAGGCGCCGGTGGATTTCACCCCGCAGCCCGGCGGGTCGCCGACGAGCGCGTCGAGTTACTACCCGCCCAAGATGCAGAAGAAACGTCTGGAGTTCCCGACCGCCCCCGCGGTCGAGCGCGAGGTGATGCTCATGGAACGCGCGCCGGAGAGGACGCTCCCGCAGTTTCAATCCGTCGTCGAGGCGCAAAACGCCGTCTTACCCGAGTTTCAGTCCGTCGTGGAGAGCGGCTCCGACGAGGTGTCCCAGCTCACGAGCGCAATGAACCTCGCGGCCGCGCCGGGGGCGCCCGCGCCGATGATGGCCGCGCCCGCGACCGCGGAACAGATCGCCGCGGGGGCGTCCATCGAAGCCTCCATCGAGGACGCCCTCGCGTCCGCGGTTCGAGAGCTCGGCGCCGGCGAGGGCGCGGAGAAGGAAGGCGTGCTCTCCTCCGGCGCGCGGTGGTGGCGCGAAGAAGGCGAAGATAAACTCGAAGGCGGGAAGGTCATGTCGTGGACGTGCATCCGAGGCACGTCCGCGGACGGCGCCGTGGAGTGGGAGGAGCGGTGGTGGAAGACGTCCGACTCGTTCACGTACCGCGAGCTCGGGGCGGTGAAGTCCGGAAGAGACAGCAACGGGCAGGCGTGGCAGGAGTCGTGGAAGGAGATGTACGTCCACGAGGTGAACAAAATTCCGTACATCCACAGAGAGGCGTCGAAGTGGTCGCACACCCCGAAGGGCGCGGCGTGGAGCGAAGGGTGGACGGAGGACTACCGCGCCGATGGCACCGTCGATCGTTTTTGCGAGAAAACCGGCGCGCTCGAGGACGGCGCCGCTCCAGAGGACGGCCACGGAAACCGGTGGACGGAAAAGTGGGGCGAGAAGTGGGACGGTCACGGCGGGTGCATCAAGTGGACGGACACGTGGGCGTCGAGGGATCACTCGGAGGGAGGCATGGAGAACGCGCCCGGGCGGTCGTGGGGCGAGAAATGGGAGGAAAAGTGGGGCGAAGGGTACAACGAGCACGGCCGCGCGGGGTCGCGGCAGGGCCTTACATGGGACGAGACCATGGGCCAGCACACGCTCAAGAGTTGGGGCGAGGAGCACTACCCGGACGGGCGTCTGCACAAGTACGGGAACTCCAGCGACGGGAGCCAGTATTGGGACACGTGGGAGGACGGCGCCGGGGGGTGGTGGGAGCGGAACCCGTCGTTCGGATGGATCGAGGCGTTGCATCACTCGCCGGATCTGATGAACCTGCCGCTGCAGCCGAGGACGGGCGGCGGGACGGGTCCGGCGAAGGGACCGAACGGGCGGAAGATCATCACTCCGCATCGTTCGCGACGAGGCGCGAGCGGGGGGGGCGGGGCGGCGAAGCCGGCTCCGCCTCCGCCTCCGCCGCCGCCGAAGGTGGACATGCCTCCGCCTCCGCCGCCGCCGCCGCCGATGTGACGACGACGGACGGGGACGGGGTCATCGATTCGATTCGATTCAAACTCAATCATTCAATTACACGGCAACAGCGATTACACAATACACACACGCGGCGCGCGACGATCAATGCGGCCAGTGACGCGACCCTTGCTGCGTCGTCCCCGCGGGCTTCTCGTCCATCTTCGCCCGCCACGAGTCGAACAGCGTCTTCTCTCGCCTGTCCCCGGACCACTCGAACTCGTACTTTCCGATGATGACGCGATCGCCCTCTCCCGCGCCGGCGTCGTTCACCGCCTTTTCGATCCCAGACATCTGCAACACCCTCGCGAACCGCTTGAACGACTCGAAGTAGTCCCAGTTTGTCATCTGCACGAACCGCTCGATCGCGGCACCTTCGATGATAAACGCATACGGCGTGTCCGTTACCGTGAACTCGTCGAGGCTCTTCCCGTCCGCGGGCCGCGCGAGTTTTTTCGCCGTGCGCTCCGCGGCTTCCGCCTCGTAATCGATCGCCGGCAGCGACGCCCAGATGTCCTTCACCGCGGTGATGAGCTCGCCGACGCCCGCGCCCGTGAGCGCGGACGTCACGTGAACGTTCAAACCGCGTTCTTCGAAGACGGTCTGCAGCTCGAGCGCGCGTTCGGCGGCTTCGTCGGACGCGTCGACTTTATTCAACGCGATGAGCTCCGGCTTGTCGCCGACTTCTTCGTCGAACAAGAAGAGCTCGTTCCTTATCGCGTCGTACTCCTCCAAGACGTCCTCGGACGTGCAGTCCAGGACGTGCACGAGCACGCGCGTGCGCTTCACGTGCCGTAAAAACTCGAACCCGAGGCCGACGCCATCGGACGCGCCCTCGAGCAGGCCGGGTATGTCCGCGAAAACCATCCGCTCGAAATCTCGCTCGACGACGCCCAGGTTCGGGACGATGGTCGTGAACGGGTAGTCCGCGATCTTCGGTTTGGCGTTCGAGACGTTCGCGAGCAGCGTACTCTTTCCCGCGTTCGGGACGCCGATGATGCCGACGTCCGCGACGAGCTTCAGCTCGAGCTCGACCCACTTTTCCATCCCCTCCTCGCCGTTCTCCGCGATTTGCGGCGCCTTGTTCTTCGCCGTCTTAAACGACGCGTTCCCTCTGCCGCCTCTGCCGCCCGGGAGGACCATCTCTCTGTGCCCGTGCGCGAACATCTCGCACAGCGTCCGGCCCGTCTTCGCGTCTCGCACGATCGTCCCCGGGGGCACGAGCACGGTTCGGTCCGCGCCGATCGAGCCTTGCATCTTTTTCCCGCCGCCGTTCCCGCCCGGGTCCGCTCGGTGGTGCACCTTCTTCCGGAACCCGACGAGGGAGTTGATGCTCGAGTCCGCTTCGAAGTAGATGGCGCCGCCGTTGCCGCCGTTGCCGCCGAACGGGCCGCCTTGCGCGACGAACGCTTCTCTTCGAAACGCGACCATCCCGCGGCCGCCGTCGCCGGCTTTGACGTAGATCTTCGCGGTGTCGAAGCACCGCATCTCCGTGGGGAGGCCTCTCTCTCTGACGGCGTCGCCGTCGTCGCCCCAGCCGTACTCTGAGCCCTCGTCGTCGTCCACGCCGAGGTCGAACTCGACCGCGCCGACGGCTTGGCCTTCGCGGTATCTGCGCTCGAGGTCAGATTCGAGGAATTCGTCGTCGTCGTCCTCGTCGTCGTCGTCCACCGCGGCCTGGCCCTTGCCGAACTCGACGATGTTCGCGCCGTCGCCAACCTCGTAGAAGGACTCCTCCTCCGCGAGGACCGACGCGCGCGCTTCGTTCCTCGCGCGCTCCGCCGAGGCGGTCTCCTCGCGGTATTCCGACAGCGCGTCCGCCCAATTGCCCCCTCCGGCGGCGGCCGGCGCGCGCGCCGCGTCCTCCTCCTCGTCCCCGCGGTACGGCTTCACGATCTCCATCGGCTCCGCGTCGATGTCCGCGAGGATGTCGTCCAGGGTGCGGTTCCCCGTCTCGTTCGCGAACGGACCCCCGCGCGACGGCGTCGCGACCGCGTCCGCGGGCGGCTTCGTCCGCGCGGCGACCGCCGCCGCTTTTTTGCGCTTCGACAGCGGCGCCGCGGACTTCTTCGCGCGCCCTCGGCCCGCGACGACCGCGACGTCCGCGCGCGCGCGGCGGCATCGCGCCGCCGTCGCGGGGACGGACGACGGCACGAGCGCGCCTCGCGAGCTCAGCGCGGCGTGAGGACCCATCTCCTCTCGGGCGCGCGAGCGAATGGCGCCCTCCGCGGAAAAGCGCACGCGGAAGACGTCATCCACTGAACGCTTCTCGCTCAAACGACGGATTTAGCGCGACGGTTGAGATCTCGCGCGGCACTCGCGATCGCGCGGCCGCGACGTCGCGCGACGCGCGCCCCGCTCCTATCCTCGCCACCGCTCCCACCCCCGCGAACGCGTCGATGCGTCCGCGGCACTCGGACCGCGCCAGACGCGCGGCGGAGGACGCGCTCGACGCCGCGATCGACGAGCTGCGATGGTGGAAGAGCAAGATCGCGACGCGAACCGTCCTCTCGGACGACGTCGTCGACGCCGTCGCGTCCGTCGCGTCCGCGCTGCAGGTGGACATCGCGGCGCTGTCCAGGGCGCTGAACGCGGCGTATTTGGATCGTCGTCCCCGGGGGGAGGAGGACGTCGAGGCCGCGAGGCGCGAGGGGACGCGCGACCGACCCGAGGGAGCCGCCGCCGGCGACGCCGCGGCGACGACGACGGAAAAGGAAACCCCCGCCGGCGACGGCGACGACGGCGACGGCGACGGCGACGACGACGAAGAAGAGCCGTGGGCGTTCGCGCACGGCGGCACCGCGCTCGACGCGTCGTTCGCGCGCTCGCGCGGCGGCGGCGGCGGCGGCGCATCGCCGATCCATCGCGTCGACCCGAGAAGGATCGCGCGCGGACGACGGCTCGGCGCGAAGACGCCGACGGACCCGGGCCCGGACCGCGGCCGAGAACGACGCGTTCGAACGCGGCGGAAGCGCGACCCGAACCCGATGCACTCTCCCGTGTCGCGCTGGCGCGACGCGGTCGTCGAGCGCGTCGCCGCGCTCGAGGCGAGGGGCGCGACGCGGCGGTTCGACGACCCCGACCTGGCCGCCGCCGCCGCCGCTGACGCCGACGACGCCGACGACGACGCCGCGGACGCCGCGTTCGCCGCTCGCGCCGCGCACGCGTCGCACGTGGACGCGCTCCAGAGCCTGTACGAGGAGCGGCTGAACACCGCGGTGATGTTCTTCGCGGGGCGGAAGGTCGCGTCTCGAGCGCTGGAGGCGTCGATGGCCGCGCGCGACGCCGCGGCGGCGTACGAGGCGGCTTCGAGAGCGTCGGGCGGCGGCGGCGGCGGCGGCGGCGGCGGCGGCGGCGGGGCGAGGGCGAACCGCGCGAGAGAGAGAGGTGCGGGCGGCGCGCGGCGCGGGATGGATCAGGTTAAGATCACGGACGCGGCGTTCGTGTACCCGGGCGAGCGCGTCCACTGCGTCGGCGACGGGGGGGAGGTAGCCGAGCGCGTTTGAGGAGCTGGAGAGTATCAGGCGCGAGGGGGGAATCCGAGTGCTGGAATTTTTTTTCAGATCTCAGTCGGGTCGAGAAATTTTTGGCGCGACTGCGGTCGACGCGCTTCTTGTAATTTTAGATAAATGTTCATCGGTCCGTTGAAAGGGGACGCGATCAAATATTGAAACCGAGGGATGGGTGAAAAATGTTCGCATTGAACGCACCTGACAGCTGGCGGTCGCCACATGTCTCGCGCAACGAACGTCACTCGTTTTAACCCGACGTTTCGAGGTGCCTTTCGCGTCTCGCGCGCGTCGTCTGGCGCGTCGACGCCCGCGCAAACCCAGAACCACCGACGCGAAGTACACGCGCGCTCGCTTCAAGTTTCTCTTCGCGCGCATCGCGTCGCTCCGCGTCGTTTCGAGCGTCGTCCTCGCCGTCACCCCGCGCGTTCCGACCTCGGATTCGCCCGCGGGGTCGACGCGAGAAGTAATAAATCTCGCGGCAGCGAAGCGAGAAGAAGCGCAGCAGGCGCGCGCGGAAACAGCGCGGAAGCGACGCGCGCGAGTTCCATCCGCGCGCGCTCGGCGATCGACGCCATGCAGGTGCGCGCCTAGACGCGTAATCCTTTCCGTCCCAGGGCGCGCGTCGTATCGCGCGCGTCGTATCGCGCGCGCGGTCTTCCGTCCGACGACGGTTGAAGGACGCTCGTCCGCATCCTCCTCGCTCGCGTCTCGCCCCTCTCCCCCTGGGCCCCGCGCGGGGCTGACGTCCCGTCCCCGCCCGCGTCCTCTCCCCCAGGCTCCTCCGCAGCCCCAGGCGCAGTTCTACGCGCAGCAGCAGCAGCAGCAGCAGCAGATGAACCCGTACGCGATGTGGCCGCAGGTGCGCGGATGGATCCCACCCTCGCCCCCGCGGCCGTCGTCGCCGAACGAAAGACGGAGAGCGAGCGAGCGATCCTCGCGCAACACGTCACCGCGCTGTATCGCGCGATCGCGCGCCCCCCGTCTCGCGCTCACCGCTCCCCTCGCCTCTCTTCCCTTCCGAGCAGGCGATGATGAACCCGTACAACGGCATGTACCCCGGATACATGGTGCGCGTCCGCTCGGTCGCGGCGACCCTCCCCCGCGCGTCGGCGCTCCCCGCGCGGTCGGAGATCGCGCTCGCGCGAAGCGAAGCCACGACTGGCGAAAAGAATATTTTTCCCTCTTCTCCGATCGCTCACCTCCTCCCCTCTCTCTCTCTCTTCTTCTCTCTCAGGGCGCTGGATACGGCGCCGCGAACGCGGGCGCCGACGCGAGCGCCGCGGTCAAGGCCGAGGCTGGGAAGACGGGCTTCGACCCCGCGCAGCTCGCGCAGTGGCAGCAGACTGTCGCCGCGCAGCAACGCGCGCAGAGCGGCGCCGCGGCAGCGCAAACCGCCGCCGTCGCCTCCAAAGCCGGCGGGGTCGGCGGCGTGACGAACGGCACGAACGGGGCACCCGAGATGTGGATGGACGAGAGAGAGCTGAAGCGGCAGCGACGGAAGCAGTCGAACCGCGAGTCCGCGCGAAGGAGCCGGCTGCGCAAGCAGGCCGAGTGCGAGGAACTCGGCGGGCGCGTCGACGCGTTGTCGACGGAAAACATCACCCTGCGCGCGGAGCTGAAACGGCTAAAGGACGCGTGCGGGTCCCTCGAGACCGATAACAAGACGCTCGCGGACAAGCTCAAGGTGATCAAGGGGGATGATGTCGAGGCTGCGGCCGAGGGCGGGAAGAAGACGTCGCCGACGAAGAAGGGGGGGAAAGCCGCGGACGCGGATGGCGGGAAGGACTGAACGAGTCGACGATCGATCGATCGATCGTACGTTTGATCGTCCTCCCCCGGGATGACGACCGACGCCATTAGCACGACGCACGCAGCACGCAGCACGCATAGAGTAGAGGGTGTGGGATCGCGGCGGTGAACATCTCGCCGGCGCTCCCAGGGTGATTTTTTTCAGGTCGCGCCGCGGACGACGCGATGCGCGACCTGACCCGACGGGAAGGGAAAAACGGAAGGCGGCGTATTTCAACCGCCAGAGTACAAATAAAGATGAGTAAATAAGACCACGCACGCAATGATGACAACGTGAGGAGCGAAGACGAACATGTAATGTGATGTTGAGTTCCCACGAATGCGTCTGCGTCTGCCGCTTTCATTTCACCCTGCCGCAACCAAAAAATCACCCTCCGCCGCCGCCGCGCTTCACTCCTTCGTCTCTCACCCACCGCACCGCCGCCGCTCACTGCTGCTCCTGCTCCGGGTTCAGCTTGATGAGGTCGTCGATCCTCAGAATCGTGATCGCAGCCTCGGTCGCGAACTGGATGCTCTTAATCTTCGACAGCGCGGGCTCCAACACGCCCTCTCCGAGGTTATTCTTCAGCTCGCCCAAGACGAGATCCAAGCCAAACCCCGCGAGGTGCGCCTTCTCCGGCTTCGTCTGCGACGCGTGGTGGTACGCGCGCAGCTTCGCGACGAGTTCCGTGGAGTCCTTCGCGGCGTTCACCGCGAGCACCTTCGGGATCACGAGCAGCGCCTCGGCAAACTCCGCGATGGCGAGCTGCTCGCGCGACCCCAACGTCGTCGCGAGCGATTCGAGGTACACCGAGAGCCCCGCCTCCACGGCGCCGCCGCCGGCGACAACCTTCTCGGACTCCAACGTCCGCTTCACGATGCAGATCGCGTCGTGAAGCGAGCGGTCCACCTCGTCGAGCATGTAGTCGTTCGCGCCGCGGATGAGCAGCGTGCACGCCTGCGTGTTCTTGCACTCCTTCAAGACGATCATGTCGTCGTCGCTGACGCGCTCTTCGCACACCTCGCCGCACGTCCCCAAACACTCCGGGTCAAACGTCTCGTTGCCGTCCATGTCCGCGAGCGTCAGAAGAATCTGCGCCCCGGAAGCTTTCGCGACTCTGCGAAGGTCGTCCTTCGGGACCCTTCGGCACGCGATGGCGCCGGCTTCGACGAAGTACTTCAACGCCATGTCGTCGATGCCCTTGGTGCACAAGATGACGTTCGCGCCCGCGTCGATCATCATCTTCACGCGCCTGGCCGTGATGTTGAACTCCTCCTGGCGGATCCGCTCGAGCTCTTTCGGGTCCGTCACCAAAACCTGGACGCCCATCTGCATCTTCGTCTTTTGAAGGTTGAAGTCGATGCACGCGATCTTGGCGTTTTTCACGCTCTTCACCATCCCTTGCGCGGCGCGTCCCATGTTCAGCGCGTAGCCGTTGATAACCCGCGATTCCTTGACGCTCTTTCCGTGCGCTTTCAGGATGTTGATGCTCTTGATCGGATACCGCGCGTCGCCGTAGTCGTTGTACGTCTTAACCGCCAGGACGGCGTCGACGACCATCTTGCCGAAAAAGTCGGAATCCGCGCCGACAATCTTGGAACTCATGGACGTCTTCGCGCAGTTCAGGATGGTCTCTTTCCCGAGCGAGTCGATCGGCGTCGCGAGGTTAGACTCGATGTATTTCACAGCCTCGCGCATCGCGAGGCGGTAGCCGCTGATGATGGACGTCGGGTGGATCTTGTTTCTCACGAGATCGTTCGCGCGCTTCAGCAGCTCGCCGGCGAGGATGACGACGGACGTGGTCCCGTCGCCAACCTCGCGGTCCTGGAGCTCCGCGAGCTCGACGAGGATCTGTCGGTCGCGACGGCACGGCGCGCGGGAGGAAGACGCGGAGGGAGGGGCGCGGGAGGCGGGGGAGGGACCCGGTCAGATCGGGTCGAGATATGAAAAAAAGATGTCCCTCCCGCGGCGGCCGCGAAGAAGAAGCGGCGAGCGAGCCGAAGGTTGACGACGGAACGCGCGCGCGATCGCGCGGCGCGCGCGATCGATCGGCGCGCGCGATCGCGCGGGGCGCGCGGACGATCGCGACGCGTATCTATTCGTTCCGATCGCGCGGATCACGAAGACGCGAACAACGAGGGGGAGGACGCGCGCGCGGAGGCTGCGAGGCGGGAGAGAGACGCGCCTTCGCCGCGGGGTGCTCAACCTCGAGGAGCTTGAGGATCGTCGCGCCGTCGTTCGTGATCGTGACGTCGCCGATGTCGTCCACGAGCATCTTATCGAGCCCGACGGGGCCGAGCGACGTCTTCACGATGTTCGCGACCGCCTGGACCGCCATGACTGCGAAGGACGGGGGTGGAGAGGAGGAAGCGGCGCGTCAGATGGCGTTCGTCGTCGCGCGCGGGGCGAGCGCGAGATCGCGCGCCGAGTTGGAAAGTTGACCGACGGATCGATCGATCGTTCGGTCGGTCGATCGCGCGCGCACCGTTGCTCGAGCGGACGTCTTGTCCGCTCTGGCGTTCGCCATCCATGATTTGGTTCCCCGCCATCATTTTGACGCGTGTGACGACCTACCGAGCGCGTGTATGCGCGGTGAAGTCTGTGATCGCTCGCCGCCGTCTCGATGCTTTTTGAAAGCGCTCGTCCAGAAAGCGTGATGAGCGCGCCGGCGCCTGCGCCTCCGACCGACCACCACAACGCGCCGCACTCCCTCGCGATGCAGCGGCTGGCCGGGCTCCTGAGCCGAGCCCTCGGGTTCGGCGGCGCCGACGCCGAGCCCGACGCCGCGAGCGCGTCCGCGTCGTCCCCCGGGACCTCGAACGACGTCATCGCGCGAAGCGAGCGACTCCTCTCGCGGCTCGACGCCGGCGCGGACGCCGCCGCCGACGAGCTCGACGAATTCATCACCCCGACGACGCCGACGACGCTCGCGTCCGAGGAGGACGCGTCGTCGTCCGCGCGCGCGTCCGGCGGGAAGATCCTGTTCGGATCGCAGACCGGCACCGCGCGAAGGCTCGCGCACAAGCTGTCCGCGTCGCTGCGCGCGCGCCACGGCCTCGAGCTCGACGTCGTCGACGCGCGCGACTTCGAGCCGGAGAGCCTGTCGTCCACGCCCGTCGCGGTCGTGATCTTGTCCACGTACGAGGACGACGACGGCGCCGCGCCGCCGGAGAACGCGCGCTGGCTCTGCCGGTGGGTTCGAGAGTCCGCGATGGACGAGCGCGTCGGCGCGCTTCATCTCGCGGAGACCAAGTACGCGGTGTTCGGGTGCGGGAACAGGGAGTACGGCGTCGATCGATTCAACGCCGCCGCGCGAGCGCTGGACGCGGACCTCGCGCGGCTCGGCGCCGCGAGGCTGCTGAGACGCGCGGACGGGGACGAGAGCGGCGGACGGATGGAGGACGCGTTCCACGAGTGGGCGGATAAGCTCGCGGCGCGGCTGACCGCGGGCGGGATCGGCGGCGGCGGAATGCGGGCGAACGAGGACGTGATGAAGAGACGCGCGGGCGCGGGCGCGAGGGGGACGCGGGACCGGGACGGCGACGGCGACGGCGGGGGGAAGCCGCTCGCGGCGGCGGCGGCGGCGGCGGCGGCGGCGCGCGCGTCGTCGCCGTCGGACACGTCCTCGGAGGACGTCGTCGTGGACTACGACACGGACGCGGAGGAAGGGTCGGGGGACGACGACGGCGGCGGCGACGAGATGTCCGCGGGGAGCGAGGACGACCTCGACATGGAAGACATCGGCGGCGGCGGCGGCGACGCGACGAAGGAGAAACGCGAGATGGTCACGCCGCAGCTCCGCGAAGCGCTGACGAAACAAGGGTATAAAATCCTCGGCTCGCACAGCGGCGTGAAGCTGTGCCGGTGGACGAAAGCGATGCTGCGCGGCCGCGGGGGGTGTTACAAACACAGCTTCTACGGCATCGAGTCGCACCGGTGCATGGAGACGACGCCGAGCCTGGCGTGCGCCAACAAGTGCGTGTTTTGCTGGCGGCATCACACCAACCCCGTCGGACGCGAGTGGAGGTGGCAGATGGACGACCCGCTGACGCTCGTGACCGCGGCGATCGACGGACACAGAGGGATGATAAAGCAGATGAAAGGCGTCCCGGGGGTGGTACAAACTCGCTTCGACGAGGGCATGGATCCGAGGCACTGCGCGTTGTCTCTCGTGGGCGAGCCCATCATGTATCCGGAGATTGCGAAGTTCGTGTCGCTGCTGCACGAGCGGAGGATCAGCACGTTCTTGGTCACGAACGCGCAGTTCCCGGACGCGATCGTGAACCTCCCCGCGATCACGCAGCTGTACGTGAGCGTGGACGCGGCGACGCCGGAGACGTTGAAGGCGATCGATCGGCCTTTGTTTGGCGACTACTGGGTGCGTCTCGTCTGTCTGGTTTTTTTTTCTCTTTTCTTTTGGCGCCTCTTTGTCAAACAGCGACCGCTACATTAATTAGCGGATCGTTGCCGCGAGGCGCCGACAAGAACGTTGCTTGAAGATCCCGCGCGGCGGTATCAGTCTGCCGCACGGGATAAAAAGCACCCACATCCTTCGTCCGCGCGTTTCGCCCGTTCGTTCGTACGATGCCCCGCTCACCCTTCCTTCCTTCCTCGCTTCCTCTTCCTCCCTCACGCCGACAGGACCGATTCGTCGGCAGCCTCAAAGCTCTGCGAACGAAGAACCAGCGCACGGTGTACCGCCTCACCCTCGTCGCCGGGTGGAACGCCTCCGACGCGACCGAGTACGCGAAGCTCATCGACCTCGGCAAGCCGGACTTTATCGAGATCAAAGGCATGACGTACTGCGGATCAACCTCGGGAGCGTCGAATTTGACGATGAAAAACGTGCCGTACCACAAGGACGTGAAAGCGTTCGGGGAGTCCCTGTGTAACGCGGAGGGGCGCGCTGCGGTCGATGGCGATGAACCCGAACCCGTCGAGGAGGAGATCACGGGAGGGACGCGCGCGAGCGCCGCGTACGGCCTCGCGTGCGAACACGAGCACAGCTGCTGCATTCTCCTCGCGCGGAAAGACCCGTACTTACGCGACGGCGCGTGGCACACGTGGATCGACTACGAGAAGTTTCAAGACCTCGCCGCGAGCGGGAAGCCGTTCACGGCCGAGGACTACATGCTCCCGACGCCGGCGTGGTCGACGTGGGGCGCGGAGGAAGCGGGGTTCGACCCGGGCGAGACGCGCGTGCGGAAGGTTCGGAACCACCCCGGGAAGATGACGGGGAGCCAAGGCGCGGCGACGGTCGACGCGTGAGAGGAGACGTTGGATGTCAAAGAGATAATAAGGTTAGTATTACTGTAGCGCGAACTATGATATCGTACACTACACTACGCCCCCACCGCGGTGGTGTCCTCCTCGCACATCCGCCGGTACATCTCCCGGTTCCGCGTGAGGTGACGCAACATCAACTCGGCCGCGTCCGGCAGCGTCGTCGCTAAGATCTCGATGCACGGCTTGCACACGTAGTCGATGAAGTGCAGCTGGTTCGACGCGCGCGACGTCGGCGTCGCGAGCGTCCGGTCGCAGAACGCGACCGGGGTCATCCCGAGCGCGCGCTCCTTGTCCCCTTGCTTGTAAAACTCCTCGGTGATTCTCTCCGCCCACTTCTCGGCGACTTCCTCGCGCCGCGCCGGGGATGATATGTCCGCGACGTGCAGGGCGTAACACATCGCCAGCGTCGGGTCTTTCCATCGCATCACCGGCGCGCCGTCCGCGGCGTCGGCCATCGCCACGAAATCGCTCATCATGTGCGTGTGGTTCTCCATGTCCGTCGCGAGAATCAAACGTCTGACGATCGCGCGAAACGCGAGCGCGGCTTCCCTGTCGAACGACTCAAGCACCCCGTGCTTTTTCAGTAAGCCCAGCGTGACGTGGGCGTGCCCGTTCTCGTTCACGCTGACGTCGTTCCAGCGCGTCGCCACGTCCGCCGCGGTCGTGACGAGGTGCGCGTTCGATAAACCTTCGTGCCCGACGTCGTGCGCGGCGGCGGCGACGACGATCGCCAGCGCCTGCATCGGCGTGATCTGGTCCAGTAACCCTCTTTCGAGTAACACCGCGAGCGCGTGCGTTACGTCAGCCGCATGCGTCGCGGTATGATAGTCCGGGCGCTTATACGCCTTCTCCAAATCCACGAGGAACGCGGTGAAGACGTCTTTACGCACCCCGTTCGCCTCGAGGAGGTCGAATCGATCGACGACGGCGCCGACGACGTGTCGCAAGATCCGGCTGGGTTGCTGCGCGTCCCTCGCGGACGTCGACGTCGACGTCGTCTCCGAGTCGTCGCACGACGCGCGTCCCCGGCGCACATCGCGCGCGGCTCGTAACCGTTCATCGAACGCGATCGTGTCGAACGTGTCCCAGTCGCACACCGCGTCTCGAATCTCAGCCGCGACGTCGCCGTCGTCGTCGTCGTCGTCGCCGGCGGCGGCGGCGGCGGCGTGCGAATGCGAGTGGGCTCTCGAATGCGCTGCGGTCTTGAGCGGGGCGCGCGTCGGCACCCCGGTGCCGTTCGCCGTCGCCGTCGTCGTCGCCGCGGCCGCGTACGCCGCGCGCGCGAGCCGGACGCCGTAATCGAACGTCTCCTCGTCGAGCGCGCCGCCGCCGGAGTCGTACTGCGCGAGGAAATCTTTCGCCTGGTCGCCGATCTCCGCGAGCGAGAGCGTCACCGCGGCGTCCCCGGCGCGATCGCCGTTGTGGGGTTTTGTTGTCGCGTCGTCGTCCTTCTCCTCCTCGTCGTCGCTGTGGACGACGTCGTCCGCGACCGCGAGGACGACCGCGGCGTCGTGGAGCACCCTCGAGGGATCTCGCACTCTCCCGTCCGCGTCCACTCTCGCGCCCGCGGACGCGTCGCCGAGGATCTTCCTGAGCGCCTTCAGCGTGAGCTTACACACGGAGAGCTCAGCCTTGAGCTTCGCGACGTTCGCGCCGCCGCCGACGCCGAAGCTGCCGTTACCGCCGGCGGCGCTCTCCGCGCGACGGAACCTCGGCGTCGGCGAGGGCGAGTCGCGGCCCGCGAGCGAGCCCGCGGGATGTCCGAGGAGCGTCAGCGACTTCTTCCGTCCGTCCGCGGTGACGCTGCGTCCGAGCGCGCCCGCGCCCGCGCGCGACGGCGGCAGCGGGGGAGGCGCCTCCGTCGAGCCGGGCGGCGACGCGTTCACCATGAATGACGTCACCGCTCGTTCAGCCTCGCGCGCGTCTCGAGTGGATGGACGCGGCGCACGCCCCGAAAAAGGCTCCTCACGTGGTTCGGGAGATGATCATCACGGATGGATGAAGTCGCGCGCGTCGAGGCACGGTGTGTATCACGGCGTCGCCGCTGTTTCGCGTTATTCACAGCAAACGCGGCAGAACGACCGCGTCTCCTCACGCTCTATCTAGTTTACATCGCACGACCCGAGCGAGGCTCGGCGGGAAAGGAATCAAAAGCAGCTCGCGTCCGTCGCGCGGCCCCCGGCGTCCGGCGCCCTCCGTCACGCGGGGCAGTTGAAAAACCATCCATCCGCGGGGCTTCGCACCAGGACGCGACGTCGCGCGCTCGCTCGCTCACTTCACTTCGCGTCGTCCTTGTACTTCTTGTGAAGCACCTTCTTATACTCCGTCTGGTTCTCCCACATCTGCGCCGCCTGCGCGTTCAGCGGCGACGCGTTGTTGGGTTCGCCCAGAAGCGACTGGATCGACAGCAAGATCGTTCGCACGTTGTACACCGCGGACCACTTCTCCTTCAAGATGTCGAGGCAGATGTTTCCAAACTGGTCGACGTTCGGGTGGAAGCACGGGGTCTCGAACTTCACCGTGGGCGCCTTGAACGGGTAGTCGTTCGGGAACGCGAGCGAGAGCTTGTACGTGAGTCCCTCGTACGCCTGGGGCCCAGGGGGAGGGCGCGTCAGAAGGGAGGGAGGGCGACGGGCGACGGAGGGAAAACGAAACGAAATGAAATGCTCGGAAGCAACGACGGACGACGCTTTCGGAGGAAAAAACGACGACGCGGATCCGAGACGCGCGTCTCGCGTCGCGGGGGATCACGACGCGAGATGCGCGCGGGTTCGAGGTCCACGCACCGTCCCGACCGCGCCCTCTATGGTGCCGACCCAGTTGAAGATGTTATCGCCGTCCGGGAACGCGGATATGCCCGCGTCCGCGCTCGTCTGCGGGAGGCGGAGAGGGGGAACGAAGCGTGGGTTTAATAACCAGGGACTGGGAAGTGGGGGATTCGGGGTGGGAGGCGCGCGAGCGGGGGCGTCGCGCGGTCGGAGACGTCGCGGGTTCGACGAGATACCGCCCGTGGCGAAGTCTTGAGACCGTCCACGAGCGACGCGGAGGGTTTGGGATGAAGAAATCACGCACCATGAGCGACATGAGCTCGCTCTGCAGCCTGTCGTGGTCGGAAGGGATTGAGGGAGAAAGCTGCGAGGTGAGCGAGACCCCGACACGGGAATGGACGCGGAAAACGACGTGCCGCGGCCGCGCGCGAGGGTAAACACGCACCGACGCGCGACGGCTTGACTATCAGACACCCCGCTACCCCCCCCACCGGCTTTCCCGCCGCCCGTGGGGCCCGCAATCGCCGCCGTCGCGTTCGTGCTCATCTCGCGTCGACGGTGTTTTCCGTCTCAGCGGTTACGACACCCGAATGCGTTCGCGCGTGAAAAGAACGAACGCGCGTTCACGACGTGTGAGCCCGTCGCGCGTCCCTCCTCGACGGGGTGGACGTTAGGCTACCCTAAGACGTGGACGCGACGGCGGTTTCCGCGCGTCGTCGGCGTGAATGAAGGCTCGCGCGCGCGCGGAAGCGCGTTTTACGGGACCGCGCGAGGGACCACGACAGGGGCGAAGCGAGTTTAACCTCGGTCGCTCGAAATTGCGGACGTGGAGAGCCGATACCAGAGGGATAACGTTTGTTGATCGCGGAAGTCGATGAAACGTCCACCGCGCGCCGATTAAAACTCAGCACTAACTCGCGCTTTCAGCGCCAACTCACGGTGAAACTCGCGCTTCCGCCGATCGTCCGGCGGGCTTGCATGGCGCGGGATCCGCGCCGAGGTTCAAACGCATCTCGCGCGCATTGCGTCCGAGGCGCGCACACATGCGACCGAGCGCGGCGGGTTGGTCCATGGCGGGTCCGTCGAGAACGCGCGCGAGCGCGGCGCTCGTCCTGCTCTGTCTCCCCCTCGTCGCCGCCGCGGGGTGGGGCCTCGGCGGCGGCGACGACGACGACGCGTCGATCGCGCGCGCCGCGCGACGCACCGTGAGGGAGGCGTTCGTGAAGAATCTGAACGGCACGTCCTTCGCGGAGGTGAGCGCGATAACGAACGTCGTCCCGCTCGGCGTCGCGACGCGGCACGCGATCGACGCCATGCGCGGCGTGCGGACGACCCCGGGCGGCGTCGCCGTGGACGCGAGGGGCAACCCGCTGCGCGCGATGCCGATGGTGTGCCTCGATTTCGTCTGCGTCGTCCTCCCGGCGCTGGCCGCGATGCTCGCGCCCGCGGTCGCGCTCCCGACGCTCTTCGCGGTCGGCTGCGCGGCGATTCTCGCCGCGACGCGCGCGAGGGCGCGGCGACGCGCGATACACGCCGGCGGCGACGACGCCCGGTCGGACGACGGCTTCAACGACGTCGTCGCGACGTCCCCGCGTCGGTCGTTCCTCGCGCGGTTCCCGGGGCCGTGGTATCGACCGCCGCCGCGGAGCGCCGACGAGCAGTCCTCGCGGCGCCCGTCCGCGCTGCCGCTGGGGCCGCTGGACGTCCTCGGCGCGCCTCGGCCGTATCTCGCGGCGTACCGCGCGGCGATGACGCTCACGACCGCGGTCGCGATACTCGCGGTGGATTTCTCCGCGTTTCCGCGGCGGCTCGCGAAGACGGATTCGACGAGAGGCGTCGGCCTGATGGACGTCGGGAGCGGCTCCTTCGTGCTCGCGAACGCGCTCGCGTCGCGCGTCGCGCGCGGGTTGACGACGTCGTCGCCGTCGTGGTGGTTCGCGTTCTGGAAACGAGCGTCGGTTGACGTTTCATCTTCCAACGCGCACGCGGGCGGAGGCCGAGACGCGACGAACGACGCGACGGGCGCGGCGCCGCCGGAGCGCGCGCACACGATCGCGAGGACGCTGCGATCGACGCGGTGGTGGTCGCTGATCTTCCTCGCGTGCGCGCGCGGGCTCGCGACGCACGCGATGGACTACCAGCAGCCGGTCGGGGAATACGGCAGGCATTGGAACTTCTTCGCGACGCTCGCGGTGGTGGACCTGTGCGCGACGGCGACGCCGCTGCCGCCGGCGTTTTCATCCTTCGCGGGGCTCGCGATTCTCGTCGCGCACCAGACGTCTCTGCTGCGCGGCGCGTCCCCGTCCGGGGCCGGGGCAGCAGGAGTCGCGTCATCATACGGGGAGTACCTGCTCCGGGACGTCCCGCGCGGGGAGGGGCTCCTGGAGCAGAACAAAGAGGGCGTCGGCTCCATCCCCGGCTACGTCGCGCTGTACTTCCTCGGCGCCGGGTTGGGGCGGTTCGTGGAGCGGTCGCTCTGCGACGCGGCGAAGCGCGCGTCGATACGGTGCGTTGTTATCTTTCTGTTTCTGTTTCCGCGCGTGCGAACGAAACGAAACGAACGCTTTTCACCCGCCCGCCACCGCTCGGTCACGACGTCGCGTTCGATCGCGCGCGTCCCGTCCCCTTTCATCGAATCATCGACTGACGAATCGAACGACCCGCAGCGCGACGACGCGCGCGCTGAGAGAGGCGACGGAGGAGGAGGAAGCCGCGCGGGAGGCGATGATCGCCGCGTGCACGGCTCACGAACAGCGCGTCGCGACGGACGCGGCGGAGACGGCGCGCGCGAAGCGCGACAGCGCGTTAGAGGTCGGCGCCGGCTTGGGCGGGTATCAGGTGCGTTCTATACACTGGTTCCCATACGACCGCGTCGGCGAGGTGGACGCCGATCCTTAAGGACTTTCGCCGTCGTCTCTCTCCGCCCACCCCTCGGTTTCAATACCCGACCTCGACGCCTTTCAACTCCACCTGACGCCTTTCAACTCCACCCCGACTTTCGCTTGTATGGAACGACCTTCAGTGGGCGTGGCGGTGGTTGCTGTCGCTCGCCGTCGCCGACGCGGCGTTTTGGGCGGCTGCGATGACGCTTCACGCGCGATGCCAGGCTGTCTCCAGGCGGACCGCGAACGCGGCGTACTGCGCGTGGATGCTCGCGTTTAACCTCCAGGTGTTGCTCGCGTTCATCGCCGCCGGGTTGCTGTTCCCCGCGACGCCGCCGGTGCCGAAGCTCCTCGCGGCGGTGAATCGACGGCTGCTTCCGACGTTTCTCGTCGCCAATTTGCTCACGGGGGCGGTGAACGGCGCGATGGACACGATCCACGTTGGGACGCTCACCGCGTGGGCGTCCATGGTGGGGTACCTCAGCGTCGTGTGCGTCGTCGGGTTGGCGTTGGACACGGTGTTGTCGCCGCAGTCGGTCAGAGCGCACAGCGGGACGAAGGCGGACTAGTAGCTACAGTAGAGACGAACTGAGATGAACTTTTTCACTGCGAAGTCGCTTGCGAAAACCTCGGAAGCCTCCCTCCCTCCGCCTCCGCCCGCTCGTCTCCCGGTCAGTGTCGGGCGCGACGCGACGCGGTGGATGCCGCGCGTCGCGTCTGCACTCTCGACGCGCGGCGTGTGCGCGCGCGCGGCCGTCGCGGGCGCGCGCGCTCGAGGAGGAATAGGAAGGATGCGCGGCGCGGGGTCGTCGTGGAGACAGCGAGGGCTGACGAGGTGCCGAACGTCCGTCGCGTCCTCGTCGTCGTCCTCGTCGTCGTCCCGCGCGACGGACGACGACGACGCGGAGCTTCGTTACGTGTACGTCGGGAACTTCGATTACTTCGACGCCGTCGAGGACGTCCGCGCGTTCATCCTGGACGCCCTGCGCGGCGTCGTCGCGGACGACGCCGGCGCGGGCGCGGACGACGACGCGTCGTCGTCGCTCGCGTCGCGCGCGATCTCGGTCGCGGTGCCGGGATGGACCGAGAAGACGCTCGCGGACGGCACGGTGAAGCCGCGGAAGAGGCGCGACGAGGGGAAGCTCCACCGCGGGTTCGCGGTCGTGGAGTTCGCGACCGCGGGCGAGGGCGTTCGAGCCGCGCGCGCGTTGGACGGCGTCGCGATGCGAGGGAGGGTCCTGCGGTCCTCCGCGGGCGCGCGCGTGAAGGAATTCCTCGCCGGGGAGGGCGAGGACGACGAGGAGGAGGACGAAGAAGCGAAAGCGGCGCGGAGAGAACGCAGGGCGCATAACCGACGGCAGCGGCGGCGGAGGAAGGACCGCGACGCCGCGGCGTTGGAGGGCACGCTCGCGGACCTGCTGCGGTCGCATCCGATGTGGGACGAGGAAGCCGCGGCGGCGGCGGCGGCGGCGGCGGCGGCGGCGGCGGCGTCGGCGGCGGCGGCCGACGACGCCGCGGCGTGGATGAACGACCCCACGTGGCGCGCGTCGTGGGGATCGCTGTACAGCCGCTGGACGGACGAGTTCATCGACGCTGACGTGGCGAAGTTTGATTGGGGGAAGGTACACCCCGCCGCGGACCCGGCCGGGTCGAACAAAAAAGGCGGCGAGGCGAGAGGACGACGGAAACGCTTGCAGGTGGAGTCGTTCCACGCCGTCATCGCCGCCGCCGCGGAGGATAGCACGCGCGACGACGACGACCAAAACTTCACGGTCGTCGACTTCGGGTGTGGGACCGGGAACTTGATCTTACCCCTCGCGAGCGTCATGCCCGACGTGTCTTTCGTCGGCGTCGACCTCAACCCTAGGTCGGTGGAGATTTTACGATCGCGAGCGAAGGACGCGAACGTCCGTAACGTCACCGCGCGGTGCGGTCTCATCGAGGACTACGACGGCGACTGCGACCTCGCGCTCGCGCTGCACGTCTGCGGCGGCGGCACGGACGCGGTGCTGCTGCAAGCGCAAGCGCGGAACGCCGCGTTCGTCGTCGCGCCGTGTTGCGTCGGTAAGTTGAAAGATGGAGGGATGAAGTCCGTGTCCGGGTTAAAAAACGAACTCAAGGCGGCCGCCGCCGCCGCCGCCGCCGACGACGAGCTCGTCGTCAACCCGGGGAACGGGTTGGGCACGCTCCGCGTGATCCACCCGCGGAGCGCGTGGATGCGCGGGGCGATTCAGCGGCCGACGTACTTGTTCATCGCCGCCGCCGCGGACTGGAGCGGGCACCAGGGCGTGGACGCGTACGCGCTGAGCTCGGAGCAAAGGGAGGAAGGGTTGGGACGGCTCCCGAGGGCGGCGAAAGCGGCCGTGGAGGTGGACAGGGTCACCGCCGCCGCGGAGGTTGGGTACGGCGTCCGCGTGATGAAGATGTTACGCGACGGCGCTGGGTTGAAGAACGACGTCATCGTCGGGTTTCCGAAGGCTCGCGATCCGCTGCGGCGGCGCGTGGTCGGTCCGAACGCGGCGTGGCGCGCGGAGACGTCGACGACGACGCGGGGACCGCTCGCGGAGCCGGAACCGGAACTGGAACCGGAACCGGAACCGGAACTGGATCCGTCGCGCTCACCCCGGGTGTTCTTCGTGTCGGACGTTCACACGGACTACGATGAGAACCTCGCGTGGGTGGAGAACATCTGCGGGGAGAGCTTCGCGCGCGACGCGGTCGTCGTCGCCGGGGACGTCTCCGACGATCTCCAGACGCTCGAGACGACGCTCGCGCTGTTTACCGAAAAGTTCGCGCACGTGTTCTTCACGCCCGGGAACCACGACCTGTGGATACGAGCCAAGTCGCTCTCTCGCGATCGCACGCACGACGACAGCTTGAAAAAGCTCGCCGCCGTGCTCCGGCTGTGCGACGCCCTGGGCGTGCACACGCGACCGAAGCTTCTCGGCGGCGGCGGCGGAGGCAAAACCGAAACCGAAACCGAAACCGCGCCCGCGGTCTGGGTCGTCCCCGTGCTGTCGTGGTACCACGCGTCGTTCGACACCGAACCGGACGTCGGCGTGGACGTGTTACCGCCGGAGGAGGTCATGAGCGACTTTAAACGGTGCGAGTGGCCGGAGGACATGGACCCGACGACCGAGGACGTCGCCGCGGCGCTCGACGCCATGAACGATATTCTCGGCTGGGGGACGTTCGTGGACGCGCTCAAACGCGGGAGCGACGCGGAGCGAAACGCGAAGCTGATCACGTTCTCGCACTTTCTCCCGCGGTTAGAGTTGTGCCCGGAGAAGCGGATGCTGTTCTACCCGAACCTCCCGAAGGCGGTCGGGTCGGACTACGTGTACCGCCGAATTCGCGACCTCGCCGTCGCGGGCGCGGGCGACGGCGACGCGTCGCCGCGCGAGCACGTGCACCTGTTCGGTCACACCCACTTCGGCTGGGACGCGTCGCACGAGCACATACGGTACGTCCAGGCGCCGATCTCGTACCCGCACGAGTGGCGACGACGTCCGGGGTCGCTGACGATCGGTCCGGACGCGCGCGGGGCGATGTTCGACCGCTCGGCTGCCGCGTCGGACGCGACGCCGTCGGACGCGCCGTTGTGCATCTGGAACGGCGCCGGATTCAGCCCGCCGATGTCGTCGCGGTGGTCGGATTATTACAAGACGAACGCGCGGGAGCCGGACAACACGGAGCTCGCGTGGTGGGTCAAAGAAAATCTGAGGGGCGGCGCGTAGTCGTTTCCCCCGTGCGCAGAGACACGGTCTTTTTGTAGGTTGAAGACATTCTTTCATCATCGACGACTGACGAGTAGAACATCGAAAGTAGACTACTACGAAGGTACCTGAAGGTATCTCATGACGACGTGCGCCGCCTCTCATCGGCATCTGTCCACGTTGCTCACGCGCATCGCGGACAACGCGTCCGAACACGTCCCGTCGCTCCCACCAAAGGCGAGGATAAAGTCCCCCGTGCTCCCTCGGAACGGCACCAGCGATAACCCCTCCTTCCCCGCGGCTCGCACCGCGTTCTCGTCCGTCCCCGGGTCCATCGCGGACCACCTTACGACCTTCTCGTCGATGTCGCTGAAATCCAGCCTATATGTCTCCGGCGTCGCCCGCTCGCCGTCGCCGCCGCCGCACACGTACCAGCTGTTCTCCACGACGCACGCGGCGTGCCCCGACCGCGGAGACGGCGCCTCCCCGCGCGCGGCGACGTCGATCCACGCCCCGGTCTCGCAGTCGTACGCGTGGAGATCGTTCGACGCGAGGACGTTCCCGGCGCCGCCGCCGAAGACGAGGAGGTACCGGTCCTTCGCCACGCACGCGACGTGTCCCGACCGCGGCGTCGGGCCGCGCGCGCCCTCCTTCTCCTTCTCCCCATCTTCCCCCCATCGCCACGGGCATCGCCACTCCGCGTCGTCGATGGAATACACCCACAGGTCGCCCAACGTTTCCTCCTCGCCTTGGAGCCTCGCGCCCCCCGGCGCGAGCGCGACGCCGCCGTACACGAGAACCTCGCGACCGACCACGTTCGCGGAGTGCGCCGCTCTCGGGCGCGGCCCTTTCGGCGCCGCGGTCGAACCGTTCGACGGCGTGAACGGGTACACGTCGTCCACCCACTCGATCGGCTCGCGGACGCGCATCGCGAGCAGCGGCGCCAAAGTCGCGTTCGCGTTCGCGTTCGACGCCGACGCCGTCGCCGCGAGCGCGTCGTCCTCGTCGTCGCTGTCGTCCTCGAGGTTCAGCCAACGGTGCGCGATGATCGGAATCGCCGTCTTCGGCGCGCCGCCGTCGCTCTGCCTCTCCACGCCGCCGAGCGCGAGCGCGACGGTCCCGTCCGGCGCGGCGACCGCCGCGGCGGCGGCGAACGCGCCGCCGCCCGCCTTCTCCTCCCTCACCCCCCACGTCAACGTCTCGACGTCCAACACGTGCGCGTCGCCGTTGAGCTTCCGCCCGTTCGCGCTGCCGTGCGAGATCCACATCTCCGCGCCTCTTCGCCACGCGCAGTGCTGGTACCGCGCCCTAGGGCCCGTCCCGTTCGTCTTCGGCGCGCGCCACACCGCGAGGGGAACGATCTCGTCGAGCGGCGTGTAGACGGGCGGGTTCACCCCGTGCGCCTCCGCCTCGTCGAGATCGTTCATCGTCTCCGTCTCGATGACGTCCGCGAGCTCCGACATCATGCTGTTGCTCCGCCGCGTCGCCGTGGGCGTGCCCAGCAGCGACGGCATCGACCCGGATCGCGTCAGTCTTAAATTCGACAGCAGCGACCGCGTCGTCGTCGCCGCCGTCGATGACGCCGTCGCCGACGCGCCGAGGCCCACCGGCGTCGCGAGCGCCGCCGAGAGCTGCTCGAACGGGTACGTCACCGCGGCGTTGACCGCGTCCAAGGACGCGCGCAGGGTCTCTAAACCGTACGCGTCCATCCACTTCAGCGACGACGACGACGACGACGACGACGCGTCCGAGGACGAGGAGGCCGCGACGGCTCGCGTCGGCGCCGCCGCCGCCGCCGCCGCCGGATCGATCCTCTCGCGCGTCGCCGGCAGCCTCGGCGGGACCAACGTCCCCGCTCGCACCGCGTCATGGTACTCCCTCGTGCACGACCTCGCCGTCTCCACGATCGCGCGCACGCTTCGGTCGTCGAGGCCGCTCGTGAGAAGCGCCCACCAGTTCGGGTTATCGCGCTCCACCGCGGCGCAGTGCAGTCGCATCGCCTCGAGCGAGCTCATGTCGCCCAGGGATCGCCACGCCTCCCAGTCGATCGCGTCGTCGCCGTCGTAGAAGTACGCGGTCGGGCGCGGGACTACGCACGGGCCGCGCGTCGCTTGCTCGTGGAGCGCGTACAGGAGCAGGCGCGTGTCCTCGGTGATGCCGTTCGCGCCCTCGGGAGGGCTGCATGCGGGGAGGGAGAGCGCGTCGAACGACGTCGAATAGGTGAGCACCCGGCAGATCCGATCGAATCGGAGAGAGGCGGAGCGATCGTGGGGGGGG
>Ga0181554_1001305_pt1 | contig 23774 bp, 25 predicted proteins | sample 011ome_16_FD_145602 | JGI IMG/M metagenome (GOLD analysis project Ga0181554, IMG submission 145602) | Coastal salt marsh microbial communities from the Groves Creek Marsh, Skidaway Island, Georgia - 011503CT metaG (spades assembly) | ecosystem: Environmental > Aquatic > Marine > Intertidal zone... | reverse complement strand
AGTCGGTGATGCCATCCATGCGGTCCTTTGCGCCGCCGGATACAACATTCGCTGGCTGATGAGGGCCATCCTCGCCGGAATTATCAGCCCTGTTTATTTGTCCCTGATGCTGGAGCGTTGGATATCGTTCCTCAAAGAGCGTTTCGTTAGTCTCCAGTCGAAATCAACAACGGATTCCGTAATAGAGTGGAGGCTGGCGTGAGTTTTTCATGTCCGACGAAGTGGGGTACATGAATCAATACATCAGTCGAGACCTCAACTACGACCGGGATTTCCATTTGTTATCGCTCAATCTTTACGTCGACGTCCCTGATTAGGCTGGGGTTTGATCTATAGCTGCCCACAACCGACCTTAGTGTCAGGTTTTCCAAACCTGACAAGGCCTCGAGCTTGAAGTCGACATCAAGTCCGCATTGGCCTGAGGACAGACTTAACAGGCGAGGCTCCTTGTCGTGTTTGTCCTCGAATCCGTGTAACAGATGGACGGCATCATCAAATTGGACTTGAGAGATGATGCGAGCAACATCGAAGGCATTGCGAATCCAAATTTCTTAATGGCCCCATCAGCGTTCTGACATGTATTTGACAGACAGAGCATTGAGAACTAAGCAATGAGTGTGGTTAAAGCCATTAAATATTTTTTTCGGGAGCACTGTCATGAAAAAAACAATCGCAATGGCCCTCGTTACTTTGTCTCTTTTCGGAGTTGAAGCCAACGCCGCCTCAGTGATCAGAACCGCTCCAGTTACTGCCAAGGCGCCAGCGGGCATAGCCAACCGAGGACTAAGGTGTGTCGGCCAGAACTTCGGGAAGAAGGCTGTGCCCATTTTTGCTGAGGTGGTTTACGCAGATGGCACGGTAACCTTTAGTGATACCGTGATGGTTGAACCGCAGAATACGGCTTACGTTCAATCCATTTATGGTGGCGCCGGGTTCAGGTATTGCCGGTTTACCGTCAGCAACAAGACAACCGTTAAGGGATGGCTTGAAGTGGAGGATGATGGCGCTACTTCATTTGTTCTTGAGGCCAAATGATGTGGCGCAAATAAACCAGACCTGTCAGGTTTCTAACACCCGACAGGTCTGAGGTTTAGGAGTCGCGGTCAAGCGTTGTATCGAATTGAAAAAACTTGCTGCAACGAAGCCTAAAGGCGGGCTGGTCTATTGTCCTCATAGATTCCGGTCGGGGTTCCAGGTCAGGCTTGATTGGCCTTATCCAGACTCTTTTTCAGAAACACGCCTGTATCTGATTCAGGATTGTTGGCCACCGCTTCGGGCGTGCCGCAAGCGATGATGCGTCCGCCGCCTTCGCCACCCTCAGGGCCGAGATCGATGATCCAATCGGCGGTCTTGATGACATCCAGATTGTGTTCTATGACGATGACGGTGTTGCCGTTGTCTCGCAACTGATGAAGCACCCCAAGCAACTGCCGAATATCGTGGAAATGCAGACCGGTGGTGGGTTCATCCAAAATGTAGAGTGTTTTACCGGTATCGCGCTTGGAGAGTTCACGGGCCAATTTGACGCGTTGCGCTTCGCCACCGGAGAGGGTTACTGCATTTTGCCCTAACGTGATATAGCCCAAGCCGACTTCCATCAATGTATCGAGTTTTCGTGAAACAGTCGGGATGGCCGTAAAAAAAGCGGCCGCCTCCTCGACGGTCATACTCAATACCTCGTTGATGGTTTTTCCCTTGTAACGGATTTCGAGCGTTTCCCGGTTGTAGCGCTTGCCTTGACAAATATCACAGTTGACAAAAATGTCAGGCAGAAAATGCATTTCGACCTTGATTACGCCATCACCGGCACAGGCCTCGCAGCGGCCGCCCTTGACGTTGAAACTGAATCGCCCGGGCGAATAGCCGCGGGATCGCGCTTCGGGTGTGGCGGAAAAAAGCTCGCGAATCGGGGTAAAGACCTGTGTGTAAGTGGCCGGATTGGAACGAGGGGTGCGGCCGATCGGGCTTTGGTCGATATCGACGACCTTGTCGAAGTGGTCCAGACCCTCTACGGTGTAATATGGTGCCGGAGCAGCCGTAGCACCATTAAGTTCGCGTGCCGCCAGCCGATAGAGAGTGTCGTTGATCAGTGTTGACTTGCCCGAGCCGGATACGCCGGTAACGCAGGTCAATAAGCCAACAGGGAATTGTGCGGTTACGTCCTTGAGGTTATTGCCGCTCGCACCTTTTAGCGTCATGACCCGCTCAGGATCAAACGGCCAGCGCTCCGCCGGCACTTCAATGGCTATCCGGCCCGACAAGTACTGACCGGTCAGCGACTCCGGATGCGCCATAACCGCTTTCGGCGTTCCCTCTGCCACCACACGGCCCCCATGGACGCCGGCGCCCGGGCCGATATCCACCACGTGATCTGCGAGTCGAATGGCATCCTCGTCATGTTCGACGACGATGACCGTATTGCCCAGGTTGCGCAAGTGAAGCAGCGTATCAAGCAGGCGTTCATTGTCACGTTGATGGAGGCCGATGGACGGTTCGTCAAGAACATACATGACACCGACCAGGCCGGCACCGATCTGGCTGGCCAAGCGGATGCGCTGGGCCTCTCCGCCAGAGAGCGTGTCGGCGCTACGATTGAGAGTCAGGTAATCAAGTCCGACATTGACCAGAAAATTTAGTCGTTCACTGATTTCCTTGACAATCTTGGTCGCGACTTCACCGCGATGACCAGGGAGGTTCAGCGTCTCAAAAAAAGCCACGGCTCGTCGGATGGGCAGGGTTGTCAGCTCAGGAAGCGGACGATCTGCGACAAAGACATGGCGAGCCGCCAGGTTGAGTCGTGCACCATTGCACTCCGGACAGGGTTTATTGGCTTGGTATTTTGCCAGTTCCTCGCGAACTGCCATGGAGTCGGTTTCCCGATAACGGCGTTCCATATTGGGGATCACGCCCTCGAAGCGATGACGCTGCACTACGGGGGTTCCCCTCGCCGATAGGGAGGTGAAGGGAATGGCTTCGCGTCCGCTGCCATAGAGAATGACTTCCTTGGCGATATCCGGCAGGTCGTCGAATGGTTGTTCCGGGTCGAAGCCGTAATGATCGGCCAGCGACTGGATCATCTGATAGTAGTAAGTATTGCGGCGGTCCCAGTGTCTGACCGCCCCTTCCGCGAGGCTGAGATGGGGACTATGCACCACTAGATGGGGATCAAAAAACTGTTTTATGCCCAACCCGTCGCAGGCCCCGCAGGCGCCCTTCGGATTGTTGAAGGAAAAAATGCGCGGTTCGAGTTCACTCAGCGAATAGCCGCAATGAGGACAGGCATATTTGTCCGAGAAGATCGATTCTCTTCCCGGATCGTCCATGGAAACCACCAGGGCCATGCCTTCCGATAGCTTCAGTGCTGTTTCGAAGGATTCGGCCAGCCGGATGGGCAGATCCGGGCGGACCTTGAAGCGGTCTACTACTGCCTCGATGGTGTGTTTCTTGCGCAATTCCAGCTTGGGCGGATCATCCAGTTCGTATACTTCGCCATTGATGCGCGCGCGCACAAATCCCCGGTTGCGAAGATCATCGAGCACTTGAACGTGTTCGCCCTTGCGTTCATTGACGACTGGGGCCAGCAGCATCCAACGGCTGTCCTCCGGTTCGGCCATGACTTGATCGACCATCTGGCTGATGGTCTGGGCTTCTAGTGAGGCGCCGTGTTCCGGGCAGCGGGGTGTACCGACGCGAGCGTAGAGCAGCCGGAGATAATCGTAGATTTCGGTGATGGTGCCGACCGTTGATCGCGGGTTATGCGAAGTTGACTTCTGCTCGATGGAAATCGCCGGGGAAAGGCCTTCGATGTGATCGACATCCGGCTTTTCCATGACCGATAGAAATTGACGGGCATAAGCGGATAGCGACTCGACATAGCGACGTTGCCCCTCGGCATAGATCGTGTCAAACGCCAGTGAGGACTTACCGGAACCCGAGAGACCGGTGATGACGATCAGTCGGTCACGGGGAAGGTCGAGGTCGATATTTTTCAAGTTGTGCGTGCGAGCGCCACGAATGCGGATAGTGTCCATATCATCCAGTAAGGTTTGTGCCGGAAGAGGGTTCAGGCATGATGAACGGCTTGACCCTGGTGATTATACGGGGTAGCGTTTTTGCGCATTACGACGGCAAGCGTGTTGTGGAATCAGGAAATCCAACTGTGAGGAAAATCATGAAAACAGTGATGATTGTTTGTTGCGTCGCAACCTTAGCTGGCTGTGCCGCACATCCGCTGAACAAGGGTGCCGAGCGCGTCGAGATCATGACGGCGACAAAGGAAGTGAAAAAGTGCGTTTATGTTGGCGATGTTCTGGGAAGCCAGGGTAATCGCTTTTCCGGCACGTTCACCGCTAACGAGAATCTGTTGTTGGGCGCCCGTAACGCTATCAAGAACGATGCCGCTCGACTGGGCGCGAACGCTGTCCTTATTCAGCAGCAACAGAACTCCCAGCATGAACTCAGTGGCGGAACAGCCAACTCGACGCTGATTGGCAAGGCTTACAAGTGCAGTCAGTAAGCGCGCACGCTCCACGGGAGCCTGATTCTATCTTAGGGTTTTCTTCCTCTGGATATTAAGCGTCCAAGCCAGACTCCACCCGTAGGGTGAATGTCACCGGTCCGTCGTTGATCAGCGAGACCTGCATGTCGGCGCCAAATTGGCCGGTAGCCACGACAGGGTGGCGGCCTCGAACCCGGTCGACGAGATAATCAAAAAGGCGTCGGCCGGTCTCGGGATCTGCTGCTGGGGTAAAGCTGGGCCGGAGGCCTTTGCGGGTATCCGCTGCCAGGGTGAATTGCGATACCAGCAAAATACCACCGGCGATGTCGCCGACATTGAGGTTCATCTTACCTTCCTGATCGCTGAAGACCCGGTAGCCCAGCATACGATCGGCAAGTCGATCCGCCTCATTTTCGCTGTCCCCTTTTTCGATTGCCACTAACGCGAGAAGACCCGCGCCGATTCGGCCTATGGATTGACCTTCCACCGTGACCTCAGCATGGGTCACGCGCTGGATAACCGTGATCATGAGCGTCTTCAGTAGCGCGGCATTTTGGGGTCAACCTGAATTGCCCAGGCGTCAATGCCGCCCTGCAGGTTGGTGACGTTGACATAGCCGCGGCTGAGCAGAAACTCGGCAATGGCGCCACTGCGCATGCCGTGGTGACAGATCGTGATGATTTCTTTTTCCGGGGCAAGCTCACCTAGCCGCGTGGGAACCGTGTTCATGGGGATATTGACGCTGCCCTCAATGTGGCAATGGGCAAATTCCTGTGGTTCACGAACGTCCAGCAGGACAGGCAGGGTTTCGGCAGATTGCAAATAGGTCTGGAGTTGCTGTGCGGTCATCGTGCGCATTGAATTTATCCTCGGTATGAATATGGAAAAGCCGCTATTTTGATAGCGGCTTTCAAGGGAGTTTCGCGTTGTAAACGGAGTTACCTGACGGCGATGCCGCGCTCCCGCATCGCCCGCAGCACAGTCTGGCCGATATGGGCCGGATTGCGCGCCACGTAATGGCCGAGTTTTTCCATCGCATCCATCTTGGCGCTGGCCGTGTCGGCTTCGCTGGATATGATGGCGCCGGCATGGCCCATGCGGCGACCGGGCGGCGCGGCGATGCCGGCGACGAAGCCGATCAAAGGCTTGCTGAGGTTCTCCTTGGCCCAGCGGGCGGCGGCGACTTCCTGCGGTCCGCCGATCTCGCCGATCATGACCACGACCTCGGTTTCCGGGTCGTCCTCAAAAGCCCTCAGCACGGTGACGAAATCGGTGCCGTTGACCGGATCGCCGCCGATGCCGACTGAGGTTGTGATGCCGAGGCCGAGATCAGCCATTTGTTCGGTGGCCTCATAGTTCAGTGTGCCGGAACGCGAGACGATGCCGATGTTGCCTTTCTTGTAGATGTGTGAGGGCATGATGCCGACCTTGCATTCACCCGGCGTGATGATGCCCGGAGTATTTGGGCCGATGATGATGGCGTCCTTGCCGACGCGGTAACGCTGTAGGCGCACCATGTCGTGGATCGGGATGCCGTCGGCGATGGTTACGGCGACCTTGATGCCGGCGTCGATGGCTTCCATCAGCGCGTCGGCATTGAAGGGCGGTGGCACGAACACGGCGGAAACATCGGCGCCAGTCGCGGCGACCGCTTCGGCGACCGTGTCGAACACCGGCAGACCCAGGTGTGTGGTGCCACCCTTGCCGGGCGTTACCCCACCGACCACCTGGGTGCCCATACTGATGGCGTCCTGAGCGTGAAAGGTGGCGTGCTCGCCGGTGAAGCCCTGAAAAATGACCTTGGAATGCTTGTTTACAAATACGCTCATGGGCTTATCCCTTGACGATGGCCACGGCCTTTTCGGCGGCGGCGTCGAGATTTTCGGCGGTGATGAAGGACAGGCCGGATTCGGCCAGGATCTTGCGACCTTCATCGACGTTGGTGCCAGCCAGGCGGACGATCAGCGGCACCTTGATCTGCAAACTGTTGCATGCCTGGATTAGGCCTTTTGCGATCCAGTCGCAGCGGTTGATGCCGGCGAAGATGTTGACCAGGATGCACTTGACATTAGGGTCCTCCAGCACAATCCGGCAGGCATTGGTGACCTTTTCCGGTGAGGCGCCGCCGCCGACATCGAGGAAGTTAGCCGGTGCCCCACCATGCAGGGTAATCGCATCCAGCGAAGCCATGGCCAAGCCTGCGCCGTTGACGATGCAGCCGATGTTGCCGTCGAGGGCAATGTAGTTGAGGCCGTGGCCGGTGGCCTCGACTTCCTTGGGGTCTTCCTCGGCCAGGTCGCGCATCTCGGTAACCGCCCGCTGCCGGTAGAGGGCGTTGTCGTCAAAGTTGAACTTGGCGTCCAGCACCAGAAGCTTTTGATCATCCTCGCTGCCGACCACGGCCAGCGGGTTGATTTCCGCCTGCAGGGCATCCTTGTCTCGCATGCAGCGATAGATGGCCTTCATGATTTTGACCGCCATCGGCATCAACTTGCCCTTGAGGCCGATGGCGGTGGCGACCTTGCGGCACTGGAAATCGCGCAGGCCGATGGCCGGGTCAATGACTTCCTTGATGATCTTTTCGGGGGAGACCTTGGCGACTTCCTCGATGTCCATGCCGCCCTCGCTGGAGGCGATGACGGTAATGCGCTGGGTGCCGCGGTCAATGACGAAACCAAGATAGAACTCCTTGCGGATCTGACTGGCTTGCTCAACCCAGACGCGCTGCACCAGCGAGCCTTCGGGGCCGGTCTGGTGAGTCACCAGGCGGGTGCCGATCATGGCATCCGCCGCTTTCTTTACTTCATCGAGTGAATCCACCACTTTGACACCGCCGGCTTTTCCTCGGCCGCCGGCATGAACCTGTGCCTTGACGACCCAGCGGTTGCCGCCGATTTCCTCTGCCGCCTGTCGGGCTTGGGTGGGGTTGAAGGCGACGCCGCCAACCGGTACAGGGACGCCAAAGGATTGCAGCAATTCCTTGGCTTGGTATTCATGAATATTCACGGGTGTGCTGTCCTCTACTTGGTCTGTGGCCCGGATGGGGAGTCCGGGCGCGTTTTACAGTTCTGGGATCAATCAGGGTGTCAAAATCACGCACCGCAACGTGGAGGATCGGTTCGCCCTTCGGGGCTTTGCCTCACCTCTCAAGCACGAATCAATTTTGTCGGGCGTTGATTTGATCGATTTGTTTGACGACGTTTTCCGCCATGCGAATGGAAGCTGCATCGATCAACCGGCCATCCAGCGAGACGGCTCCCTTGCCTTCTTTCGCCGCCTTATCCATTTCGATCAGGATGCGCCGGGCGCGATCGACTTCCTTGGCGGTGGGCGTGAAAACTTCGTTAGCCAATTCAACCTGGGAGGGGTGGATGGCCCATTTGCCTTCACAACCGAGTGCTGCGGCGCGGCGCGCGGCTACCTTGTAGCCTTCGGGATCGCCAAAGTCGCCAAATGGGCCATCTATGGGGCGCAGGCCATAGGCGCGGCAAGCGGCCACCATGCGGGAAATGCCGAAATGCCACTGATCACCCCAGTGATAGGCGCGCTGGCCGCTTTCGTCAGGGTCGGTCAGCATGCCGTATTCCGGGTTGGCGCCGCCAATTTGGGTGGTCCGGGCGCGCACTGAGGCGGCATAGTCGGCCACGCCAAACACCATGGCCTCCATGCGTTCCGGGCAGGCACGCGCAATTTCTTCGACATTGGCCATGCCCATCGCGGTTTCGATCAGGATATGAATGTTGATGGGTTTGAAACCCTTGTACTCTTCGATTTGCGACAACATTGTGGCGACGAAATACACATCGGCGGCGCTACCAACTTTCGGGATCAGGATGGTGTCGAGTTTGTCGCCGCAAGCTTCGACGATGTCGACCAGGTCCCGATAGGCGAAATGAGTGTCTAGACCGTTCATGCGAATCGATACGGCACACTTTGACCAGTCGTAGGTATTAAGAGCCTCAATAATGTTGACTCTTGCTTGCGCCTTGTCATCCGGCGCAACGGCATCTTCCAGGTCAAGAAAAACGACATCCGCACCGGAGGTGGGCGCTTTTTCCAGCATGCGCTTGTTGCTGCCGGGGACTGCCAGTTCGCTGCGGTGCAAGCGATTTTTTACCGCCATGATGATGTGCCTCTCAATTGGGGGGTGATGGTAACTGTGTGTTTTTGATTGATGATGGCTGATGTGGGCAAGGGCGGGCTTTTATGCACTCAGGTCAGTGTTGGTGATCGGAGGCGTTCTTGAATATCCACTCGTGCGTCATGGGCTCTTTATGTCGTTCGGGCTAAAACCGATCGCTCCACCCAAGATTGAGTCTGGCTTACATCCACTAGATGCATCAAAAAACTCGCGATTATAGCCTTAAATCGGTAGTCAGGGTCCAGGCTGTGTCCAATTAGCAACAGTATTCATCCGGTTGGGGGACCTTTGATTTCGCCGGTTTATTGGGCTTTCCCCTGAATGTTGGGGTTTCATGGTGGGCTGTCTAGTAATGCCTTGTATAAAAAATGCAAGAAAATAGTTGTAAAAAGTCTTGTTCTTGGTAATATCACGTCGCCGCAACAAATGTGTTGCAGACGCGCAACTATAAATTCCTAGCCTCATTAGGGAGAAAAAAATGAAATCGCTCAAGAAAACCGCCAGCATGGCTGCTCTCATCAGTGCCGGCATGGCCATGGCCGCTTTGGCCCCTGAAGCCCTCGCTCACAAGAATCACAAGCACACCACCAAAAAGACTACGACGAGCTACAGCAGCTCTTCTGTCTCAAGTTCCAGCGATGCACGTCTGCGTGCGCTGGAAGACGAGGTGGCTGGTCTTCGCACAGAGCTGACCGCGACCAAGACCGCTCATGCTGATGTTGAAACCAAGCAACAGCAACTGGAAACCCAAGTGGCCGCCGAGGCAGCTAAGGAAGAAGAGAAGAATAACCTCGTCTTTTTCCGCGGCGGTTTTGCTCAGCTTGCACAAAAGCGCGGTAACGAGCTGCTGGTCAATTCCAATCTGAATGGCGACAACACCTCGTACAATCAGGATGGTTGGTATGTAGGCGCCGGTATGGACTTCCGTGCTTCAGATGACCTGTTCGGTCTGACCGATCTGGTTGCTCTGGATGCGGAATTGTTCTTCCAGTATCAGAACTATGGCACTGCAACTAACGGCCTGGTTAACAGCTATGCCTCCAATGTGGTTGGTGTTCCGTTGACCGTTGAAAATCAGGTCACCATGTTTACGTTGGCTGCCTCCCCAAAGTTCAAGTTTAACTTGCTTGACGGTGACTTCCGTCCATGGGTTGCCCCGGTCGGTCTTGCCATCCAGGTCGTCAGCCCGCCATCCAGCGGTGTAACCGTATTGAACCCGGCATTGATGTTGGGTACCGGTCTTGAATATCGCGTCTGGAAAGACATCTGGCTGGGTACCGATTTCCGTTACCAGTTCGGCGGTGGCGATCTTCAATACAGCGCCAGAACGGCCGATGGTGTAAGCGTATTGAATTCAACCACGACCAACGGCCTTCAGGCTGGTGGTTATATCGGTATTGGTTTCTAAATCAACCGGTTAACGAAGAAAGGGGCCTTTTGGCCCCTTTTTTTGGTTCAGGATTTTCTCGCTCTCTCATGGGGAGTTACGGCGGTATCGGTTATGCTAATCGTCCAATATGAGCCGTATATCAGATAATAATGCCTTTACTCTATCCTGAATTGGAGCCTTTCAAGACGCATCACTTGGTGCGTGACGAGCATACCCTGAGAGTTGAAGAGTGCGGTAATCCCGACGGGTTCGCCGCCCTGTTTCTGCATGGCGGGCCGGGCTCCGGGTGCAAACCTTATCATCGCCGTTTTTTTGATCCGTCAATTTACCGGATTATTCTGGTGGATCAGCGCGGCTCTGGTCGGTCAACCCCTCAAGGCGGGCTGAATCAAAACACGACGGCATACCTTCTTGAAGATCTCGAATTCATCCGTAGTTGGCTCGGGATAGGGCGATGGCTCGTGTTCGGGGGGTCATGGGGCGCGACGCTGGCTCTCTTGCTTGCCCAAGGCTACCCCGATCATGTGGCTGGGTTGGTTTTGCGCGGCACTTTTCTGGCGCGTGCCTCCGATCTTGAGTGGTTTTTTGGAGAAAGCGGTGTAAGAAAAATTTATCCGGATGCTTGGGCGCGACTTCTTGAATCGCTGACAGAAGAAGAGGCTGCCGATCCCGTCCAATCTTTGTACCATCATGTAATCGGCTCTGATGAACTGGCCCAGCGACGAGCGGCGAGGGCTCTTGACGCCTGGAGCAGTCAGGTTACGGTACCCGAACTATTCGATCCTGAATGTCATCATAAACATGTGTCCAACGATGCGTTGAGTTCGGCGAGAATTGGACTTCATTACGCTGCAAACCGCTATTTCATCCCTGAAAACGCGGTACTTGAAGCGTGCGAGTGCATCCGTAATATCCCCACCCAGATCATTCATGGGCGACGGGATCTGGTATGCCCGGTCGAATCTGCTACGAGCCTTCACCGGCAACTTCCCAACGCTAGCTTACGCATTCTGGAATCTGCCGGTCACGTGGCCGCAGGCGATGAAATGATCAGCGCTCTGATTGAAGCCACCGATACTATGGCCATCACTCTAGGGCTCAAAAAATGAAAAGGCTGATTATTGGAATGACCGGGGCTACGGGCGCTATTTACGGGAAGAGATTGCTGGAGGTGCTCAGGCAGACGGGAGGTTGGGAAACTCATCTGGTCGTTTCCGATGCCGGTGCCTTGAATATCCGTCATGAATTGAACATGAAGCGGAGTGAAATCTGCTCTTTAGCTGACAAGGTGCATGGTATTGATGACATTGCCGCAAGCATAGCGAGCGGCGGATTTCGCACCGAAGGCATGATTATCGCTCCCTGTTCGATGAAAACCTTGTCGGCCATTGCCCATGGCTTTGGGGACAATCTGATTTCACGAGCGGCAGACGTGGTCCTGAAGGAAAGGCGGCGCCTGGTCATTGTCCCGCGGGAGACCCCACTTCATTTGGTGCACATCCGCAATATGGGTATCGTGACTGAAATGGGGGGCATCATTTATCCCCCGTTGCCCGCTTTTTACGGCGAGACCAAAACCCTGCCGCAACTGATTGATGAAACCGTCGGCCGGGTACTATCCGTTGCTGGTATTGAGGTTGATGGCTTGTTCACACCCTGGGAGGGCATCAACCCATGAGCGGTAAGTTATTCGCTCGGGCCTTCGCCGAGGACTTTTGAATTTCGGCTGTTGCGGAAAATGAGGGGTTTGGCGGATTCTTGTAGAGAGACTTCCAGCGCCTTATCAATAGCTTCCTGGACCTTGTCGCGCTGAGGTGACAGACTGCAAACGGGGTCCGTGGCATTCATGTTGCCGGTCAGCAGATAGGCCTGGCAGCGACAGCCGCCGAAATCCTTGGTTTTTTCCGGGCAGGATCGGCAGGGCTCTTCCATCCAGTCAAAGTGCCGGAAACGGTTGAAAGCATCTGATTTTTCCCAGATATCGCGCAGACTCAAGTCCCGGACGTTCGGGCAGTTGAGTCCCGGCAGGATGCGGGCTTCATGGCAGGGAAGAGCCATGCCATCGGGCGCGATGGTCAGAAAAGTCGTTCCCCAACCGTTCATGCATGCTTTGGGCCGATCTTCATAATAATCCGGGACGACGTAATAAATCTTCATCTTACCCTTGAGCTTTTGTTTGTACTCCTGGGCAATGGCTTCTGCCGTCTCAAATTGTTCGCGGGTGGGTAGCAGTGCGTCCCGGTTGAGATGGGCCCATCCGTAATACTGGGTATTGGCCAGTTCCAGATAGTCCGCCCCGAGCTCGATCGCCATCTCCAGAATTTCGCGCATCAGATGGATGTTGTGGCGGTGAATGACCACGCACAGCACCATCGGGTATCCATGCTCTTTGATCAGATGAGCAACGGCTTTCTTCTGCTCATAGGAGTCGGTGCCGGCCAGGTAATTGTTGAGAGTTTTCTCAGGTGCCTGGATGCTGATCTGGATATGATCCAGCCCGGCGGTTTTGAGTTCGATGATCTTTTCTTCCGACAGTCCGTAACCGGAACTGATTAGATTTGTGTAGTAGCCCAGTTCACGTGCATGTGCAACCAGCGCGGAAAGATCCTTGCGGGTGAGCGGTTCTCCGCCGGAGAGTCCGAGCTGAACCGCTCCCATGGCCCGCGCCTCGGAAAAAACCCGCTTCCATTCGTCCGTGGTGAGCTCGTTGGAATGCGCCGCATAATCGATCGGGTTTGAGCAGTATGGGCACTGCAGCGGGCAGCTATACGTTAGCTCGGCCAATAGCCAACGCGGTGTCCCGTTAGGATAGGGTTCTGATCCAGCCATTTTCGAGAGCCGATTCGACCATTTCGAGGATGTCGTCTTTGAGACCGCTTATTTCAAACTTCTGCTCGAGTTCAACGACAATCTGATCCAACGTCCGCGTGCCGTCGCAGAGTTTCAGGATTTCAGCCGCCGGCACATTCAGCTCAACCATGCCTTCTGGGTAAAGAATCACATGTTTCTGCTGGGATTCTTCCCATTGCAGTCGGTGTAAGGGGGAAAAGACAAGTCGAAGGGTATGGTCGAAGGATGGGGTCATCGGTGTGCGATGTTGAAATAGGGCGGCTTTTTGTCCACATACGCCAACCACATGGCGTCCAGCATGGTCCAAAGCACGTCCAGCTTGAATTGAAGGATTTGGACGGCGCGCTCTTGCTGTTCGCGGGTGCGAAAGTATTCCAGGGTGATGGCTAGTCCATGTTCCACATCGCGGTTGGCCTGGTTAACGCGCTTACGGAAATAGGCCAAACCCTCCTGGTCGATCCAGGGATAAAGGTCCGGCCACCCCGCGAGGCGCTGCTTGTGAATGGTCGGAGCAAACATTTCTGTCAGCGAGGAGCAGGCCGCCTCCTGCCAACTGGAATGCCTCGCAAAATTCACATAGGCATCAACGGCAAAGCGTACTCCCGGCAAAACGTGCTTTTGGGTCCAAAGGTCTGTGCGTGAGAGGCCGACGGCTTCGCCGAGGCGAGTCCAGGCTTCAATGCCACCCGTGTCGGCTTCGTCACCGTCATGGTCACGAATCCGCTGTATCCAAAGGCGCCGAGTATCCCGGTCTGGGCAATTGGCCAGGATGTTAGCATCCTTAACGGGGATATTAATCTGGTAGTAAAAGCGGTTCGCAACCCAGCCTTGAATCTGTTCCCGGGACAGCCGGCCTGCCGCCATATCAACCTGATACGGATGGTGGATATGGTAGTAGATCTCCTTGGCCCGAAGCTGAGCTTTGAATTCTTCCGAAGTCCATGGGTCGTGTTCACTCATGGCGGGTCTCACAAGCTGATTTCGAGGCCGTCATGGGCCACTTCGATTCCGGCAGAATCCAGGGTTTGCCGCTCAGGTGAATGTTCGTCCAGAATCGGGTTGGTGTTGTTAATGTGGATGAGAATTTTGCGTGCAGTCACGTTGGCAAGGTGCTCCATCATCCCCCCAGTGCCGGATTGTGGGAGATGGCCCATTTCCAGCGCCCGCTTTTTGCTAATGCCTGCGCGTTCCATTTCGTCATGCTGCCAGAAGGTGCCATCAACGAGAAGGCAGTCTACGGTTTCCAGTGCGGTCTGCACGTGCGGCTCGATTTCGCCCAGACCCGGTGCATAGTAAAGTTTCCGGCCGGTCGAGATTTGTTCAATCACCACGCCGATATTGTCGCCATCATGGGGGTCATGCCGGTGCGGGGAGTAGGGTGGTGCCTTGCTTTTCAGTGAATGACTGTAAAAGCGCAAGTCTTCAATTCCGGCAATGCTGAATTCACTACCGTCCAAGGGGAGTGGGTGGTGATTGACCCCGCAATAGTGCGTCAGCATGTTGAATAGAGGAAAGCCGGTGGTTAAGTCCTGTTTCACCATCTCGCTACAGTAGATTTCCAAGGGTGCCGTCGATTCCCGTAACATCAGCAGGCCGGTGGTGTGATCGATCTGGCTATCAATCAGAACGATGGCCCTGAGGCCGGTATCGCGGATGCCATGTCTCGGGTGCGCGCCGGGAAACAGCTCCAGTTGGGTGCGAATGTCGGGTGAGGCATTGAACAGTACCCAATTTTCCCCGTCAGTGCTTACGGCGATGGAGGACTGCGTGCGAGGTTTGGCTTTGATGGTGCCGTTACGAACTCCCGCGCAATTCAAGCAATTGCAGTTCCACTGAGGAAAGCCGCCGCCGGCGCCGGCTCCTAAAACTCGTATGATCATGTGCTTTGGCTGAAAGAATAGATCATGCCTCAGATACGAAAACGGGGCTCAACATTGCTGCAGAGCCCCGTCTCACGACAAGCCGTTAATTAACGGTTGTAGATGTACATGGTCACTTCAAAGCCGAAACGCATGTCGTTGTAGCTCGGTTTTTCCCATCTCATTCGGTCATCCTCCAAAAGGTTGGTTCATTATTTTGTGGCCACGCTTTGTTAAAGCTCGCGGGGAAGTATACGTGGCCGATTTTACGAAAGCAACACGCTAAAAGGCCGGCCTGGTGCCACCCTGATAAGGGTTGCAGAGTGTTTCTTCGAGGGTTGAAGCTCGGGGTTTGAAGCGAGTCGAAGAGCCCGAATTTCCGCGGTCAGGCGGGAATGGGCGCTTTGTCGAGCATCAGCTTGTACTGCACCGCGTCGGCCAGGGCTTGGAAGCTGGCATCGACCATGTTGGCGGAAACGCCAACGGTGCCCCATTTGGCATTACCGTCGGTGGATTCGATCAGCACCCGCACCGTGGCGCGAGTGGTCTGCTGGGTGGTAAGCACCCGAACCTTGAAATCAGTAAGCCTCATGCCGGCAAGGCTGGGATAGAAAGGAATCAGAGCCTCTCGCAGTGCATTGTCCAGGGCATTGACCGGCCCATTACCACGTGCCGAGGTGGTTGTGGTTTCATTGCCGACACGCAGCGTTACGGTGACCTCAGAGGCCGGATCCTCTTCGTGTCCCTGTTTCTCGTCAATCACGCGGAAGCTGTCCAACTCAAAGTAGGGCTTGAAGCGATCCAGGGCCTTGAGTAGGAGCAGCTGAAACGACGCTTCTGCACCCTCGTAGGCAAAGCCACGATTTTCCAGCTCCTTGACTCGTTGAATGGCCTTCTTTACGGCCGGATCATTGGCATCCAATCCGACGTCAAGGCCCATTTCCGCCATTTTCAGCTGGACCGTGCTCTTGCCGGCCTGGTCAGAGACCAGAATCAGTCGCTCATTGCCGACGAGTTCTGGTTCGATATGCTCGTACAGGCGGGAGTCCTTGCGTACAGCGGAGGCATGGATTCCGCCCTTATGGGCAAAGGCGCTCAGACCGACAAATGGCTGATGTTGCCATGGTAGTCGATTGGCCATTTCATTGACGAATCGGGACAGCGATCCCAATTGTTGAAGGTGCTTGGTATCGATGCCGCAGTCGAGCTGCATCTTCAATTGGAGGATTGGGATTATGGAAACCAGGTTGGCATTGCCGCAGCGTTCACCGATGCCGTTGATGGTTCCCTGAACCATGCGGGCCCCCACCCGGGCCGCTGCAACCGAGTTGGCCACGGCCAACTCGCAGTCATTATGGGCATGGATGCCGATCAGGGTATCCGGGAACAAGCGAACGACTTCGGTAACCACCTGACCGATGGTGAAGGGAATGTTGCCGCCATTGGTATCGCAGAGCACCAATCCGTCTGCCCTGGCGGCTTGGGCCGCCTTGAGAACTTCGAGGGCATATTCAGGATTGTCGCGGTAACCATCAAAAAAATGCTCGGCATCAAAAAAGACGGTAGGCAGCTGCTCCTTAAGCCAGGCTATTGAGTCATGAACCAGATCAAGGTTCTCTGGTAGCCCGATACCCAGGGCCTTTGTCACATGAAGATCCCAGCTTTTGCCAAAGACACAAGCCCCATCCGCGCCACTCTCGGCCAAGTGGCGCAATCCGGTATCCTCGCTGGCGGACTTACCCGGCCGCGCCATGCTGCCAAAAGCAATCAGGCGGGTCGCTGACCACTGGCGCTTGCGCATTAGCTCGAAGAACTGGGTGTCCTTGGGGCTCGCGCCCGGCCAACCCCCTTCGATCCAGCCGATCTGAAAGTCCGCAAGCCGATCGGCAATGCGCACCTTGTCCTCGACCGAAAAATTGATGCCCGCCGTCTGGCTTCCGTCGCGGAGTGTCGTATCGAACAACTCAACCCGTTTGGATGATGAAGTCATGGTCAGTAGGACTGGGTTGGGATGTTTGAGGGCTTGTTAGTCGGGTCTCGCATCATTCAGACAACGAAACTGCGACGGCCAGTCGCGGTAGTTGAAGACCTGTCCCGTATTGCGGATGCGTCCGATCGAGGCGGGATCGATTTCCGCGTACACCCACTGGGTTGCGTTCAGCTCGCCTATGGCTAATACCCCGTTGTCCGGGAAGCCGTAATCGACCGGCGTGTAGATTGCGGCGGCACCAATATTGACATCGACGGCTTCCGACCAGGAAGCTAACCCCACCGTCGGAGATTGCACCACATAACACTGATTTTCCAGGGCACGTGCCTGACATCCGATCCTGACGCGCCAATAACCTGCTGTCGTGTCCGTACAACTCGGTACCACGATTAGGTCTGCACCGGACTCGACCTGTTTGCGGGCAAGCATAGGGAATTCACTGTCGTAGCAAATATTGATGCCGATTCGACCCAATGGGGTATCAAAGGTCTTTATTTCATCCCCGCCCGCGATGAACCAATGCTCGTTCTCGAAGCGGGTCATCTGTAATTTATCCTGAAAGTCGTAATCACCTTCGGGCCGGAAGAGATAAGCTCGGTTACGAAAGCTGCCATCCATCTGCCGGACGGGATACGAGCCGGCAACGATGTGAACTCCGTGATGACGGGCCTGTTCCTGAAAAACCTGCTGGAAGCCGGGTAGCAGATCCTGGAGGGCAGTAAGTTGCCCCGACAGGGATTTGTAGACGGCTTCGGGAAACAGGGAAGCCAGCTCCATGCTGAAATATTCTGGAAATACCAGCAGTTTAGCGTCAAATCCCGCGGCTTCTTCAACCCAATGACGAACCTTGGCTTCGTATTCGGCCCAACTGCCCAGCGTGCCGATGTTGTACTGTGCCGTCGCAATGCGATAGTTCGAATTCAAGTGCCTCTGTCCTCGAGTGATTTGAGCCAGAAAACCATGGGTTTGGAGGATTCCTCGGCTGCATCGACATCCTTCCACTCATAGGTCGTGGTCAGTTCAGGGTGCCTTTCATAGCCGAACTTGGTCCAGACTCGGTCCAGCGGGACGTAATCGGTCGGGCGGAGCGGGTGATCTTCCGGTCGTTGCACGCAGCAGAAACTGCAGAGATCAAAACGCCCGAGACTTTCGGCATGTCCTTCGCGCTCGGCAAAAAAACGCGGGTAAACGCCACGGCCCCTATAGGTGGGCAACAGAACGGATTCAGCGCAATAAAAAATCCGGGCGGGATCGTAACCTGCCTCGAGAAAAGGTTGCTGGAATTCAGTGGTTTCCGCATCCATTGGCAGACCGGTGGTCGCGCCGACGACAGCATCCCCATCCAGAACCAGCACGACGATGCTTTCGGGGCATCGCAGGTATGTTTCCAGGTATTTTTCCTCATATTCGACAGTGCCGTCATAGAGGTAGGGAAAATCCCTGAATACCTGAATGCGCAGACGCGCGAGGTCGGGCAGGAAGGACCTCAGCTCCGGGTCATGGCCGGTAAATCGGCGGATGGTGAGCGATGTGCTCATCGAGTCAGGTGGAGTGTGTCGAGCGAAAAATCAGGCGCTGACCTGAGCGATCCAGTCCTCCAGATTGTAGTAATTGGTGATGCGCGCCACTTTGCCGTCGCGAATGTCAAAGAAAGCGCCTGCCGGCAGACGGTATTTCTGCCCCTTGGCTTCCGGCAAGCCTTCATCGGTGATGAGATATTCGCCCAGTACTACGAATTCAGCCGCTGCACGCTTGCCATCTTCACTGGTCATGATGACCATGTCGACGAGTTGCTCTTTGTAATTGCGGTTCATGCGGTCCATGAATGCTTGGAAAGCAGCCTTGCCGGTTTCACGTTGACCCTGGTTGATGTCATGTACCACATCGTCAGTGAGCAGCCCCAGGAAGCTGTCCATGTTGCCGGCGTTGAAGGCGGCGTAGTAGTTCTGGATAAGCGAATGGCTGGCTTGGTTCATTGATCATTACCATGCAGGCTGGGGATAGCGGCGGGTTCATGGGGGCCGATATCGGGTTCAAAAATAGCGGCGCATTATGCCGAGGGGGGGCGTGAATGTCGATAAGTTTGGCGGTCGACCTGGCGGGGCAGGTGACTTGCAGGATATGTCGCTCTATCAGTTCCGGCTATGTATTTGCAGTGGTCTGACTCGGACGGCTGATCGACTTATACCGATTCCACAACGCTGATCAACTCTCCCCCCGCCAGGCGAGTTTTGATTCGGGTGCCGGGGGGGGTATCGCGGGGGGTCAAAACGATGGCGGATGATTCGACTTGGGTTGTGATGCTGTAGCCACGAGCCAGAGTGGCGAGAGGGCTGACAGCCTGCAGTTCCTGAGACAGGTGCGTAAATTCATCTCGCGATTGTTCCAATTGCCGTTCCATCGCTGCGCGCAGTCTTTGGTCATAATGGCTGCAGCGCGTGATATGCCAGCGGAGCTGATGATCCAGGCGGGTGGTCACCAATCGGGCACTTTGGCGCGCCAGACCTTGATCCATTCGATTAAGTTGCTGCTTCCAGCCACGGCGAAGCCTTGACTCCAACTCATCCAGACGTTGGAACTGCATCTGCAGGCGCTGGGCAGGGTGGAGCTGCGCCAATCGTTTTTCCAGAAAACGCGTGTGATCGCCGATTTGAATCAGATGGTGACCAAGGCTTTGTTGAAGGCGTGAGCTTAACCTTCCCAATCGGTCCAGCCATTCGGTGCGATCCGGGCTTACGGCCTCGGCTGCGGCGGAGGGGGTCGGTGCCCTGAGATCGGCTACGAAATCACTGATGGTGAAGTCGATTTCATGGCCGACTGCCGAGATCACCGGGAGCCTGGAGGCATGGATAGCCCGGGCTACGCTTTCCTCGTTGAATGACCAGAGATCCTCGCTGGATCCGCCACCTCTGCCAACGATAAGCACATCGCATTGGTTAAGGTGATTGGCCAGCTCGATGGCGCGGACAATTTCAGCCGGGGCCTCGGTGCCCTGCACCTTCGCAGGGTAGAGAATTACGTTGATGGCGGGAAAGCGACGTTTAAGCACGCTGAGAATGTCGCGGATAGCCGCCCCGGTGGGTGAGGTGACGACGCCTACGGTTCCGGGCAGGCTTGGTATTGGTTTTTTGTGCGCCTCATCAAACAGGCCTTGCTTGGCCAGTTTCTGCTTGAGTTGCTCGAATGCTTTTGCCAGGACGCCATCCCCGGCTTCCTCCATGCTTTCGACAATCAGCTGATAATCACCGCGAGGCTCGTAAAGACTGACCTGAGCTTTCAGCAATACATGCTCACCATTCTGAGGTCGGGTTTTGAGATTTCGGGCCTGCGGGCGAAACATCGCGCACCTGACCTGGGCCTCGCTATCTCTCAGCGTGAAGTAGAGGTGACCCGATGATGCGGCGGTGAAGTTGGAGATTTCCCCCTCGATCCAGGCACTACCGAAGGTCTCGTTTAGCAGAAAGCGACAGACCCGATTGAGTCGGGATACCGTGAAAACGGGCTGGGTTTCCGAGGCAGGAAGGTCCGAAGATAAGGTGTTCATGCTTAGGCATCCACCCGCTTGAAGCGATGGATGAGACGCCGCTCGCGCTTGTTCGGTCTGGCGTCAGTCGGAATGCCCATTTCCCTCTGTTCGCGCCGACGGGCTACTTCTTCTTGTCGCCTGGCATGGCTTGCCGGCGTTTCTTCATACAGCAGCGAAGCTTCCGGGGCGGGCCGCCGCTGGCCATGCAGGGCTGTTATGGTGATTTCCCAGGCATATGGCTCCTTGGTGATAGTGAGTTCCGTGCCGACCGTGATTTCCTTACCCGGCTTGGTGCGCTGACCATTAACGTGAACCTTGCCTCCATTGATGGCCTCTATCGCCAATTGCCGGGTTTTGAAGAATCGTGCGACCCAGAGCCATTTGTCCAGCCGCATGCGCTCTGCAGGTTGTTTTTGTTCGATTTCATTACGCTGAGCCATGAGCGGTCTGGAGATGTTCAAGCTTCAGTTGGCAGACCCGCATCATTCCAGGCTTTGTAGCCGCCGGCCAGACTCATGGGTTTTGTGTATCCCAGTTTCTGGAGGGTTTCCACAACCAGGGCTGATCTGCCACCGGACTGGCAATAGACCAGAATTTCCGTGTCCCGCTTGCCGGCAAAGGCAGGGTGGTTACTGATCTGAAATTCGAGCAGTCCTCGAGGAATGTTGACAGCATTTGGCAGCCTGCCGGTGGCGTATTCGGAGGGTTCCCGGACGTCCAGGATAAGGGCATGATCAACCATGATTCTTGCGTGTTCCAGGTCAATTTCCTGGATGTGTTGTTTTGCGGCGTTAACAAGGTCCATGGCGGTTAATGGCATTTTCAGGTTCTCGGGTTATCGGTGGGGAAGGCCTTCTATCTTACTTAGCTTTGCTTGCCATGATTTGTCTTTGGTTAGTTGGGTTCGTCGCGAACTCTCAGAAAAGTGGCAAATCGGGGTAACCCCTTCGAGGTCAGACCCTGATATTTAAAGGTTATGACGCTGCCGATGGCGGGTGGATGCTCCCGCTGCTGATCGGTGAATCCCGTGCCGACTCGGAACTGACGGCCCTCCGCATCCTCGACCAGCAATGAACCCATTCGCTTGACGTGTCGTCCCTTGCCGGGAATATGAGCGATCACGGTGGCTTCCCGATCCAGGTAAGGCTTCATTTTTAGCAAGTCTTCGCTTCGTCCACCGTGGTAACTGGCGTCCGCGCGGTGCAGCATAAGACCTTCGCCGCCCCCGGCAATGACGCTTTCAAGTTTTGCTCTTAGTGCTAACCGATCAGGAAGCCGAAATTGATCGATAGCCTGAAGCCAAGGCACCTTCGCCTGATCAACCACTGTCTTGAGTTTTACGATACGTTCGGAGAAGTTTCCCTGGGCATTTGGTAGTTCAAACAACATGTAGCGCACCCTGCGCCATTCCTCATCGACGGGTTTTGACTTGCGGACAATGCCTGAGAGCTGTTCGAACTGGTCTCGGCCCAGCCAGAGCTCACCATCCAGCGGTGTTCCGGGAAATCCGCGAGTAAACCACTCGGGAGTTTCAATGGATCGCCCGCTGCGGAACCAGAGTTGTTTTCCATCCCAGTAGGCCCGGATGCCGTCAAGTTTTTCGCTGATCCAGTAGATGGAGGGATCGAAATCGTCCCGATAGGTTTCAGCCAGAAGCAGATTTGGCGATGGGTTCGCATGCAGCAATTCAGGCCAGCAGATTAGCTGCAGGACTAGCGTCATGAGCATGACAAACCCGGCAAGACCAGCTTTATCGGGTTGTTGATGAGTCAAGGCAAGGTTCATTCGTAAATGGTTGAAAGGCTGCTGTTGCGGCGTTTTGGGTGGGTTCGTGGCGGCGTTTATCTTCCACTTTTTTCTGATAACGTGTTACCATTCTCGCAGTTTTACGGGTCCATGTTGTTGGTTTTGTGTGGAAACACACCCCGTTTGAGATTCGCCCCTCAGGGGCGTTTTTGGTTTTACAGGGATGCTTGAGGAAACGATGGGCCTAGTGCCCATTTTTTATTTTTGGAGTCTGCGAGGTGCCGCTTGAGAGCGCGTGACGGTCTGGTGGAGCTGCTTGATCCCGTCGTGCAGGGAATGGGATACGAGTTGGTGGGTGTCGAGTTTGATGGGCACCAGCGCGTCCTGAGGGTTTATATAGATAAGCCTGAGGGTATTACCGTCGATGATTGTTCGGCGGTGAGCTATCAGCTCAGCGGCGTCATGGACGTAGAGGATCCCATTCCGGGACGCTATCAGCTGGAAATTTCCTCCCCCGGTATGGATCGCCCCCTGTTTACCCTAGCCCATTTTGAACGATTCAAGGGGGAAATGGTGCGACTCCAGTTGTCCCGTCCGTTGGAGGGCCGTCGGCGTTACAAGGCCAGAATTCAGGATGTCGAAGGTCAGGATGTGCTCTTGCTTGACGAGGGTTTGGTCCTCCGCATTCCGTACGAAATGATCGAGAAGGCGCGACTGTCGCCTGAGTTTGACAATTAAATTAGTAAGGACGAGGTCATGGCGAACAAAGAAATCCTGCTGGTGGTTGATGCTTTTTCCCACGAAAAGGACATTGAAAAGGAAGTTGTTTTTGACGCGATTGAAGATGCGCTCAGAATCGCGACGATGAAAAGCCATGAAAACCGTATTGATGCCAGTGTGGTCATCGATCGCAAAACGGGTGATTACGATACTTTCCGTCGCTGGCTGGTAGTGGAATCAGAGGATGGCTCTGACGAGGAGCCCTTCGACCCCGAGTTGCAGATGACGATTGCGGAAGCGAGGGCGCGGTTTGGTGATGTCCATTTGGGCCAATATGTCACGGAATCCATGGATTCCATCGGTTTTGGCCGCATCGAGGCGCAGACCGCCAAGCAGGTCATCGTACAGCGAGTGCGCGATGCCGAGCGTCGTAAAGTGGTCGAAGCCTACAAGGACCGCGTCGGTGAGCTGGTTACCGGCATCATCAAGAGGGTCGAACGTGGCAACGTTTTCCTGGATCTGGGCGGCAATGTCGAAGCCTTCATCCCCCGTGAGGAGATGATTCCTCGCGAGGCCGTGCGCTCCGGTGATCGCCTTCGCGGTTACCTGAAGGAGGTGCGCCAAGAGGCCCGTGGGCCGCAATTGTTTGTCACAAGAACCTCGCCAGACCTGATCGTAGCCCTGTTCCGGCTGGAAGTGCCGGAAGTCAGCGAAAACGTCATCGAGATCGTTGCGGCCGCCCGTGATCCTGGGGTGCGCGCAAAGATTGCGGTGCGTAGCAATGATCCTCGTCTGGATCCGGTTGGGGCCTGTGTGGGTATGCGCGGGTCTCGTGTTCAGGCGGTATCCAATGAGTTGGCAGGAGAACGGGTCGACATCATTCTCTGGAATGAAAACGAGGCCCAGTATGTCGTCAATGCCATGTCACCGGCCGAGATCGTGTCTATCGTCATGGATGAGGATCGGCACTCCATGGATATCGCTGTCAGTGACGAAAATTTGTCCATGGCCATTGGGCGCGGTGGCCAGAATGTCCGGCTCGCCTCCGAATTGA
>Ga0181554_1001302_pt1 | contig 23810 bp, 14 predicted proteins | sample 011ome_16_FD_145602 | JGI IMG/M metagenome (GOLD analysis project Ga0181554, IMG submission 145602) | Coastal salt marsh microbial communities from the Groves Creek Marsh, Skidaway Island, Georgia - 011503CT metaG (spades assembly) | ecosystem: Environmental > Aquatic > Marine > Intertidal zone... | reverse complement strand
TTTCTTTCCTTTTTTGGCCTGCTTTTTTGGTGGTTCCCTTTTCTCTCTCTCCTCTCGAAACGAAACAACATCCTGATCAAAAACAAGAACACAAAACGACACAACAAAAAAGGAAAAGTACCTTCTTCAATCGAGCGTCGTCTTTTTGGACTCTTCCTCCTGTCGTACTTTTCAATCTCAGCGACGCATTCGCGTTCGTTCGTTTGTTCGCGTCAGATAGTAGAAGAAAAAAAAGAGCTCTCTTTTTTTTGTCTCTTTCAAAGGCGCCGGGGAAAGGACGAGAAAAGAGAGGGACGAGAAACGCAAAAAAAAGCTTCTCTTTCTTTCTCTTTTTTTGATCGAAAAGGCAAAAACCTCCTTTGCAAGAGTCCCAAAAAAACAAGAAGAAGAAGAAGAAGAAAAAAAACATAAACAAAAAAGGAGAGGAGGATAAACGGTGATGTAGAGATACATTCTGGTTCAAATGAAGAACACGCTGGATCGTCATCGATTCATTACGAATATATCCCTCGCGTGGTGAACTCTGAACGAGAGTACTGACGTTTTACGAAGCGCACGAGCCGCGACATTTTTTATAATATTTTTTTTGATGAGTTTTTTCTCATTTTCATTTCTTCTCTTTTCCTCTCGTTTTTGCTGGGTGGTTTTCAAGAACAAGAGAAAGAGAGAGACGCGCGAGAGGACAAATTTTCTTCTCTTCCTTCGAACACAACAAAAAGAGAAAAAATACGTGTTCTGTCTGCGCAGTAAAAGTCGCGCAGACGTGCGATATAAAAACCGATCATCAAAACAGACGACGAACGCGCTTTGTGTATCCTCCTCGTGGGCGTTTTCTTCTCTGCACTTGAAGCCGCTTCGACATTTCTAGAATATATTTTATTATGGTTTTCTTTTCTTTCTTCTTTCTTTGGTTTTGATGAGTGACTCGACTCTTTTTTTCTTTTTTCTTCTTGCAAAAAAACAGAGGAGGTCTCTCTCGTTTTGGTCTTTCCAGAAAAAAGAGAAGAGAAAGAAGAAGAAGAAAGAAAATTTTTTTTCAAAGAGTTTTCTCTCTTCTCTTTTCTTCTCCTCTCTTTTTACTCTCTTTTCTCTTTGCGCGCACGAGAACACCTCTCATCGAATCTTCTTCCGTCATACTTCAACAACGCACCATAAAACTTTAACAGAGATTGCTTCTGGTACATAAATACGCGCGCTTACAAGATATCGTCCCTCAAAACAGTCTTTATTATTCAACTAACCATTCGCGCGAACAAAACCGAAAGTGAACACCACGGTGTGTTCATATTTGCTGTTTTGGGTGATTTTTGAATTTTGGACACCCTAAATGAGCCGAGCACCCTAAACTCAGGGAAAAGAGAAGCGGAGATTCAGAAAAGTTTTCAAAAGTTTGCCCCTCTCACCACGCACGCGTCGTCGAAAATGGACGACGACACGAGTAAAGAGAACAAAACTCATAGCAATAACAACAACAACAATGGCAACAGCGCGGCGACGACGCCATCATCGGTGCGTCGTGTGTCTCTTTTTCTTTCTTCGTTATGTATCGCACTTTTCATTTCTCGCCTTCTTTGAGAGGCCAAAATTCAAACGGGAAAACTCTTTCAATTTTAACCAAAACTCACCTCTCTCTCTCTCTCTAATTAGATACTAAAGCGGGAACGAAAGCAAGCTCTCGGAGATGCGTTAGCCCCGAACGCGTCGACCAGGCGAAAAGTAGAAGAAGATAACAACAACACTGAAGAAGAAGTAGATATGGAAAACGATAATAATAATACGACGACGACGACAACGACGAGAGAATTAGTAGGAGCGCAAAAAATTCAAACTGCGGGCGTTGTTGTCGCTGATCCGCAATCGCGAACGATAGCGCAATCGCCTTCGTTCCAAGCGAAGAAGAAACGAAGACAAAGTCTCGGAGGGAGACGCGTTTCGTTCGCTCAGCCGAGAGAATTGGAGGAAGTGAGAGAGTATTACAAGGTGCGTAACGAAGAGGGACACTACCCCACGATTTTGTTTTTTTACTCAAAGAGAGAGAGAGAGAAGGGGAACAAATAACAAAAGTTGTGAATTCTTCTTTCTTCTTTCTTCTCTCTCTCTCTCTCTCTCTCGTTTATCCACCAACCATTGTTTTCGTTTTCGCGATATATTTGACGACGACGACGCAGAATATCACAGACACATCGACTGACCAACCATCATGAAACTCTTTATCACATTTATAAAACCCGTACAGGAGAGCAACAACTCGAACACAAAGACGCGCGATTCGTTTGGAACAGCGGGAGGAGGAAAAGGAGGAGCAGCATTAGATGAGACTATGCTCAACCAAAGCTTATTGAACGATTCATCAATCGTGAACGATGACGTTGATTTCCAGTTGAGTGGTTTAGAACCGTTGCAAGAGGAAGAAGAGGATGGAGACGTGGATGACGACGTCACGAGGAATCAGACAACGACTGGATTTAGCTATCAACCCACCGAAGGTTTGACGACGTCGGTTATTCCGAGCATGGCCAATTTGGTCGAAGAAGACGAAAAAGAGGACGACGATGACGAAGAAGAAGGAAGGGATAAGAATGTTGGTGCGGGAGGAAGAGGTGATGAAGGCGCGACGACAGCCTTGATTACGGAGGCGGTGCCATCAATGTCGAGATTATTGGACGAAGATGAAGAACACGATAAAGAGAATATTAGCGCCACTGAAAATCGGAGCGTGGATGCGAATGTCTCCGCAGAGCAAGTAGTGCAACAAGAAGATGAAATTACTCTCGGAAGTGTTTTGAACGTCACGGTGAACAACAACCAATCGATAGCATCGCAGTATACCTCGGGAGGAACCGAAAAATTGAACGTCACGAACTCTGTCGATGATTCGATGATGCAAAACAACAACAACAATAACAAGCAGCAACCGATTACGCCGAGTTTTACGTTTGGATTTGATAGCTCTCTTGATCCGGATCTCGTCGATAAAGATGGAAGTTCTCGAGAACATGCTACAATCACGCCGGCAACGGCGACGACGACGGCGACGAGGATGAACACAACGACGAGATTGAATAATACCACCACCAACAACACTACGACGATAAATACTGGAACAATGAATGTGACTATGGGATACGACGATGAAGACTTCGACGAGATTGACTTGAGAGCAAAAGCGAACAAGGAGATGGGAACAGAGACATACGAATTTTTGTATGGAGCAGGCGCCAACGCGACTCGAAGATTGACCGGAACGCAGCCGTTGAATTCGACTAACACGTTATCATCTTCTGCTCAAGAAACACCTTCGATGACCCTTGGGGGTAACGTGGCCAATGCGAATACTACGCAACTTCAAACGCCATTCGACGCTCCGAGTTCAAACGCAAAGAGCGAACACGATGGTTTCACTCCGGGTGAATCTACTCTTCGTATGGCAGAAGCGCTTCGTAAGCAACAGCACGGTCAGGAGGCTTTGCAAACGATGCGAATGAATTATCAAGTTGATGGAAATGACACGAATATGCATTCGGTCACGGTTACGAAAGACGATATCTTTCGTCGTCAAAGTCAAATGTACAACACGCCGGGTGCGAGATACAACAGAAATAGACGCTCATCTGCTTTGATGTTACTGGATAGATCCGAGCTCCACGGTCACTACACGCCAACGTTCGATAATGACAAGGCGCGAAACTTTGGAACGCCGGCGAGAAAAGGTGCGTTGAAAGGATTACCCGTCGAATTACCGCCGATTCCGGATGCGTTATTAGCGAAAGACGCGAAACCGTTGGAACTCTCCGATTTGTATCACGCGTGTCAAGTTTCGTTCGTTCCGGCGGAGAACATGCGACGAAGTTCAATCGCGTTTGGTCAGTTAGCGACGCTTCCGCCTCCAGAAACGTGTGAAGACGGGTTGAAGATTGTCTGTCTCGTGAATCCTTTGATTGAAGCGTTGGAATCGTTTCACGAGGATCTTGGTGAAAAAATGCACTCGTTATCCGCAGAGGTTGAGAAATTACGCTCGGAAGTCGAAATTGCGCAACCGATGTTCCTTCGTTTAGCTTCTTCGGACGATCCCCAGCACAAGCGAGAAGTTTCAAGAGCTGGTCAAGCGCTGAAGAAAAAATGCAAAATGGAAGCGAACGAACGCTTTGATCGTCGAAAGCTCAACGCGGAAACAACGGTCAATGAAGCCTTGCGTGCGCACGAAAAAATTGCCCAAAACTCCAAGGAATCCGTGCGTCAGTCGCGCGAACGTCTCGTCGAGTTGAGGCACATCGCCGAACGTAAACTCGAACTTTTGCGTAAAAAGCGTTCCGAGCAAATGCTCGCTATCGAAAATGCGAAGAAACCGGATGCTACTCGCACGGACGTTATGAATGCAGTTTTAGATTCTCGAGCAGCTTTACAGGCCGCGAATAACTTAGACATCAAGCTCGAAACGACTGTTGCCGAGAAACAGGCGAAGCAAGTTGCGCTCCCGAACGAAGTCGAGTCGTTGAAAGAGCGCGTCGAGGAGATGCGAATTGCCGTACAGAACGATCCAACTTTAGAAAACAATCAGGAATTGACGATGAATCTCACTAGAATGATTACGGCATCTTCAATGAAGGCTCTTGGAAATGGTAATAGTAGATTTTCCATAGCTGCCAATAACGCACAGACTCCAGGAAAAATGAGACTCGCGAGCCGTGTTCGTCTTTCTCAGAAAGCAAAGAAAGCTGAAAGTTTGGCGGATGACTATTCTATCATCGCATCTTTAGCTCCGTTTTCCTTGGAACGCGTCGATGGCGCCGAATCGGCGGAATTGACTTTGAGAGTTGGCGAGTTGTTTTTGGTCACTTTAGATGCGCGAACCGGCGCCGGGAGGTGCACTCTGGTTCAATCGTCCAGCGATAACAACATCAACAGCGATTCGCCGTTAGGCATTGAGAATGTGAAGAAATTTGCCGCTGCCGTAGCTGGTGCACCGTTTGCGTGGAACATCGGGGATCAAAGCTCATCCAAGATTATCATTCCTGGTGCCGGATGCTCCGGCGTTTTACAAAACATATGCCCGAGACTGAGAGCCGCCGAGGCGATTGTAAAAGAGTGCGAAAAGTGCAGAGACGCGTTTACAAGCATTTCAAACATAGTGTTGGAAGAAGACGGGAAGATCTCGTTGACGTTTAGCGACGTCCGAAGAGGACGCATCTTAGATGTCAGTCTGGATATGAGATTAACTGTTGAAGACGCCGACGCTTCGAACGACTCCATCGGTTCGCGAGACGATGTGAAATGCGCTTTTGGATTTGGTACGAGCAAAGAAAATACGGAGAGAAGTTTGAGACGAGCGTTGCGAAGATCGAACGCTTCTGTTTTCGGCGCCAAGAAGCTGTTTTCTACGTGCAAACTCGTGGATGCAGTCGTCAGAGGCGGGGTGGATGCGACGAACGCCGCCTTTGCCGTTCCGGATTTACCGGCGAGCAAAAAGATGAGTTCGGGTAACTCTGCGCCTCTCAACACCGCCATGGTGCGCTAAATACTACATATATACACACACACACACACACACTACGCTTTAGCTTTTATATTAATGTTGTTATTTCATCATCTTTATTATATACGAAGTATACTATTTACTCTCTTTCTTTGTGAAGCAAATTTGAGCACTTAAAAAACCACCAAAATCAGGTCATTTCAAACACCTTTCTTTGCTTTCTTTCGTCAGAAAAGAGAAGGAATCTTAGGACGAATTCGAAATAAAATCAATATCATGGGATCGACGAGCGAAGGCAGTCTCTTGCAAGAGACGCGATTGCTCTCGGATAAGATTTTGGAGACGGCGCACGTGTTGAAAACGGTCATGATGCGAGTGTCGACTTTAGAGAAGAAGATGGAGAGTTTACGAGAGGAAAATCTTTCTGAAAAATTGAAGAACAAACATTTGAATGCGGAATTGGCTCGCGAACGCAAACAATCACAAGAACAACAACGACGACAATCACAGCTACCTAATCATCATCAAAATACCAACCCCGATGATGATGGCGAGGTGGACGATGTGAAGACGCTGGTCATGATGAGACGCGCGGCAGGGAACGCGAGTACCGGAACGACGACGACGACGACGACGACACCGAATGCAGTCCCTCGTCTTCACAACGAGCACCAAAAGAATAAGATTGTTGACGTGCAAACACCAACGGCGCCTATTCCTACCACGACGACGACGACAAACGCGCTAACGCCACACGACTCGGCGCACACGACTTCAGCGCGCATACCTAAAATTGCAAAGAAAAAGGAGCGCACGTTTGCACCGAACGATCCGAGAAGAGACGCGTACGCGGCGCGAGTGCCGGCTCAGACGATTACGAACAGGGTCCCCTCTATCGATACTTCGGTGGACACTTCGGCAGAGGAGAAAAAGCGACAACTGAAGAAGGAAGTCGTTGAACGGGAACGAGAAGAACGTGCCTCGAAGAAAGCAAAGACGCGCGACGACAACAGCAGCGACGACGACGACGACGCTTTGGCGGTGAAGTTCCAAAAGAGACCGGCGAAGAAAGAAAAGAAGAAACAGAAGAAAGGCGAACAAACAGCAGGAGGCACGGTAAAACTTTCGGAGCAAGAGGAACATCACTTAAAATACGGCCACGGAAGAAGAGGCGTTCGAGTGGATACGGTGCAAGGACCGGCGTACTTTGCTTTGGATGACGACCAGCTTCTCGGGATTGGAGATAGAGTAAACGTCCATCCGTTGACGCTGTATTCTTTATTTCGATGGGACCAGCCGCCCGAATTATCGCTTCGTTCGAGACTCCTCCAAGGGACTCGTTTATTTTTAGCGCCAAGCGAGGATTGGGAATTCGATTACATACGCGAAGATGAACTGAAAGCGATCACAAAAATGTGCGAGAAAATATCCAAAGCCTCGCCAGAGTTGTGTTTCGATGATGCAAACGTCAGAGCTTTAAAGAATAAAGTTCAAGAGCTATCTAAAAACAAGGACAAGGAATCTGCGGATCATTATTTCGTATCCCTGCCCTTTTATCGAGCGGTTAAAGAGATAATAAAAAACCAGAGCGCTACGAAAGATCATTTAGAGCGAGCAGAGAAAAAGTTTGCGCAACTTTGGCAAGCGGCGGGATTTTTAGAACCGGAGAGAAACGCGGCAACTGTTAGAAGCTTCGAAGAGCAAAGAAAAGCGTTTGAAGACCTCATCCAGTGGAATAGAGATGGCGGTAAATAAATTAGCAGTATACATCAACATATACTGTACCATGGTACCTAGGAACCGTTTACGTGTGCGAGATTAGAATTTGTAAATGTGGAACAACATACACCCCAATTTTTTAAAGAATTTTTATCACTTGTTCTTATACTCTTCGTCAAGCGCCATCACCAGTTTTCCCCCGCGTACAGCGGATAAAGTGGGCAATGAAGACGTTTCAAAAATCAATATATGTAAACCATCTCGCGTTTTGGAGTTCACCAGCGCTTTAAATCCGACGTTTTCAATGGTTTGCTGCCAGGTTTTTGCAACTAAATTTTCTTTCGATTTATCGAAGCCGTGCGGTTCGATAATCATCAAGAGTCCATCTCCATCTCCTTTCAAGCATTTTCGAGCGTTAATAATCATCTGAAATCGATTTTCGGGCGTCGGAACGTACGTGAGGACTAGCGAAAGCACCACGATGTTGAATGAGGACAATTTAAGCCCTTCAAGTCGTTTCGAAGAGGAGGAGGAAGATGTTTTGAGCAGCGTCTCAGCCCCGTTCTCGTCCTCGATGCGGTCAAAAAACTGTGCGTTCAGAAAATCACCCTCTAAGACATTCTCTGCTCCATCTTCCGGTGCCAAATCGAACGCGACGACTTTGCAGCTGCCAAAGTGCGTACTTTTGCGCTCGTACTCGCGATAAAAGTCCCAACACGAACCCACATCTAAAAGCCGAAACGTCTCTCCGTTTTTATCATCGTTTCCGTCACCGCTGCTATTACTACTTTTACTTCTATTTACTCTACCGTACCGCCTATTGCGATCTATCGATGCGTTGCGCGCCTCCACGACGCGAGCTGTTTCTTCGTTATTTCCCTCGCTACTTCCGTCTCTTTTGCGTTTACCCCGACGAAAAGCTATTCGAGTTGGCGCTAATTTTCCTACATCTTCACCGAGACTTGTTATCAATTTTCTTCGACTCTTTGCGTATTGCCTCCCATCCTCGTCACCATCGTGTTCGACATTGCTTTCCATCTTTCCGAAATAATGTTCAAAGAATTCGAAAGACCACGTGAGCGCATTTTTCACCCACTTACTCTTTCCGGTTGCCGCTGCCGCCTTGCTGTATTGTTGTAAATCTTCCTCGTTCGCTTCTGCCCCATCTCTCAATTTCTCGTGAACACTTCTTATGACTGTTTTCCGCCAAAAATGATCTTCGTTCGCCTTCTTCGCCATTTCGGCTACTTCACTGAGCGTCATTGCTCCTTCCACCAGTGCTCTTTTGCACACGACAAAGTCTAAAGCTATGAGTTTTGACGCGAGTTTCACGTCCTCGGCTATTGCTTTCAAATACTCTCTTCGTCTTCGGTTGTCGCTCTCGCCGTCGCTTTCGATTCGTTCTCGAACGAATTGCTGTGCGGTTGCTTCGGATATAACGTTTGGCATCTCCTCTTGTCCTTTTTCTTTAGTTTCGTAGTTGTTCGCTTTCGCGCACGTTTCGTACGCCGTTTTGACCATCCGAACAGCGTTCAGCTTTAAACCTTCTGGCACCTCTATTTTTTCTTCGTTCTCGTTCATATCCTTCGTCCAAGCCATCGAGGCGCTGTGCGTTTTCCTTCTCGTTTCACGTCTCCCTATATCCCCCAATGAACGAGAACAATCGAAACCGCAAACGGTAGCAGTTGTGGTATCAGTTGTAGCAGCAGCAGCAGCACTGGTCAGCGTTCTGAACGCGTTTTTCAAAGCCGGGTGCGGCCGTCTCAAATGAACGTAACTGTCTCTCGTTTTTTTCAGAGAACTCCTCCTCTCGAGAAGAAAGAATCGAGAGACGACGACGGAAACGACGAAAGATTTATTACCACCACCAAAACACAGTTCTGCGACGAGTTTTCCTCTGCGCATGCGCGACGTGTGAGTGAGATGATGCGCGTCGGCGTGTTTTTTTCTCCCGAGAAAAGACTGATGATGATGAGAGAGACAAAAGAGAGAGAGAGAGAAAGAAAGACGCGAGAAAAAGTGCGACAAATGGGGCAAAAAACCAAAAAACCAAAAAATTCCTTCTTCTGTTCTTCTGCCGCTTTTTCTTCTTCTGCATTTTCTCGTATTTCTTCACAGTTGTTTCGCACAACAACAAGACAAAAGAGAAAATGGGGAAAAAAGGGACCGCATCAAAGAAGAAGCAGTCACCGGGTGCTGCTGCTGCTAAAACTCCTTCCTCACCGAATAAGGTATCGCGCGTATTTCTTTTCTTTTCTTTTCTTTTCTCTTTGACGACTCTTTCGTCGTCAAGTTGCGTTGCGTTCTGGAAATCTCTCATCTTTCGGCCGCCAGAACGCATCATCATCATCATCATCGTTTTTCGTAACGCCGTCTCGTATTTTAATATCATCGGATGATGAGACCAAAGCGCTGACCTGGAGGACGTTTACGACTTTCATTTCTTTCAGGCTAAGCGGAAGAACGCGAAGAAGAGCAACAAAAGAAGCATGAACAACAACAACGCGAAGAAAAAAGGAGGCGATGGAGACACGACAAAAAGTACTCAATCCTCCGATACAGAAGAGAGCCTATCGATTGACGAGGAAGACGTCGAGTTTGTGACTAAAAACGCGCTGTTCACCAAACGATTGCTGGCAAATTCGAAAGAACTTGAAGAAGAGAAAAAAGGTAAGAATGAGAAGAATAAAAGTCACGGAGACGCGAAGAACGATGAAGACGACGACGACGACGATAACGTAGAGCGCATGTTCTTCGAACAGGAAAAAGCGAAGAAAAAGGAAGCGTGGGAGAAGAAACAAAGAGAAATGTTGAAGAAAAAGAAGATGAGAGAAGAAAATAAAGGTGATGAAGACGACGACGACGACGACGACGATGAAGAAGGCGACGTGCGTTTGCTCCTTCCAGTAAAACGGTTAGATGGAACTCTCGTGAAGAAGCCCGTTTTAAAAGAAACCGAAGTGAGTGCGAAGGGTAAAAGAGGAAGAACGGACGAGTTTGAAGCGTTCCAGAATATCGACGACAATAGTGGTAAGAGTAGCAATAGCAACAGTAGAAAGAAATCGCTCGATGACGAGGATTTAGGATTAGAAAAAGCGAAGAAGGAGACGAAACAGAAACAGAAAGACGTTTCAGACGAGGACGCCTCTACAAAGAAGAAGAAGAAAGTAAATTGGTGGGAAGAGGACGATAAAAAGAAAGGAGCGAAAGAGAAGGGCGCACAAGGCGAGGATTCAAAAGATGATAGCGATGATGACGATGACGACGACGAATCAAGTGACGACCAGATGGAAAATGAGAACGTGGATTTTACGTTCTCGGCGAAAAAATACTTGGCGGATCCATCCGGACGAAGATTAGCTTGTCGTCAATTCATGGCTGAACTCTGTCAAAAAGCAATCGAACAGCCAGAAACGAGAATGAAAGATGCCGCGAAGCTCATTAAAACGTTGTGCGACGATCCACATTCGAAGGAAGTGGCGCAAGACGCGTGCGCTAGTATGACGCTACTTTTGCTTGATATTCTTCCGGATTACAGACTGCGCGAGATAAACGCAGATAAAAATGAATTAGAAGGCCTATCTGATAAGGTCAAGAAGCAAAGAAAAGAAGAAGACCTCTTGTGCAAGACGTACAAATCTTTCCTTCGTTTATTAACGAAGAATGCGAAAAAAGGTGCCAATTCGATTGTTTCCGGTCCTTCGCCTTCGGTGAGTGGGAAGTGCTTGATTCAATTCTTGTCAAAAAAACCAAATTCAAACTACAGAGGCGAGATATTGCGAGCAATTATCTCCTCCTCGTTTACGTCAAGCGACGTGACGATTGCTGAAGAAGCCTCAAAGGCGTTTTCGGAAATTTGTAGAGGAGATGAAAACGGAGATCACACGCTTGAAATATTGCAACTCATGGCTGAACTCGTAAAGAAGAATATGAAATCAATATGGCCGCAATCCATCGCCTGGTTCAAAAGCATCAATCTCAACGCAGCCGTGTCAGCTTTGAAACCGGAAGAAGAACGGTTTCAGAAAATGACAAGAAAACAAGAGAGGAAAGAAAGAGCAGGTGAACGTGAATTGAGTCGAAAGCAAAGAGCGAAAATGGCGAAAGCGTTGCACGAGCAAAATAGAATGAAACCATTCACTGGCGATCCTAATGCCAACAACGACGAGGATGACTCCGATTCGGACGATAAATCGTTCAAGAGAAGATTAGAGAAATCGATTAAGAAAGATTTAGACGAAGCCGAAGGTGGGAAGACAAAGTCCTGGAAGGAGAAGATTAAAATCCAGAGCAAGATGATTGAAGCAGTGTTCGAAGTGTACGTGCGGGTGTTGAAAAGAGCCACCGACGATATTGACGACAGCGTTGGTACTGCAAATAACAGTGACTCATCGGACGACTCAGATCCAGATTCGGATTACGACGAGGCTGTTGTGGCGAACCAGCGTAGACACATGCATCAAAATCGCAAGAGAGGCACGTTTGCGCTCCTCGCGCCGACCTTGGAAAATCTTCCGAATATTTCTCGCTTAATTGATGTCGATTATATGGCAGACTTATCTTCGCTTTTTACGAAAGCGCTCTCGTCGAAACGGTTCACAATTGCTGATAAGTGTCGAGTTGTGCTATGCTTGGTAGATTCTTTCGCAGGAGGCGGTATCGAGAGCGCGTTGGCGGATGTGGATTTATCCTCCACGCGAAACAAAGTTTTTTCTGAAATTTTGTGTTGCGACAAGTACAAAGCAACAAACGATTGCATGGAATTCGTAAAGAGTCTGGGTTTGCCGCAACCTCCAGATAATGATAATGAGGAATTTCAAACTAGATTTGATCACTCATACGATGAATTCGAAGCAAAGGCAAAGGGTTCTTTACGAGTAGATGCCGTCGCGGCGTTTCTCAACTCGCAAACGTTGGGAGAGAACATCTCTGCGTCGACGCAGAGGGTCGCTTCGCAAGCGTTTGGGGCAATGAATACATCTACGGCGATGGCTTTTATAAAGAAAATAACAAACGTCTCGGTGGAGACGGTTGAAAGCGGTGAAGCGTTTGGACTCTTACTCACGATGGCAGAATGCCTGAGAAGAGCGCCAAAGACGAGAGACATCTTGGATTTTACAAAGGAAAGAAAGTTTGCTCCTACAGCTGCAGGTGGTGGATTGAGCGATCGTATCAAGTACAAGTCCAAGAAGAACAAGAAGTCGTCGTCTACAATAAATCGCTTCAATAGTGATTCGGTTAATCCAGAGAAAGCGAATGGAGGCGTGGCGACGGCTTGGGAGTTATTTTTATTGGTGGACCATTTCAATCCGGTGGTTGCGGGAGCTGCGACAGCGGTCTTGAACCATGAATTCGACGATATCTTTCAATTTGCACACAAAATGTCGAAAAAAGACGTAGTTCCCACATCCTTGAAGAGAAAAGCAACTGAAGAGGGAGGTAACGAGGAGGAAAACGACGGCAAAAGTAAGGGTAAATTTTCTCTCTTTTCGAAAGCGCGAACTGCGGCGGGGTCGTGCGCGAGAGTGGCGAGCACTTTGAGTGGAGGATTTCATCCTGAAGTTCCGTTGAATGTTAAAAATGGTGGTGGTACCGCGGTAGTATCGGCCAAGAAACGCAAGAGTTGCGCGGAAAGTCTTTCAATGTTCGAAGAGAAACTGCACTCGTTCTATGTCAATTAGGTGAATTACTACTACGGGGGGTTACAAAATTTGGATTTAGATCCAAAAATACGCTCTGCACTCTCTTTCTCTACGACTACGAAACGGTTTACTTCTTCTTTTTCTTCTCGCTAAAAACCGCGTTTGGGAACTCGAATCCTTTGCCCCCCTTACGTTTTGACACTTTTGTAAAGACTCCTTTTACCTTTCCTTGCTTCGTCGCAGAAATGACCGTATACGCCCAATTGCAATATAATTGCTCAAAGTTTGAACCGCCTTCTTCCGTTTTCTTGCTCGCGTCTGCTTCTTTTCTCGATCCGTACACCTGGCAACTGTTTTCTAAACACGTCATTGGTTGCTTGTCTACGGTCTGCGTGAGCATGATTTCGCGTTCGGGATCAAATTTATCGTTCCCATTCTTTGATACTGGCGGAAGAGATTTTTCACCGGCGCCCGTCAGTTCGTGCGCGCGCCAAAACCATCTGCATTCACACCATTTCCCGGTATTATCTTCGAAACAAGATTCGATTTGGGCGATATACATTGGCTCTTCAGGATTGCCAGGAAGCAAGTACGCGCACCCACCAACTCTGTATTCAACGTCAGACTTGATGAATCCTTCATAATACATGCGATTGGAAGTCAATTTACTTTGTTGGGGGATCTTCTCACCGATCCATTTGACTTGCGCAAAGTGGTCTCCATCATCCGGGTCGATTTTGCTTTTACGTTGGTTCTTCTTCTTTTTCTTCACATCATCTCGAGCGCTCACCTGTCCATTCTTAGCATCTTTATGCTTTTTTATCAAAGAACTCGTCATTTTTTCCGTCACGCCGTCTACAGCTTCATCCGCTGCCTTCTTTTCTATAAGTTCCTCCATCCTGATCGTTTTAGCGCTTTTCTTGGGAACCTCTTTTTTAGCATCCGCCACCGACGGCGTTGCTGCGTTGCAATACCTCGCCGCGTGCAAACTACATCCATGCGCAGTAGGAAACACCTTACCGCAAGTGCTACATCTCAGCGGATCGTCCACCTTATTCGCGGTCGCCGGTACTCGTTTTCTCTTCTCCAAAATGGGTTGTCTCGGAATATTTTGTACTTGATTGACGGGGACGGTTGGATCGAGCACGCGCGCGAACGCTTTGACTCGATCTGGAGGAACTGACGTTGGCTTTTCATTCCTTGCTGTTCTCATTGTGGTCGGTGACGTCTTCGTCGGCGAAGGCTTTGGAATTGGGCTGTTCTTTGGCACCGCTCTCGGCGGTCCCGGCGCTTTCTTCGGTGTTGTCGTCGTCGCCGCCGCAAAAGTATCCAACTCATCATCGGAATCCTCGTGGCGTCCCCAATAACTGTTTCTCCCCGTCAGCACGTGCTTCAAAATCAATTCTCTCTCCAATTTGCTCTTCCTTTTTTGCGATACGTATACCGGATCCGTCGCCGCCTCAAGAGACGACCCTGCCGCCGCCGCCGCTTCCTTCATTTTCTTCTCCACAGTCGTGTACCCGTAGCTGAAAACGGCCACTTCTTCTTCACCATTCTTCTTCTCGTACCGTTTGGACCATTTGATGAGCTTTTTCTTCTTCTCGAGCCAGGCGGCTTTTCTCTCTTTCAAGGTTGCTCTCACAGGCGTCCTGGACGATTCGTCCTTCTTCGCCTTCTTTTTCTTTCCTCCATCGTCCTCTTCCTCCTCTTCCTCTCCCTCTTCTTTCGCGATCAAATCATCCAAAGCTCGCTCGCACTCTTTCATCGTGAACGGATATTCCTCCATCTTCGTCGCCATCCTCATCGCGTCCGAGTTCGTCTTGTGAATCTCCTCCACCAACGTCTTCGTGCTCAATTCCGGTCGAAAAATCTCTGATGCTTTGTTGTTGTTGCTCACCTTCATTTGTCCGGCTAAAAGTAATCGAGTCACGTAGGACTTGATGATTCGTTTTCGGATCGTGTGCAAGGATTCTTCCATCATCTTTAATTATTAAAGTTCTTCTTGTTCTTGTTGTTGTTGTTGCAGATGTTGTTTTGTGTGTTTACGTGTGTTGACTTTCTCCACTCGTTTGAATTTTTTTTTGTGTTTTTTTGCTCTTTTGACGAGACTTTTTAGATGAAAATTTTCTCCAGAATTCTTGCCTTTTTTTGCGCTCTTGTGAGGGTGTTTTCTTCATTCTTTTTTAGGGGAGAAATGGATTCTCTGTTGCTCGCGAAAATGACGTTGTGAGATATGTCGCTGCTGCTTCGAGTATTTCACAGCAGAAGCACTACGAACGCAAACACGACGACGAAAACGACGAAAACGAGTAAGAAAAGATGTTCTTCGCTGTTGTCGTCGTCGTCCTGCGCTTTCCTCCTCCTTTTCCTCCTCCTCTTTTTGTGTCTTTCGTTCAATCTCTTTGACGACGAATCTGACGATGCGCAAATCGCGTTGAGAAGAAGAGAAGAAGAAAGGGACAAGGAAGACGATGACGCGGGGGGATTTACTACTACTATTTCATCCACCAACGGTATTGGTGACGCGAGTGTGAGAAGAGGGAAGGCGTGCGGGAACGCGCCAAAGGCGTTTTTGCCGGACGATTTGGCGGTGTTTTTCGACGCCTCTTTCTCCAACGAGGAGGAGGAGGAGGAGGAGGAGACGAGTAAAAACGTTTTAGAAGACGTCGACGACGAGAACGAAGACGAACCTGATACCTTTCATAATCACGACAGAAGAAGAAGAAGAAGACGGCAGTTATTAATATCCAGAGCGCGCGCGTTTGCAAATAGAAACGGGTTGACCATGCCAACCGGGTGCGACGAAAAGATGGGTTTCGTCAAGCACGAAAACTTTGGCGAAGGCGCAAAGCCTAGAATCGCGTTTAAAAATGAAGGAGAGAAAATGCTAAAAAAATGCGTGGAGACTACGAAACGAGGAGAGGATTGCGTGAATATAAATGCGGTGGAAGCCGCGAAAGGTATCGCCAAAACGTCTGGGTTTATGACGACAACGACAAGTGGTGGTGGTGGTAGTAGTAAAAAATATCAATACGAATCGTGCGCGTTAGTCGGTAACGGCGGTTCTGTTTTGAGGAAGAAGTTTGGCAAGTATATCAACAATCACGACGTCATCGTTCGATTCAACATGGCACCAATTGGTGGATTTGAACAACACGTGGGAAATCGAACGGATGTTTGGGTAAACGGACACGAAGCGAGCAAAAGACTTTGTTGCATAGGATCGGCGAAGATGGGTGCCCATGCGAAAGATCACGTCATGTGGTTCCCAGCGAAACAAAACGTGATAAAGTCGGCATGCGAAAAGCGCAGAATAAAGACAAAAGCGTTGAGCGATAGAGAAATACCAGGGTACGTCGCCAAGATGAATAAAATGAGGTACGAAAGCAGACGTTTAGGTTTAGGTAAAAATTACGACAATTGGTTGCAACTCACCACGGGGGCACACGGTTTATTCTATTTCCTCTCTAAATGTAGGAGAGTATCCGTGTATGGTTTTAGCGTGTGGAAGGAGAGAAACGCGATGGGGGAGAACTTAGATCAATACGGAGGTAGAAAGTCAAAGGTGCACAGCGGAAACATATTCCACGATTGGTCGATGGAAACAAACGCTTGGAAAATCTTGCACGTGGCAAACGTGCTCGACGTGTGCACTTGATCTTTAGGAATTAGGAAAAAGCAATAGCATCGTTAGAAGTATTTAGTGATATTACATTATGTAGAGTATAGAAGAACTCTTTATTAGATCTTTTGAATATCTTTCAGTAACTTCGAAGCTTCTACAGACGAGGCGTGCGCCGCTCCGTCGACGTCGCGTTTGCGAGCCAGAGTCTTCAGCGAAGCAAAACACGTCTCGTGCGTCTCCGTATTTTCGTGGAACTCTCTATTCAACTCTTGCTCAATAGCATCGCATTGCCCTTCGAAATGCTTCAATGTTTCCTTAGTAAAGGTAGGAACATTCGTAAAGATATAGTCTTGAAAGTTGGAGAGCGAGCTTTCCACGCACCTCCGAACGATTCGCGCGGTTGAAAACTTATTTTTGCACTCGAAGATATCGAACGCGTTTTCATCTAGCACAACACCCACATCGTTAGTTAACGGTTCTGACGTCGAGGAGTTCAACATCTGCACGAGCGTTGGCGACGCTTCAATGTTTTTCACGTCGTGCTTGATTTTTTCCAACGCGTCCACGAATAAGTCCGTTATAGAAGCGTTTTCGTACTGGATCAACAACGCATCTAACTTTGACGTCGAAAGCATCAAAAACTCTCGAAAACAATCTCGAAAACAAGCCATTGCAATTGCGCGAAGTAATCTTTCGTCGTATGCCGCACTCCTCTTCCCTTTTTCGCTCACCACATGAGAAGGAAAAATTTTTGCGAGTCCGTTTTCAAGTGTGTAGCTTTCGTCGCCAATTTTGAAGAGCAAGACAGATGCGATGAGCGAAGAGGCCGCCGTCGAGGAACCTCCGTTAGTCTTGTTGTTGCGTTGCAAGTATGGACTATTTGGTAATCCTTGCGACGGGGATAAATACGGAATGCAAGAAGAATTGGCACGACAACTACCAAATCCAACCAGTCGCGCGCACAGAGCGTGGTGACTCGTCGCGAACAAGGCGCGTGAAAATCTACCAAACTCGTCTCTCCAACTTTGTAACAAAAGAGGACGCTCTTCCGAAAACGCCTTAATATCCGCGATAATGATGTTAGCTGTAGTTTCGTGCGTGCTCAAGAAATCCTCGACGGCATCGGCGACGATGGTTGGCGACGCCGCAGCTGTATTGCTCCCCGAGGACGACAACAACTGTTCGATTTGCGAAATTTTCTCCGATAAGATGGACTCTCGTCGTAAATGCGCGTCTTCGATGCGTTTTCGAATACTTTTTTCTACAATTTCTGTCACTCGATCGCCGAGAGCACACTCTGGGAGTAGCTTATGCGCAGATGCCAAATCGGCAGCCATGTTACCCAACGCCGCGCACATGTGTCGCACCGAGGACAAATTTCCCATATTCCCCTCCTCTTTGGTCGCGCTTTCCCCGTCGATAAAAATAACTTTCAAAAGCTCAAAATATCTGCGGAAAACAACTTTAGCAAAGTCAACTAAAGGCTGACGACTATCCTCGGGGAAAACTTCCAAATACGATGCCGCGCACTTTTGGAACTCGTTCAAAAATAGCTCGTTTACTTTCCCGAGCTTTGGTTTGAATAACGAGTCCACCGTCGTGGACGTTTCGGCGGCTCCACCTGAATCGCTACGAATGCTACTACTCTTCCTGATGTCGGATTCTAAATCCGTTAAAATTTTCTCCAATTTATCCTTCTCTGCGTATAAGAATTCTTCGTGAACTTCGTCTCGAGGCACGCCTAACAACTTTAAGCACTCCGCGCACGAGTGCGAGGAAAGCTTGTTCACGAGATTTTCGAGCGCGTTGGAATCATCTTTACCTCCCTCGCCGACGCCTACCGTTTGCGAAGCCGTCGCATGATAGCTCGAACGAACTCGTTTCTTCAACAAACTTGCAATCGCATCCGAGATTTTCATCGTTTCATTCTTCGCTTCCAAGAAAAGTTTCCCGCTCTTGTGTTGTTGTTCACCGCTAACGCCCGAAGAAGGAGAAGAAGAAAACTTCTCGAGCATCGGTTTCGTCTTCGCTATGATTCTCACCGCCTTCTCCACGCGAGCGCTTTCCGAAGAAGAAGAAACAGACCCAAATAAAACGTTTCGAATCGTCGCTGGCGCCTTCAAAGCTTCTTGGATATTAAACAATACGTTTTGCACCTCCCTCGCTCTTTCGCTTTCAAAACGTTTCGCGTCTAACGTTTCGTTCAATTTCCTCGCTGCCTCCGCCGCTTCCTTCGTCGCCTTCTCCACCTTCACGCTCTCCTTCTTCGTCAACTGCTCAATTTCCGGTCGCGCGTTTTCGATAAAGTCCGCCGCGTTGATAAACTTTGAATAGTTTTCGTACACCGAGTGCGTCCCGTGCGATTCGAGACGTTTGATCTCTCGGGAAACGTTCACGTATTCGTTCTGTAACTCTCCGATCGTTTTCGTTTTTAGCATTTCTATGAGATTTTTGTTTTGAATGCTACTGTTGTTGTTGTTCTTCTTCTTGTTCTCATCGCTATGTAGTTGAGACGTAGTCGATGTCGCTCCCGCGTGGGCCTTTTCCTCCTCTTTAGTCCAACTTTTCATTCCATCGTTCGTTTGCTCGTTTTGTTCCTTAATCTCCCTCGTCTTCTTCGAGAAAGATTGTTTCTGTTCTTGTTCTTGTTCCTCCTCCTCTTGCTGTTGCTGTTGTTGCTGTTCGTGGTAATACGATTTCAGCAAGTCTTGCACTCGCTTCTCCTTCTCTTTCTGTTGTTTCTCTTTTACTAAGAATTGCTCCGGATTGGAGGCGGACATCTGTTGTTGTTGTTGTTGTTGTTGTTGTTGTTGTTCGTTGTTGTTTTCTCTTTAAATCTTTCGAAAGCGACGATGACGACTGGTATGAGTAGCGTTGGTTGATACTCCGCGCCGAAACACACGTTTCGCTGAGAGAGAATACGAGAGAGAATACGAGAGAGACGACGTAAACGACGACACTAAAGGACAGACAAAATCTTCTGAGGAATGTTTCAAGAGAGGAACCGGCAACACATTTCCCCATTCCAAAAGAGCCTTTCGCGCACCCTTCTTCGTTCGATTTTAAAGAAGAAGACGAAGAAGAAGAAGAAGACTTATAATAAGAGATTTGTTAAAGTGTGTACATATATATATATTAATGTCTTCGAGCGGAGGAGGCGTTTTGGGGGGAGAACTGAACACGATATCGACGAACAACAACAACAACAACAACGAAAAGACAAAGAGTACGAATACGAATATAAGCGAAGAGACTACTACTACTCTTACCGCGACACCAGAGAGCAGCAGTCCAAACGACCATCAAAATCAATCGTCGTCAGAGCATTCATCATCGACAGGAGGGGATTTCATGTCGGACTGGAAGTCGTTCGCGGCGAAAGCGACGAGCTCGTTCAACGAAGCGTCCCAATCGATTTCGGAAACGTTAAGAGAATCCGGCGTGAACGACGTGGTCGCGTCGACGACGACGAATGTTAAATTTTACGCCAATTCGGCGTACGATATGAGCGCGAACGCGGCGTCGAACGCCGCGGAGTTCACGACCAACGCGGCGAAGGATACGATGTCGGCGTTACAAAGTCTCGATCGAGAACGCATCGCGTGGAGCATGGCGTTTACGTTCGTCAGCGGGTTGAGTTTAACGCTCGCGTTCACGGTCGGTATAGCCACGATTGCGTTGTTCCCAGCCAAATTCGCTCTGTGCTTCTCTTTGTTTTCTGTTTCAAACATTTGCGCCGTCGGCGCGTTGCGAGGCGCGAACGAACAAATCAAACACATGTTAGATCCGGAACGATTATACGTCTCGTGCGGGTTCGTCGGAACTATCTTATTCACCTTATGGGCCGCGTTAATTAAGCACTCTTACTTTCTCACCGTGATGGCCTCCATAGCGCAGGCGTTGGCCTTGTTGTATTATCAGTTGAGTTTCTTCCCGATGGGCGCGGAAGGTTTCCGGGTCGTCTGTAAAGTCGCTTACGCGACTGTCGTAAAACCAACGTTTTTGTTAGCGCTTCGGTTCGTAGGAATGGTTTTACCGACCGGCGGTAGTGTAGGGCACGCGAGACGGAGAAGCGCCTCGTTGTTACCAACGTAGTAGAGAGAGAGGAGAAGAAAAAGATTTAGGAAGATGAGAGAGAGAGAAAGAGAGTGTGTGTGTGTTTGTTCGTGGCGCTTATTTTATGCGCTATGGACGTGAAGTTTTAATAATATAAGAAGAAGAAGAGTAGTTTCCTCCATTTATGTGTCGTACACAAACACAACACACACATCGCTGAATAAATACGACGATATAATCATGCACCTATCATCATCATCATCATCCGTTACTTCACCAAACTCGTGGTCTTTTTCGCTGTCGTCGTTCTCGAGTAAAACAACACGAACGAGAACACGAACGAACGCGACTTCGACTTCATCATCGTCGTCGACAATCAGCGAACGCAAAGGCCAACCGATCAAACCAGGACAGTCGTACCCGGCGAAAGAGCACTGCTCGAACTGCGGGTTGTGCGATACTTCTCTCATATCGTACGTGAAAGACGCGTGCGCGTTTCTCGGACCTGGGATGTCCAGAATAGAAAAGTTGGAAGAAAAAGTGCACGGAAAGAGGAGGAATACGGAAACGGACGAGTTACGGTTGGGGGTTTTATTGAATTCGGACACGAAAGATAACACGAATAACAGCTCGCAATCGATTTTTTACGCGAAGAAGAAACAGCCTATGGAGAAAGCGCAGTGGACTGGGATCGTGACGTCGGTCGCGTTGGAGATGTTGAGGACGAAGACGGTCGATTGCGTCGTCGCGGTTGGTTCCGGAGAAGCGGACGCGAGGAACCCGGAACCGAAGTTGTGCTTTACCGAGGAAGATATTTTAGCGTGCAGAGGAGTGAAACCGTCGTTATCGCCAAACTTGAAAGTTTTCGCGGAAATTGAAACCAATCCGGAGATTAAAAACGTTCTGTACATCGGGGTCGGGTGTTCAGTCGTCGCTTTGAGAGAAGTCGAGCAATATTTAGGATTGGATAATTTATACGTGTTAGGAACGAATTGTGCGGATAACGGAAGGACTGATGGGTTTTATAAGTTTGTAAACAACGCGACGGATAAACCGGACGAGGTTTTACACTACGAATTCATGCCGGATTACAAGGTGCACCTGAAGATGAGAGACGGAAGTTACGAGAAGATTCCGTATTTTTCGTTACCGGCGAAGGAGTTATCGTCAGGCGTCATCGCCGAAAGTTGTAAATCGTGCTTCGATTACGTCAACGGTCTCGCCGATCTCGTCGTCGGGTACATGGGCGTCGATTATGACGAATCTATCCCGATGAATTTGCACCCGCAATACGTCACCGTCCGAAACGAAAGAGGACAAAAAATGATTGATTTAATAAAAAACGATTTGCAAATAACGCCGTCCACCACGAGAGGCGACCGCAAACCGTTCGTTTTACAAACCGTCATCTCCGACGACGAGGCTTATTTAGGCAGAGGCCCTGAAAAAGGTGCCCCTCGATTCGTGGGAAATTTGATCGCGTGGGTGTTGAACAAAGTCGGGCCGAAAGGAAAAGAATTTGGCATGTACAGTTTAGATTATCACACCATTCGAAACTATTTATACGTGAATAGAATTTACGGCAAGGAGCGAGCAAAGGAGCACATTCCGAGTTACGCCATGAAAATTGTAGAGGAGTATGAAGGGAAGAATGGAGATATTTCCAAGCGGTTAGAGTTGTAATTTTACTATTATTATTTATTCGCGCGTGCATTTTAAAGATTCATATAAGTTTACAAATGTTGTCATCTACTATCGTCGTTTTTGTTGCTCCTCTCTTGCTTTCTTCGCCGCCATCGCCTTCTCGAAAAGCTTGCGGTTGTAGTCCAAGTTTCGGTTCTTCGTTTTCTTTTGCACTCTCGCTTCTGCTTCTCTCTCCGTTTTGCGTTGCAGCGCCTTCTCAAACAACTCCGCGTCGAGCGCAAACGCCGCCGATTTCGTCGCCTTTGCCGGATTCTCCTCGATTTCCTTTTTCGCCAACTCAGCCGCTTGATCATTTTCCGCTTCCTTTTGCTTTTCTACCGCCTTCTCGGCGTTCAAAATCCCGTAACTGGACATTAAATCCTTCTGGTACGTGATTAAATCTTCCACTGTTTTCATCGAAGTCACCTTCTTTTTAATGCGTTTCAATAAAAGCTCGCCGTAGTCGATTTTCTTCTCCTCTTCGGTCTGGTCGTGTTCGTAATCCTCGAAATCCATCAAAGGATCGTTCTTGTCGTATTGCCACCTGCGATCTGCGATCCATAAATCGTCGTCGTCCTCTTTCACCGGATCGTCGAACCACTCTATTTTCTTCGTCAACCGTTTCTCTTCCTTCTCTCTTTCCTCGCGCATCTTCGCGTCGAACTCCTCTTTCTCCTTTTGTCTTCTCTCGAACTCGTCCATTTTATATTGCGAACTCGGGTGCGTGTTCTCGAACCACGCCAACGCGGCTTCTTCTTTTCGTCTTTCTTTTTCGCTCTTTTCCCGTTTCATTTCTCGTTTAAACTCTGTCGGTGTTTTCAGGAGAGACGCGCGCGTCAACTCCACCGCGTTTGTCTCGTCCTTTTCGTCTTCACCATCTTCTAATTTCGGACCGACGCGACGCGGATGATTTTTCCCCGATGGCGCACTCTCGCTCGTACTTTCTCTGCTCGACGACGCAGAAGAAGAAGACACGGACGAAAAAGATGATTGGTGTTCTCTCTCGTAATCCTCTTTGGTGCCCATTTCGACGACGACGACGTCGTTGTTGCTCTTCTTCTTTCCCGACGACGAATTCGAATTCGAAGCCGCGTCTGCTTTCTTTTTGGACGCGACAGAAGATGATGCGAAGAACACATCGGTCGGTTTCGCGACTGGTTTGCTCGAAAACGCGGACACAAAAGCGCCGCTGCTTTTGTCGTCCACAGAAAGAAAGAGCGAAAAGAAGAAGACGAAGAACCACGCGACTAATGAGAAGACGTTAGTATTATTAAACGTTCTTCTCATCGTCGTCATCTCTCTCTCTCTCTCTCTCTCTCGAGTAGTGAGTGGTATATGAATTTGATGTGACGCACACTCCGTCACAAAATAATTACGTTTTTTTGACTGGAGGCTCTTTTCTTCTTTCTCAGTCAGAGGAGTAAAATTTGAGACTCTTCTGTTTTTTTTTTTGAGTTGTTTTTTTCGTTTTTTTCTCAGTTTCTCTGCTCTGTTTCTCTTACACCATGCATTCATTTATATTACTCTCTTTCTCTCGTTTTTATCACACTCTCTCTTCTTTCTTGATAACAGAGAAGAAGAAGAAGAAGAAGACAAAAACAATTTAAGAAAG
>Ga0181554_1001298_pt1 | contig 23840 bp, 24 predicted proteins | sample 011ome_16_FD_145602 | JGI IMG/M metagenome (GOLD analysis project Ga0181554, IMG submission 145602) | Coastal salt marsh microbial communities from the Groves Creek Marsh, Skidaway Island, Georgia - 011503CT metaG (spades assembly) | ecosystem: Environmental > Aquatic > Marine > Intertidal zone... | reverse complement strand
GAATCCGCTGTTCGGGTTGCCGCTGGTGCAATTGCCGATATGTTTTTGAAAAAGGTTCTTGGCAGTGATTATCAGATCCGCGGTGCCGTTGTGCAAATCGGGCCGCATGCCATTGACCGCACAAATATGGATTGGGACGAACGCCATAATAACCCGTTTTTCTGCCCAGATGCAGCGATGGCAAAACAATGGGAAAGCTATCTTGATGGGGTGCGCAAAGCCGGATCATCAGCAGGTGCCATTCTCGAAATCATTGCCGATGGTATTCCGGTGGGTCTTGGCCAGCCGATCTATGGCAAGCTTGACGGTGAACTTGCCGCGGCCATGATGAGCATAAACGCTGCCAAAGGCGTTGAAATTGGCGGTGGCTTTGCACTTTCCGGCATTGACGGCAGTCTTGCTAGTGACGAAATGCGGGCTGGCAACAGCCTTGAAACCCCAACCTTCCTTAGTAATCAGGCGGGTGGTGTTCTTGGCGGTATTTCAACCGGCCAACAAATTGTCGTTCGCGTTGCGATCAAGCCAACATCATCAATCTTGACCCCGCGCCAATCAATCGACCGTGACAATCAAAATGTCGATGTTGTCACCAAAGGGCGGCATGACCCTTGTGTTGGCATTCGCGGCGTTCCGGTCGCCGAAGCGATGATGTCTTTGGTGCTTGCCGATCTATTAATGCGGCACAAAGCCCAATGTGGGTTTGATCTGTCGTAAACAGATAGGCTAGCCTGCCTTGGCAGGCTTTTTGCCAGCAAGCAGAAATTCGCGGTTTCCATCGGGCCCGTCAATTGGTGACGCGGCGGTACCAAGATGCTGCCATCCCATTTCAGTGACCAGCCAGCTTTCAATATCGGCAATCACCATTTCATGCAGATGGCGGTCGCGAACAATGCCGCCTTTGCCAACAAGCCCTTTGCCTACCTCAAATTGCGGTTTGATCAAAGCCAAAAGACCAGCACCGGCAGCGGCCATTTCCAACGCTGGCACAAGCACTTTTTTCAGTGAAATAAACGACGCATCACAAACCACAAGCTGCGGCGCCTCAGAAAGCATATCCAGCTTTAGATAGCGGGCATTGGTGGCATCCATCACCGTCACCCGCGGGTCGGTTGCCAAATGGTCTGCCAATTGCCCATTGCCAACATCAATGGCAACAACATGCGCGGCATCATGCGCTAATAACACTTCGGTAAAACCACCCGTGCTGGCGCCAATATCAATCGCGTAACGGCCAGCCACTTCAATCATCGGAAATTCGGCCAGCCCACCAGCCAATTTCATGCCAGCGCGGCTGACCCACGGATTACCAGCCGACGTCACCGTAATGTCACAATCAATTGCCAGCATTTTCGAGGCTTTACGCACGATCTCACCAGCCGCCAAAACCGCACCTTCGGCAATAAGGTCACGCGCCCGATCACGCGAACGCGCAAGCCCACGCGTCAAAAGCAAGGCATCGGCACGCTGTTTTTGATCAGCCACATCAATGGTCGCGCCATTATCTTGCTTTGTTTTTCGTGATTTGGCCAAACCCGATGATCCTATCGTGATTGATGCCCCGCATAGCCGCGCAATCTGGCAGATTTATGATTTACCAGCCGAGGTTTTCTTGGACTTTGGCGAAGCGGTTTTTGCCGATGGTTTCGGCATCACTTTGCGCGCCGCCGCATAAATCCCATCACAATCCACACCGGCAAAAGCCAATTGGCCTTGCTGGCTGTCATGGTCAATAAAGACATCGGGCAAGCAAAGCGCACGCGCTTTCAACCCACCATCAAGATGGCCAGCATTGCCAAGATAGGTCATGACATGGGCGGCAAAACCACCCGGGCTGCCTTCTTCGACAATCAATAATGCTTTATGGTTTGTCGCCAGCTGATCAATCAAAGCCATATCAAGCGGCTTGGCAAACCGCGCATCAGCAACGGTAACCGAAATGCCATCGCCTTCAAGCCGGTCGGCCGCTTCACTTGCCGCCCCAAGGCGGGTTCCCAATGACAGGATCGCAACATCACGGCCTTCGCGTAGAATTCGCCCCTTGCTAATCTCAAGCACCTCTCCTGCGTCAGGGATAGCACAGCCAACCCCCTCGCCACGTGGATAGCGAAGCGCACTCGGCCCATCATCATAAGCCGCAGCGGTTGCCACCATATGAACAAGTTCCGCCTCATCCGATGGACACATAATGACCATGTTCGGCAAACAGGACAGATAGGCAAGATCATAAACACCCGCATGCGTTGCCCCATCAGCGCCAACCAGCCCTGCCCGATCAATGGCGAAGCGTACTGGCAGATTCTGCACGGCGACATCATGCACAAGTTGATCATATCCACGCTGAAGAAAGGTCGAATATAGCGCACAAAACGGTTTCATCCCCTCACAGGCAAGCCCCGCCGCAAAAGTCACCGCATGTTGTTCGGCAATGCCCACATCGAAAACCCGACTTGGAAAGCGCGCTTTGACCTTATCAAGGCCAGTACCCGATGGCATCGCCGCCGTAATTGCCACAATCTTTGGATCAATTTCAGCAGCGGCAATCAAACTATTGGCAAAAACCGATGTATAGCTTGGCAGATTGCCGCCAGATTTTTGCTGCGTGCCGGTGATAATATCGAATTTGGGAACAGCATGGTATTTTTCTGCCGATGGCCCCGCAAAAGGATGCCCATGACCTTTTTCAGTGACAACATGAACCAATACCGGCCCATGCGATCGCGAATCACGAAGATTTTTCAGAACCGGCAGTAAATGCGCCATATCATGCCCGTCAATTGGCCCGATATGGGTAAAGCCAAGCTGGCTGAAAACTGAATTTGCGCCCATCAGGTCACGCGCCGCATCTTTGGCTCGTCGCGCCGTCCGTTCAATTTCTGCCGGGAAATGACTGGCAACTTCGCGCATCAGATCGCGGATCGAATGATAAGGCTGCGAGGTGATGAGCCGTGACAAATAGCTGCTCATCGCGCCAACCGGCTGTGAAATCGACATGTCGTTATCGTTCAAAATCACAATCAACCGGTTATTGCTTGTGCCAGCATTATTCATCGCTTCATAGGCCATGCCAGCGCTCATTGCGCCATCACCAATCACCGCAATCACATTGCGCGGAATGCCCTGCATTTCACTGGCAACTGCCATGCCAAGCCCGGCCGAGATCGATGTTGAGGAATGGCCCGCACCAAAAGGATCAAAGGCTGATTCGCTTCGCTTGGTAAAACCCGATAGCCCGCCTTTTTGCCGAAGGCTTTCAATTCGGTCACGCCGACCGGTCAGAATTTTATGCGGATAGGCTTGATGCCCAACATCCCAGATCAGGCGGTCTTCTGGCGTAGAAAACACATAATGCAAGGCAACGGTCAGCTCGACAACGCCAAGCCCCGCCCCAAGATGGCCACCTGTTTTCGAGACAGCGGAAATGGTTGCCGTGCGCAATTCATTGGCAAGCTGCGGCAAATCAGCTTCGGAAAGCCGCCGAACATCATCAATCTCTTTTATGTGATCAAGCAAAGGTGTGCGCATTAACCTTATCGTCCCATACTCTTACACCGGCAAACCGGTAACTGGATTCTAGCAGCCATCGCGGCCAATCATTGACCCTGTTTCGTCAATCACTGCCGCAGCTTCAAAAAACCGAAGATCGTAAATCTATCATGTTTTGCGCGTAATGGCGAATATCGCCAATTCTTGCATATATTCACCAGCCCCCTGCCATGGGGCAAGCGCATTATTCGCCTCATCAATAAGCCGTTTGGCTTCGGCCGCTGCCGCATCACCGCCCATCAGCGCCACAAAACCAGCTTTGCCGCGTGCTGCATCTTGTCCAGCCGGTTTCCCAAGAAGCGCCGAATCACCGTCATAATCAAGCAAATCATCAGCAATCTGAAACGCCAGCCCAAGATGTTTGGCATAGGCTGCCTGCGCTGCCAATAGCTGGTCATCCGCACCGCCAACAATACCGCCAGAAATCACCGCACATGAAATCAGCGCGCCGGTTTTCATCATTTGCATTTCGCTGGTTTCAGCAAGATTAAAAGGGCGGGTTTCGGCTTCAAGATCAAGCATCTGCCCACCCGCCATGCCATCACGGCCGGACGCGCCGGCCAATTGCGCCACAAGGCGAAGGCGAATAGCCGCATCATCATGCGTGGCCGCGCCTGCCAGAATCTCAAACGCCATTGTTTGCAATGCATCGCCTGCCAGAATCGCGGTTGCATCGCCAAAAACCTTGTGACAGCTTGGCTTTCCACGGCGCATATCAGCGTCATCCATGGCAGGCAGATCATCATGAACCAATGAATAGGCATGAAGACATTCAATCGCCGCGGCGGTGCGAAGCGCGCCTTTGCTGGCAACTGCATCATCGCCATCGCCCCGCGCCATCCGCGAAGCGCCAAGAACCAATGCCGCCCGCATGCGTTTACCGCCATTGAAAACAGCATATTGCATGGCCTCAAGAAGGCGGTTTGCCGGCCCTTTTGTTTCGGCAATTAATTGCTGCAAAACAGCATCACATGCCGCAGCGTCACGCTGCAATTGTTCTTGGAAACCGGCCATGTCTTGGGCTAGGCCTCACCCATATCAAAATCACTGGCTTGATCGGGCGCACCAGCCGAAGATGGCACTTTGATTTTTTCGACTTTCATGCGGGCTTCTTCAAGACGCGCCTGACAATGCGATTTTAATTCAGTGCCCCGCTCAAAAGCTGAAATCGCATCATCAAGTGACACTTCGCCACGCTCGAGCGATGCGACAATACCTTCAAGTTCCTTGAGCGCATCTTCGAAGCTTAGCTTTTCCAGCGATACGGATTTGGCGGCATTATCGGTCATTTTTTTCATCCCATTATATGTAATGGGATTAGATTATTCGCCAGCAAGCGTTGTGGCAATTGATTTCACCATTTCGGCGATCTGCTTGCGTACCGCTGGCTTTTCGATGGTGTAATATGTTCGCACCAATTCCAGCGTTTCACGCCGCACCATTGGGTCTTTTATTTGCTCGCCATTCAAAACGTCTGCATTATCGCCACGGCTGATCCAGCGCGGCGAGCTACGCATTGTGCCTTCCGACATATCATCGAAAAAATAGCTGATCGGCACATCAAGAATTTGACTGATATCCCACAGCCGTGATGCGCTGATCCGGTTTGCGCCACGCTCATATTTCTGCACTTGCTGAAAGGTAACATTAAGCTCGGCACCAAGCTGTTCTTGGCTCATGCCAAGAAGCGTTCGGCGCAGGCGCACACGCTTGCCAACATGCATATCAATCGCATTATTATTGGTAATACGGAAGTTTCGTTCGACGATATCATCCTTCGAGATAGCCATAAAAAGTCACCTCTATTCCAAAAAAGCAAAAACCACCAACACAAACCGGCCATTTTGATTAGGCCAGATTGCCCTCGGCGGTATCATATGCCGCTTTAATGAAATTGTGACAGTATCGACAAACGGAATTTGGCTAGATTTCTTCCAGCGCCGCCATGAGCGCATGTGCAATGCCGCTTTCAAAGGTCGAATGACCCGCAGCATCAATGATTTCCAATTTGGCTTTGCGACCCCATTTTGCCGCCAGACGGCTTGCCGTAATCGGAGGGCAAATAACATCATGCCGTCCTTGAACGATGGTCGCTGGCAAATGTGCAATCCGCCCAATATTATCCATGATGTGATTATCGGGCATGAAACAGTCATTAACAAAATAATGCGCCTCAATCCGCGCCATCGTCAAAGCACCCGCCCCGCCCATATGACGGTTTCCAGCGCGCAAAGTTGAACATGAAGTTTCATAAGAAGCCCAAAATTCAGCCGCCTTTTGATGAACAGCCGGATCAGGATCAATCAAACGTTTGAAATAGTTGCTTAGCAAATCACCGCGTTCAGCCGCATCAAGATGGCCGGTAAACCGGTCATGGGCTTCGGGGAAAAACCGTCCCATGTCATTCAAGAACCAATCAACTTCGGCGCGGGTGCCAAGAAAGATACCACGCAGGATCAACCCGGAGACATGTTCAGGATAGGCAATTGCATAAGCAAGCGCCAAGGTGCTTCCCCATGAGCCACCGAATAAAACGAATTTGTCGATATTCAGCGATTTACGAAGCGCCTCGATATCGCCGATCAGCGCATCGGTCTGATTATCGTCAAGGCTGGCATGTGGACGGGATTGCCCACAGCCTCTTTGGTCAAACAGCACCACATGAAACCGCTTTGGATCAAACAGTCGTCGATGCGCCGGTGCAATTCCCGCGCCCGGCCCACCATGCAAAAACAGCAAAGGCTGGCCATCTAAATTACCACATTGCTCATAATAGATTTCATGCTTGTCACGTTGCAGAAAGCCGCTTCGGAACGGCATTGCCAGGGGAAATAATTCACGTTCCTGAATAAACGCATTTACCATGACAAGACCCCATTCAAAGCAATCACAACCCGACGCGGCAAAACGGGCAGCCAAGCTGCCCGTATGCAAAATTGACCGATCGGCAAAACCCGATTGGCAGATATGACATCATGCCGGATCGAAATGCTAGGCAGCGTCCATAAGATCTTCAAGACGAAGCGCCGCCGCATCCTGATCAATTTTCTCAATGGCTGCAAATTCACGGGCCAAACGCTCAAGCGCGGCCTGATACATTTGCCGCTCGGAATAGGATTGCTCAGATTGGTTGGTGCGGCGGTGAAGATCGCGCACAACCTCGGCAATTGATACCGGATCGCCTGATTTGATTTTTGTTTCATATTCTTGCGCACGGCGCGACCACATGGTGCGGCGCACTTTGGCTTTGCCCTGCAATGTGGTGATGGCCTGTTCCATTTGTTTTTTCGAACTCAAAGTTCGCAAACCAAGCCCACGCGCTTTTTCCATTGGCACCCGCAATGTCATGCGATCATGTTCGAAGCGCACAACCAGCATTTCGAGCGTCATACCGGCAACTTCACGTTCTTCAGTACCCAAAATTCGCCCAACACCATGTGTTGGATAAACAACAAAATCGCCCTCTTCGAACGAACTCTCACTTTTTCGTGCCATATTTTCCCTCAGCGCCGCAGCTAACAAAACTTGTTTGCTTACCACCAGCCTTTAAAAAACAATTCATGACAAAGATGATGCGTTGGCAAAAGCCTGTATTCACAAACAACAGAATTAGAACGCAGGCCGCCATGGCGCTGCGAAAAAACTTCATCTCTGATTTCCGCGGTGACCATAGCTTATTTTTGCGGCAAAATCAATCAACTGGCCATAATCACGGTCAGGCTGGGGCTTGCCGCCAAAATTTAGGCGCCCTTGCCTGGTGCCTTGCTGAAATATTTGTCGAATTTACCAGTTTCATCCTGCATTTTTTCAGCTTCGGGCATGGCATCAATCTTTTGCCCGATATTTGGCCAGATTTCTGACATTTCGCGATTCAGCTCAAGCCATTTTTCAGCTTCCGGCTCTGAATCAGGCAGGATTGCTTCAGGCGGGCATTCTGGCTCGCATACGCCGCAGTCAATGCACTCATCGGGATGGATAACCAGCATATTCTCGCCCTCATAAAAACAATCGACAGGGCATACCTCAACACAATCAGTATATTTGCAGTTGATACAGTTATCATTGACGATATAGGTCATTCGCGGCCTAGCTCCTCTAAATAATTTTGTGAAAAAGCCAGAATGAAACCAAGTCACACCCGCTTTTTTATCTGTCTATCGCAGATGCGGCTAATCGGCAAGACCAAGACGGTTTTGTGCGCGTTTTGCCGCCATTCCCGATTGCACATCGTCAATATATAACAATCCGGCAAGCCGCCGCATCAATTGTGATTCATGCGAATCCAACTGCTTGTCGGCAAGCACCACCATCCAGATCATTTCCAGAATGATAATTCGGTCATCCATTTCGGTTTCGGTACGGATCTGGCGAACAAGGCTGTGAATTTCAATGCGCGAATCATGCGCCGCAATCGCCTCATCAAGAAGGGTCTTTGCCTTATCATCCGCAAGCTCAAGCTGTTCGATCAATAAATGCAGAATGCCGTCGCGTTCAGCATTGTCAAGATCACCATCGGCCATACCTGCCTCGACAAGAAGCGCGGTAATGGTGGTTACAAAGGCCTCATCCTCACATGGCACGGCCGTGCCGCCATCTGAAAACCCTTTAACCCATTCAGAAAATTGATTTAACATTTAATCCTCGTCACTTTCTAATCCTGTTTTCAGCCGATCGGTTTCCCGACGCTGACGTTTTGTTGGTCGTCCACTGCCTTTGCCGCGCGCCTCGAATTCAGGCGGCTTGGTTTTTGCCGCCTTGCGCGGCGTTGCCTCGACCGGCGCCAGATCTTCAAACAGCAATGCCGCTTCGGGCGCTGGCCCGCGGCGGGTGCCAATCGCCACAACTTTGATCACCCGCACCCGATCGCCCTGAACAAAGGTCAAGACCTGCCCGCACAAAGCTTGGCGGTGCGGTTTTGTCATCACCTGACCATCCAGTCGGAAACGCCCTGCCAAAATGGCTTTGCTAGCGGCGCTTCGGGTTTTGAAAAAACGCGCATACCACAGCCATTTATCCAGCCGTATGACTGTTTCTGGCGCGCCAGCATTCATTGGTCTAGGCTTTTGTTTTCAAAGCGGCCAAAACAGCAAAAGGTGAATTGGGATCAGGCTGTTTTTCAGCTTGGCGGCGTTGGCCAGATTGCGGCTTGCCACCTGCCGGTTTTGGCTTTCGATTTTGCGCTTTGCGATCATCTTTTGGTTTGGCCCCACGGCGCTGGTTTGGTGCTGGTGCTTTATCGCTGCGCGGTGGACGTGCCTTACGCTTGCGCTCGAAAATCTGCAATGCTGGCTTTTCCGGATCTTCAATCGCTTCTTCGCCAACGATCACACAGCCAAGATCAAGCAGCATCAGCGCCATTTGTTCGCGCGTTGCCCCTGCCAAAGACAGCATATCTTCAGCGATTTTAAACTGGCCTTGGCGTGCTGCAACACGAACCAGCATCGCAACACGTTCAACCATATCAACGCGCATCACGCGCTGACCAAGCCGCCGGTACCCAACCGCCAACCAATAGGCATCAGGAACATCGGCAATCGCATCAATGGCAACACGCCCTGCCGGTGGCGGCGCCCCCTCAAAAAAGGCACCATTGGCGAGGCTGAAAAGCAGGCTTCGTAATTCAATCTGTGCCGGTTTTAACAATTCGGGCATGTAAACAGTTTCAACGCCGAACCGAAGCCCCAAACGCGCCAAACGCGGCTTATCGCTTTCCTGCATGGCACGGACCAAATGGCCAATCTCGGCAGTCGGAACCGATCCAAGACGTTCATAAAGAATGAAGGCAATGCCTTTGGCAGCACCGCTAAGGCTGGCTGGTGCCACATCTTGGGCCGCATCAGCAGCAGGCGCATCAGTAATTGGCGCATCGGCTGGCACTGCCGCTGATTTTGGTTCTGTTTTGGGTTTATGATCGCCAACAGGTGCGGCATCAGGTGTTTCCAGAACAATCAACCGGCCTAAAATCGTTTCGACATGTGCGGCGGTGAAACCCACCAAACGCTGCGCCATTCGCTGGGTCTGATCGATTGATAACAGATCACTGGACACAAGTTCGGGGCGTGGCACATAAAGACCGTCACCTTTGACAAGTCGCGCAACCTCGGCTTCACGCCATTTCACAACGCCATCAGCGCCAAGCCGGAATGCCGGATCAGCCGATGCCACAAAGGCACGAACCCGACGTTCAATCTCGTCGGGGAGGCCGCGCCGTGCAGCCGCTAGAATGGGAGCTTTATCTTCGCCATCGGCAAGCGTCGGATGAAAGGTAAAACCGTCAAGCCGTCCGACCTCCTCACCTTCAACAAGAACCGTGCCATCATCTTTTACAGAGGCAATCAAATTTTTCGTTTCCTTCAATCTTCTACTCAAATGCGCGGCACGTTTATCCACAAATCGTTCGGACAGCCTGCCATGCAGGCAATCGGACAGCCTATCTTCAATTGACCGGGCACGATCCTGCCACTCGATGGGGTTGTCTGTCCAGTCAGAACGGTGTGTGATGTATGTCCAAGTCCGAATATACGCAAGTCGCGTCATTAATGTATCAATATCGCCATCAACCCGGTCAAGCTGCGCCATCGCTTTTGCAACCATATCATTGCCAAGCACACCTTTGGCCACAAGCGTCAGAAAAATATTGGCAAGCATGTCATAATGGTTTTCATGAAGGCTTTGCCGGAAATCAGGAATCGACGCAACCGCCCACAGCAGGCGCACATCACGCGCACCCGACACCGCACTCCGAATGTCATCGCGGCTGGCAAGCGCGGTTAGCGCCTGATGGTCAAGCGCATCACCTTTGCGAAACAGAAACGGCAATGGCGGCGGTGCTTCAAGCGAGCCAAGCAATTGATCAATTGATGAAAAGGCAAGGTCACGGCTTCGCCAGTAAAAAGCCCGAAGCGGGGCAAAACGATGCTGTTCAATCGCATCAATCATCTCAGGTTCGAGCGCGTGACATCCATCCGTAACGCCAAAACTGCCATCATTCATGTGACGACCAGCCCGACCGGCGATTTGTGCCATTTCCGATGGCAATAGCTTACGCATTTGCCGCCCGTCAAATTTCATATCAGCCGACAAGGCCACATGCCCAAGATCAAGGTTCAGCCCCATCCCAATCGCATCTGTGGCAATCAGAAAATCAACATCACCATTTTGATAGAGCTCAACCTGTGCATTGCGTGTGCGTGGGCTTAGCCGTCCCATCACCACCGCCGCCCCGCCGCGTTGACGTTTCACAAATTCGGCAATCTGGTAAACATCGGCCGCGCTAAAGGCAACAATCGCACTTCGGCGCGGAAGGCGGGTTAGTTTTTTCGGACCAGCATAGGCAAGCCTCGACATGCGATCACGAAATTCGAATTTCGCGTCAGGCAATAATGCCTTCAACAAGGGCGCAGCCGTTTCTGCCCCCATGAACATGGTTTCAAATGCCCCTCTTGCATGCAAAATCCGGTCGGTGAAAACATGCCCGCGTTCACGATCACCGGCAAGCTGCACCTCGTCAACGGCGACAAAGTCAAACCGGCGATTGGCAAGTTCGGCATCGGCATTGGCATCAAGCGGCATCGATTCAACCGTGCAGCAAAGATAGCGCGCACCGACTGGCAAGATACGTTCTTCGCCTGTCAGCAGCCCAACCTTGCCAACGCCAAGCTTGCGAACAAGCCGGTCATAATTTTCCCGCGCCAAAAGCCGCAGCGGAAAGCCAATCATGCCACTGGCATAGCCGGTCATGCGTTCAAGCGCCAAATGGGTTTTACCAGTGTTGGTCGGGCCAAGAACCAGTGTCAGGTTTTGCGAAGAATGAATCGACATATGAAACTGGTTTTTCTGTATCGCCGGAGAAAATTAGTGCCTGCCACTATAGGCAGCCCCAGCCACGGAAATCCAGCCAAATAGCTCGCCTTTTTTGTGATAAGCGAAACCCATTATGAAAAACCCCCGCCAGAGATGATCATGGCGAGGGTTTTGCAACCTAACAGGCAAGGATGATTTGACCCTTACCTGTTTTTTATGCTGATCAAAATCAGCTAGCTATGCTGCAAGCTGGCGAAGCACATATTGAAGAATGCCACCATTCTTGAAATAGGTTGCCTCACCATCGGTGTCGATACGCGCCAACAGGTCAATTGTTTCGCTTCGCCCATCGGCAAAGGTAAAGACCGCCTTGACCGCCATGCCCGGTGTCACCCCATTGGCAAGACCGGTCAGGCTGATTTCTTCATCGCCAGTCAAGCCCAAGGTTTCACGGCTAACACCGGCTGGGAATTGCAATGGCAAAACCCCCATGCCAATCAGATTAGACCGGTGGATCCGCTCAAAGCTCTCGACAATAACCGCCTTGATGCCAAGTAGACAGGTGCCTTTTGCAGCCCAGTCACGGCTTGAACCAGTGCCATATTCCTTGCCACCAACAATGATCAGCGGTGTACCTTCATCAGCATAGCGTGACGCAACATCATAAAGCGGTGCAACCTCGCCCGATGGCACATGACGCGCAAATCCGCCTGTCGTTCCAGCGGCCGCCATGTTTTTCAACCGGATATTGGCAAAGGTACCGCGCATCATCACCTGATGATTGCCACGGCGTGCGCCAAATGAGTTGAAATCAACCGGACGAACCTGATGGTCGGTCAAGAAATCAGCAGCCGGTGTATCGCGGGCAATGCCGCCAGCTGGCGAAATATGATCTGTTGTGATCGAATCACCAAGAAGCGCCAGAATACGCGCGCCGGTAATATCACTTGCTGTTTCCGGAATTTCGCGGGTCATCCCTTCGAAATAAGGCGGGTTCTGAACATAGGTCGAGCCGTCATTCCAATCATAGGTAAGACCGCCAGATGTATTGATTGCCTGCCATTCCTTGGTGCCTTCAAACACATTGGCATAGCGTGACCGGAACATTTCGGCCGAAATAACCTGATCAACAACTTTGCGGATATCCTCATTGCTTGGCCACAGATCTTTTAGATAGACGTCATTGCCGTTCTGATCCGTACCAAGGGGCTCGTCACTCAATACTTTAGTAACCGATCCGGCAAGCGCATAGGCCACAACCAATGGCGGTGATGCCAGATAATTGGCGGCCGCATGTGGGCTGACCCGGCCTTCAAAATTTCGGTTACCTGACAGAACCGCGCTGACAACAAGCTCATTTTGGTCAATGGCATTAACAATCGCTTCGTCAAGCGGGCCTGAGTTACCAATACAAGTTGTGCATCCATAACCAACCGTATTGAACCCAAGCGCGTCAAGATATTCGGTCAAACCAGCCGCATCAAGATAGGCTGAAACAACCTGACTTCCCGGTGCAAGCGATGTTTTCACCCACGGCTTGACGGTAAGTCCCTTTTCATGCGCTGCCTTGGCAACAAGACCAGCCGCCACCAAAACCGATGGGTTTGAGGTATTGGTGCATGATGTAATCGCGGCAATCATCACATCACCATCAGCGATTTCATAATTGGCATCGGCAACCGCAACTGATTTTGGCGCTGACCGGCCGGTGCTGTCGGCCAATGTGCTGGCGAATGAAGCGGCAACATCAGGCAGAGCAACACGGTCTTGGGGGCGCTTTGGTCCGGCAAGTGATGGCACAACAGCGCCAAGATCAAGTGACAATGTATCGGTAAATTGTGGATCAGCCGCATTTGATTCGCGCCACATGCCCTGTGCTTTTGCATAGGCTTCAACAAGTGCAACACGATCATCATCACGGCCGGTCAGACGAAGATAATTGATCGCTTCTTCGTCAATCGGGAAAAAGCCACAGGTCGCGCCATATTCAGGTGCCATATTGGCAATTGTGGCACGATCAGCCAAAGATAGCTGGTCAAGTCCCGGGCCAAAAAATTCAACAAATTTGCCAACAACACCGCGTTTGCGAAGCGACTCGACAATCATCAGCACCAAATCGGTGGCCGTTGCCCCTTCGGGCAATTTGCCGTCAAGGCGGAAGCCAATGACATCTGGTACCAACATCGAGATTGGCTGACCAAGCATCGCCGCTTCGGCTTCAATACCGCCAACACCCCAGCCAAGAACGGCAAGACCATTGACCATTGTTGTGTGACTGTCAGTGCCGACAACTGAGTCAGGATAGGCATAGGTTTTGCCATCTTCGTCGCGCGTCCAAACGGTTTGCGACAAAAATTCAAGATTGACCTGATGGCAAATGCCGGTTCCTGGTGGCACAACGCGGAAATTATCAAACGCGCCTGCACCCCAGCGCAAAAACTCATAACGTTCCTTATTGCGCGAAAATTCCAACGCAACATTTTTCGCCGCAGCGTCTTTGCCGCCAGCATGATCAACCATGACCGAATGGTCAATCACCAGATCAACCGGTGACAATGGATTGATTTTTTCAGGGTTGCCGCCAATCGTCTGCATGGCATCACGCATCGCCGCCAAATCAACAACAGCAGGAACACCGGTGAAATCTTGCAAAAGAATCCGCGACGGGCGAAAGGCAATCTCGCCCTTCTGGCCGTTATCCGCCCAATTTGCCAATGCTTCGATATCGGCCTTGGTGACCGAACCGCCATCTTCATTGCGAAGCAGATTTTCCAGCAGAACTTTCAACGAATAAGGCAGCTTTTCCAGCGCCGGATAGGTCTTTGCCAGCGCGGCAAGCGAATAATAGTGATATGTTTTTCCGGCTGCATCTAGGCTGGCACGGCATGCATCGCGCAATGTCTCTGACATGGCGTTCTCCTTTTCAAGGTCGAACCCTACAATAAAATGAAACGGCCAACTCGAGGGGTGCCTCAAAGTGGTCAGCCCTTGTTATAGCCAAAATAACGCGAAGTTTCCAGAGGGTATTTACGCCTTTTGACGCGGCGGTTCACGCGGCTATTCACGGGGCTATTCACGGGGCGAAAATGACATTGCGACACCAAAGCCCCTAGACCCAAAGGGGCAAGCGCGGCTAGATAGTGACTATGACAAATAATGACCACATAAAAACGGCACGCAAAGCAGCGCCAAACACGGCAGATCATTCCCTGCAGATCAACCAGCTAAGCGTGCTTCGCGGCATGGTTCTGGTCATTAGCAATTTGTCACATCAACAAAATGCTGGCGATATTTGCTGTTTGACCGGTCCGAACGGGGCTGGAAAATCGACCCTGCTTCGTACCATCGCTGGCCGCCTTCCCGCGGCGGGTGGTCACATCGCTTGCCCGGTGCCAATTATTTATGTTGGTCATACTGATGGGTTGTCAGGCGCTATTAGCGGGCGGGAAAATCTGGCTGGCTGGGCGAAAATTAATGGGTTTTCGACAACAGAAACTGCCATTGATACAGCGCTATCCAGCTTTGCCACCAACCGGTTTGCCGATCTGCCGGTGCGGGTTTTATCACGCGGCCAGCGCCGCCGGTTAGCACTTGCCCGATTGGCGCTGGCACCGGCTGACAGCCTCTTGCTTTTGGACGAACCCAATGCCGGCCTAGATCAGGCATCAAGCCGCATTCTTGACGATATTGTACAAAAACACGCGATGGCTGGCGGCATGGTGCTGGCAGCAACGCATCTTGATTTTGCCGCGGCGGCAAAGCCGCGATCATTGCATTTGCCCGGGCTGGTGACATGAAACCGTTTTTTGCACAAATCGAACGTGATCTTCTGATCGCATGGCAGAACCGCCAAGATCTTGGGGTGATGCTGGTCTTTTTTGTGATCATCATTGCGCTTTTCCCACTGGCGATTGGGGCCAATGCCTCGGTTCTTGATCCGCTTGGCGTGCCGGTGATTTGGATTGCGGCGCTGCTTGCCATTCTTGCCGGATTTGATCGGCTATTTGCCCAAGATGTTCGCGATGGCTGGCTTGATCAGATCGCCCTTAGCCAGCTGGGGTTGGGCTGGTATGCGCTCGCCAAGGCCATTTCGCATTGGCTTACCGCCGGATTACCGCTTTTGATCATGACCCCGTTAATGGCAATGATGCTGAATATTCCGTTGCAGCAATGGCCACCCCTTTTAATCGCCTTATTGATTGGCAGCATGGGATTGACCCTTCTTGGCGTGATTGGCGCAGCCCTTGCCGAAGGGGCGCGGCGCGGCACCGCATTGATGGCTTTATTGATCCTGCCGCTGGCGGTGCCATTGCTGATTTTCGGCACGCTTGCCTCGCAAAGTGATCGTGGCATCATCAGCCCGCATCTAATGCTTTTAGGTGCCGTTTTTGCGTTGCTTTTGGCCTTGGCACCGCTGGTCGCGGCAAGTGCCTTGGAAATTGGCGAAACCGAGACCGGTCTTTGACATTAATGGACGCCATCATTCAGCAATTGAGCATCTTTTCACCACCGGAAAAACAGGATATATCTTGCCATTATGTTTGATTATTTTGCCAATCCGTCGCGTTTCATGCGCATTGCCAATCGGTTACTTTTGCCGCTTGTGATCCTTAGCGTAATCACCGGTATAATCGGTCTATATCTTGGTCTGTTTGTTGCGCCTGCCGATTATCAGCAAGGCGATACGGTTCGCATCATCTATATTCATGTTCCATCAGCATGGCTGGCCCTGTTCGGCTATGTTGGGCTGGGGCTGTGCGGCCTTTTCTATGTTGTTTGGCGGCACCCGCTTGCCGATATTGCCGCGCGGGCAATTGCCCCGGTTGGGGCGGTTTTTGCCCTTTTGACGCTGGTGACAGGCGCGTTATGGGGAAAACCGATGTGGGGCGCATGGTGGGTTTGGGATGCCCGCCTGACCTCAATGTTGATCCTGTTCTTTTTCTATCTTGGTTTTATTGCCTTGGCCAACGGGTTTGACCGCGCCGAACGCGGCAGTCGCCCAGCCGCCCTATTGGCGCTTGTTGGCATGATCAATGTTCCGATTGTCAAATTTTCGGTTGATTGGTGGAATACGCTTCACCAACCGGCAAGCCTTCTTCGCAGTGGTGGTCCAGCGATTGATTCATCAATGCTAACACCGCTGATTCTTACGCTTATTGCCGCCCATGCCTATTTTGCCATTCTGGTGATTTTGCGGATGCGCGCGCTTTTGACCGAACGCCGCCTTGCCGCGCTGATGCTTCGCCCGGGAGGCGACTAATGGCTGAATTTTTCGATATGGGCGGTTTTGGAAACTATATTTGGGGCAGTTACGGCTTTGCCGTCATTTGCCTTGGCTGGCTGAATTATGCGAGCTGGCGAAAGGCCAAAACCACGGCAGAACAGCTTGCCATATTACAATCTGGCACGCCTGCGAGCCCAAAGACATCAGAATAGCAACATCCGGAATGGAAACATCCGAAATGGAAAATTCCTAGCGTCGCCGCCCGCCGCGACGCCTGCCACCCGCCAGCGCCGGTGCATCTTCATCGGTCAGAATCCGTACGGGCAAATCAACTGCCGCTGCCAGATTGACATAGGGGTCGCTTTTATGCGGTATCGCCATTGCCTTGACAAAATGGTCTTGAAATGACGCTTCGACCGCTGTTTCAATTTTTTCAATCTGCCTGACAACCGCTGCAATATCGCGGCGTGCGGCCTGATTCAACAAGGCCATCCGCGCCCCCGCACCGGCTGAATTGCCTGCCGCCCGCACATTGGCCAGCAAACAGTCAGGTATCATGCCCAAAACCATCGCATATTTCGGGTCAATATGCGTGCCAAACGCCCCGGCCAAAACAACACGGTCAACCTTGCGAATATTGATTTTATCCATCAACAGGCGGAACCCTGCATACAGCGCGGCCTTGGCAAGCTGGATTGCCCGAACATCATTTTGCGTCACGCTAACCGTATCGGTAATGCGATAGGAAAAGGTGCGGTCATCAGCTTCGATCCGGCTATTTTGCGCTGCCTTGCTGCCATCAATCACCCCATCCATCGTGATGATTCCAGCAAGATACATCTCGCCAAGCACCTCGATGATTCCCGATCCGCAAATGCCGGTCACACCGGTTTTTTCAACCGCCGCATCAAACCCATCTTCATCCGACCAAAGATCAACACCGATAACGCGGAATTTTGGCTCAAGCGTGTCCTTGTCAATGCGAATCCGTTCAATCGCCCCTGGCGCGGCGCGCTGGCCTGATGAAATTTGCGCCCCCTCAAAGGCAGGGCCGGTTGGCGATGATGCCGCTAACAAACGATCCTTGTTGCCAACAACAATTTCGGCATTGGTGCCAACATCAACGATCAGGGTCATTTCGTCGGCCTTTTGCGGCGCTTCGGCAAGCACCACAGCCGCCGCATCAGCCCCAACATGACCAGCAATGCATGGCAGGATATAAACCCGCCCACCCGGATTAATGGCAAGACCTAATTCAGCCGCCCGAACATCCATCGCCGCATCAACCGCCAAGGCAAAAGGCGCCCCGCCCAGTTCAACCGGATCAATGCCAAGAAGAAGGTGATGCATCACCGGATTGCCAACCAAAACCAGCTCGACAATATCTTCACCACTCAAGCCAGCCTGTTTTGCCGCACCATCAATCAGCGTTTGCAATCCGGCAATCACCGCCTTGGTCATTTCGGCCGCACCGCCCGGATTCATGATGCCGTATGATACGCGGCTCATCAAATCCTCACCAAATCTGATTTGCGGATTCATCGCCCCGGTTGAGGCCAGCACCGTACCAGTGACCATATCGCACAGATGCGCCGACATGGTGGTCGACCCCACATCAATGGCAACACCGGCAATCTGGTCCTTCAGGCCGGGCCAAATGGCCACAATCTGGTGCCCGTCACGAAGCGCCACTGTTACATGCCATTTACCTTGACGCAGAACCGGCTGTAACCGCTGGATAACATGTAGATCACAAGTGATATCACCCGTCACACGATCTGGCCATTGCCCCTCTAAGGCTTCGATCAGGCGGCGTAAATCGCCTGATGGTTCATGCATGTCGGGTTCGCGCACCTCGACAAAACACAAACGCACAATCGGGTCCATTTCGATTGAACGGCCATCGGCTTCTTTGCGAACAAGTTGATTATGAACCTGACTTTCAGGCGGAACATCAATCACCGCATCATTCAGTAATTTTGCCTGACAGGACAATCGCCGCCCATCAACCATGCCGCGCTTGTCGGCATAGCGGGTTTCAACAGCCGTTACCGCAGCCAGATGATCGGCACCCGATTTCAAACCATGTTTGGCAAATTCACCAATGCCAACATCGACCTGACAGCGGCCGCACATGGCCCGTCCGCCACATACCGAATCAATATCGACACCAAGCTGGCGTGCCGCGGTCAAAACCGGCGTTCCAACTGGAACATACCCTTGCCGGCCAGATGGGGTAAACACCACTTTCACCTGATCAGTGGCTGCCTTATCGGATGTTGTGGCAGCTTCATCTTTGCTTTTGCTCATCACCTTGCCACCAATTTGCGACGGTTAAGCGTTGCGGCGGCGGCGAGTCTGGCGACGTTCGCGCCCACCTTCACCCGGCACAACAGGTTCGCGGAATTTTTGAATCCAACGACGACATTCTGGATCATTTCCGTTCATCACATTCGCGCCCATGATGCCAGTCATTTCTTCGGCGTGAAGCGGGTTCATAATTGCCGAGGTCATCCCGGCCCCCGCTGCCATTGACAGAAACGCGGCATTCATCCCATGACGGTTAGGCAGGCCAAACGAAATATTTGACGCGCCACAAGTTGTATTCACCTTTAATTCGTTGCGAAGACGAATGATCAGATCAAGCGCTGACCGGCCAGCCATATTGATGGCACCAACCGGCATGATCAATGGATCAACAACAACATCTTCACGCGGGATGCCGTAATCAGCGGCACGTTCGACGATTTTCTTGGCAACTTCATAACGCACATTTGGATCTTCGGAAATGCCGGTTTCATCATTTGAAATCGCCACAACAGCCGCGCCATATTTTTTGACAAGCGGCAAAACAACTTCCAGACGTTCTTCTTCACCCGTTACCGAATTGACCAGCGGCTTGCCTTTATAAACAGACAAGCCAGCCTCAAGCGCGGCAACGATTGAACTGTCAATCGCCAGCGGCACATCAACCACCTCTTGAACAAGCTGAATGGCCTTGGCAAGAATGGCCGGCTCATCCGCCATCGGAATGCCAGCATTCACATCAAGCATCGTGGCACCCGCCTCGACTTGTGCCAATGCATCAGACAGAACGCGCGAATAGTCGCCAGCGGCCATTTCAGCGGCAAGAAGCTTGCGTCCGGTTGGGTTGATGCGTTCGCCAATGACACAAAATGGCGAGTCAAAGCCGATGGTGATTTCCTGCTTATGCGACGAAATAAGGGTCTTTGTCATAAAATGCTCCTAAGAATGCCGCCACCTTAGGCCGCGGTGCCGATAACGTCAAACCCGCCTTTGGGCAAAAGCTGGATATCGCCTGCCGCAATTGCATTCGCATAGGCAGCGGTTTTCCCAAATCCGCCAAACGGGTAAAAATGGAAATGCTCAATAAGGCAATCAGGATCATGCGCCATGCCATATGCCAAGTCAGATAACAGCATATGCGGCGATTGAACGGTCATCAATTTTGCGACATTGCGCGCCTGTTTTGAAATAAATCGCATTGACGGGCCAATCCCGGAAATTTGGGCAAAGCGGAACAGCGTTTTGATCGTTGCTGGCCCCGGAATGCCAATCCGAATTGGCAATTCATTGCCCGCAGCGCGAACGCGCTTTTCCCAATCCAACACAATTGGTGCCTCGAAACAGAATTGTGTTTCGATATAAAGCTTCATCCCTTCGCGTTTGGCAAAGGCATTTTTGGCGGCAAGCGCATCGGCAATTTCAAGATCGCTGATATCAGGACTGCCTTCGGGATGGCCAGCAACACCGGCACGCATGATGCCATGTTTTTGCAACAGACCGGTTTCCAGAATCTGCATTGAATTATCAAATGCGCCAACCGGCTTGTCGACACCGCCGCCAATGATCAAAACCTCATCGACGCCAGCTTCGGCGCGGTAAGCGGCAAGCAACCCATCAAGTTGATCGACATCTTTTAACGAACGTGCGGCTAGATGTGGTACCGCTTTCATGCCTTCATTATGCAACCGCTTTGTGACCGCCACGGTGTCCATCGGGTCGGTTCCGGGCAGAAAGGTGACATTGACGGTCGTTTTAGGTGCAAGACAAGCGGCAAAACTGTCAATTTTAGTGGCACCTGCTGGCGTTACCTCGATTGACCACCCTTGCGCTGCTTGCTGGATCTGTTGGATATTCGCTATCATATCAATCCTCATTTTACCCATCTTCACCCCATTCACGCTGGCAGGGTTCACGCTAATTTCCATTGACCTAATGCTGGGCAGAATGGCCGCTTGATCCGAAACAAGATGGCTTGCCAACGTCTTACAATTTGCCGATTACGACATCGTCAGACTGATCCGCGCTTAAGATGCCTTACTCGGCGGCCTTACCACCATTTTCCACCAATGCCCGAACGCGATCAGCCGTATATTCGGCATCAAGCGCCGCCGCATGCGCTGCCGCTTCGGCGTCAAGATCTTCACCACATGGCGCTGGCTCTGAGCGTCGCCACTCAGCAAGATAATCATCGGTCGAATCTGCACCATCGCGCATCGCTGCCGCGTCAATGGCAATTGAAAAGCGCCGTGGCAATTCAACCTTGGCCTGCTCACGCTGGCGGCCACGGCCGCGCTCGGCAATCACCTGCGCCGGAATATCGCGCCAATAAAGGGTAATCAGATTTGCCATCACGGCGCTCCTTTGAAAAATACCATGCTTGAGATTATGTGCTTATCTCACGCCAGCTTGTGTAAAAATCCGTTAAAATCACCATAGCCTGTATAGCGATACTCGTAGTCTAGCCCAAGTTCGATTGCCGCTTGGCGCGCCTTTTCCTGAAGCGATTCAGATTCGGTTTGGGCAATATAAAGAACCCGCGTGTAATGCGCAAAATACATGTCGCGCAATTGCGGGTGCTGGCGAAGCCCCATGCCTTTCATCACAATCCGTTCAAAATGGCGAACCATGTAATCGGTCAGGAAAAACGTGCCAAGCGCGGTTTCCATTTCGGCGTCAAATTCGGGTTTGCCAAGAAACATCTCATAACAATGTGGCCCAGCGATGCGGGGGATATTTTCCGCCTCAAGAAGGTGATCAAGCGCGCCACCCGTGCCACAATCACCATAAGCAACGGCAATATCCATTCCGGCACGACGGGCAGCCGCAATTTTCCGTTTGACGCCAGGGACAATCTTTTCAGGGTGATTATGCCAAGATGCCGGAAGACAGGTTAAGGCAACCGCGCCATCCGGCAATTGATCGATCAGCACCAGCAATTCACGCGCCAACGCCCCACAAGCAATGATCTGTAGGCGTGCTGGCTGTTCCGATTTAGCCAGCTGCTTTTTCACGTTCCAATTTAGCCTTGATCATTTCCTTGGCTGTTTCCACCGCAACCGCCGCATCACGGCAATAGGCATCGGCACCAACTGATTCGGCAAAGGCCTCATTCAACGGCGCGCCGCCGACAAGAACGATATAATCGTCACGGATTCCTTTTTCGACCAACGCATCAACAACAACTTTCATATAAGGCATTGTTGTTGTCAAAAGGGCTGACATGCCCAAAATATCGGGTTTGTGTTTTTCCAGCGCATCAAGATAGTTTTCGACCGGGTTATTGATCCCAAGATCAATCACGTCAAAACCAGCACCTTCAAGCATCATCGAAACAAGGTTTTTGCCAATGTCATGGATATCACCCTTGACCGTGCCGATCACCATCGTGCCAACCCGTGGTGCGCCTGTTTCAGCAAGCAACGGCCGCAAAATACCCATGCCAGCCTTCATCGCATTCGCTGCCATCAAGACTTCGGGAACAAACAAAATACCATCGCGGAAATCAATGCCGACAATCGTCATGCCCTCGACAAGCGCTTTGGTCAAAACCTCATAAGGTGTCCAACCCCGCTCAAGCAGAATATTGACGCCTTCAACAATCTCATCCTGCATGCCGTCATAAAGGTCGTCATGCATCTGCTGGACAAGTTCATCATCGTCCAAATCAGCTAGGATAATTTCATCTTCATCAGCCATGATCATTCCTTTTCATCGACGCGTCTTTGCGTGCAATCATGTAAGTCCAGCCTTCCGCCGGATCCTAGACATTTCAGCGTCGCAGTCTAGTGCCAAATCTAAATCTGACAATCCAAAATGTGACAAGGCAATAGGCGTTAATTCAAACCCATTATCAAAAGTTTTGGAGAAACTGTCTTATTGAATGTAAAGTCAAGACGACTGAATTTGTGCTTGGATCGACAAAAGGTCGTATTTTGTCATATTTCATCATCAAAAATGATCATGGTCATTGATCATTGATCTGATGTTTTTGGATGATCGGCAAGCTTAGCATCACAAAGCCAAGCGAAATACCAGTCAGGCCAAACACCTTGAAAGTCACCCATGAATCGGTACTAAGGGTTCGCCAGGCAATTTCATTGGCAAGCGCCGAACAGACAAACATCGCCACCCATAGCCAGCTCATGATCCGCCAGCCATCATTGGTTAGCTTGACCTGCGATCCCATAATCGCGGCAAGCGGGTTACGGCCCATGGCACGCCCGCCAGCAATCGCCGCCGCAAACATCAAAGTCAGGATTGTCGGTTTGATCTTGATGAATAATTCATTGTCGAAATAGAGGGTCAATCCGGCAAAAAATACCAGCGCCGCACAACCAAATGCCGCCATCATCGGAATCCGGCGTTCAAGAACCCAGCTTGCCGCAAGCGACACAATCGTTGCCACCACCAACACCTTCACACTGAACATCAGGTCGCTATAAAGATAATTGGCACCGAAAAACAGCAAAAGTGGGCCAAAATCAAGAAGCATGCGCCGCCCATTTGATGGCGGGGTCTCATCGTCCTTGGTTTTGCCCGACGGGGTCTGATCATTCATGTTTCATCATCCAATCATTTCAAAAATTCTAAAAAAGCGAGATATTACCAAACATCGAGATATTGCCGGACAGTTATCGCCAAGCATGACGGCGACGCCCCATCACTTACCTTAAATCCAACGCGAATCCAACGCGATCCCAACGTGATTTCAACTATGCGGCCAACTGTGCTGCCAGAATTTCGCATTCATCGGCGGCCTTGCGAATAAACCCGCCACCATCATCGGCAAGCCGCGCCTGTTCCCCCAATTGGCGACGCCAATGTTTGGCACCACGTTGGCCTGCATAAAGCCCCAACATATGCCGTGTTATGCTGTGAAGCGGCACAGGATTGGCCATCATCCGATCGGCATAATCGGCCATGGCTTCGGCCACTTGGCGACGGCTTGGCGGGGTTGCGCCAA
>Ga0181554_1001297_pt1 | contig 23841 bp, 17 predicted proteins | sample 011ome_16_FD_145602 | JGI IMG/M metagenome (GOLD analysis project Ga0181554, IMG submission 145602) | Coastal salt marsh microbial communities from the Groves Creek Marsh, Skidaway Island, Georgia - 011503CT metaG (spades assembly) | ecosystem: Environmental > Aquatic > Marine > Intertidal zone... | reverse complement strand
CGGAGCCGTTCGATCGTGCGCTGGAATCGCCGCGGATGCGCGCGTGCGAGAGAGCCGGCGCGCGCGGTGGGGGGGAAGGGGGAGTCGCGCGTGAGGGGTGGTATGCGGGAACGTTGCGCGCGGGCGTCGCGCGCGTCGATGGCGCGGGTGAGGGGCGTCGCACGCGCGGGGGCGAGGGGAATGCTCGCGCGTGACACGTGGAATGTGCCAGGTGGTGGTGTACCGCGCGGGACGGGTGGATCGCGCGCGTTCGGGCGTTGGCGACGATATCGCGGATCGATGCATCGAATGTGCGACTGACGAATGTATGTTTCGTGTTTGTGTTTTTTTTACGACTGCGCAGTGCACCGGTTGGGGTGGATTCCCACCTTAAAAGTCCGCGAAGATGTACGGATGTGTTGTTTTTGATATTTTACGCCGCGTTTTGGGTAACCATGCTCGCGTTGGGCGGATACGGCATCAAGAATGGTAACCCCGCGGCTTTGGTGTTGGGTACGGATTACCAAGGTGTGATGTGCGACGAAGGCAACAACACCGGTCTCGGTAAGCGTTATTTCTTGAATGTGGCTGAAGTCGCGTACGCGGTGAACGCGTTGGGGTCGACCATCTCGTCGACGGCGGTGACGAGCGTCGACTACAACTTGCGCGATGCAAAGAGCATTTGCTTGGCGGATTGCCCGACCATGACCAACGCAGCCTCGGCCTCGGGCCTTTCTTGGGTGTGCAACTATCCGGAATCTGTGGAGGGGCACCCCAACTCCCCGACATACACGCGCCAAGACTGGATCGACGACAACTATAACTACTTCAACGACTTGACGTCGGCCGAGCAAACGTCCTCGTACGAATGGAAGGGGCCATGCTACCCGGTTCTGTATGAAACGATCAGCACTTTCAACACGTGTCAATACTTTGGTACTGGTGCCGACGATGCTTGGACGTACTTCAAGAGTCAAACGAACGCTGTCGACGTCTTCGGCGGCACTGCTCTCGACGAAATCGCCCCGGAAATCAGCTCTGCCGTTGAAGGTTTTCTCGGTGGTGACAGTCCGCTCACACAAGTTGAACGCTACATTGACGATCTCCAAGTCGGCTGGAAGGTTTTGGTTCTCGCCGGCGTCGTCGCTCCGATTGTCTTGTCCGTCTTGTACTTGTTGATTCTCCGTTACTTCACCGGAGTCTTTGCGTACTTGATTTTGTTCACTGTCAACGCGCTCGCTATTGTGGTCACACTTTACTTTGCCCTCAAGGCTGGTTTGATCGGTTCTGACGTCATTACGTCGTACACGTCCAAGGTGTCTGGGTCGGCTTCGACTGCGATTACCAACTTTGCGGATCCGGCTGAATCCAACATCGCCGCGCTCAAGATTCTCACGTACTGCATGACCGCAGTGACCGTCATTCTCTTCCTCTTCACTCTCATGATGCTTCGACGCGTCAAGGTTGCCGTAGGCGTCATCAAGGTGTCCGTGGGCGCGTTTGGTAAGATTCCATCCTTGATTTTCTTCCCGCTCGTGCCGACTGTCATGATGATTTTGCTCGGCGTCTACTGGTTGGCGACTATGATCTTCTTGTTCTCCTCGGGTGAAATGAAGATGCAAAGCTGTACCATGGAGGCTGGCGCTCCGCCGATGTTGTTCTGCAAAGACACAACCAACCCTGACACGTGCCACTGCGGCTACGCCACGACGTGGGATCGCAACTTGCAAGGCGCCCTTCTCTTCTACGTCTTTGGCTTTTTGTGGAGCTCGCAATGGATCATCGGCATGTGCTATTTGGTTGTTGCGTGCGTCTTTACGCAATACTACTTCTTGGGTGGCAACTACAACGCGGTAAAGAACTCCCCAGTGCTCTCAGCGATGAAGAAGATGACGTTTTACCACACCGGCACCGCCGCCGTCGGTTCCTTCTTTGTCTCGATTTTGCAGTTCGTGCGCCTCATCATGGCGTTCATCTTGCGACGCTTGAAGAAGCTCGGTAAGGACAGCAAGATCATGAAGTACGGTGGATACTACGTCCAGTACTGCTTGTGGTACATTCAAAAGATCATCGAATGGATCAACCGTCGCGCGTACATCATGACGTCCATCGAAGGCACGTCGTTTTGCACGTCTGCCTGGAACGCGTTGGCGCTCATGGTGAAGAATGTCGTAGCCGTCGCTGCCGTCGGCATCATCGGTGACATCATGCTCGCTCTCGGTAAAATCTCCATCGCCCTCGGCTCTGGTACCATCGCGTTCTTGATCTTGGACAACAAAAACTTTGTGTACGGCGACGAAAAGGTGTCCTCGCCCCTCTTCATCGTCATCGTCGTCGGCCTCTTTGCCTTTTGCGTCGCCAGCGTCTTCATGTCCATCGTCGAACTCGGCATCGACACCGTATTACTCTGCTACTGCAAAGACAGCGAAGACCACGGCGGGGTTCCCGCCAACGCCCCGCCCGCCCTCATCAAGGCGCTCAACTTGGCTAAAAAAGTCAAGCAAGCGAAAATCGAAGAAGCCAAGCAACGCGCCGATCGCGCCGCGCAATAATCATTATTCCCTTCTTCATCCATCGTGTCTCCTCGACGACAAACACGTAGAGACGCGCATATACATATTCAAGACGCCTTCGCGCGCGTCATCATCTTTATAATAATACTATCTACAGTACACACGGCGTAATCATGAATTCGCGCGCGACATTCGCGCCCTTCGCGCGCGCGACACCCGCGCTTGACCCAAAACGTCAAAACGACCAATCACGACCAGGGACAGAGGGACAGACAGACCTCGTCGAGCCCTCGTCGCGGGGATACGCGCGTCACGCGCCTGTCGCCGCCTCGCTGTCGCCTGTCGCCCGTCGCCGAGACGTAGTGGTGCGCACCCTCGCGTGCTGTCGCGCGAGCCATGGCGAGCAAGTACCTGCACACCGCATCGACGCTCACGCGCGCGGCGTTCACCGTCACGAGCGGCGGATTCGCGGGTTCCGTGTCCGCCGTCACCGGCTTGGGCGGTGCGGTGATATTCATCCCGGCGCTGAGCGCGCTCGGGTACGAGGCGCGGCACATCGTGGGCACGGCGGTGGTGGCCGTGACCGGGGCCACCGCGGCGGGGAGCTTTGCGTACGCGCAGAATGGGGTGAGCGATGTGCCGGCGGCGACGACGGTGGGGTTGATTGGCGCGGCGTGCACGCCGATTGGGCAGCTCGCGGCGAAGCGGTTGAGTGGGAAGACGTTGAGGAAGATGCTTGGTGGGGCGTTGATTTTGTGTTCGCCTTCGGTGTTGTTGAAGAAGGGTGCGGATGAGACGGAGGCGGAGAAGGAGGCGACGGCGAAGGCGAATGAGTACGTCATCAAGGTGGTTCGACCGCCGCCGACGAATACGTATGAAATCGTACGCAATCAATTTTTAGACAGGCATGATAAGCACGGAGGGTGGCTCGCGGCGTTATCTGCGGAGCGTGAGATGCTGGCGCTCGGTGTGGCGGTGGGTGTGTTGCAAGGGACCATAGGAGTGGGCGGAGGCGTGCTCGTGACGTCGTATTTGACGGCGGCGACGGATATGGAGGTGCACAGGATTTGCGGCACCGCGCTCTTGGCCACGGTGATTACCAATTTAGCAGTCAGTGCGGCGCACTTTAAGAATGGCAACGTTAGGCTTCGATCGGCGACTCTACTAGCGGGGTCCGCCATGGCGTGTTCGTACTTTGTCGCGAAGAACATTTCGATGCAAATTCCCGAGGAGTACGTGAAGAGTTTTATCGTCGTTGCGCTCATAAGTTCGGGCGCGTCCATGTTGAAGTAGTCCAACGTGTGCGCGTTGAGACGGTATCTTGATTGTTTGTAGCATGCGCGCCGCGAATAGCACGCACCATCTCGTTTTCACCTCATCACCAATTCATTTTATATTTGTTTTTTAATAACCACTCGTACGTATTGATTGATTGATTTTAGAGTCTGCGCGCTGCTGCGTCCTTCTAGAAAGTCGTTTACTTATTCCATAATACTATATATGTAGTTGTTGCATCATCGCCAGCGCGCCGGTCGCCAAACGAGAAGACTCTCGCCTTGTCGTTCTGCGTCAGTTCGCGAGCGACGATTCAAATTTATATACCATTCGCAAGCTAATATAATAATGCACACACACACACCACCACCACCAAACCCCACACAAAATCGTCGTCGTGTATATCCTTTTCTTGGAGCTGTTTCACTCCCGGTTCACGACGATTCACTAGGCGCCCAATCAATCGACGTACTTGCCGCACTCTTCAAAGAGAAACTCGGCGACGCCTTCATACTTGACGTTGACGTTCAACCCCTCACCGTACTCTTGAATCATCCAAGCATCGCGCGTGACGTTCTTAAGGAACTCTACACACTTTTCCAGCTCTTTATCGCTATATCCAGCGACTTCACGTAACATTGGGACTTCGTCGAATGCGATATTCGCGTGTCGAAGCGTCGCGCATACGGCGGCGGCGCCGAGCATCGACGGAGAAAACTCGAGCGACTGATGCGCAATCGCAGCGAGTTCAACCAAATAGTACGTTGTTTCTTTTAAGAAATCTTCCCGCGTGCCATATTCTACGAAATTGCACGACTCGAAATCAAACCGATCGGCGTAGCGCGTTAAAGCGCTCTTCGCGCTCGCCGCGTACGCTTCGGCAAAGGAAAACGCCGTCGGTCGAATGAGGGAATAATTCAACTCGCGCAACAACGCACGCTCGGCTAACAACAGCTGCTCGCGGGTAAACGACGCCACGTCGGCATATCGTGCAAACTCTACCGCACTCGGTGTAGTGACTTCGGTGACTTTTGCGGCGACAAACACGCACGTAATCCCGAGACGTTTCAACTTGTTGCACAACGGGTGCAACGCGTCGACGCTGTACAAGGTGCGCTTACCTTCGAGCGGCTTGAGCGGCGCGCACGGCACGGGCTCTGAACCCGACCCATGACGCTGTAAAAACACATCCGGCACGCGTTGGGATAAAAACGTATCGGCGTAGCGAATAGCCAAGTGAAGAGTTTCATCCGTGAGAGATAATTCGGCGTGTTGCTCGCCCATCCAATCGACGAGTTGTTGCCGCATGGCGACGCTATTCGTTTGCGAAAACGAGAACACACGAGGTCAGTACACGCGTACGGTGCGTTGGTGCGTCGTCTCATGAAACACGATTCAGCGCGCGCTCGATTTCACCGACGAAACAAATAAAAATCACCGACAAAAGCAAAGACGCACTTGAAATATTTCCCATTGACGACGTACGGCGACAAGACGTTTTCGCTCGCGACTTCCTGCGCGCGTCGACCTCCGTGAACACTAAACGGAAACTCCACGCTATTCGTTTGCACCATCCCCCGTGTATCATTCGGCACCGCGCGCGTCGACGCTGTAAACGCGTAAAACACGAAACAATAAAACATCGGGTGAGTCACGAGCTTTTAAATTTGAAAAACTTTTGAGTTCAAATTTGAAACGCGCGCGCGCGCTCGCGCTCAGCCAATCACAGCGCGCGCACTCTCGATCTCACGCACCTCGCGCGCTCGGCATGCGCTCTAGGCACTCTAAATCATCCCCTGGACCCACAGTCGGAGGCGCCTCCGACCGAGCGCGGCCTACGCGAACGCACAATGTCAGTCCAAAGCTCTTGAAAAACTCTTTGAAAAATTTCAAACGACCGCGCGCGCACACGAACGACACGTACCCGACCCCGTCGCCGCGTTCTTCCGCGCTGACCGCGCGGCGCGCGCACCATCGCGATCGTTTCCATCATTCTCAACGTCCGCGACGACGATCACGTCGTCGACGGCGACGCCATCATCGACAATGTCACCCTCGCCCGTCGACGCGATGGCTGCGCGCGCGCGCTTGCGCCCGACACCCTTGTCCGCCCCCTTGTGCCCGCCCGCGACGCCGCCTCGGTTGGTGACGTCAGATAACGCCGCGTACGAAATTGTACTTTCACTATTCGCGCGCGCGTGCGTCGCCGAGACGCGCGCCGAGCGTCGGCGCGTCGCATAAGACATGATGGTCTTCAACGACCCGCGCGTTCAAACGCTCGCGGGCGCGCGCGCGCGAATTCCCGCGTCGCACGCGTTTGAACGCGCGCGCGAGCGGTGCGGTGGCGCGAGGAAAAATATATTCCGTCTCTATCGCGTGCCCTCGCGCGTCGTCGGCGCTCGCGTCGCGCGGCGAAGTGCCGATGACGCGCGCGTTTGAATGGTTTTTGAATTCAACGCGCTGCCGAGTGTCCGATATATGGATCGACACCCCGCACTGCGCGACGCGCGCGACGCGCGAACGCGACCGGCGACGGGCGATGACGACGCAAGAAAACGCGCATGGGTGATTTCTCGACCGGCGCGTCGAGCGCGCGCGAGGATGACGCGCGCAGAGGTGCGAATGGGGCGTGCGATGGCGACGATGCGCCCACGCCGGCGGTGATTTTATACGGCCCGTCGCCGTGGACGCGCGCGCGCGAGGACGACGACGCGCGGGAACGGTCGACGCGTCGTCGGCGGACGTCATTGCACGCGGCATCGACCGCGCACGCGCGACGGCGCGGCGACGGCGCGGGGAATCATGCGCGGATGGAGTTTTCGAAACGAGCCAGACGCGCCGTCTTTCACGCCGTCGCGCGCGACGCCGACGCGCTCGCGGCGTGTGCGCGCATCGCCGTAGGCACGTGCGATCCCGTGTCGACGTTTGCGCGCGCGCGACGGGCGCTGGGTGTGAGCGTCGACGGCACCACGAGTGCGCAAAGTCGAGAATGTGGAGCTTTTTTTGCGCCGACGTCGACGTCGCTCGCGCTCGCCCCCGCGTGCGGGGTCCGCGTGCGCTATCAAGGCGATTGGCTCGACGTCGCCGGCGCGTCGACGGGCACACACGCGAAGCATTACCTCGACCGATGGATTGCGGCGCCGTTTGAGCCGTATTCGGGTGCGGTGAAGAACATCGCGTACGCCGTGGCGACGCCGTTTCGGCGCCCCGGGGAGGATTTCGAGCGCGGCTGCGCGCGCGTCATGCGCGAGATTTCGCGCGAGTACGCCGCCTGTGCGCTCGGGGCGCACGAACCTATCATCGCTAACGATGACGCTGCGTTGTTTGCGCCGCCTGCGTTGTCGGAGGCGACGACGACGGAGACGCACATGGAGCGATACGCGTCGGCGTTGAGTCTCGCCGCTCGAGCGCTCGCGGATGTCGCTTCGCGCGCGCCGGCGACGTGCGCGTTGTACGTCATCATTCCCGATGACATGGACGAAATCGACGCATGTGCCGCGCTCGCGTTGGCATCACACGTCGTCGGTGCCGCCATGCGGTCCATCGATGGGTGTTTACTCTCGATTTCTATTCAAGCGCTTCCGTCTTCGTGGTGCGGCGCCGACGGCTGGTCGCCCGCGCGCGTGAAAAATGTCGCATTCAACGTGTTTTTAAAAGCCATGCGACCGACGGTGACGCGTAAAATACCGCTCAATGACGACGGGATGGATATGCCTCCGAGAAGCGCGACGGATGTGACGCGCACGGATGGACGCGCTGGGGTCACGGGCGCGAGCGTCGTCGGTCGACGGCGTCCGCATCCGTGTTTTCAAATTTTAGAAACGTCGTCGCCGTCCGCGGGTGCGGAACTCCCGTCGTTTCCCACGTACGAGCCCTTATACGTACTGCGAGACGACGACGACGACAACATTAGCAACAACAACGCGTTGACAACCACTGATTATGGTTTGCATTGCGCGTACGTCATCGTCGCCGACCGATGGGTCGTCGCCGCGTGGAGCGACGCTCGAGGCGAATTTTTCACCGTCGAAGCCGAACCCTTCGCGTCGCGCGACGACGTCCGAACGCGCGGCATCGCGTGGCTCGTCCATCGCACCAGCGCGCTCGCCGAGCAGCTCGAATTTACGTACGGCGAGGCGTCGAGCGCCGAGTCGCGGTTTAAACGAGTGGTGATGTGCGCGCTCGGAGCGCCGAGCCGAGCCGACGCGCGCGAGGCGTGGCTCGGAGCGCCGCTCGGGACGCTCGAGCGCGCGTTGCGCATCGAGATGACGTGCTTCGAACCCGACGCCGCGCCGGCGAGCGTGGTGACGACGGCGAGTGTCGCGGCGAACGGTGGTGACATGGCTGTGGTCATCGCGTCGGACGACGCGTCGGGGAGCGTGAAGGCGTACGCGACGCCTCCGGCGGGCGAATGGAGCCGACGGATGGCGTGCGGCGCGGATATTTCGAGCGTTCATCTGCGTCTCATGAAAGCGCACGAGGACGAAAAGACGTCGAGTGAGGACATGGAGGCGTTACGGGGCGTTGCGACGCTGTACGCGTCGAGATTGTCACAGCTCGGGATGATGTGCGCGAGCGAAGTCGTCGTCGACGAGGCGAGCGGACGCCTTCGAGCGCCGCTGCCGCTCCACGCGCACGCGTGCGTAAACTTTGCGAGCTTTATACAAATTATCGAAGCGAACGGAGTGTAGCAGTAGCGTTGTTTAGTTTTAGGTGTAGATTGTAGAATATTTTTAATGCATGTGTACACAGCAGCAAAGGACTGACTATCTCTATATCTGGTGGGCGACTGACTCGACGACTCATTCGGCATCATCTGTGACGACGACGTTCATCGAAGGCGCACCGTACGCTCGTATTTGCATCGCCTCCATGTCCTCCTCGTCGTCGTCGGCGGCGTCATCAATGTCTTCGTATTTCGCAGCCATGGTGGCCGAGTACGACCCGCCGTACGCGCCGGCGTTCGTCTCCAACCCCGCCGGCGCGTCGATCCACCGCAATCCAACCAACGACACGAGCGCCGTCGCCCCGCATCCCAACAACGTCTTACGCAACATCTCCACGATCGGTCGCACCGTATACGTCCCTAACAACCTATCCCTCGCCAACATTTCTGGATCCTTCACGTACACCTGTCCATCGTACCACCCAGTCTCTTCGTACTCCACCGTCGCGCTCAGCAGCCGATCCCGAACGTACGACCACCCGTTGTACATATTCAACGCCATCGCCGCCGTCGCCCCAAACGCTCCCACGCTCGCGCTCACCACGCACGCCACAAACTCCGTTTCAGCATTATACGACCCGCACGCTATCGGATACGCAATCACAGCGTAGAAAAACACAAACATGACACACATGCGCGTCGCGTACGCCCCGGCGCCGAGCGCCGGCCACCCGAGCACCGCGCTCTCCTCCAGCTCACGCAATTGCGAACTCGGACGCTGATCTCGCGGCACCGGGCACGCATCGTCGAGCTGGTCGAGAAGCGACCCGGTGGTGTCGGCGTCGCCATCGAACGCCGCCACCGGCGACGAACGACACCGGCGCCGCGTGTGTGACATCCACCCCATCGACGTCGATGGGGTGCGCACGGCGCGATTAATGCCCACACGGCGACGGGCGCGATGGCGGTGCGCGATGACGTCGCGAGAGGCGAACGCATGCGGACGCGTGCGCGCGGTCGCGCGCGAAGACATCGCTCGCGGTCGCGCGCGCGACGCGCGACGCGATATGGCGCGTCGAGCTCGGGCGTTGCTTTAGAGCCACTCGAGGTCGAGGTCGAGGTCGAGGTCCCTGGTCGTGATTGGTCAACACAGTGGGTCGGGTTTTACCGACCAATCACAATCAGGCCACGAGTCCCTCGCTTATCCGGGAAGGTCGAGGTCGTTCGAGGGCCGGCGCCATAACACACACGCCGTTCGTCGACGACATGTCCGCCACGGTGCGTCTCTCGCGCGCAATCCATCGCGCGCGCGACTCTTCGCGCGTTCGGCGTCAGCGCAGCGCCTCGTGCGCGGTCGCGCGACGTCGAGCGCGCGCGCGATCGATGCCAACGCCTCGAGGGACGATCGATCGCGGGCGCGAAGGATCGATCGTGGCGATCTCGCGCGAGGTTTTGCGCGCACGCGAGCGCGCGATGGGCGTTTGGGCGCGTGCGATGACTGACGGTGATTTTTGTGTGTGTGTTTCGCGTGCGCGCGCAGATGAACATCTCGGCCAAGGTGGGTACAGCGCGCGAATTCGTGGCGACCTCTCGATGCGATCGGTGGTGGGGTTTAGGATAAGGTCGCGCGCGCGCGCGCGGTTTGGTTCGCGTCTGCCGGCGTCGTCGTGCGCGCCGCGCCGCGCGTGGGGCGTTCGGACGATGCGTAATAGTGTGTGAATCGCGTGGTGTGGCCTCGATGCGTTCGTACGGCGTGCTGACGGTGGATGTTTGTGTCGCGTAGGTTTCCGCGTTTTCCGGCGCGCGCGTGTCTCGCGCGAATGTCGCGCAACAGCGCGTCGCTCGTCAAACCGTCGTTCGCGCCGAAGGCACGGACTATGGTCTCGGGTTGAAGTGCTCGCCGACGGCGGGTAAGACCATTGACCCGAAAGGCCGCGCTAAGGTGCCGCTCGAGCTCGAAAAGGGTGAAATGCCGTTGAACACGTACAAGAACAAGGAACCGTTTGTGGGCAAGGTGCGCTCCGTGGAGCGCATCGTCGGCCCGAACGCGACTGGTGAGACGTGCCACATCATCATCGAACACGGTGGTAAGATGCCGTTCTGGGAAGGTCAATCTTACGGTGTTATCCCGCCGGGTACCAAGGTGAACTCCAAGGGTAAGGAGGTGCCGCACGGCGTCCGCCTCTACTCCATCGCGTCGTCCCGTTACGGTGACTCGTTCGATGGCCAAACGGCGACCCTCTGCGTCCGCCGTGCCACGTACTGGTGCCCGGAAATGAACAAGGAAGACCCGGCGAAGAAGGGTATCTGCTCCAACTTCTTGTGCGACGCCAAGCCGGGTGCTGAAGTCATGATGACTGGCCCGACTGGTCAAGTCATGCTCTTGCCGAAGGACCCGGCGACGCCGGTCATCATGGTTGCCACCGGTACCGGTATCGCCCCGATGCGCTCGTACATCCGCCGTTTCTTCCTCGAAGACGTTCCGGAATGGGAGTTCAAGGGTCTCGCTTGGTTGTTCATGGGTGTCGCCAACTCTGACGCCAAGTTGTACGACGACGAGTTCCAAGAGTGCGCCAAGCGCTTCCCGGATCAGTTCCGCATCGACTACGCGCTTTCCCGCGAAGACACCAACAAGTCTGGTGGTAAGATGTACATCCAAGACAAGGTTGAAGAATACAAGGACCAAGTCTTCCAACTCCTCGACGGTGGTGCTCACATGTACTTCTGCGGCTTGAAGGGTATGATGCCGGGTATTCTTTCCATGCTCGAAGGCGTCTGCAAGGAGAAGAAGATCAACTACGAAGAGTGGTTGGAAGGTTTGAAGAAGAACGGACAATGGCACGTTGAAGTGTACTAATTTTGTGGCACATGTGTATTAGCCATACGCTCGCAAAATTATTAAACAGAAAATCTTATTGGTATTTGCGCGCGTAGCTCATCAGGTTGTGCTATTCGCGTCTCGATGATTTGTTATCCCACGTCAGAAAATCAATCAAATTCGTTCTTTCTTCGTCACACCTCGACGCGCGAGACATGCATGCATGACGCATAGGGACACGATAGCTGAAGATTTCGCGCGCGCGCTCGACGTGGATGCGCGTCGTCGCGCCGTGAATGACGCCAAGAAGCGTGGCGCGGCGCAGCGGTGCGGCTACGACGCGTTTCATCAGTTGGTTTTAGGCGCCAATCTCAAGCCTTTTACCAAAGGTTCTTGGCTCAAACATTTGCGCGATCGGTCGTCGTCGTCATCTGCGTCATTGTCGTCGAGAACTCGTTCTCCTGCTTTGAACTTCCCGCCATCGACGTTGACAACAGCAAAGGCGAGCGTTGACCACTCGGCGTTGACTGCGCCGCCTCGAGGCGTGGATGACTTTTCGCGCACTTGGCGTCGGTTTGGCGATGACAACGCCGCCAAGGCTAGGTTTCTACTCGACATTATTCCTATCGATGCGTTTGAGCGCATATTCAAGGTGAGACGTATGGATATATATGTATATGTATGTGCGCAAATTATTGAACGACGACGCAGGCTGAGCTTCGAATCGACACGTTACGGGACTGCATTCGAGTGCTCCACGACGAATGTTTACAGCATCGACGCTGTGATGTCGGTCGAGCAGCGCGTGTACTCGACGCCTTGACGCGATGCGGGCGGTTCGAGATGCATTGCGCGTTTATAGGTGCGGACGCGAGACGAGTCGCGAGGACAGTTTTACGACTGGCGGGGCGCGAGGATGTCGCCAAACTCTTCTTTTGCCCCATTGAAGACGATTAAACATGTTTAATTTTCATGCACGAATGTTTAATACTTTTGATGCTTTGATGCTTTGCGATAAAACGTCAACTAAAGGCTACTTAATGTATCACGTCGTTGCTTAGAAGACGCCGCCAACCTTGGCAAAGTTCGTCAAAAGGTTCTCGCCGAACGGGTCTTGGATGTGCTTGATGAGGCTTTCAACGGGGCCGTCGCCGGTCAAAACGCTGCTTGCCGCCGCACCAAATACAGCCATCATAGCCAATCTTCCGTTCTTCACCTCTTTAAGGCGCATTTTGGCCATGTCGGACTTGCCTTGACCCATCAAGTTGAAGAAACCGCCCGGGTACGCCGGCTCACCGGAGCCGCCGAGCATCTTCTCCCACCCGAGGAGTTCTTGCTTGCCCATGGAACCCGGGTTCCAGTAGTCTTGCGCGCGGCGAAGTTCAGCAAAGTTCATGAGCGCGGCGTTGACCCAGAAAATGGTTTGGGGAGAAGCCCAGTAGTCATAGGTGCCTTCCATCGGGATCATGCCAGACTTGAACCAAACGAGACCAGTCTCCTTCGGGATGAGACCCATCATGCCGAGCAATTCCGGGGCGACGATACCGGCAACGCCAAGCATGGCCCAGCGGCCGTGGATGATTTCAGAGTACGCCAACCATTGCGGGTTGATGAAACCACCAGCGCCTTCCGGGTCGGACAAACCGAGCGGGTCGAAACCATAGTCACCCGGGAGGGAGCCATCCAAGTAGCTGAGCGATTGGTCAGAGTTACCGAGCACGTACAACGGCGCGAGGTCGTCGGTGTTGCGCGCAGCCTTCTGCTCGAGTTAAATATAAAAATACGCACGTCAGTTACGTTGAAACCGGAAACTCAAACGTCTCCTCGATCGGTGCCCGCGCGAGCGCTCCGAAACGCGCTCTGAAACGCCCAGTCCCGACGTCACGCGCGCGCCGCACGCGCGCCGCGCACGCCAACGAGCGCTCAAAACCACCACTACGGGTCGTCTCCTCGATCTCGTACGCCCACTTCGTCGATATCGCGCATCTCGCGCCCCCTAGTCGCCCCCGAACGCCCGTCGCATATCCAGTGTATCCCAAAGATACGCTCGATCGCGCACCCAGACAATCTCACCCCCACGCCCGTCGCGCGACGCGCCAATCCGCGTTCCAACCACGCGCACGCATCGAACACATTATTTCCTCAACCATTCCCCCGATATCACGCGAGCGATCGCCCTCGCGCGACGTACCTTGACCGGCGCGGCTGCGGGCGCGGATTCCTCGCCTTCGGCGCGCACCGCGATCGAGCGTTGCGCGCGCTTTTGCGTCTTCGCGGCGAACTTCGCGCTGGCGCGGACGGCCGATGCGGAAACGGTGGTGGTGGCGAACATTGTCGTGATGATGTTGCGTGTGCGGGAGTGTCCGGGCGCGGCGCGGCGGTGTGACGCGCGATCGAGCGCACGTCGAGATCGTTGCGTGTCGCGGCCGCTGAATTATGTAGATTCTCGGACATACGGACCGTAGTACAGTGTACAGAGTACCCATCTGTATACCATTGCTAAAGAATTACACGCGATCCGCAATACACAACCATCAAAGTGTCGATGTAAATAAAAAACATCTCTCTCTCTCTCTTTCTGGTGATGCACACGCGAATGTCGCGAACGACGACTGTGACGACTGTGACGACTGTGACGACTGTGACGACTGTGACGACCAAAATAACACAAACACGCGCGATGGTTCGATCCCTACACGCGTATGATACGCCCGCGCATCCATATCGCCCCAATCGCGCGACGCGCGCACCAGCGCGCGATCGATCCATCCATGGCGTGGTGTCGCAATATACAACGTCGTATGCGTATGCGCAAACAGTACACGACTGGGGTATGTGCGTGTGCGCTTGCGCAAGCAACGACCCGCGGCATCCGACGCATTTCGCGTCGCCGCATTCGATGACGAGCGCGAGCGCGGACGTCGCCGCGGCGCGCCAGCGACGGGATGTCGTGCTCGGCATCATCGAACGCGGCGAGGTTGGGGACATCGGCGGCGATGGCGATGGCGATGGCGCGACGACGACGACGGTGATGGGTGGTGGCGGTGGGAGCCGCCGCAGCGGCGGTGGGACGACGACGACGCGCCGGGCGACGACGGGGCGGAAGCGGCGACGAGGCGGGGGCGAGGCGGCGACGGGGGTTGTCGTGGATGACGACGATGGGGATGATGGGAACGACGAGGTGGACGAGGTGGACGAGGCGGACGGCGGGGAGGCGAAGCGCGCGGCGTCGGGCGAGGGCGCCGGCGTTCGAGACGCCGTGCTCGCGAGCGCCACGGCGAGTATCATGACGGTGAACGAGCGCGCACAGGCGATTAATGAATTGTTGAGTCAGAGGAAGATTGAGGTTTTCAGGCGAGGGGATACGTTGGTGTACGCGCGCGTGCGCGAGGAGCACGCCGCCAAGTTTAAGGGTTTGAGCACGGAGGACATGTTGGTGTATCAAATCATCCAGCACGCCGGAAACGCGGGGATGTGGACGAAAGAATTGAAGGCGCGATCGAATTTACCGGCGCCGCAGATTACGAAGATTTTTAAAACCTTGGAGGCGAGAAAATTGATCAAGGCGGTGAAGCACGTGGCGCAGCAAAATCGCAAAGTGTACATGTTATTCGAGCTCGAACCGAGTCGAGAAATCACTGGAGGCGCGTGGTACACCGAGCAAGAGTACGACGCCGAGTTTATCAACGTTCTACGCGAGCAGTGCGTGAAATTTATCTACTCGCAAGAAAAAGTGACGCTGGAAGAGGTGAGCGATTTCGTGCGTCGTAGCAAATTGAGCCACGTCGAACTTCGCATCGACGACGTGTTGCAGATTGTCAGCACCTTGGTATACGACGGCAAGGTGGATAAAATAGAAGATGAAAGCGTGGACGATGGTATGGCTGATGCCCCTGACGAGGCGTTCGTGCCGAAGACGTACTATCGTAAAGCGGCGTTGCCTATTCCCGAGTCAAACGCGTACTCGGACATTCCGTGCGGCGTGTGTCCCGTCATCAACGAGTGCCGCCCAGACGGCTTGATCAACCCGATTTCGTGCGAATACATGACCGCATGGTTAGACTATTAGCTTGTTACGTACTAGGCGTTTCATCAGTACTACGAGACACGTATTAGAAGACCCAAAACGTTCGTAGTCTCGCCTCTTCGTCCTCATAACCGACGCGCGCCGCTCGAACGACGACGACGATGGCGACGTCCGCCATCGCCGCAACCCGCGCCGCGGCATCCACGCTGCTGTCGTCGTCGTCGTACGCCGCGCGCGCCGCGCGATACCCCCGTCATCCACGACGCCACCCGACGCGAATTCACGCCAGCGATGACGACAAAAACCTCCCCAAGTTATACATCCCCGGCGACGCGCTCGGCGGCGAAAGCCCCGAACTCAAAGCCGCGCAAACCCTCCGTCGGTTATTCACCCACGTCGCCATTCGCGTGGTGCAGAGCCACCTCGAGGGCGCGGGAAACGACGGGGGTTTTGCCCCGCAAGTCACCGGGCGAGACGGTCAAGTGATGTGCCCAGATTACGACGACTTGAGACGCGCCATGGAGACCATACCACTCGGCGACGGCGACGAATGGTTGGATGCGTTTATGAAGATTAATTCTACCGTAGCGTTGCGGGTGATTATCGCTCGAGAGACGTATGCTAAGCAATTTGATTATGGCTTGGCGAAGACGTACGCCGGAGCGTTGGTGGAAAAGGGCAACGCGCAGTTGATGAAGCGTCACGCGTCGAGGAGTTTGAGCGGTGGTGACGGACAAGAATAATATTATGTTTAATGTTTAATGTACTATATCATAATGTAATCATCAGAGACGACCAGAGATGCACGCGTGCGCGTCGAGGCGAGAGGTGATTGCGCGAAACGTTGGACGCGCGGCGGGGTCGCCGTGCCAGCATTCTTTGATGAGCGCGACGATGTCGTCGCTCACGTTGAATGTCGACGACAACGCGGGACGTTTACCGCTCGTCACTAACGATGCAACCGCCATTGGGTGTTTCCCTTTCCAGGGAATGATCCCAGTGCACGTCTCGTAAAGAATCATCGCGAAAGAGTACACGTCAACCTTCTCCGTCGCCTTGCCATCGGTGAACAAACACGGCGCCATGTAATTCACCGTCCCGGCTCCGATGCGTTCCGTCTTCAGCGACGTGCGCACCGCGCGAGATACGCCAAAGTCTGCCAACACCGCACGAAATGAGTCCTTCTCAATTAACACATTGTGCGGCTTCAGATCGCGATGGATGATTTTATGCGGCTTGAGTTCATGCAAGTACGCCATCGCGTCGGCGATGTCGCGCGCAATCTTCACCGCGGCTTTCTCGGCCAGCGCCACCGATCGTCCAGCATACGAGCAATGCAACACTTCATGCAGAGACCCACCGTGCACCAGTTCGAGCAATAAGCACAACGGTGACGTGCACGCGGCGTAAATCTTGACGATGGATGGATGATTAATCGAGCGCATGATATCAATTTCCTTTTGCACGTTTGACGCGTCGTCGGCGGCGTCGGTGAAGCACTTCAACGCCACTTGCTGTGCGTGCCATGTGGCAGAAAACACCGAACTAGACGATCCCGACCCGAGTTTTTCAAAGACTTGCACATAGCGGTCGAATTCTTGCGACGAAATCATCGCAAACGCGTCCTCGACGTCGTCCTCATCGTCGCCCTCATCCGCGATCAAGGAATTGTTCAGCTCGGCGATTTCATTCGCAATCTCACTCGCCGTCATCGCGACTTTCGATTCGCGTTCACCTTGTCCGCACGCAAATCCGAATGTGTCGTCCACATCGCGCCCTTCGTCGGCGTCGAGCGCGTCGGCGTCATCCGCGAATGACCGCGAACTATCGATGTCGAGCGCCACGCGATGGTTCTCTTCGCTATCCACGGTGCGGTTCACATCGAGCGTCACCGCGTCATCACCTCTCGCATTTACCATTGCGTCATCGGTACCATCGACGAGCGCGGCGGCGACGATGCCGAGCGAATCCAATCGCTCCACGCGCGCCTGTCGTTCAGCCGACGACCGTCGCGACAACGACAGAGAATTCATGTGCGCAAATAGCGGCGGGAGCGCGCCACGATAGTGATACGATCCCAACGCATTGGCGTGCGCACGCGGCGCAGCGTTCGTGGTCACGCGCGTTTCCGCGCGTGACGCCACCCCTACGTCGTCGTTGTCGTCGTTCTTCTTCTTTGTCTTTGCGTTCCTCGCGTCGGCGTCGGCGTCTGATTTCTTTGTGCGCGCCTCCGCCGCTCGTTGCATCGCGGCGCGCTGACGAACCCGCGCGTACGCGAATCCAACACCGCACAATACCACACCAACGAGCGCGGCGAGTAAGACCCAAAGTAAAGCAAATGTATCGCCTCCATCAATGGTCGCCGAAATCGGAGGCACGTTCGCATTTGCCGCCGATTGCTGCGCGGCTAACGCCTGCGCCAACGCTTCAGCCGCGAGCGTCATCGCATCCGCGGACGTCTCGTCTGCACCGCTCGTCGTGTCATTCGCGTCAAATGTCATCACTTCATCATCAATGATACCCGTCGTCGTCGTCGTCGTCGTCGTCGTATTTCCATTACGTTCGTCGTCGACGTCGCGTTCAATCGACATCGACGTCACGCGCGCAAACGCGTCTTCGATCCCGCTCGTTTCCAAAAACACAATCGATTCCACAAACGACGACGACGACTCCAACGCCGATGGCGACGCGCCATGACTATTAATCGTCGTCGTCGTCGTCGTCGTCGTCGTTCGACTCGGCACAGCAATCCGAAACGTAAACGAACCATCATCTCGCATCGAACCGTCGTCAGACGTCGTCGGCATCGAGCCGAGCGCGACGTCGCGCGCGAACGATCCATCCACATCCTCCCGCACCACGCGCACCTCCATCGCCCCGCGCACCGACGACACGGTCGCCACGAGCGTAAATCCACGGTGCATCCCGTCGTCATCCATCGTCGCATTCGCGTACGAATCAGCATTTGCATCATCATCACCGCACGGCGTCGCATCGTCCGAGAGTCTCGCAAACGACGCCCCGCCCCTCGCCCTGAGCGACACGTCCATCGCCAGCGCCGACGCGTTCGCCACGAGAGCGGCGTGAAATGTTGACATCGATACCGTGCGGCACAGCGCGCCGCGCGCGACGTACGGCGCGACGACGACGGGCATGATGATGACGCCGCGCGTCAGCGAATGAAGACGCGAACCGACGAATTCGTGCGTCACGTCGTTCCATGGCGTCGATCGCCGCCACGACGACGTCCGAGTGCGGTGCGTATCGATAGAGGTATTTTTGCGCCATTCGTGCGCGGTCGCAAAGGCGCGAGGCGCGGTCGCGTGAGGCGCGAGGCGTGGTTGATGTCGCCGTGCATTGATGATGTCGCCATGGTGCCGCCATTTCACGGCGCGCGCGTTCGCGGCGACGCGACGAGTGCGAGCACCACCGCGGCGCGCCGGGCGGTGGATCGCGCGACGAACGCGACGCGGCGGTCAAGGCGCGGGCGTGCCGGTCCGCTGCGGCGACGCGTTCGCGCGTCGTGCCCGGGGCGAATTTCGACGAATTGTTCCGCAAACTCGGGGCGAATTCATCGACGATGAAACCGACAACGATCGCGACCGCGCCCGCGGCTGGCGGCGAGGACGATGGCGTGGTGGCGTTATTCGACGTCGGTGCGCGCGCGCACGTGCTGGCGACGTTCGATGGCAAGCTGCACGAGGCGACGATCGTGGCGAGGAAGGTCATCGGCGCGAAGAATCCTCAACGAGGCAAAGAAGGCGTCGACGACGACGCTTCTGGCGCGGCGGCCAAGACGCACGTGGTGAAATATTATGTGCGTTACGATGGGTACGATAATCGCATGGATGAATGGGTGATGGAGAGTCGGGTTCGGAAAGATGCGACGACGCCTCCGGGCGGGTCGAGCGCTCGCGCGGCCGACGAGGCGCCGACAACGAAGGCGACCACGGCGGCGGCAGCGAAGGATGTTTCCGTGCGCGATGGCGGGCGTATTGCGAGTACGTCTACACCGCACGCGACGACGCCTGCGTCTAGGGCGGCGGTGGCAGAGGGGAGGAGCGACATTCACGAGCGAGCGCCGGCGTCGGCCAAGCAAACGCACGAAACAAACACCGCGACGACGACGACGGCGACGACGCCTCGACATGCCACGCACGCGTCATCGGGTCAGAAATTACCAGTCAAAATGAAGAACGTCAACTGGATCGAAATGGGGCGTTTCGTCATCGATTGTTGGTATCACTCGCCGTTTCCCGAGCAATACGTCGACGAAAACCGATTGTTTATTTGTGAATTCTGTTTAAAGTATCATCGCCGGCGCAAGGCGTACATCGCACACAAGCGTTCGTGCGAGTTGAAGCACCCGCCGGGGGATGAGATTTATCGTCAGCCCGAAGTACTTGAGCGTGATTCGGGCGCAATCACGCGTAAGCAGCTGAGCATGTTCGAAATCGACGGCACGACGGCGACAACGTATTGTCAGAATTTATGCTTGGTGGCGAAATTGTTTTTGGATCACAAGACGTTGTACTACGACGTTCAGGCGTTTTACTTCTACGTGTTGACGGAGAAGCACGACGACACGTATAGAATTGTGGGGTACTTTAGCAAGGAGAAGGGCGACGTGGATACGAATTTGGCGTGCATCTTGACGCTGCCTCCGTATCAGCGACGAGGATACGGCGCGTTTTTGATTGCGTTTTCGTATGAATTATCCAAGCGCGAAGGGCGCATCGGGACCCCGGAGCGACCTCTGAGTGATTTAGGGTTCTTATCTTACAAGAGCTATTGGAGTCGCGTGCTTCTGGATGCTCTGGACGGCGTCACGGGCGAGGTGAGCGTCGCCGAGTTGAGTAAAAAGACATACGTTCGGGTGGATGACATCGTGACGACGCTGCAAAATCACAGTTCCGTGCGCTTTTTCAAAGACCAAGGATACGTGAATATTTCTGAAAAGCTCATCAAAGAACTAGAAGCGCTTCGAGGGTCGCCACGGTTCGATCGCGAGCTGAAAATTATTCCCGATCGGTTGCGGTGGATACCGCACATAGACGCAAGTGGGCTCATCGAGGTCGCTGAGAAGCGACGACGTACGAGACTGTTTCAAAAAGAACGCGAATCTGCGTCGGGTGATATTGCGTAGTAAAGCCATCATTAAAGCAATCGCTTCAGTTAAAGCGAAGCCTAAAGTAGCAGTGCGGCGCTTATCATTACTGTTGTAAATCTATTAAAATTCCTACGTTTTGTCGCTATTGGCAAATTCCATCCCACGGGGCCAAACCGCACGAGAAAAATTTGTGCCTATCAAACACGTCGCACCCGCGCTCTTCGTCTTTACTCACGGGAAGAATCTTTGTCGAGTCGTGCGATAACCGCTCGACGCGATTCAAAAAAGCAATCTTCCCTGCAACGCTGCCGCAATACGCGGCGTGCACTAAATACCCGCTAAATTGTCCGCTGTCGCGGTTCATGTGCGCGTTGACGTCAAACGTCAAATAAGACGGCGCCACGGCTTGACTCAAAGCGGTGATTATCACCCCGTCCGCTCGAGCGTTTGGAGCAATATTCCACGTCAACGCTGCTTGTTCGGTGTCCGTGGCGTCGGGTTCGAGTTTCATCCAATCCTCGAGCAACTTACCGATGTACTCATTTGGCCGAGCGGCGATTAAACCGGTGTTGATGGCTTTTTGCTCGAGCTGGCCACCAAAATCTGATAACGTCACTAACAACGCTCCAGCATCGAGTTTAGCACGCACGAGTTCGCGCGGGTCATTCAACAACACCGTCGAGGCGTCGAGAAACAAACATCCGTACCCAGCTTGCACGAGCGTGTACACGACGTGCACTTTACGCCAAGTCCAGACGATGCGAAGCGCCTTGCCTAAATCACCATTCGCGTCGTCTCGACCGGCGGAGATGCTCCCATCGGTGTTCATGTGCTCGCCCAACACATCAATCATGTCCGTGTCTAAGAAGCACATCACACCAGTCTCAACGCACTCTTTGAGCGTGCCTCTGTCCGTCACCATGACAGTTAACGCGTCGACGACTCCTGGAGCGTTTCTACGCGCTGAATCGATGAGCAGCTTCGCCACGGGCCAATACGCAGAATTTGCGTACGTCACCACGCGCATTTGACCAATCTGGGCGCCGTTTGCCTTTAAGTGATCGAGTAAACCTGGAATTTCGCCATAGGAATTGTGCAAGGAGATGACGTCTGCGTCGCTCGCGTCCCCGTCGGCGTACTCACCGTCGTCATCCGCGTCTTTATCAGTCTTTGCTGATTTCTTGACGTGAAACCATCCTCCATTGATAGATTTGTAATATTTTTGATCTTCGTCCTCGACATCTTCGGATGGAACATCGGCATCGACTTGACCGTCTTTGTCCTCCGCTTCGTGTTTGTCCTCCTCGGCGCGGCGCGCCTCTCGCGCCTCGCGTCGCATTCTTCGACGCTGATTCTTCAACGCCTCTTCGCGATTCGCCCGCGACAAGAAACTATTACCACCACCACTACTCGGTACCTTTCTCGCGCCACGGTCACTCGATGAAGCGTCGCTTTCCGCCGACCTCGACCGTCTCGCCTCTGCCGCCGCCTTTTCCCGCTTCTCCGCCATCGTCTCCCCACTCTCCACCTCCGCTGGATGCTCACTACTCCCCGCACTACTGTCACTTTTATCATCATCCGCATCATCATAAAATTCCTCATCGACGATATCCGCTAAAGCGTCTCGATCCGCCAACGCGTCCGCCTCCTCCGCTGTGTCAACCTCGCCGACTTCGCGCGTCTGATGATAACTCGCACGCATCAACGCCGCACCATAGTTCCTACGCGCGCTGCGCACGAACCCCTCACTCTCCGGAGGCGCCACTCCGCGCGCATCGGGCTGTACGCCCAGCCGAGCCGGGCGAAACGTCGACCCGCGAGCCGACGCGCCGACGCCAACACCCAACGCGAGCAGCGCCATCGCGCTCACCGTCGCCACCGCCGCGCGGCGCCACCGCGGCGCGCGCGCGTGCGATGCGCGGTCGAAATCACTCGCGCCGCGCTCGACGTCGGTACCGTACGACGGGGTCGACGACGACGTCGACGACGTTAAAGCGTCGCGAGAGCGATCGCATGGCAACACCATCGGCATCATCGGTTTCGCCTCTCTCTGTCGCGCTCTTTCGCGCGCGGCGCCGATGCACGCGCGCGCACGGACGAAGAACGAATGCGTGCGTTCGTGCGCGCGCGCGAGTCGCGTGCTCTCGCGCGCGTGAGTCGTGCGAGTGGCGTTCTGGCGACGTCTCGACGCGCGCGTGCGACCGCGGGCTCGTGTATACATATATTAATTGTAAACCCTAGATATAAGTAATGAAACGAGACGTTTTATCGTCAATGATATTTTACCATGGTGTATATATAGATATGTTGTATACATAGTACGACAAAGGGACCGCGTGGCCGCGACGGCATTTCGCGCCGCGACACCGATGCGCGTCGCGCTCGACCGCGTCGTCGTCGAGCGCGCGATGCGCGCGCACCGCGACGAGAAATCCTCACCATGCGCGTCCACATCGCATTCAAACGTCGCCACGCCCTCGCGCGACGGCGAAACGCGCGATTCCGATGCGCCGAACGCGACGGCACAAGATGATGAAGTTTCGATTCATTTCTACGCGTCGCCTGCGCGCGACGCCGACGACGGCGCGCACGCGCACGGAAATATGCACAGCGACGATGACGATGCCGAGCGACCGATGCCGAGCGAGACGTTTGATGAAGATTTCAAACGCCGCTCGTCGTGCGTGTCGCTCGAGCGACGACGCGCGTGCGTTCCGCCCGCTACGTTAGCGCTCGAGTACTGGACCCGCGACGAGGCGACGACGGAGGCGAAAAAGAAGCACATCGATGCTCTCGATCGCGCGCTCGGGTCATACGGCGTCGAGGAGCACATCGAGCGCACGGTGTTGAAGGATGCGGGGACGGTTTTAGAGGCGAATATGTTTCCGTACGCGTGTCCTCCGGGCGTGACGCATCGAACACTGTGGTCGCGCGCGCCCATGGATGGCGATGCGATCGTGGAATGGGTGTGCGCGCATTTGCGTGAGAATTTCCCGGGCGTTACGGCGTGGAATTTTGATTTGAATGAGAATAATTCGGTGGATGTGCCGCACTATCACGTGTTTACGTATGAAGCGCCGACGACGCAGACAAAGACGAAACGCGACGAGAAGGAGGATGAAGGACGGGCGAAGAAGACCAGGAATACGCGATGGGATGAAGCACCGAGGACGACGAGTGTGAGTGCGTGCATTGAGCGCGGCGGCGATTATTAGAAGATTGTCGTGTTGTTTCCTACTCTCGCGCCTCGACGCGCCAGTGAGTATGAATTTTGATTCCAGCACGTCATCGGTTTGCACGCGCGAGCCTGTATAGCATCTCAAGGAGTGGGACTCGAACTGCGCTGTATGCGTCGCTTCAGTACGCCACCGCGGGTTTTCTTGGGCGGCAAATCGCCCGCGAAAGCGTCGTCGTCGAGCTTGGCATGGACACGAAAAATCTGTACTACTATCC
>Ga0181554_1001290_pt1 | contig 23900 bp, 26 predicted proteins | sample 011ome_16_FD_145602 | JGI IMG/M metagenome (GOLD analysis project Ga0181554, IMG submission 145602) | Coastal salt marsh microbial communities from the Groves Creek Marsh, Skidaway Island, Georgia - 011503CT metaG (spades assembly) | ecosystem: Environmental > Aquatic > Marine > Intertidal zone... | reverse complement strand
ACCTAAATCGTCCGTTGCATGTTTTTGATGCCGATAAAGTCAAAGGCAACCTGCGCGTTCACCGTGCCAAGGGTGGCGAGACCATTCTGGCGCTGGACGATAAAACCTACACCCTGCAAGCGGGGCAGATGGTGATTTCCGACGATAACGGCGTGCAAAGCATTGCTGGTATCATGGGCGGCGAGGCGACTGGCTGCACCGAGGACACGGTGAATGTGTTCGTGGAAAGCGCCTATTGGGATCCGATCCAGATCGCTTACACGGGCCGCGCGCTTAAGATTAACTCCGATGCGCGCTACCGTTTTGAGCGCGGAATCGACCCTGCATTCACGCCTGAGGGACTTGAACATGCTGTGCGGATGATCGTCGACAACGCAGGCGGCGAGGCGTCGAGCGTTGTTGTCGCGGGCAAGATACCTGATGTGTCGCGGGCCTATAAACTGGACGCGAAGCGGGTGATTTCGCTTGTTGGTATGGACATCCCCGAGAGCACGCAGCGCCAGACGTTGACGGCTCTTGGTTTTCGTCTGGAAGGCGATATGGCCCATGTGCCAAGCTGGCGCCCTGATGTGTTGGGCGAGGCCGATCTGGTCGAGGAAGTGGCGCGGATTGCGTCCCTGACCAAGCTGGTGGGCAAGCCTTTGCCACGTGTGGCGGGTGTGCCAAAGCCGATCCTGACAACCCTGCAATCGCGCCAGCAGATGGCGAAGCGGACGGCTGCGGCCTTGGGTTACAACGAATGCGTGACCTATAGCTTCATTGATCGCGAGGCGGCGGCGATGTTCGGCGGCGGTCATGATGCGACGATGCTGCAAAACCCGATCTCTGCCGATATGTCCCACATGCGCCCCGGTCTTTTGCCAGGTCTATTGCGGGCTGCGGCGCGTAACCAAGCACGCGGTTTTGCCGATATGGCGCTGTTCGAGGTTGGCCACGCGTTCCAAGGCGGCGAGCCGAACGAGCAGCATGTGCAGATTGCGGGTATCTTGATTGGCAAGACTGGCCCGAAGGACGTGCATGGCACATCGCGCGGCGTTGATGTCTTTGATGCCAAGGCTGACGCCGAGGCTGTTCTCGCGGCAATCGGTGCCCCTGCGAAGGTGCAGATTTTGCGCGGCGCAGAGGGTTGGTGGCATCCGGGTCGTCACGGCAAGATTTGCCTTGGTCCGAAAAAGGTGATGGGCGTCTTTGGCGAATTGCACCCGAAAATCCTGCGCGACATGGATATCAAGGGTCCAGCGGTTGCTTTTGTTCTTTACCCTGAGGAAATTCCTGAGCCTAAGAACAAGATCATAGCTCGCCCCGCGCTGGTTGCGACAGACCTGCAAGCGGTTGAGCGTGACTTCGCCTTTGTGGTGGATGCTGACGTTGAGGCGCTGACCTTGGTCAATGCCGCTGCAGGTGCTGACAAGGTGCTGATCTCTGAGGTGCGCGTCTTTGACGAGTTCATCGGCGGGAGCCTTGGTGAAGGTAAGAAATCGCTCGCGATTACGGTGCGTTTGCAGCCCACTGATGCCACGTTGAAAGACAAGGACATCGAGGCGGTTGCGGCCAATATCGTGGCGAAGGTGACCAAGGCAACTGGCGGCGTGCTGCGCGGATGATCCGCCGCGCCACCCTTGACGATGTGACCGGTTTGCGGGCCGCAGTGATTGCGGCCTACGCACCTTTTGCCGCGCAGGGAATCGGGCTGCCGCCCGTGGCCGAGGGGCTGGACGCGGATATCCGCGACCACCTGGTCTGGGTTGCCGATGATCGTGGCATTATCCTTGGCGGGATCGTTTTGGCGGTTTCTGACGGGCACGCGCATTTGGTGAATGTCGCCGTGCACCCCGACTTTGCGGGCAAGGGGCTTGGGCGCGAGTTGATCGACACGGCTCAGAACGAGGCGATCGACTTGGGCTGCACCGAGATGTCGCTAACCACGCACCCCGATATGACCGCAACCATTGGCTTTTACGCAAAGCTAGGCTGGGTCGAGACGGGGCGCGATGCGGACAAGGTGTTCATGTCAACGAGCCTTATGTGATGCTACGGTGGTTGGTTTTCAGTGCGCTTCTACTGTTTGCCAATTCTGCCAAAGCTGACTTATGCCTCGTGCCCGTGATTGATGGGCAACCGACGGAAGAGCCTGAAATCAGTAAGCCTTATCTGATGGCGAATGACGCATCGGTTATCGCGGGATACCCGCATGTATTGATTAAGCGGTCCGGTAGTCCCGAGCTTTATACCATTCAAAACGACAGTTTTGAACCGCTCGTTGCCGAGTTTCAATCATGGAGCTGGGGATTTTGGCCTGATACCTTCGTCCTGCCCGATGGGCGGACAATTGGCTTTGGCGGACATCAAGACAAGCTGTTTGAACTAAAACAGGGCGCTTTCGAGTTCACGCCCATTGCGGGGACGGAAAAATACCGTCTCGCGCATTTCGACAAGGAGGCTGGCGTCGTAAGGTATCTTGCGGTGAATGGAATGCTGATGGAGTTGACCGCTGATGGCGTCACGCAAAGTGCACTTCCACAGGCCCGTGACGGGGTGGTTGAAAACAATCTTATACCACAGCGGGACTTATTGCCGCGTTACGTCGCCGCGATGCATGGTTATCTGGCGATTGACGACGAACAGTTATTGTTTTTGGGGCAGAATGCTGACGCGTGGGTTAGCATTCTGGCTTTTGAGAGAAATGCAGTCCCTTTCGATTTTGAAGTCACGTTTGATCCCTTGCTCGGGATGGCTCATCTTTATCTAATTGCATATAACTACACATATTTTGCCAGCTTTGATGTCTCTGAGGACGCTCCGGAATTTGTCTATTTAACTCATAACGTGAGTGGTTCGGCACGGGTCGGCGACAGCATACTTGTTAAGCAGAGGCAGTATTACAAATCTTGGTGGGGCGGGCGGACAAACAAACGCGCCCCATTTGCAAAGCTTTTTATTTTGAGGCGAGAGGGCGCAAATGACGTGCTGGGTTTGTCCGAAGGCGACATTGATAGGGACGTGGGGATCACAACTTTCCTGACCTATCCAGAGCCACCCTTAGAGATCGCTATGGTGCGATTGCAGCAAGGTCGGATGATCTTTGACGGGGAAAAGCTGATCCCAGCGCCTCAACTGGATGCCCTTCCTCTGAGCGTTTGGCCCGTGCAAATTAACGGTCAGAACTTTCTGACGAATAGCAAAGCCCTGTTTCGCGTAGGCGCGGACCTGAGTGTGACACAGGTTGCCTTGCCGACAGATGATGACTTCGAGGTTTATACATCCCAGAATTTCGGCGGTGCATTCTTTTCTCATAGGTGGACAGGTGACTTGTTTTTCACACCGGATTTGATCACCTTTGAACCCGTCCGCGTGCCGTCTGATGTCACAATTACCGAAGTGAAGGCGGATTTACCTGATGCACCGGCGACCTTGGCAGTGGGCTCTGGTGGTCTATACTTGATCCAACATTGCGAAGGGGCGGACTAATGACGTTGAAGATCTATCTTTCTGGCGAAATTCATACCGATTGGCGCGATGAGATTATTGCAGGGGCTGCAGGCCTTGATGTGGTCTTCTCTGGCCCTGTCACGGATCATGCGGCGTCTGATGATTGCGGTGTCGCGATTATGGGTGCGGAGCCTGACAAGTTTTGGCACGACAATAAGGGTGCAAAGCTGAACGCTATTCGCACCCGTCATGGGATCGAGGCGGCAGATATCGTCGTGGTCCGCTTTGGCGAGAAATACAAACAATGGAACGCGGCGTTTGATGCGGGCTATGCTGCGGCCTTGGGCAAGTCCCTCATTGTCATGCATGGCGCAGATCATCAACACGCGCTCAAGGAGGTGGACGCGGCGGCGCTTGCCGTCGTTCAAGAGCCAAAACAGGTGGTGGAAATTGTGAATTACGTCTTGAATGGTCAATTGCCGCGGTAGTTGATTTCTGAGGGGAAAAAATAGGCATTTAAACCCGTTCTTTTGTTCGTAGGTCTCCGGTATAAAGCCTTACCACGCGCAATCGGCGACAGATCGTAAATGCGCTTTTAAACTTAGGGGACTACTCATGATCAACGAATTCAAAGACTTTATCGCCAAAGGCAATGTCATGGACATGGCAGTTGGTATCATCATCGGTGCTGCATTCACTGCAATCGTCACGTCGCTTGTTGGCGACCTGATCAACCCAATCATCAGCCTCTTTATGGGCGGCGTTGATTTCTCGAACATGTTCGTGAACTTGGGCGGTGGTGAGTATACTACAATCGCAGCCGCAGACGAAGCTGGCTCCGCGGTATTCGCATATGGTCGCTTTATCATGGCGATCATCAACTTCCTGATCGTCGCTTTCGTTGTGTTCATGCTGGTAAAAGCTGTGAACAGCGTGAAGAAGAAAGAGGAAGCGGCACCAGAGGCGCCAAAAGGCCCAACACAAGAAGAGCTGCTTGCAGAAATCCTAGTAGCACTGAAGAAGTAATTTTCGGTTCTATGTCAGTGAAAAGGCCCGCCAGAACGGCGGGCCTTTTTGCGTTGAGGCGGCTGCAGCATAGACCCGGCGTTGTAGCGATTTCCACATGGTTCCCATGCGGTCGAAAAAAGTAGATCGGCGGGACACGTTATTTCCTGAAGTAACTTTGGTTATACGCAGTCCCGCCAGTCTTCCGGCGTTATTTTTTCAACGCAAGCGCGGGCGCGATGACGTCAATCCCGAGCGCCTTGCCGACAGCGTAGTAAGTGAGCTCGCCCGCATGCACGTTAAGCCCCGCGAGAAGGTGCGGATCGTCTTCGCAGGCTCGCCGCCAGCCCTTGTTCGCGAGGGCCAACATGAACGGCATTGTTGCGTTGCCAAGGGCGATGGTCGAAGTCCGTGCGACCGCGCCCGGCATGTTGGCCACGCAATAGTGCATGATGCCGTCGACCTCGTAGATCGGGTCTTGGTGGGTGGTGGCACGGGATGTCTCGAAACAGCCGCCTTGGTCAATGGCCACGTCAACAAGCGCTGCGCCAGGTTTGAGTTCCGACAGTTGTGCGCGGCTGATCAGCTTTGGCGCAGCAGCACCCGGGATCAGGACAGCACCGATGATCATGTCGGCCTGTCGGGCGAGTTCAATCGTGTTGCCTTCAGAGGCGTAGGAGTTTTTGAACGTGCCACCAAAGACGTCATCGAGATAGCGCAGACGCTGGATCGAGCGGTCAAGCACGGTCACATCCGCACCCATGCCAGCCGCGATTTTCGCCGCATGTGTGCCGACGACACCGCCGCCGATCACGAGAACCTTCGCAGGGCCAACACCGGGAACGCCGCCCAGCAAAACACCGCGTCCGCCGTTTGCCTTTTGCAGGGTCCAAGCGCCGACTTGTGGTGCCAAGCGACCCGCGACTTCGGACATTGGCGCGAGAAGAGGAAGGCCACCATTGCGGTCGGTTACGGTTTCATATGCGATGCAGGTGGCACCAGACGCGATCAGGTCACGGGTTTGCTCTGGATCGGGCGCAAGGTGCAGATAGGTAAAGAGGATTTGGCCCTCGCGGAGCATTTTGCGCTCAACTGGTTGGGGTTCTTTCACCTTCACAATCATGTCGGCGGCGGCAAATATTTCGGCGGCTGTGCCCGCGATTTTCGCCCCTGCTGCGATGTAATCCTCGTCAGTGAACCCTGCGCCAATGCCGCATTGGGTCTCGACGGTCACGGTGTGGCCCGCGTTCACGGCCTCGCGTGCGGCGTTGGGCGTCATGCCGACGCGGAATTCCTGTGGTTTGATCTCTTTTGGGCAACCGATGTGCATACTTTGTTTCCTCCCTGAAACGTATTGCCTGCACTATCTGCCTGATGTGGCGCAATTTCTTGGTCAATCCTCTTGGGGCTTGACGCTAAATGTGAGAGAAACCTGCGGAAGAGTGTGTTTTTTTCGAAGAAAGCTGCGCGAGATGGAACTTGATAACATAGACCGCCGAATCCTTGAGGTTTTGCAGAAGAAGGGGCGCATGTCGAATGCGGAGCTGTCCGAGCTGGTGAACTTGTCGGCATCGGCCTGTCACAGGCGCGTCCAACGCTTGGAAAAGGATGGGTTTATCCGCGATTATGTAGCGCTTTTGAATCCGCGCAAGGTCGCACTGCCGACGACGGTGTTTGTCGAAATCACACTGTCAGGGCAGGCGGATGAGGTGCTTGATGCGTTTGAAAAGGCCGTCGCCCGCGTGCCGAATGTTCTGGAATGTCACCTTATGGCGGGCTCGGCGGATTATCTGTTGAAAGTTGTTGCAGGTGATACCGAGGACTTTGCTCGCATCCATCGCCGTCACCTCGCGACATTGCCCGGAGTTGCGCAGATGCAGTCGTCTTTTGCTCTGCGCACGGTGCGCCAAACCACGGCTTTACCCGTGCGCGACTAAGGCGGCTTGTAGGAGCAGGGGGTTCGTGCGACCAAGCGTTAACGAATAACGAAAGTAGTGATATGAAGCGCGGACTCCTGGCTCTGAGCATGGCCTATATTCTTTCACAGTTTTATCGCGCGTTCTTGCCCGTTTTGGCACCTGTTCTGGCAAGCGAAATCGGGGCGACCCCTGATGATCTGGCCCGTGCCTCTGGCATTTGGTTTCTGGTTTTTGCGGCGATGCAGATTCCCGTTGGCATGAGCTTGGATAACATCGGCCCGCGGCGCACAGCCTCCGCGTTGTTCATTTTTGGCGGAGCAGGTGGCGCACTGATGTTTGGTTTGGCGCAGTCGCCGCTGCATATCTCAATCGCGATGGCGCTGATTGGGGTAGGATGCTCGCCCGTGTTGATGGCGTCTTATTACATAATTGCACGGACCTATTCTGCTGCGATGTTTGGCACATTGGCGGGGGGCATGATCGGGTTTGGTTCGATCGGGAACCTTGCGGGGTCGGCCCCGCTGGCCTGGTCGATTGAGACCTTTGGTTGGCGGCCAACGATGCTTGGGCTAGCTGCGGTTTCGCTTGTTGTCGGGCTCGCGTTGATCGCGGTGATCCGCGACCCAGAGCGGGTGGTGACAGAGGAAAAAGGATCGGTTCTGACCTTGTTGAAGATGCCCGTCCTGTGGCCGGTTTTCGCGGTAATGTTGGTGAACTATGCGCCTGCGGCGGGGTTGCGCGGCCTTTGGGCAGGTCCTTATTTGGGCGACGTTTTTGGCGCGGATATCACGGCGATTGGACAAGCGACGTTTGTGATGGCGATTGCGATGGTCATCGGAAACTTTGCCTTTGGTCCGCTGGAGCGGCTCTTTGGTACGAGCAAATGGGTGGTGTTTGGTGGCGTCGGCATGGGGGCGGTTGCTCTTGGCCTTCTTTGGGCATTTCCTGATCGCAGCATTTGGTTTTCCACGGCTTTGCTCGCGGTGATAGGCGTCTCCGGGTCAACCTTTGCGGTTATCATCGGACATGGGAAATCGTTTTGCCCCGCGCATTTGACAGGGCGCGGTGTTACCTTGCTGAACCTCTTTGGTATTGGCGGGGCTGGCATCATGCAGTTCGCAACGGGACCGATCTACCGCGCTGGGCTTTCGGATGTGCCAAGCACGGCCTACACGGCGATTTTTGCGGTCTTCACCATCATGACGGTTTTGGGGCTAATAGCCTATCTGTTTGCAAAGGACCGCATCGACTAAACCCCTTTCCCTTAGGGCCTAGGCGCGGTAAGAGGCGGCATTCTCATCAAGGAAGCAACAAATGGGTTATAATATCGTCGTTGTGGGCGCCACAGGTAACGTGGGCCACGAAATGCTAAACATCCTCGCCGAGCGCGCCTTTCCGATCGATAAGATCGCTGCCCTCGCCAGCCGTAAATCGCTGGGGACGGAAGTAAGCTTTGGCGATAAAACCCTGAAAACCCAAGATCTTGACACGTTTGATTTCAAGGGCTGGGACATGGCGTTGTTTGCTGTCGGCTCTGAGGCCACCAAGAAATACGCGCCACTTGCTGCCAAGGCCGGTTGCGTTGTCATCGATAACTCGTCGCTTTACCGTTACGATCAAGAGATTCCTTTGATTGTGCCTGAGGTGAACCCGCAAGACGTTCACATGTACAAGAACAAGATGATCATCGCGAACCCGAACTGCTCAACCGCGCAGATGGTTGTGGCGCTCAAGCCATTGCACGACCGCGCGAAGATCAAACGCGTTGTTGTCAGCACCTACCAAGCCGTTTCTGGCGCGGGCAAGGATGCTATGGACGAGCTTTGGGATCAGACGAAGTCGATGTACAACCCGACTGACAGCAAGCCTAAGCAGGTTTTCACCAAGCAGATCGCTTTCAATGTGATCCCGCATATCGATGTGTTCATGGATAGCGGCGACACGAAGGAAGAGTGGAAGATGGTCGTTGAGACCAAGAAAATCTTGGACAAATCCGTAAAGGTAACAGCCACTTGCGTGCGTGTGCCTGTGTTCGTTGGACATTCTGAATCGATCAACATCGAGTTTGAAGAGTTCCTCGACGAAGATGAAGCCCGCGATATCCTGCGCGAAGCACCAGGTATCATGGTGATCGATAAGCGCGAGAATGGCGGATATGTGACTCCTGTTGAATGCGCTGGCGACTTTGCAACATTCATCAGCCGCATTCGTCAGGACGTGACAGTGGAGAACGGCCTGAACTTGTGGTGCGTGTCCGACAACCTGCGCAAAGGTGCGGCGTTGAACGCCGTGCAGATCGCGGAACTGTTGGGCCGTGAGTGCCTGAAGAAGGGTTAAGCCCACTTCGACGTTATTTTTGAGAGCCTCCGCGAAAGCGGGGGCTTTTTTATGTCTGGCAGTGAAACTTCTCCGTGCGACGGTCCGTGGTTCAGGTCGTGTGGGGGCCCGCAACGAGAGAGACACTGCCATGTTTCAAATTTTGACAAAGATTGCGAAACTGTCCCGCAATGAAGCGCAAAAGCCTTACACGCCCGAGACTGCTCGCGCTGTGACCCGCCAAGAGATCGCCGAACTTTTCGCACAAGATCCCGGGTATCGTACAAGAGCGGCTTAGAACCGCTCCGCGCGCAAGACCTGGGCATCGGTGACGCTGACCAAGCCGATATGCGGCTCGACCACCGCGAAAGCAGCATCGAGAAGTGGATCAAGTCGCTCAGGCCGAATAAGGCAGATCACGGCGACCATGCCAGCCCGCCCCACTTGCCCTTCACGTGACCAGCGCCCTGAGCGCCCGGAGCCACCCAAGACGGGCAGCACGGTGAACCCGGTCACTCCCGCCTTTTCGAGCGCTGCAGTGAGCCGCTTTTCTAACGGCGCCTCGATCATGATCTCGACGCGTTTTGCGGTGTGCATTTCCATGTCAGCCTCCTGTAACCATCTGGGCGACGGTAAGATAAAGCGGAATTCCAAGTGTCAGATTGAAGGGGAAGGTGATCCCCAGCGAGAGCGTGAGGTAGATGGCTGGATTGGCTTGCGGCAGGGCCACGCGCATCGCGGCGGGGTCGGCGATATAGCTGGCCGAAGCTGCCAGAACCATCATCAGTAAGATACCGCCTGTTGAGAGCCCGATGAGCAGGCCCGCAGCCAATCCAAGGCTTGCCCCGACGAGCGGCATCACGATACCAAAGGCCACGATGGGCAGGGTCACGACGCCTTTGGCAGACCGCAATCCGCGCCCCGCGATCAGACCCATGTCGAGCAGGAACAGGCAGAGAACCCCCTTGAACGGGCTCACGATAAAGGGCGCGATTTCTGCGAGGCCCTTTTCACCTGTGATCATGCCGATGGTAAAGGCGCCGACAAGCAATACGATAGAGCCGTTAAGCATGATTTCCCGCATCAGCCCGTCTTCCATTTTGCCGCCTGTGCCGCTGCGCGAGACAAGCCAGAGCGCAGAGAGGATTGCGGGGGCTTCCATGGCAGCTGCGACGGCGACCATATAGCCCTCGGCGTCGATCATGCGACCCTCAAGAACCGAGGTGGCGGCAACGAATGTCACGATGGAAATTGACCCATAGTGCGCGGCGACGGCGGCAGCGTCTGTTTTGGAAAGGTTCGTCATGACCTTGAGCAATGCGAAAGCGATGAGTGGCAAGCCGAACGATAGGATCACCCCAGCGCCGACGGCAAGAAGCAGCGTCCCGTTTACGCCATGCGCGGCGACACTTGCCCCGCCTTTGAACCCGATAGCGAAGAGCAGGTAGATCGACATACCCTTGGCCACAGCCTCTGGAATTGTCAGGTCTGACCGCGCGAATGCGGCGAGAAGCCCAAGCGCGAAGCTGAGGATAATAGGTGAAATCAGGTTGGCGGCCGCGAGATCGACAATGGATGACACTTAATTTGACGCCTTTTAGATAGGGAAGAATTTTTCTGCTGCTGCGTCGTAGCCCTCAAGGCTGCCATCGCCAATGTCGTTCCATACACCATGTAGCGTGAGTTCGTCGCTTTCAACCGCCTCTTTGACAAATGGGAATGTCATCAGGTTTTCAAGCGAAACCAGCACGGCCTCTTTCTCAAGCGCCTGTTTGCGGTCGTCATCGGAGCCTGCTGCCAAACGCTCGAATCCGGGGCGCAGAATATCCATCCAGCGACCGACAAAGCTGCTCTTTTCGTCAAGTTCAGGGGCATGGCCGGAGCACATATTATAGCACCCCTCAACACCGCCGCATCCAGAGTGGCCCAGCACAACGATATGCGACACCTTGAGCGCGGTCACCGCATATTCGACTGCCGCAGATGTACCATGCTGTGCGCCGTCAGGGTGATAGGGTGGCACGAGGTTGGCGATATTGCGGTGAATGAAAAACTCGCCCTGATCGGCCCCGAAGATCGCCGTCACATGCACGCGGCTGTCGCAGCAGGAAATCACCATCGCACGGGGGCGTTGACCCTCATCGGCAAGGCGTTTGTACCAGCCCTTGTTCTCGGCAAATGTCGTTGCTTTCCAGCCATGGTAACGGCTTACGAGGTAGGAAGGGAGGGGGCGGGCATTTTTCATCAAGTTACTCCGACAAGATTTCGCTTGGTTTATCATGCATTTTCACGAATTTGGAGTAATTTCAATTGTGTCTTTCATATTCTGAAAACCATCGTCGGGTAGAACATCGCATATGGAACACAATCATTCACACTTCGCGGCGTTGACCGCCATAGCTGCCGAAAATCGCGTTACGCATTTGCGGTGCCTAGATGCGGTCAATCTTGACCCTGAACCCATCTATCAAATTTTCGCGGTTAAGGGCGAAGCGCTGGCCGAGGCGATGATTTGTCGCGTGCTTGAAGATATCGCTCATAAACTCGACGCGTTGCAGAATGCAAATCGGTCGCATAGCTTTGACGAGATCGTTCAACCAGCGCGGCGGATTGCATCGATCGGTGCGCAAATCGGGCTCTTGGATGTGCAACAAGCGGCGCAGCATGTGGCGACGAGCGCTCATCAGGCAGACGGCGTGGCGCTCAGTGCAACATTGGCCCGCCTTGAACGCGCCTTTGATGTGGCCGTGTCCGAGGTCTGGCGCTTCCGGGACCACGTTTAAGAGAGGTCATTGCACTTTGATTTGGGCAGGGTAGTCTGCGGGCAAATTAGCCTAAGGATTTGACATGTCTCTCTTGTTCGCCGCCCCCACACCCGATGCGATTGATCTTTATGTTGTTGAGGTGGACGCCTTTGATGCGCTGCCAGAGGTGGCCAAAACATGGGCCGCTTCACAAGATTTCAAGGGTACCTTGGGGCAGGTTTTGACCGTGCCTGCTGCCGATGGGTCGATCGCTTGTGCTGTCGTGGGGTATGGCACAAAGGCGCAGCGCGCACGCGGGCGGTTTTTTGTGGGTGCGGCAGCGCGAAAATTGCCAGTGCGGATATTTAAAATCGTCACCGATTTGCCCAAGAGCGAGCTAGAGGAAGCGGCCCTTGGCTGGTTATTGGAAAGCTACCGATTTGATCGCTATGTCAAGCCTGCCGGCGCGGCCGCGACCCTTGTTGCGCCCGATGGGATCGACGCCAAACGGATCGAAGTGATCGCAGCGGGTGAGGCGTTGACCCGCGATCTGATCAACACACCCGCCTCTGACATGGGGCCGTTTGAGCTGGAAGAGGCGTTCCGCGCCTTGGCACACGAACATGGGGCCGAGGTGAATGTGACCTTGGGTGATGATTTGTTGCCCGCGAATTTCCCGATGATCCATACCGTTGGGCGCGCGTCGACCCGCGAACCACGCCTGCTCGACATGCGTTGGGGGGCGAACGGGCCGCTTTTGACGCTGGTGGGCAAGGGTGTTTGTTTTGATACGGGTGGTCTTAATATTAAACCGAGCTCCAGCATGGGCCTGATGAAAAAGGATATGGGCGGGGCTGCGACGGTGCTTGGCCTTGCTCATATGATTATGGGTCTTGGCCTACAGATCCGTTTGCGCGTGTTGGTTCCCGCGGTAGAAAATAGCATAAATGGCAACGCGTTCCGACCACAAGATATCCTCAGAAGCCGTAAGGGCTTGACCGTTGAGATCAACAACACCGATGCAGAAGGGCGTCTTGTGCTGGCCGATGCCCTGACGCTTGCGGATGAGGATCAGCCAGCGCTGGTGATTTCAATGGCGACGCTGACGGGCGCTGCGCGTGTGGCGGTCGGCCCCGATCTCTCGCCATTCTTCACTGATAGCGATGAGGCGGCGGGCGAATTGGCGTTGGCTGCTGCGCGTGTGGCTGATCCTGTTTGGCGTCTGCCATTCCATGAACCCTACGAGGCGATGATCGAACCCGGCATCGCCGATCTTGATAACGCGCCGAGTGGCGGTTTTGCGGGCGCGATCACGGCCGCCTTGTTTCTGCGCCGCTTTGTCGAGAGTCCGTATATGCATTTTGACGTTTACGGTTGGAACCCTAGTGCTGCCCCAGCGCGGCCAAAGGGCGGTGTTGGCATGGGTGCGCGGGCGCTTTTGGACGCCCTGCCGAAATTGTTGAAGTTATGAGTGACGTAAGGCTGACCCCTGCGAATGGGCGCGTTGCGGCGGCGTGGCTGAAGGGGCATGTCGCGGCGAAGGCATTTGTCGATGGCGTTGCGAAAACTGTGACGGTGCCGGTCGTCGATTTGCGCCCAGCTCCTGATGCGATGCGGGATCGGCAATTGCTCTTGGGCACCACGATCACCATGTTTGAAGACCGTGACGGCTGGGCCTTTGTGCAGGCGGCGGACGGCTATGTCGGCTATGTGCCTATTTCCGCGCTGGGCGATGTGACCATGCCCACGCATTTTGTCGCGACCCCAGCGACCCATGCATACGCGCAGGAAACCATGAAATCTGCGGATCTGATGTATCTGTCGTTTGGCGCGCGCGTTACTGTTCTGGATGAACGGCAGAAGTTTTTCGAGACGCCACAAGGGTTTATCTCCAAGAAACATTTGCGCCCGCTGACGCAGCCCTTTACCGACCCCGCCACCGTGGCGCAGATCCATTTCGGCGTCCCTTACCTCTGGGGCGGCAACTCGATCAGCGGGATTGATTGCTCTGGTTTGGTTGCTGCCTCGCTGACGGCTTGCGGGCTCATTTGCCCTGCGGATAGTGATTTGCAATGCGAGGGGCTTGGTGCGTTCTTGGACGATCATGTGCCGCTCCAGCGCGGTGATCTGATGTTCTGGAAGGGGCATGTGGGGATGATGGTCGATGCGGAGACGATGATCCATGCCAATGCGCACCACATGAGTACGGCCTATGAGCCAATCGCCAACGCGATTTTGCGGATTAAGGCGCAGGGTGACGGGGACGTGATTGCGCGCAAAAGGCTTGCGCTTTAATCGACGGCGCGGATCAGTTTACGCTCTAGAACCAGCAGTACTTGGCGCAGGTCATTACCGCGCTTGAGCACCTGACCATCCATGCCGATCACCGCGTACTGCCCTTGCTTCATGCGCAGCTTTGGACGTTTCTCAATCCTGTAAAGCGGGTTTTCCGCCGTGCGTCGAAATGCAGAGAACACGGCCACATCACGCAGGAATGACATGCCATAGTCGCGCCATTCACCTGCGGCGACCATGCGGCCATAAAGCCCCAGAATCACATTGAGTTCCGTGCGATGGAACGCAACCTGCTCGGGCTGTTGGGGCGGAAGCGTGAGTGGCACATCAATGTTCATAGGACTAGACTTGCGCCGTTTGGCGGTAAAATCAAGCGCGCTGCCACGATGAGTATTCAAAAGTACCTTTGATTTGTCACGGGATCATCATGGAATTGACATGTTCACTCGCGAAAACAGGAGCATAGTGAGTAGCGCCTTGAAGGGGTGTTATTATAGCCCCCACCCAGTGCACCCCTTCAAGGCCTCCGCTTAATCCCGCAAATTAACCGCAGCTGATCTGATTGATCTTTCCGTTTTCGCCGACGTGGAAATTCATGCGTTGCGGCGCGTAATCTTGTGTTACGATCGTGCCAGGCCGAATGATGCGCACTTGGCCCAAAATCAGGATTTTTTCAAGCTGCGTCGCGTCTTGGTTCAGCAGCGTGTGATAGCGCACTGCGTGGCAGGTATCATCCATACCAGTGGGCAAAGCGTCACCAACAGCGACGGGTTTCGAGGCGGTGGGCGTTTGGGCAGAACAAGCAGCAAGCGCCATAAGGAGAATAAGTTTTTTCATTGTTATAGAATGCGCAAATTGGCGTTCGCTTGGCAAGGTTGCAAAATGGAAATCGCTCCCCGTCAGTGCAAACGCGAGGTTGAATTTCGCCGTTGAATGCGTGATCGTCACCCCAAACATGATAGGATGATTCAAATGATGCGAACTCGCGCCGCCGTTGCCGTTGCTGCAGGCAAACCACTTGAGATAATGGAAGTGAATTTGGAAGGACCTCGCAAGGGCGAGGTCTTGGTCGAGATCAAGGCGACTGGCCTGTGTCATACGGACGAATTCACCCGTTCCGGCGACGATCCCGAGGGGATTTTCCCTGCCATTCTGGGCCACGAGGGCGCGGGCGTTGTTATCGAGATTGGCGAAGGCGTGACGAGCCTTGCCGTCGGTGATCACGTGATCCCGCTTTATACACCTGAGTGCCGCGAGTGCGAATACTGCCTGAACCCCAAAACGAACCTTTGTCAGAAAATCCGGAGCACCCAAGGCGCCGGGCTTTTGCCTGATGGCTCCACGCGTTTCTCGATGCTCGATGGCACGCCGATCCATCACTATATGGGCTGCTCGACTTTCGCGAACCATACTGTTGTGCCTGAGATTGCCTTGGCAAAGGTCCGCAAGGACGCGCCGTTTGATAAGATTTGCTACATTGGTTGCGGTGTGACGACGGGCATTGGTGCGGTCATCAACACGGCTAAGGTCGAAATTGGCAGCCGCGCGATTGTCTTTGGTCTTGGTGGCATTGGTCTCAACGTAATCCAAGGGCTGCGGCTTGCGGGTGCGGATCAGATTGTTGGTGTTGATCTGAACGAAAGCAAAGTCGAGATGGGCACGCGCTTTGGTATGACCGATTTCGTGAACCCTTCAAAGGTCGCGGGCGATCTGGTGGCGCATCTGGTTGAACTGACCAAGGGTGGCGCTGATTATACTTTTGATGCGACTGGCAACGTCAACGTGATGCGCACAGCGCTTGAGGCCGCTCATAAGGGATGGGGCGAGAGCATCATCATCGGCGTGGCCCCTGCTGGTGCCGAGATTTCGACACGGCCGTTCCAGCTTGTCACTGGCCGTAGCTGGCGTGGCACGGCATTTGGTGGGGCATCTGGCCGCACGGATGTGCCGAAGATTGTTGATTGGTATATGAATGGGAAAATCGAGATCGACCCGATGATTACCCATAAATTAAAGCTCGAAGACATCAATCACGGGTTTGATTTGATGCATGAGGGCAAGTCTATTCGGGCGGTTGTCGAGTTCTAATCGGCCACCTATTTTTTGCGATTGGCCCTGCGATCTGCGGGGCCTTTTTCGTTTAGGGCTTGTTTTTTAGAACTCTCCAGATACTTTAGAATCATTCTAATATGTGAGCCATGCCATGATCCCAGGATTTGCAAACCGCCGTCGTTTTCGCGACCTATCTGAGCAAGAAATTGTCGCCCTCGCGATTTCCTCAGAAGAAGACGACGCCCGCATCTACCGCTCTTATGCGCAAATGCTACGCGCCGAATACTCCGCCAGTGCCGCCGTTTTTGATGGCATGGCTGTTGAAGAAGACGAGCACCGTCGCCGTTTGATTGATCTGCATGTGAGCCGTTTTGGTGACGTTATCCCGTTGATCCGCCGCGAGCATGTTTCAGGCTTTTACGCCCGCCGCCCTGTTTGGCTTGTCGAGAACCTTGGCCTAGAGAGAATTCGCGAAGAAGCGGCGCAAATGGAGCATGACGCGGAACGGTTTTACCGCGCTGCTGCTGCCGTTACGACGGATGCTGCAACGCGCCAGTTGCTCGGTGATCTGGCTGCTGCCGAGGCGGGACATTCGGAGCATGCAAATGCGCTTGAGGCAGAACACCTTGGCGATGATGCGCGCTCGGATGAGGAAAGTGCCGCTCATCGTCAGTTCATCCTGACGTGGGTGCAGCCCGGACTTGCAGGGCTGATGGACGGGTCTGTTTCAACGCTCGCGCCAATTTTTGCGACGGCTTTTGCGACGCACGATACTTGGACGACATTCCTTGTGGGTCTCGCAGCTTCGGTCGGTGCGGGCATCTCGATGGGCTTCACCGAGGCCGCGTCTGATGACGGGCAAATCTCGGGCCGCGGGTCACCCATCAAGCGCGGTATTGCGGCTGGTGTGATGACGACACTGGGCGGTTTGGGTCACGCGTTGCCTTATCTGATCACCGATTTCTGGACTGCGACAAGCGTTGCCCTAGTTGTTGTTTTCGTCGAGCTTTGGGCGATTGCGTGGATCCAAAATCGGTATATGCAAACACCGTTTTTGCGGGCTGCATTTCAGGTTGTTGTTGGTGGCGCATTGGTGTTTGGTGCGGGTGTTCTGATCGGCTCTGGCTAGACTTGATAGATCATCGTCGTCGCGGATTTGAACCCGAATATGTGGCCCAAGACCCCCATTTTTTGGGTATCATGCGCGACAAAGCCGAACCGTTCATAAAGCGCCCGCGCCCGAAGGTTCGCGTCAATCACATCAAGGCGCACTTCGGCATATCCACGCCGCCGCGCCTCTGTGGTGATTGCATGCAACAGGGTCGTGCCGACACCCTGACCGCGCGCCGTGGGGGCGACAAAAATACCGTCCATGAGGAACCGCTCGTTCTCGGTATCGCGTTCCAAAAGCGAAAGTAACACGGCCCGCCACATCGCCCCGATCAAGCCGTAAACTTCGGACAACTGTTGAAACGTTCCATCTACCAAAGCGCCATCGTAGGTCTTGAACCCTGCAACGCCAAGCAGCGTACCGTGCACGTCATGTGCGCAAATGGCATGATCGGGGTCGAGAACGTTCGAGATAAACGCGATTGCTTTTGGCTCTGGGTGCATCACGCGTGCGAGCTTTGAACCAAAGGCCTCCCAATAAAGCGCCGCAGCCTGCAACCGCTCTTCTGGTTTGATGCCATTGCTTGTGATCATAGGCCAAAGCTTGCGTAAGGGATGAAACGAACAGTATCGCCCGGGGTGATTGTTTCGGCGTCGTCCCCGAATTCCACCAGCCCCTCGGCCCAAGATAGCCCCGACACACGGCCCGAGCCCTCAGAGGCAAATGCAATGGCTTTGCCGTCTTCTACCCGCGCACGGATGTATTCCCGACGGCCTGCTTTCTTGGACTTGGTGAAGGCTGCGGGTAGGGTGAACACCTGCGGTTCTACCCACCCGCCGCCCGCCAAGAGCGACAATGACGGGCGTGCGAAAACCAAGGCGCAGATCAGTGCCGCGACGGGATTTCCGGGCAAGCCAAAGACGGGGATCTCGTTCCAGATACCAAGCGCAAGTGGGCGGCCCGGCTTCATTGCAATGCGCCAAATGGCGAAGCTCCCCGTGCCTTCAAGCAGCGCTGACATGTGGTCTTCGTCCCCCGCGGACGCCCCGCCTGAGGTGAGGATCACATCGCATTTCAGCGCCGCCGCATCCACGGTTTGCCGCAACTTTTCGCGGTGGTCAGGGGCACAGCCAAGGTCGATTGCCTTGTGACCCCATGCCCGCACAACACTGCGCAGCATCGGGCGATTGGCGTCATAGATTTGGTCGTCCCGAGCAGACCGTCCAGCCTGAGCCAATTCATCGCCAGTCGACAAAATTCCAACGCGCAGCTTTTTGCGAACGGTAATTTCGCCGATCCCAGTGGCCGCGAGCGTCGCCAAATCGACGGGCCGAAGTTTGTGTCCCGCGTCGAAAATTCCTTGGCCCACAACCATATCTTCGCCCGCACGACGCGCATTTGCACCTTGCTTTAACGGGCCATGAAATCGGAGCAAATTCCCGTCAATCACAACGTCCTCTTGCAGCACAACCGTATCAACGCCGCTTGGTAGGGCTGCACCTGTCAGGACACGAATGGCTTGATCCTTGGCGACATGACCCGCGTATGGCTGACCCGCCGCCGACCGCCCTTCCACCAGTGAGAACACCTGTTCGCCAACCGGCGCCCCACCCGCGAAACCGTAGCCGTCGACGGCAGAGTTTGGGGTCGGTGGATGGGCGCGTTGGGCGGCGATATCCGTTGCGAGGATACGTCCGTTTGCCTTTTTGAGCGCGATTTCCTTTGTTCCCGTGACAACGGTGAGCCTTGATTTTAGATGTGCGAGGGCGTCGTCAACGGGTGTCCAATAGGCGCCTTGCGGCATGGCAAAGCAGTCGTTGCGCAGGGGCGGCGTTGGGCGTTTTGCTTGCGGCACGCCAAGGATCCAGCCTTCGATAGGCGCCGAAACATCGAGCAAGTCAGCAAGATCTGTATTACCCAAATGCTCCGCAGTCGACTTTACCTGATGGGCATCTTTGATCATGCCGTCAGGAACGGAGCCCGTAAAAAGTGAGGGCCAGACTTCGGCAAATGTGATCTGATTGAGCGGCGCTTCGAAGGGCCAGACCGAGACGGTGTCCTTGAACCGTTCGCGTAGACGGTGCAGGACGGGCAGGCCCATCAATACCTGCGAGCCAACTGCGCCAGCACCTGCAAGTTGCCAGCAGGTGAAGCTGCCTTTGGCGTGAGTTTCCACCGCGCGGCGCTCGGGGAAATCGGTGTTGGTGCGCATGCCGCCCTTTTTAGGAAGATGCGGGATTTCGCGGGCGAGACCATTCCCCCAAAACGGGCCGATGCCGCCGAATTTTGCGTTCAAGTTTCCAGCGATATCAAATCGGTTGTTGGATTTGGGAGCATCTTCAATCAGATCATTGAGCCATGCCCACATCGCAAGTGGATCGTCTGATCCCGTCGCCGCTTTGGCAAAGCCAGCGGGGTAAGCGAAGGGAAAGTCGAAGCCGGCCATAACGCGCCTGCCTGCTGCCAATTCGGTTTCAAACAACTCAATAAGCCATTCTTCGACCAGTTGCCTATTGCGGAAATAAATGGGTTCTTGCCCTGCAATACACGCCCAAATCGCGTCTTTAACAGGCGTCGGCCCGCGATCATTCCCACCTGACCAATCGATAATAACAACGGTGTCAAACCTCATAGACCGACCTGCGCAAGGATGAAATCGGCGATGGCGGCGGTGTCGTTGAGGTCGAATTTGGGCTGCTCCACGTCCACGGTACAATCCGCTGCGACGGCCAGAATCGTTGGGTCGGTTGGGGCGAGGAGCTTTCCGTTTGTGGCGGTCCGGTACGTTTCGATTTTGGGGTGGCTGTCGCGCTTGTAACCTTCGATCAGAACAAGATCGACGGGGTCCAATTTGCCTAAGAGGATATCTAACGCAGGCTCGTTCGCGCCGCGCAATTCTGACATCAGCGCCCAACGGTTGCCCGACGAAAGCAGCACCTGCGACGCACCCGCAGTGCGGTGGCGGTAACTGTCTTTGCCTTCGTGATCTACGTCAAAATTGTGGTGTGCGTGCTTGACCGTAGAGACCGAAAACCCGCGCGATGTTATCTCGACAACGAGCCGCTCCATAAGGCCAGTCTTGCCCGTATTCTTGTAACCGACGACGCCGAAAACTTTCATAACATGCCTCGCGCGGTTTCCAGGTCCTCGGGTGTATTCACGTTGAAAAACGCGGCGCTATCGGGGAAGGTGGCTGTCGCGGCGTTATGTTTTTGTGTCCACATCACCACTTTACGCAGCCCACCGTTTAAGGCTTCGCGCAAGTCTTCGCGCAGGCGCACGGGCCAGAGGCCAAAGGTCGGTTGTCGCCCGTCAGGGGTGGCGGCAAGAGCCAGATCAACGCCCGCGATTTCAGCGGCGAGTTGCAGTTGCGGGACAATATCGCAAGGCATGAACGGCGTATCGGCGGCTGCGGTGACAATGTGATGAGCGCCCTGCGTCGCTGCCCAATCAAGACCCGCAAGCACGCCAGAAAGAGGCCCTGCGAAACCGTCGATACTGTCGGCGATGACGTGTAGGCCGAGGTCAGTGAACCGCGCAGGATCACCGTTTGCATTGAGCGCGAGCCCTGCGACTTGCGGCTCGAACCGATCAATCACGTGGTCCAGAATGCTGCGATCACCGAGGCGCAAAAGCCCTTTATCGCCTCCGCCCATCCGCGTGGCTAATCCGCCTGCGAGGATGACGCCCAGCGGGGCGCTCATGCCTTGCTGCCTTTACGGCTCGATTTTCGGGGTTCTTCGGCGACTTTACTGGGGTCCGCGTCACGGATCAGGCGATCTTCACCAGACAGGCAAACGAAGCGTTGCCCGCGCATGCGCCCAATCAATGTGAGGCCCACTTGCTGCGCAATCTCCACCCCCCACGCGGTAAAGCCGGAACGCGACGCCAGCACAGGAATGCCCATCTGCGCACATTTAATCACCATTTCAGAAGTTAGGCGGCCCGTTGTGTAAAGGATCTTGTCCTCTGCGCTGACGCCCTCCGACAGCATCCAGCCCGCGATTTTATCGACAGCATTATGGCGACCGACGTCCTCCATATAGACGAGCGGGCGGCTGCCTTGGCACAAAACCGTCCCGTGGATCGCGCCCGCGCTAAGGTAGAGCGATGGTGTGGTGTTGATTTGTGCAGCCAGCGCATAGAGGTCAGATGTGCGCACGGGGGTCGCGGGTAGCTTTACGTTTTCCAACCCCTCCATCATATCGCCAAAAACCGTGCCTATCGCACATCCGCTGGTGCGGGTTTTCTTAGCGAGCTTGTCTTCATATGTCGTCTTGGAGGACGTGCGGACTACGACAGTTTCCACCTCTTCGTCATAGTCAACGCGCAGAATATCTTCGCCATTTTGCAGCATGCCTTGGTTCCGCAAAAAGCCCAAGGCGAGGTATTCGGGATAGTCGCCAATGGTCATTGCGGTCACGATTTCTTGAGCGTTGAGGTAGATCGTAAGAGGGCGTTCTTCTACGACGTTAAGGTCAATCTGCGCGCCGTTTTGGTCTGTGCCAGTGACCGAACGGGTCAACCGCACGCCAGTGGGATTTGGCGCGATCAAATAGGAATGGGTGTTGTCGTCATCTGTCATTTGTCTTTCCCGCGCGGCGCGCCTAGAACCGATGTGAACTCACCTTAAGCTAGGGCAAACCAATGACCTCTGCCACCACCAAATCCGCCTTTTGGAACGGCTTGCGCGACGGGCTGCCGTTCATTTTCGTTGTCGTGCCATTTGCGACGCTGTTCGGCGTGGTGGCCTTAGATGCCGGTCTGACGTTGGCGCAAACGATTGGGTTTACGGTGCTGGTAATCGCGGGGGCTGCCCAATTTGCGGCTGTGCAGCTGATGCTCGACAATGCCGCAATTGGATTTGTGCTACTTGCAGCCTTGGCCGTAAATCTGCGTATGGCGATGTATTCGGCCGCATTGGTCCCTTACCTCGGCTCCGCGCCGATCTGGCAGCGCGCCCTTATAAGCTATCTGAATTTCGACCAAAGCTATGTGACCTCAATTGCGAAATACGAGGCCGAGCCAGACATGAGCGTCCCTAATCGTGTCTCCTATTTCCTCGGCGTCTCTACCGCTATTGCGCCCTTGTGGGTCGTGGCGACAATTGTGGGGGCGTTGATTGGCAAGGCTATTCCCGACGCATTGGCCCTCGACTTTATCCTGCCGATTGCCTTCCTGTCGCTCGTGGCCCCGATGTTGCGCTCAGTGGCCCATGTGGCCGCCGCCATGGTGTCGGTCATCGTGAGCTTGCTCTTGATCAGCCTGCCATCTGGCAGCGGTCTGTTGGTTGCGGCGTTCTGCGCAATGGTTGCGGGTGTCGTCGTCGAGACGTGGATGGAAGGGAGGTCGGCATGAATTATTCAACGGGCGAGATTTGGCTGATCATTGCGATCATGGCCGTTGGTACATTCGCGATCCGCTTTTCGTTTCTCGGGCTGATCGGGAACCGGCCAATGCCGCCATTGGTGCTGCGGCTTCTGCGTTATACGCCTGTGGCTGTGCTGCCAGGCATGGTTGCGCCGCTGGTTCTATGGCCCGCTGCAACAGGCGGGCAGCTTGATATGGTCCGCATTCTGTCCGCCGTCGCGGCCATGATTGTGGCATATCGATCTAAAAAGGTTGTCTGGGGTATGGCCGCTGGCGCCATTGTTTTTTACGCAGGGCTTTGGGCTACTGGCCAGCTGTGAGGACTGCTTCGATCTCGGCCGCAGCGATGGATTTATCGTCAGCGTCGGTTTCGCGGTATTCGGTTTCAATAACACCCGGTAGTCGTGCGAAATCGTCACGAATACGCGTCGGCGAAATTGTCCGACGAATGCTCTCGAAGCCGGGAAGTTGCCTCAGCACTTTTGAAACAGCAATAGCGCAGCCTGCTCTTGGCACTGCTCCGTTTGACAATACGAGGCGCAATGCTGTTTCGGCGACCGCGTCGGAAACGACAAGGCGTTGTCCTACCACATAGAAGGTCGAGCGTGCGTGGTAGCTTACGTAGTAACTTTCGAGGCGTGGCGACATACCAAACAATAGGTCGTTCCGCTCGGGAATAAAGGAACTGACAAAGCTGCCCGCTGGGTCAAACATGACGCGTTGGCTGGCATCGACGAGTAATGAGGAATGTGCACCGCTGCCGGACCCCACGTTGATCATCGTGTAGAGCGTAAGCGATTTTGGGCCCGTACTGCGATATACAGATGCATTCACAACGTCGTCAGGTGCCCAACTTGGGTCACCGCCGCCACATGACGCAAGCGCGATTGGCGCGCCAAGTATGAATGTGCGGCGGTGCAATGATTTAGCCGTTTACCAGTGCGATAAAGATCAAAAGGCAGATAATTCCGATTGAGCCTTTCGTTACCATGCTAATGAAGCCGTTGAATGTTTTTTCCTGAACAGTGATGTCCATTTCGCCGTGCTTGTGGTTGGCCATTGTCGTGGTCCTCTGGTTTGAAAACGATGTAGGAAGTCGCATAGACGATTCATTCGTCTATGTCACGTGTTCTAAGATGCGTTATGTCGCCTCATCTGGTGGTGTGTTGCGGTCCAAATCTTGTGCCAATTGAAAGCCGATGCGGTTAGGCTCTGCTTGGTCGATATGTTTGGGGCTCGCCATTAACATCACGTTAAGTGTGTTTGCTGTCATATCTCTTTAAAATATAGGTATTATGAACTTTTTCAATTCCAGTTACCCACACAATTTACCCACACAAAAACTTAGCTGAACCAAAGTGGCAAGTTATCAATTGATACTTTGGCTCCCTCAATACCAACTACCAAAGCCGTTCCGTATATAGACGAAGCCTTCCCGTGAGGTTTGAACTTCAGCTTCTTACTTCAAGTGACCACGCCAATGAACCTAGCGTTGTAGTATGTGATTTAGTCGGTCATGGTCGGGGTATTGGGATTTATATATGGGATTATTGAAAATGGCTAGGGTCAGGACCCATTAAATGCCTTGATGCTGGTTTGTCGTCATGATTCACGACCACCAATGATTTGGGGGTACGATGAGCAATCTTTACTGGCTGA
>Ga0181554_1001289_pt1 | contig 23904 bp, 21 predicted proteins | sample 011ome_16_FD_145602 | JGI IMG/M metagenome (GOLD analysis project Ga0181554, IMG submission 145602) | Coastal salt marsh microbial communities from the Groves Creek Marsh, Skidaway Island, Georgia - 011503CT metaG (spades assembly) | ecosystem: Environmental > Aquatic > Marine > Intertidal zone... | reverse complement strand
GGTTCGCGTGACCGATCAGCTTGACATCTCCAACGATGGCACTGGTCCGGCATTGATCGTCACTCAGCACGGCACGCAGCCCGTGGCCGAGTTCTACGATGACGCCAACCTTTCCATGATCATCAAGAACGGCGGTGACGTGTCCCTCGCGGGCAACCTTACAGTGGGCGGTAACGGTCATTTTTCGGGAGATATCAGCGCAGGGGCCGGCGCGTTCACTGGAGACGCAACCGCTTACCGTTCTATAGACAGCGTCACAGGAGTATACATGGGTGCGTATGGAAACAATGCACTGATGAACTTTGTATCAGAAGGTTCCACTACAGATATCCGTTTTTCATCGAATGCATCAGGTGTGACAACAACGGGAAATATCATCTACCACAATGAATCTGAATCAGATGCTAACAAAAAGAGTTCGTTCCGCATTGCACCGCATTATGCGAACCAAGGTAACGGCCTTATGGTCCAAAGCTTGGCTGATCTGGCAGCGGAGGTGAGCATCGATGAAGGTATGCTGACCATCAAGCGAGGCATGGAGTCTACCATACGAAATTACGAGTCTTACTGGGCAACTGCCGGCGGAAACGCACACCTGGGAATGGGCACGTATCCGTTTTCCTCCGCCCCACGTCTGACCAACGCTTACTTTCACATCGACGGTGCTGATGAGCACGATCTCCTATTGACCGGTCATGGATACACTACCACCGGCGACACAACTCGCGGTTTTAATCTGTATTCCAAACATGCGACATATGCAGAAAATAGCGCATCCCATGACTCACAAGGGCTGTGCATTCAGACGTATTACAGTGACGACACTTCAACAAGTTTTGATTTCCGATTGGGTATTGGCGACCGCCCGAAGGCGTACCAGTTCCTGACCACCAAGGACGCGAAGATCGGCGGGAAGCTGGACGTGGACGGCTCACTGAACGTTACCGACGCTGTAACATTGAGCAGCACGTTGACTGCGACCGGCGATGCATCCTTTGGCGCGTCCGCCTACGTGGGATCCACCCTCGACGTGACTGGCGCGGCTACCATGAGCAGCACTCTTGGGGTGACGGGTGCCACCGCCCTCAGCAGTACTCTTGGGGTTACTGGAGACGCGACCATGAGTGCCGGTCTCATCGTGTCTGGCGATGCCTCACTCGCGGGCGCGAACATGTCCGGTGCGGCTACCGTGGGATCCACCCTCGGGGTCACCGGTGCCACCACGCTCAGTAGCACTCTTGGGGTCACCGGCGCGACTACCCTGAGCAGCACTCTTGGGGTAACCGGCGCGACTACCCTGAGCAGCACTCTTGGGGTAACCGGCGCGACTACCCTGAGCAGCTCTCTTGGGGTAACCGGCGCGACTACCCTGAGCAGCTCTCTTGGGGTAACCGGCGACGCCACCATGAGCTCCGGCCTCATCGTGTCTGGCGATGCTTCGTTCACCGATGTCAACGTTGCCGGAAACGCAAATGTCGGCACAAACCTCGGAGTCACCGGCTCGGCCACGTTTTCGGACACCATTAGCGTGACCAACAAGACCTCTCTGCTTGGAGATTTGCAGGTTGCCGGGGACACCTCACTCAACGGCGTGTATGCCGCCGGCAATGCATCTGTGGTAGGCACCATGTCAGTCACAGGTAATGCTGCGCTCAGCAGTGGCATGACGGTTGCAGGCGATGCCTCGCTGACCCGTCTCAATGTGTCTGGAACCTCCAAATTCGAGGACGACATCACCGCCGTCTCCATCAGCACCGGTTCGGGTAACCTGACCATCAATCCCGCTGACCGACTGGTGGTATCCAAAGACAGTTCGTTCAGCGGCGGCGTTACCGTGGCAGATGAGTTTGTTGCTGGTAACACCACAATTAACAACAATACCATCGGGACTACCTCGGGTGGCCTTACCATCACGCCAGCCGCGGGAGGTAATGTAACCATTACATCCAACTTGACCGTGGATGGGTCCGTGAACTTCACCGGCGATTTTATCAAGACCGATACCGTGGTGCGTATCACCGAACAGGTGGACGTGTCCAACGACGGTACCGGTCCCGCCATGAAGGTCACGCAATACGGCGTGCAGCCCGTGGCCGAGTTCTACGACGACGCAACCCTCACCCTGGTGATCAAGGACGGCGGCGATGTATCCATGGCTGCCGGTCTTGACGTAGTGGGCGAGACCACCCTGAGCTCGGGTCTTATTGTGTCCGGCGACGCCTCGTTTGGAAACAATGTAAACATCACTGGACGTCTGGACGTGGACGGTTCGCTGAACGTTACCAACGATGCATCCTTTGCGGGAGACCTTATAGTGCACGGCGCAGGTAGGTTCACTGGCAGTACCAACATTAACACGACCAACAGCCCCGCAGGGGTGTACCTCGGAAACATCACGGACGATGACATCCAAAATTCCATTATCCAGATGACGAGCACTGGTACTGGTTCGATCATTGATTTCACATCAAGTGCTGCAAGCGGTACCAATAAAGACTTTGAAGGTCGAATATTATACCAGAATAGCACCCACTCCACACCTTACAGACTTCATTTGGTTCCAAAATATTCGTACCCTTATGTAGGGCTTACGTTGGATCCGGCATCCGACGGTGCTGTGTTAGCCACCGTAGAGGGTGATCTTCATGTGGAGCGCGACATACAATTCGACGGCTCACTCAATCTGGGCGGTACCGCCACCGTGCACAAAACCCTCACCATCTCTGAATCCGGAGCAGGCACGGCCGCGTCGGGCGCCGGCGGCACCCTTACGCTGTCCCACGCTACCTCCGACGGCACCGGAAAGAACTCCATTGTGTTCAGGTCGGCGACTGACAGCACCAACGACTTTGGGTACATCCAGTTTGAGGATGACGGCGGGCTTGGTGGCGGCACTTCCGAAAACGGTTTGCTTACCATCGGGGTAAAGAACGATCCTAACAACTACGGCGGATCAGGTATAGTACGCGCAGAACGAATAAAATTCGATATCGCGGGTGGATCAGCGTACTTGGATTCGAAAGCCAACAGTGCCGGTGGAAATATAGGTGCTGCGTTTACTACGAACTATGTAGGGCAGACCGGTTTATACGCAGATGCATACCCTCTTGACACTATTTGGGGTACAACATTGACCGCATATAACTCCACAGTCGATACGGAACGCAGTGCATTGTATCAGTATTTTGATAATGCCGAGCATAGCGATCATGACTTGGCATTTACAGGGATGAACGCACCAGGCGGGTCAACCGTCGATGGCTCAAGTAAACCCTACGGGTACATGTTACGTTCAAGGTCAGATGGTTACATTGCATACCAAACAGGGTGGATCGATGGGGGTTACGATGGCTACAGGTTGGCATTGGGCGTGAATGCACTCCCGGGGAGATACTACGACTTCGCCGTAGGCGGCAAGAGCCACCTTGGAAACGACGTCGACATATCAGGTGATCTGACCGTGTCAAATGGCGCAGGTGTTTTCACCGGCGCGGCACAACAATACGACACAGCCAACACAGTAGGTGTGTATATCGGAAAGAATTCGAATGAAAGCGGCTATGCAACCGCTCAATTCGTTACCGGTGAAGAAAATTCATGGTTGGGATTTACACATACCGGTTCATCCAACGGTCATGAGGGACTGATCACACACTATAATAGCACTTCCGGCACCAAACCTTACCAGATGGAATTTCATCCCAATCGCTCGGTCGGTGATACTACAGCACTGCGGCTGAAATATGTGTCTTCTGGTGTTTTAACCGCCACCGTGGAAGGTGATATTCGATCAACCCGCAATCTGGACGTGAGCGGCTCAGCCGTGGTGGACGGCAACCTGTCTGTCAACGGAACCATATATGGAACCGTTCATGGTATTAACACAAGTAGTGCGAGTAATCTGGTCACCGGTGGCGCTTTTGGGGTGGTAAACCAACTTGGATCATATTCAATTAGTGCTTCGAATTACGGACAACATAATGCAGGCATGTATGCACAGGTTACAGGTGACACTGGGGTGTGTATCCTGAACTTGGTGAAGGGCGGTTACACCAAATACGTCAATGATACTACTGGGGGTTGTGCCATCAAGTTCTGGCAGGGAGACACGGTAAATCGGGACGATGACACAGTTGGTACAGTGCCAATTATCGAGATGTACAGTCAATATAATCACGGCAATGATCACGGTGACGACAGCACAAGTGACTTCTTTAGTAAGCTTATTTTCAGAGCAAAATACGCAAGTAGTGCCAACTACACGGAGGCCATAGCGAGTATTGAGTACTTTAATAACAATGTCTCGAATTACAGGCGTATTAGTTCATATGCATACGTGTCATATTCCGATGCAAGAATCAAAAAGAATGTGGTACCAATAGAGGGCGCACTGGACAAAATCTGTGCATTGCAGGGCGTTACCTATCACATGAAAGAACAGGACGATAACTCTGTCAAGGCAATGGGTCTTATTGCTCAGGATGTACTTCCTTATTTCCCAGAAGCGGTCTCTCTGTCAAAGGATGCAAGCGAAGAAACTGACGATAAATCATTATACTCTATCAATTATGCCACAATGGTTTCCCCTCTTATTGAGTGTGTCAAGGAACTCAAGACCAAGAACGATGCACTGGAGGCAGAGAACACCCTTCTCAAGAGCCAGATGCAGGACGTATTAGCTCGTCTAACCGCGCTCGAGAACAAATAAGCACATTTGTTGTGATCGAGCATAATTTTTATCAAACATTATGACATGCATAAACATACATGTCATACACGAGTCCGTCGACTCCCTATTTCCCATTATTTCCCGACCTCTTTCCATATTTTTTCAAGGTCCCTCGTCGAGACACCCGGCTGGACCGGGACACCCGGCTGGACCGGGACACCCGGCTGGACCGGGACACCCGGCTGGACCGGGAGCACTTCGCACCGCCCTGCGAATCCTCCAAGTCGCTCAGGCGGAGCGGCGGCGGGGTGTCGATCGGACTGTACGGAGGGCTGTTGGGCCCCCAGCCCGGCGACCCCTCCGGCGTCACCGGCGCATACACATCACTGATGCCCTCGATCGGGCTCATCCCGGGGTCGCGCAGAGTGGTCACGTTCTCGGGCGTCATGTCTTCGCCACTGTTATAGTCTCCGACAAGAGCGCTCATTTCTAAATCCGAATCCATGCTCGTCGTGGCCACTTCGGGGCGTTCAGCCATCTCCGACGCACCCTCCTCCCGGAGGGCCTCGACGTTGTCCTTGGTCGACGGCCGTGCCACCATGAGCGCGGAGGTGGCCGTTTTATGACCCGCCTGGCAGTGAAGTGCGCTTACCACCTCGCCCCCGTCCATGACCGCCAAGGAGGTATAGCTGGGGTACGTCAAGCGTCGCTGGTGAAGAAAGAACAGCTGGTTCTCCGCGTGCGTCACGAACTCGTTCAAGTCGCAGTAGTTGGCGTCGGAAATAAGGCCGATCGACCGGAGACTGAAATAGATATTGAACTGGTTCACATTTTCGTGCCGCGGCATGATGGCGGTGTCCTCGTTGTAGCACCCAAAGAACCGGTTCTCGGTACTTTCGTACTGCGTTTCTATGGTGCTGCGCTTCGTAAGAAACATGGTATTCTTGTCATACATAATCACAATGTTATCAGGGTCCTCCGCGATGTACTCCTCCACCGTCCCCTTGTACGCGTCGAGCGTGATTGGGTCCGAGAAGTCCACCTCAGCGGCAATGTTTAATCCGTATCTTACCATATACTTTATGGTAACATAATTACGTCCTTCAAAAAGGCCGCTCGTAGAGGTTAATGACATGCGCCACCACCGGCGATCGCTGTATGTCGTCGGCGTCCATCTGGACCACCCGGATCAGGTCGCTGGGTCCGTGACGCTCAATACGCTTTAAAATGTCGTCCAGCCCGCTCTCGTAGGGACCCGCGTCGCTCTGTCCAGGGTCCCCGTTGACAATGAGCCGGGAGCCCTCGCCTATACGCGTCAGCAGCATCTTCATCTGGTTGGGCGTGGAGTTCTGCATCTCGTCGGCGATGATGAAAGCGTCCTTAAAGGTGCGGCCGCGCATGTAGCCCAGGGGCGAGATCTCGGCAATGCCGCTCGCCAGCAGCGCCTCCACGTACTCCTTGTTCATCAGCTCCGTGAGCACGTCCACAATGGGGCGCGTCCATGGATCCATCTTGCTCCGCATCGTGCCCGGGAGGTAGCCGATGCTCTCGCCATCGACCGCCACCAACGGCCGCGTGATGACAATGCGGCTCACCTCGTGCGCCTTGAGTGCCCTTAGCGCCGCATTGCAAGCAAACAGTGTCTTCCCGCAGCCCGCGGGACCCACCCCGAAGACCACCGGTGTCGCGCCGCCGTGCAAGAGATCCACGTACTTGCACTGGTTCTCGGTCCGGGGCTTCATGGGCACCGGCTTCGGCATCTTGTTAAGCGCGACCGTACTTCGCATCCGGGCGACCATCCATATAACGGGTATACACAATCGCATACATAGCCCCTTCATTTCTCTTTATGTTCTCCGCGATTTTATTCGACAACTTAGTTGTATGGAGCGATACCGACATTCGTGAGTATCTCTGCCAGGAACGACACCTTGAGGGGATTGAACCCCGCGCCGTTCACCGGCATCCCGTAGACCTGGATGTAATAGCTGTACACCGGCGCGAGCGTCACTGTCTGCGTGATCCCAAACTGGCTATTCGCGGACGCCACGTCGACCGTGTCCACATTCGCCTGGGCAATGAGCTCATTGATGCGATCCTGCAGCGAAATACGCTGCACTGCGAGAATGGTGTTGTCCGAGTGCAGATTGACCGAGTGAAACGCCGTGATGAGCGTCTCCTTGGCCAGGGTCACCAACAGGGAAATCGTGGGGTCCGTCACCTGCCCTTGCAGGGCAGTCATGTTGTCATAGAGATCCACATAGGCACTCTGACTGCGGGGAATGGTCAGGTAGTTCTGACTGGACGCAGGGGCACCATACTGCGTCTCGATCTGCTGGAGCAGCGCCAGGTAGTTGGCTGCGATATTGGCAATGTCCGCATTGCTGCCGGTCGGCACCTCCACTTGCACAATCTCCGTGATCACGCGCTCCACCTCACCGAGGGCATCGCGATCCGTAATACCGGTACGTCGGAGATCCTTACTTAAATAGTGCATATGCCGCAATGTCCAGCTTTGTTGTCCCGTAAATAAGTCTTTTGCAAACATACAATATCCGCTCATTTTTGTTGCGTCGTTTGTGATTTACTCGCATCCGCAAGGGCCGTGGTGGTTGCACGATGCGCCGTCTCGAGCGCACCCTCGATCCACTGCTGGTAACGCCGCGACATGTAGTCGCCACACATGTACACCCGCTTCCCCGGCATGGGGTTCGTCAAGAGGGCCGAGAGCGCCTTGCTGTCTGCCCCGGTGCCCCAGTGGTACACCGCATCGCTCCAGTAAAACACCTTGATCGTGATGAGCTCTCCCTTGGCAGGCGCCACCGAAATGGTCTTTTGCAGAAGATCCACAATGCGGTCGTGGACCGCGCGCACGCCCTTGGTCCGGTAAAGGCGGTCCCAGTAGCGCGCGAAGCGCGTGTCGCTATAGGACAGCATGATGACCCCCTCCTCCTCGCTGACCGGTATCAGCATTCGGATCGCGTTCGCCATGGTGACCTTGGGCAGCCCCGAGAACCACACCGTTCCGTCAGCCCGCTTGCGGTACTTGGCGTAGATGCGACACATGGACGTGGGCAGGATGCGATGGGTCAGCGGGGAAAGCGACGAGAAAAAGAGGATGTTGCGCCACGCCCACGGCGGGATCGCGCACACAATGGATCGCGCCTTGATCGTCTTGAGGTCGGTCGCGCGCCCCGTGATGTGATAGACTCCCTCCTGCTCGACGATTTTACGGACCTCGTACTTGCGCTGCTCCACCTTGCCGAAGCGCATGAGCCGCCGCCGGAGACCGTCGGTCAGACGCTCCATGCCCCCGTTCAACGTATAAAAGGCGTTGAGCGGCGACAGGTTGCGCGTCATGTTGTCCATGCCGTCATGGGCGTTTCCGCGCATGATCTTGTCGTAGTACCCAAAGCTGTTGACAAGGAGCTTCACGTCGTCTTCGCTGAGAACCTGCTTTGCAAACTGCACGACCGTCATGTTCCGGAGCTCCTCTTCCGTGCGCATACGGGCCGCCACAATCATCCGCAGCACCAGATTGGCGTTGGGAATCGACTTGGCCCCCAGCGCCGCCAACAGCGCCGCGTCCTCTACCACCTCGATGACATTGGCGCTCTTGGCAAAGGGAATGGCGTTATGCACAATCTCGCCGCCTGTCCCGTACCCCACGTCGGTCGAGAGCCGGGTTGCGTAGGACGTCAGGTGCAGATCTTTCACCAGATTGCGCACGTGCTTGTGGGTGCTGCTATATCGACTGGCACCCGCATCCACTGTCATTTTGTCGGTATATGTGTACACTCTGCCGCCGTCCTTTGACAGGACCACTACGCTCGCTTTGGAGCGCGCGAGCAAGAGCGCCGCATAGAGCCCCGCGGGACCGCCGCCTATCACTACGTAATCATATATCATTACAATAATGCTATATTATTCAAACGACGGCTGTACCTATATACTTGACCATATACAATGCAATTGGGTGCGGCGCCGCCGTCGACGCACCCGTCACGGGAAACCGGTGGATTATCTCGTACCCGTTCCCGAGAAAGTACCGCTGCAGCTCCGAGTCGTCTTCGCTCGTCATGCAGATGCCATGCTCGTCGGTGATTGCCGTGATGTCACACGTTAGGCGTCGGGTTCGCATGGCAAGGGGGCCTTCTGGAACCGCATTTACCATCAGGATGCGCGAGTATCCATTGGGGCGCACCAAGTAAGGCACCCGCGAAACGTAAAAAAGAGAGGACATACAATGTACGCCTTTCTTTTTATACGCGAGATTCGTAACACCTTCGCAGAATGTGCTCAAACATAGGACACAGCTCCTTGTTGCATGTGCTGGTTGTTTTGCAGACCCCCATTATGCTATAGCGCTCCTTATCACACGCGGGTTTGGGACCGGGCTTTTCTGGCATGGTTTTTGTTTTTCTGGGTTTGTTTTATCTGCCATCTGTTGAAATATTGTAATCAATTTTATCTTACCTTACACGGCGACCGTATACTCTTCCAGTAGCGCATCGATTGCGTCTCTGGTGGGACGCGAGGGAGACTGCTCTACGATGGGCGGGGTCGGAACAGGCGCAGGCGCACCAAGCTGCGCGTTCAGTGTTCTTGTCAATTGTTCCAGCGAGTCCGACATGCGCTCCATCTGCTGTTTGAGGTTCTCCTGGTCCTTGATGCGGTCCTCGATGAACACACGGACCGCGGCCGCGCGCTTCGTGCATTCCTCCGCAAGCTCGGGCTGGGCAGACAAAGCGTGGTCCCTGACAAATCGCATGTTCGCCATGAGCTCCTCTACCTCCTTTTTCTGATTGTCATCGAGCGTGTCCGCATCGGGGTCCAACTTGTACAGCTCATAGAATACATAATGCATCAGGTCGAATATCGCACGGGTATCCACGCGAAACACGTCTATGTCGGAAATGCCTGCATTGTAGAACTGATAGTAGGTTTGCACCGCTGTGAGCATGCTCTCGAATGCATCGTCTGGGTCTGTAATGACCGCACTCTTGATATGCTCATAAAGCATCGTATTGGTTCCGCGGCGAATGTCTTGGTTTTGCATCTTTTGTGGGCGTTTGTCGTCTTTTTGTACAATAACTTTTGTGCGCATATACAATCAATTTTCCATCAAACGATTTAAAGCCGAGAACCGTATATGTTTGTCCTTGGGATCTGGTCTCATGGTCTAATGGTTATGACTCAAGACTCTGAATCTTGCAGCCTGGGTTCGATTCCCAGTGGGACCTATCTCCCATAGTATAATGGTAAGTATATCCGCCTGTCACGCGGAAGATCGGGGTTCAATTCCCCGTGGGGGAGATTGCTTGGTTCGTATAACGGTTAGTACAGCCGCTTCACACGCGGCAAATCTCGGTTCGATTCCGAGGCCGAGTATCCTCGACTTAGCTCAGTTGGCAGAGCGTTGGACTGTAATTATTTCGTAACATTTATCCACAGGTCGCTGGTTCGATTCCAGCAGTCGAGAAGTGGGGTTGTAGCTCAATTGGTAGAGTGCGCGTTTAGCATTTGACGGACTACGTTCGGACAAACTGAATTACGCGAGGTACCCGGATCGAAGCCGGGCAACTCCATACATCGGGGTGGCGCAGAGGAAGCGTGTTGGGCCCATAACCCAAAGGTCGGAGGATCGAAACCTCCCCACGATATTTCACAGTTAGTCGGTCTGGATGAGAAAATCGACTATTTGCCCGGTTAGCTCAATTGGTAGAGCATACGAGTATATGTAAATTACATATTTTAAACGAGTTCATGACAATGGTTTGAGTTAGCAATCGTGAGTCTATGGGTTCAAATCCCATACCGGGTAGGGGGCGAGACAATTGCTTGACATCAAGCAAAAACGGAGTCTCATATTCTTAAGCATTTCTTAGGGCGTAAATACAGTATAATCTGTATTTCATGGGGCTTAAGACCGACCTGTAGGATGTCGTAAAAAGACTTGAGATCTCTCATAGCTCAGCTGGTTAGAGCGTGCGACTGTTAATCGCAAGGTCATAGGTTCGATCCCTATTGAGAGAGTTTTGTGCGCGGGTGTGCACAAAACTCAAAAAATTGAAAGCATTCACGCTGATAATTAATTCAAATACTCCATACCAATAACGTTATCGTCATAATGGCCAAGACTGTATACCGTCACAAAATGTCCACCGAGCTTACTGAAAAAATTCAGGAGTTCGCCACCGTTCACCGGTTCTCCCCCTACAAGGACATCAAGGACGCATGGACCGCGTTTGCCAAGAACGAAAACGTCGAGAACCTTATTACCGAGGACCGCGAGCGCCTCGAGGAAGAGGGGTACGTCGGCGACCATAACCGCAAGCTGTTTGTGTCCATGCGGTATTACCACATGCGCGTGAAACCCGAGAACAAAGAGCGCAAGAAATACCAGAAGAGCGAGTCGCCCGCTACCAACGCCGACATTGAGCGCATACGCGAATACATGAGCGACATCTGCGTGGCCGCAAAGCCGGCCGTGCTGTGGGCGGACTTTACCATGAAATGGCCCGAGTATCAGGGGTCCAAGTTTGTCCACAAGGCATTTGTTAACAAACTGCAGTACATGAAGAAGCAAAAGAAATCAAATCCAGTTGTCGTATAACGCGCTGTCAGTGTGCCCGTACATGGTTTTGTTTTTTATGTTCGATGTTTGGGTTCTCCTATATCGAGAATTGGATTCCATTATGTACCGTAAATTTAATATACATGAACGAAATTTTATACCAGCATCTAATTGCTCCATGGATACCCTTGAGAACCCGTCCCGTCCTCCAGAAAAAGGACGTATGGATATTCGCCGCGCGCCAAGTGGACTGCTTCGAGCGCTGCGCACTGCTCGCCGATATCTGTATTCACGCGGGCGTGTGCGACCGTCGGGTGTGTATATGCCGCTATTTCACCATTGACGATAGGTGCGACTGCTACAACCGACATTTTCGATATGCGGTTCTCGACTAAGGAATAGTGTACCGTTATTATATATGTCACTTATTGAACAGATCAATGCAGGAACCGCCGATTTAGATAAATTAGAGCACGTCAAGCTGCAGAACGCCGAATTTACCGAGATTTCCTTCGTGGGCGCAAACTTGAACAGCGCACAGATTCGCAACGCGGTTTTTGAAAAGTGCGACATGCGAGGAGCAGACTTGATGTCGTGCGACCTGCGCAGCGCCAAGCTCCGCAACTGCGACCTACGCGGCGCCAATTTTAACAAGGCGGACCTACGCGGCGCGGATCTGGGGAACTCGAACCTCAGCGGGGCCACCTTTTGCGGCGCGAACTTGTGTAACGCGTCGCTGTGCTGGGCCAACTGTGACGGCACCGAGTTTCACTGCGCCAATATGCATTACACGGACATGCGCGGAGCGCAGGTAAAAGGTGCCGTATGGGCATCCGCAAATACCCATAAATTAAGGGGGGTCAAGGTTTGAATATTCATACAGCTTACATGGCTGCATGAATTTGACGTATCGGCTCATTTGACGTATCGGCTCATTTTGCTATCACGAAATTTCATACAGTCGCTCAACATTCCCTTTAACAAGGGACACAACGTGGCAATGTCTTTGGATTTTTCAGAACAGGTGATCTCGACACTCTCTCGCTCATGTTTGCATAAGTCATTGTACTTTGGCTCCTTGGTCTGCGGGGTCACTTTTTGGTTTAATAAGGGGAGGAGATACTTCATGTTGTACAATACGCGCGGCTATTTTTATTCCATTTCGTTGGGATATTATGTGGAGAACCTGCATAAATATGTCAAGCTAATGATAATAATGAACATACAATCACGGGATGCGGTCACGGGCGCAGACGTGTTCTTCAACCGGGTAATGACCCACGAACCCGTGCCCAGATTTCCGGTCCAACGGTACGGCACCATTTATGAGGTCATTCGCACAAACCTTGAGGCCATGCTACCCGACATCGATCGCCATCGCGGCCTCACCACTCGAGAACTCATGTCATGGGTCGACCATTACGAGGATTTTATCGGCGCCCTCGCATACGACATGGAGCGACTCGCGGCCCAAAAACGAAAACAGCTGGAAACACGCATGAGATGGCGCCAGAGGTCCGCCGAGTTCCGTATGGAAGATTTGGCACAGCTCCCGAGCGAGGCAAAGCAGCACATCTTCGAATTTCTCCCGTTTGAGACAAAGGTCGGGCTCTACATGCCACTTCGGACGCAGCAGACACGGAACTTCATGTCCATTAACGTGATCGATCTCCGGGACTTTTTCAGGAAGTTTATGCAGGAGTTTATCAACGCACCCATCACGTCCCTCGCCACCGGCCGCCTTCGATCGGCCTACGGCCCCGCGACGGCCAGCGAGATCATGTGCGCCATCGAGTCGGCCCGCCCGCGGGTGCCCAACCGGAAGCGGGACATCGTAATGTCCCTGTTTGTCATGATTGATGATCTTAATAATATTACCGGGTCCGCGGAGGCCCGCTCGATGTGCAGCGAACTGGCCCTGCGGGCCACCCGCGCCATGCAGCTGAAGGCCCTCTTCATACGACGCAGGATCCAGTACATGCGCGAACACTCCGCCGTCAAGGAGGAACTGACCTACCTCGACGGCATGCTCAAGAGGGCACTCAAACGCGGAACACCCTTGTGAAGTACGCCCAGAGGAAGATGCCCACAAAGCACTTGGCCACCAGGTCGAGCCCGTTGTACGCGAGGTTGCGCGACGTGGGGTGCAAGAGCTGGGCCACTCCGTACAGCGACCAGACGCCCGCGAACAGCCAGAACACCAGCTTGTCGTCAAACTGGGCGCGGACAAAGTGGCGGTGGATGTACGCAAACATGCCCGCGAACGACAAGAATCCCGTGGCATTGGACGCGAGGAGCGGGATCTGGCCCGTCTCCCCGAGGAACCCGAGTCCCAGCATCGCGTAGTTGAGCGCGAGGATCACCACATACTTGGCGAACGGGATCGTCTTGGTCGCATCATTGCGCACCAGCACCATGAGCAACACCAACAGCATAATCGGCGTGGTAATGGACCAGTCAATGTACCGTGTGCGGATAATCGACGCATGCTGCTCTTCTGTGAGGGCTTTTTCCTCTTGTGACTGTTCCGGTGAGTCCTCATACAGCTCGGTCATGAAGCGGGCGTAGAAAAAGGCCGCCACAATCGAGATGCACGTCTCTAAATTCAGGATGTTGCGCACGTGCGGGTCGGTGGTTCGCAGCGCCTCGATGAAGGTGATGGTCCCCGTGGTCATCAAAAACGCATAGGTTATGTAAAACGAAGATTTCAGCATATACAGTAGTTTGCGAAAAACTACTGTATGTTTATTGAGACGTGGTATACTCACACACGTCCTCCTTGTACTGACAGGCCGTCTTGGCGTTCGCCGGCTGCTTCACATAGATGGGGTGCGCCGGGTGGGGGCGGCACGCCAGCCCGGCCCCCACCACGCGGTTCGGGCGCGCATTGGTGTTCTCGCACAGGATGAACTCGGGGCAGCCCGACACCATACGCTCCGACCCAAACACGTTCTGCTTCCCCTCCGGGAGCAGCTGCTGGTAAGACGGCTTTGTGTTGGTCACGCTGTTGGCCAGCTGGTAGCGGGTCAGCTGCGCGTACTTGCGGCCGCCCAGCACCGGCGGCAGGTCGCCTATCGTGTGCGCGCTAATTTTATGTCGAATATAGTCTCCTTGGCTCATATACACTACCGCTACATTTTGTGGTCATGCGTCGTGATCCTTTTTGTCCCGTCGCGTGATGCGGCGGGCGGCATATACCGAGAGCAGTGCCATCACCGTGCCCAGCACGGCGCCCACAAGGAGCTGCATTGCTGTGTGCGCGCGCGTGAGGTACCGCTGCGCCGCCGTCAGGGGCACCAGCGCCGCCGTGGCGAGCGCAGATGCTGTGGGTTTTGCGCAGCCCGTATACGACAGGACATACGTCGCCACGAACGCAGTCACGGAAGCATGCCCAGAGGGCATGCCGTACTGCTCCGCCCCACTGTATCGGTCAAACGCATACAGGGGCTCCGCCCCCTCGGGCCGCGGCTCGGCGATCAACACCTTGAGCCCCTTCACCACAAGCACGTTGAGCGCAGCAAACATTATGAAAAACACCGCGTCGATCAACCACGTTTGGTAAATGCCGGAAACAAGGGCCGCGACCGGCGCCCAGTACCCAGCGTGATTCAGTATCTGTAACATATACTATATCGACATCAAGCGGTTTTCTGAGTCTACTGCGTCGAACTCTGGTACAGCTGCTCGGCAATCAGCGAGAACGTCCAGTCCGACCCATTGAGGTCGATGATATTGCCGCGGTCACTCACCAAGCGCACCGTCATGCGCCGGATGTTGACGGGACCGAAGTAGACCCGCTCCTGGTTCTGCAGCGTGCCGCCAAATTCCGTGTAGATCTCCCCGCTCTGAAGCGAGGTCGTGCGGATGGGAATCACCGCAAACACGTCGTTCGCATACGGCCCGAGCCCAGACGTCGTGTCCCTTTGCACCGTTTCCTCCGCAATCGCATTAAACGCGTATATCTGGTTGGCCGTGAGCCGGTTGTTCGTCTCGGGCGCCGGCTGGTCCGCGTCGTAGATTTGGGTGTCGCTCGTGGCACTGCAGACAATGCGGTTTCGCGTACCGTACGACGGCAACGTGCTCACACCGTCCGTGCGGGAGTTTGTGACGAGCCCGTCGTTGATGCGGCTCTGGTTGAAATCATCGACCACGATGAACAACTTGTTGTACAGCTCAGTCACCACCGTGCCGTCGCCCACAATCACGTTGTTTGAAAAATCATACGTGGCGTAGTTGCGGAATCCCATGACCCACCCCAGGGTCGCGTCCGCCGTGGTGTTGCGCACGCTGGTGACGCCCGTGTAGCACTTGACAAACGCCTCGTTGTCGTACAGAATCAGCTGGTAGTCATCCGAGGTATAGGTCCTGAACGCCGTGGGCCGCACTCGCACGTAGTCGTTTTCCACCACAAACACGTCCGTGCCGTTGGTCGAGGAGGCCGCGTTAAGTGCCGTAATCAACTGGGTGCGGGTATACGGACCATTGGGTACCGTGAGCGTGATCTCGTTTTCGCCGCCGGCGGCCGCGACGCCCGTCTCCCAGGGCCGAAACACCACCGTGCTGTTGTTGTCGATGGTAATGGTGTTTATGTTGAGGGAGTCCTCTGTGAGCGTATCCTGAGCGACGGTCTTCCCTGCGGCCACCGTAAGTGCGGTTGCGGTATCAACAAAACTGTTCTTGAAGTTAAGCAGTCCCGTCCATAGATTATTAGAGTCTGTGCCCACGTAAGCGGGGTCCGTGAACTGCAACGTGAAGTCCGCCTCCGAGAGGGACTTGAGGATACTCACATCAAGCGACGCATTGAGCGTCCCCGGGACCGCCAAAGACACCGCGAGGACGGTCCCCAGCAGCGGGTTGTCCCCGTCCGCGTCGCTAAAATTGTCAAACAGGTAATTGAAAAACGGCGCAATCTGCTCAAAACTCGTGAACTCGATGCGGGGGTTGGGGTAGCTCCACGCATAGCTGGCGTCGGGCGGACCTACGCGCCCCGCGTCCACGTAGTCGTCAAGGTTCACCTCAAAAAACTCGGCCGCGTCGATGGGGGCCGCAGCATCCGGCAAAACGCGCATCACCAGCGAGGCGTCGACGATGTAGTTGACGTTGGTGTTGAAAGTCGTTGCAATCGTGTTGTTCGCACTCAGGTCATATGTTTGCGTCATGTTGAGCACGCCATAAAAAAACGTGGTGGCGTCCACCATACTGGCGTCGTAGTTCTTCTCCGTAAAGCTCTTGTCAATGTCCAGCACATACGCAATGTTCGCGTCATTTGTGACCAAGAAACGCGAGTTGGTGGGGTGCACCTCCCCCGCCGGGTCGTTATACGTTACCGAATTCGCCTTGATTACGTCAAGCGCGTCGTTCATCAGGGCAACCACCCCCGTAGGCGACACACCCGCACCCTGCGGCGTATTCGCGAGCGTCCCCCGGTAGTTGTTGGTCGCGTTCACATAGCCCGGACGGACACAGACAATGTCGAAATAGGGCGAGCTTGTGACGTCTATGATGTCCGTTGTGTCAGGCACCGCCGTGACGTCCGCCGTGACGTCCGATACCGTGTACTCCGCATGTTCGAACCGGAACGCCGATGCCGCTCCGACCCAGACGCGCTGCGCGGCGGTCACCCCCGTATCCACCGAAAATACCACTCGCATGCGGGAGTTGGGCGTAATGAGCACCTGATAGCGATCAAAGTGTACGAAAAAACAGTGCCGGTTGTTCACCTGCTCCAACCGGGTCGTCGCGTCGAGAAAGGAGGCGTTCAGGACGGCCGTGTTCAGCGCCGTTCTCAGCTGGTTTCGGCTATACGTACCAGGATCGAGCGGAAGCGTGAGCGTATAGGTATCCACAATGATACTTGACGGCGTCCAGTCGTCGGGACCTACATAATGCTGGATTGTCACGTTCTTATTGGTGGATGTGATCACAAAGGTCTGCTGGTCGTTTACGGGATCGAATGTAGCGGGCACCGTGGCCAGAGAGGTGATCTCGTTGAGGTAGTACTGGGTTTTCGCGAACCCCAGAAACGCCGGGATGGAGTCCGTGCGCGTCTGCGAAGGCGATGTCCAGTTCGGGAACTCCATATAGTAAGATCCCGGGGCAAACGAGCGGTTTATGTCAAACCGAAACGTCGTCAGTGAGGTGTTCTCGTCATAGGTGATTTGCGTTGTTCCGAAACTCGCGTCGGTGATGGTCGCAATCGTCTCCTGGAGCGCCGCATTTGTCGCGGTTACGAGCGAGGCCGCCGTGTAGTTCCCCGGCGTGATGGTCACCGTGTACGTGTCGTTTTCGATTCCCGCAACCTTTCCCTTGATCAAAAGGAAGTTGCTGCCAAAATCATTGTTCACCGTATACCAGGTGTACGGAATGCCCACCGAATACAGCCGGAGCGCCACCACGTCCTTGAGCGGGTCCGAGAGCTCAAACGTGAACTCCGTGGCCGACCCCGTATCGCGGTACTTGCTGTCGATGCTCACCACGCGCCGGATGGTCTGGAGCAGCAGGGGGTTGATCTTTCCCTTGATGAGGTCGACCTGCTTGGTCACTCGGATACGCTGCGTCGCGTCGCCGCGCAGTGGCTCTTCTGCAGCGATGTCCCGGGTATCTTCTGCAGCGATGTCCCAGGTATCTTCTGCAGCGATGTCCCGGGTATCTTCTGCAGCGTTGTCCCGGGTATCTTCTGCAGCGATGTCCTGCAGCTCGTCTTGCTGCTCATCCGATTCGAAAAACCTGTCATAGACACTTGCAAAAAAGGCATACAACCGGGCGTCGTCCGGACCCGACCCCATTGCATACCTCCGCATAAGCTGCGCAATACGGGCCTCCAACTCGCGGTCGGTGGGCCGACTCAGCTCCAATACGTCCGTGATTAGTTCTTCGTCGGTATAGCTGTTTACGTCATAAATGTCCATGTATATATAAACCCCTTGGTTTTATATGACATACATCCCGCCGTTCTTGCGCTAAAAAAGAAGTCATGAAGATACGATGCGGTTATTTTGAAGTAGATGCACGGCTTCCGCAAAATCGCGCGCTAAACATGCGCTTTATCGCGGACACCACGTCCAGGGGCATGTCCATCAGGGTGTCACAGGGAAATTGCGTAACCCCGCGGGCGCGTTTCAGGTGGCGATTCCCATAGAAGCATTTGCGCTCCAGCCATTTCACGAGTATCGTCTCCTCTACGGTCATCTCGGCGCGCGAAACGTGGTGGTGTCCGACATACGCGAATCGGTGGTAGGCCGTGTGGTCGTACACTCGGAATTTGTAGTTGTAGTGGTGGTTGCGGACCATCCCAATCCCAGATATGCGGTTGCGGTCGTTGTTCATTTCCAGCACAAACATGCGCCCCTCCAGCGGGACCTCCTTGCTTACCGCAAACGGGGAACAGTAGAGGCACTTTATGTTGTCTTTTTTGGCGAGATAGGTCCGGTTCTCGCGAAGGGTAGAGTCGCTGAAGCGGGTCGTCATGAGAAACGCGCTTCGCGCCTTCTTGTACCGGCGAAGCCGCGCTCTCGCCGCTTTGGCTTCGCGCTCTTCCTCGCGCGATTTTGCACTCTTGTCGCAGACGTCGTGCGAGGTTTCCGATGCGCCGGGTATCACACATTCTAATGGCATTTTTGAATACTGACATTATGGAGAACATCGCAATCAATTTTTTGGACACCGCGTAACAGTATAAGTATTTATGTATGTATGCAGTACATGGAGACCATAGAAGTACAAAACGCCAGCATGATTGAGGCCGGGGTTCTGGGCCCAGGGGGCGCTGACCACAGGTTGAGCCCAGGGGGCGCTGACCACAGGTTGAGCCCAGGGGGCGCTGACCACGGGTTGAGCCCAGGGGGCGCTGACCACGGGTTGAGCCCAGGGGGCGCTGACCACGGGTTATACGCATCTCAGGAAGGCGAACGCCGGAGAGGGTCCATTGGAAGCGCGCAATACGACTTTGACGACCACAACAGCAGCGACGACGAGATTGACCGGCGCATGCGCCTACAAGAGGAGTCGCGCAGCGGAGAGGCGGAGGCCGAGCACATGGACATCCTTCTCACCTTTGTCAAGGGACAGAAGCACATGTACGGGCACTGCGCGCGGGTGGCCAAACAAAAACTCAACCTACTCATGATCCCCTGCATCACCATCAGCTCCGTCAACACCATCTTGAGCTCCTTCTTTAACGGTACGCAGTGGATGAACAACCTCTCATCCACCCTCAACACCATCATCCTGCTGCTCATCTCCATGATGAGCTACTTTAAGTTCGAATCCACTGCCGAGTCATTCGGACACCTCTACCGCAGCTACGACAAGGTCGAGGGCACCCTGCGCCTCGCACACACACGCACCCACTTCTACGTCGAGGAGGGCGACCTCCGCGCCATCATACGCGAGTTTGAGAAAAAGATCCAGGAGATCAAGGACGCTGGCGCGCCCATCATCCCCCGCGAGACGCGCGCCGCATTTCCCGTGATCTCCCAGGTCCACGTGTCATCCCTGCTGCGCGCCATGGAGGTCTACCGCAAACAGCTGTTCCTGCGCTTTGCCGATATCCGCGACGAGATCCGCGGCGCGCTCGTCGATGACGGCCATGACCGCCTCAGCGACCTGTACGCCAAGAAAGAGGCCGTGAAAAAGGACATCCACGGCACGTCCCTCGTGTGCGTCCACATGGACACCATATTCACTCGCGAAATACGCAACGCGAGCCGGCGCTCCATGCTACTCACCATGATGTGCCCCCACGAGCCCGTCGTCTTCCGCAGCCTCCACCCCGTCATCGACGAGCACCTCGGGTTCATCTTTGACGACACGTGAGTACCAGAACCAGGGGAACTTGTGTATGAGCTTCAGTGGCTTTTCCGTGGCCGCGCAGCGGTCCAACACCTCCACGTGCTTCCCTGGAGGCACATTGATCGTGGCGTCAAACGAGCGCTCGTTGTTCAGGATCGGACGCGGCTCAAATACGGTGACCTCACCGAGCTTCTTGATCGCCTGGAGGACCGCGTCGGGCTTCTCCCCCACGTCCGCGGTTTCCAGCCTGACCGTAAGTCTATACTGGGTTGCCATGTGTCTTCTTGTGTGCCAGTTTACCTCCAAGGTGACCGATCAATTTTGCAGTCACTCACGATGCATGAACGTCTTTTGCACCACCGTAACCGCGTGGTGGTAAGAAATGTACAGATAATATAACCATGCTTGTCCGAAAACACATTATCATGTTCCTCGTAATGGTGACCGTGGGCATGGCGTTCAATCCCATGAACGTCCTCGCCTACCGCCTCGGCGACATTTACATCTCCCTCACTCTGCTTTACAGCGGCCTGCTCATGGCCAGCAACATGATGTGGGCCCACGAACTGGTCCACTACCTTGACCACGGCATGTTCAATCCCATCGTCTTTTGGATCGGCGCGCTGCTGTCTCTTGTCGTGTCCGTGATGCTGCTAAGAGAACAACTCTACGTGAACGAAGACCAATGGCTGAGACGCATGATCGGACATCACTCCACCGCCATCACTACCAGCCACCAAATCCTGGGCCGATCCGAGACGTCGCCCGCGGCAAAAAAACTGGCATCCGACATTGTCGCGGCCCAGGAGAAAGAAATCGCACAAATGAAGGGCATGCTTCGCACATAAGCTTTTGAATTTACGGGTTTGAGTGATGGAGCGCCAACACTCAAACGGCCTGCTTCGATTATGGTATTCTACGGTGGGTCTCTCTTTTTTATTTTCTATACTGGGCATCTGTCATCAAGTGCTGTTTCGAAGCAATGTTGGGCGCACACGTATACTGGGCTGAGCGCTTTATGTTTGTTTCCTCATTTATATTTATGCAGGGACTTTAATGAACGACCTATGCACCATGAAGCCCGTAGAGTCCATCAAGGTCCACTGCATGTACATCAACCTTGACGGCGAGATCATCAAGACCACCGGGAGCGAGATGCCCGTGCGGGACTCTGTAATCCGGAAAAACGAGTTCCTACGCATCGTCCACGACAACACCCTCAAGGACGACATGGCGCGCTACCTCTTTGACGCCATGATGCTCTACCACGTCCACCACACGTGCGAAGACATTGAACAGCTACTCACGTGCCCCGAAGACGCCGTCGTCGCCTTTGCCGACTGCCTCTGCGAAATCAACATGCACCGCGACCTCGTACTGCCCGACGCCATCGACGTCTTTGGCGACGTGCACGAAATCTTCATTATGTATCGCGAGAGGCCGTCTTGCCGCTCCATAACCGGGACAACAGGTAAAAGCCGCCGGGTACGCATCCAGGTCCCTCAGGGCGGGCGCACACGCCGAAATGTCCTTTAGGACGCAGCATCGTCTCCAGTGCGTCGGTGAAGTCGTCCATGGCCGCCCGAACCACGTAACGGGGGGCGATCAGGGAGGTTCGGACCGACGTGCCCGTGACGCGGAGCGCCGTGTACATGATGGAGTTCTCCTCTTGGGGAAACACCTCTAATGCGACCTCGATCAGGACGTTTCCTTCAGAGCAGTGAATCGACCCCTTGAACGTCGTGGGCGAGGTGCGCTGCCAGCGCTGCATCACACGGACTTCGCGACCGTTCGTCAGACGGTTCAGGAACTCGCTCTTAAGCGGGGCGTCGTACGAGATGTTGCCATCCGGCGAAATTACCACGTTCTTCCCACCCACCGTGCGGGCGAACGCGTTCATGAATTTCGGCGTGCCCAAGTAGGCCCCCAAACTGCGCTCCGTATGCTCCTTGGCGCTGATCGTGCGCTCGTACATGGAACGGACGGTACGGAGACCGAGAAAGAACATTATTACTATTGGTATATGTAACGCCATCATATACAGTCTCTCGCGTGACGATTCTATACCGATACTTGATGACAACCCATATAAATGCGTTGCCATGATTTACGTAGCCATGAACGCCGCTTTCGCACACGGAAGCGACCTCGACCACCTCTATGAACATCTGTTTCTCTTCTACTACAACAACTGCACTGCCGAGTGCCGCACCGCCTTTGACCAGTCGCTGCGCGACTTCTTCGATGCCCTCGCCGAGACGGATATGGCCGACGACCGGACCCTGCTCCTCGAGCGCTTCGTCGGCGCATGCGTGACCGGCCGCGACCCCGTCAGCGGCACGGGCCGCCGCTTCCAGGCCTACCTCATGATCCTGCGCCTCTACGAGCGGTTCCCCATCCACGCCGAGGCCGCCGTCGAGCGGATCCTCACGTTCCCTGGCGGAGTCGCCTGGGAGGACATCAAGTACTTCACCCACTTTCTCGCCGAGGAAACGGGCAACAAAAAACATCCGCTCGTGCTCAAAATCATCGACTACGCCCTGGTGCACATGCAGTTCGACCGCATGCGCCGCTGGGTGCCCCGCGAAAACAGCGGCCGGTACGCCTGGATCTTCCACGCCATGCGGCGGCGGATGGGCGCCATCTCGGGCCGCTCCGTGAACCCCCGGGTTTTCCGCCGCATGCTCGCCGAGTACCGCGACGCACCCTGCCCCATGGGCAGCCTCGGGCGATGGAGCACCGAGCGCCCCGGAAAGCTGCTGCGCCTCATGCTGCGGACGATGGCGCGCGACGAGGAATGCGAGGACGAAGTACAGGACCTCGAGCACCGCTGGTCCCTCATCCCGCGCCGGTCCCACAAAGGGGTCGTGATCCTCGACCTCAGCGAGGGCAGCGAGGGCGATCGCATCGACGCCATGGCCCTCGCGGGCATCCTCGCACACGACATGAAGCGCCTGTTCGTGCCTTCCGCCACCACCAACTGGGTCGACCTGCGCATGTGCACCGGGCTCCGCGACTACGCGCGCCTCATGCGCGACGCCCAAACACACATGGGGCGCGTGAGCGCCAACGTGGGCGCGTGCGTGAGCATGTTGCAGTCCGCCTACGAGGAGGCGGGCTCATGCGACAATGCCGGCCCCGAGCCCATCGTCGTCATGTTCGCCAACGGACAGTACACCACCGACCGTGTCAGGGGCATCATGGACTGCTGGACCAACGACGCCACGCGCCCGCACTTCTGCTTCTGGAACATGTGCCAGACCCACCACTACCAAGAAATGCCCTGTCGGCTCGTGCCCGAGACGTCGTACGACCGCATCACCCTCGTGTCCGGCCCCCACGAATTAGGTTGCAAAGACGCCGTGTCCGGCCGCGCCAATCTCCACCGGATATGTCGCAGCTAAGCCGCGGTGTCTCAAGCGACATCCGGTCACAGGAGGTGACTTAGAGCCTCCTGAAGAACGCACGGAGGGCGTCCGCGTCCCACGTCGATGCCGTTACCAGGGCCGCGTCGTATACCGCACCCCATGTCTGCGCGTCCGCGTAGGCCACCAGCGCCTCCGCGTTCGCCTGAACCGCCGCCGCGCGCTCCTTGGTCGGCACCGAGGCCGCGTAGGCCGCCAGCGCGCGCTCCAGCGCGCCCTTGGTCACCGCCGTCGCCCGCCACCCCGGATCCGCCCACATCCGGGTCGCCTCCACCACCAGCGCCTGGTGCGGGTTCCCCGGGATCTGCGGCCTGCCATTGAACAGCGACTTGCTGTTCAGTCGCGCCGCGCGGAAATCGCGTATCAGGGGCACCCGGGTGTCCCGCGTGACCACAAGCGCATCGGCCGTAATCGACCCGTGCACCACACCGCTCGCGTACAGC
>Ga0181554_1001287_pt1 | contig 23955 bp, 20 predicted proteins | sample 011ome_16_FD_145602 | JGI IMG/M metagenome (GOLD analysis project Ga0181554, IMG submission 145602) | Coastal salt marsh microbial communities from the Groves Creek Marsh, Skidaway Island, Georgia - 011503CT metaG (spades assembly) | ecosystem: Environmental > Aquatic > Marine > Intertidal zone... | reverse complement strand
CACCAGATACAGGAATCCGTTCTTCACTGGAATGTAGGTAATGTCGCTGCACCAAACATGGTTGGGCCGCGTAATCGACAGCTTTCTCAATAAGTATGGCCAGATCTTATGCTGCGGGTGCTTCTTGCTGGTGTTAGGGCCTTTGTAGATGCCCTGCAGCCCCATGATGCCCATCAGGCGACGCACGCGATGCCGTCCTGCCGAGAACCCTGATTGGGGCAGATACGCCGCGATCTGGCGGCTGCCAAAGAACGGATACTTCGTAAATATCCGATCAATCTCATGCATCAGATCAATCGTCGCCTGATCAAAGCCAACAGGCGTGTAATAGATTGAGGAACGGCTGATCTTGAGCAGCTTACACTGGCGCGTCAGGCTAAGGTCGGTGTTGTCCTTGCGGATCATCTCGCGGCGTTCAGACGGGCTCATCGCTTCAGCCCTTGTGACAAAAAATCATTTTCCACCGCCAGCTGACCAATCTTGGCATGAAGCTCTTTGATCTCGCCGTCTTTCTTCTCAGCCTTTTTGACCTTGTCCGAGAAAACGTTGGCCATGCCTTCAATCGCCTGCCGTTTCCACGTGCTCACCTGCGTAGGGTGCAGCTGGCGCTTCGAGGCAATCTCCTGCACCGTCTTGTCTCCGCGCAATGCTTCAAGGGCCACAGTCGCTTTAAACTTGTCTGAAAAATTCCGTCGCTTTGTCATTTTTGTATCCATTCAATCGGGTTGGATACATCTTAGCACGCTGTCCGAATTTGCCGGACCACTTCAGCAATGCAGCAGCAGACAGCCATCATCTGCGCGAATGGCTAGCTTGGCTGTGGTGGGGCAATCACACACACGCCGACACGGCACCGCGCCGGTATGCGCGTGAGCATTTGGGGATAACTTGTCAATGTTTGTGGGGGGTCGTTACGCAATGATACGCTGATTTGTCTCGCTGAGCGTCTCGCTTAAAAAACAAAAGGCTCAGGCTAAATTGCCTAAGCCTTTGATTTAATGGTGAGCCGGTCGGGATCCGAACCCGAGACCTACTGATTAAAAGTCAGTTGCTCTACCAACTGAGCTACCGGCCCACTAGGCGGCTATCTAGAAAAGCGGGGGCCTGCGGTCAACCCCACAAATGCGCGTTCTACTGGATTCATTTCAAGTGAGGGTCTATATGCGCCTTTATGACCCAAAAAACTTCGCCATTTCTGCCATTTATGAAGATGCACGGCCTTGGCAACGACTTTGTTGTTGTTGATGAGCGTGACGTCACCCCGATCGTCGATTCGTCGATTGCGATTGCTATGGCGGATCGTCATCGCGGTGTGGGCTATGATCAGCTCGCTGTTTTGACCAATCAGATCGGTGCTGACGTGCATTTGACGTTTTGGAATGCGGATGGCTCCCAATCTGCCGCGTGTGGCAATGCGACTCGCTGTGTTGCGCGGTACCTGATGGATGAGATGGGCAAGGATACGCTAACCATCACCACGGATCGGGGCACGTTGTTTGCTGTTGATGCGGGCGATGGGTTGGTTTCGGTGAATATGGGGCAGCCGCAATTGGAGTGGCATGAGATTCCGCTCGCGTCCGAAATGGATACGCTGTCGCTGCCGATTGAGGGCGCACCGACTGCCACCGGTATGGGCAACCCGCACTGCACGTTTTTCGTAGATGATGCCGAGGCTGTCGATTTGGCCGCCCGCGGTTCCGAGATAGAGCATCATCCGCTTTATCCGCAGCGCACGAATGTGCAGTTTGCATCTGTTGTTGGCCCTGACCACTTGCGCATGCGCGTCTGGGAACGGGGTGTTGGCGTGACGCTTGCCTCTGGGTCGTCGTCATGTGCGACGGCAGTGGCTGCGGCGCGGCGCGGGATCACAGGGCGTCAGGTCCGCATTGATCTCGATGGCGGCACGCTGATGATCGACTGGCGCGACGACGGCGTCTGGATGACGGGCGGCACGGCCCATGTGTTTGACGGCATGTGGAAGCTATGAGCGCGCCGATATTCTCCAACCACGGCTGTCGGTTGAACGCTTACGAGACCGAAGCGATGAAGGAACTCGCGACATCGGCAGGTGTCGAGAACGCGATTATTGTAAACACATGCGCTGTGACTGCAGAGGCCGTGCGTAAGGCCAAACAGGACATTCGCAAGCAGCGTCGCGCCAATCCCAATGCGCAGATCATCGTGACGGGCTGTGCTGCGCAGACCGAGCCTAAGACGTTCTCGGATATGCCTGAAGTGAACGTCGTAATTGGCAATACGGAAAAAATGAACCCTGCGACATGGGCAGGGCTTGCGCCTGATCTGATTGGCAAGACCGAGGCTGTGCAGGTTGACGATATCATGTCGGTGACCGAAACTGCAGGCCACTTGATCGACGGGTTTGGCACGCGGTCCCGAGCCTATGTGCAGGTCCAGAACGGCTGTGACCACCGCTGCACGTTTTGCATTATCCCCTATGGTCGCGGTAATTCGCGGTCGGTTCCTGCGGGCGTTGTTGTTGATCAGATCAAGCGGCTGGTTGATAAGGGCTATAACGAGGTTGTCCTGACAGGGGTTGATTTGACGTCATGGGGAGCTGATCTGCCTGCTGCGCCCAAGCTCGGCGATTTGGTTATGCGTATCCTCAAGCTGATCCCCAGTCTGCCCCGCCTGCGGATCAGTTCAATCGACAGCATCGAGGTGGATGAAAACCTCATGCAAGCCATAGCCACCGAGCCCCGCCTGATGCCCCATCTCCATCTCTCCCTGCAGCACGGCGACGATATGATTCTCAAGCGGATGAAGCGTCGGCATTTGCGTGACGATGCAATCAGGTTTTGCGAAGAGGCGAGCAAGCTGCGCCCTGATATGACTTATGGTGCGGATATTATCGCGGGCTTCCCGACGGAGACCGAAGCGATGTTCCTGAACTCGCTTGCCTTGGTCAAGGATTGCAATCTGACGTGGCTGCATGTGTTCCCCTATTCAGCGCGGGAAGGCACCCCTGCCGCGCGCATGCCTGCGGTGAACGGCAAACTGATCAAAGATCGCGCTGCGCGTTTGCGTGCTGCTGGGGATGCGCAGGTCGCGAACCACCTGAGCGCACAAATCGGCAAAGTTCACCAAGTCCTCATGGAAAATCCACGCATGGGCCGCACCGAACAATTCACCGAAGTTTGCTTTGATATCGACCAACCCGAAAGCCAGATCGTGCAGACCACAATCGCAGGCCTGCGCGGCACCCAACTTCTCGCCTCGTCCTAAATACTCCCTCCGGAGGCCTTACCCTATGCCACAAACACCGATCCTTTGGTCATTCAGACGCTGCCCCTATGCGATGCGTGCGCGGCTGGCAATTAAGGCGAGCGGTGTGCAGGTAGAGTTACGCGAAATCCTATTGCGGGACAAACCTGCCGCGATGTTGGGGGCCTCGCCAAAGGGCACGGTGCCTGTCCTGCAAACCGAGGCGGTCATCATCGACGAGAGCTTTGATGTAATGCGCTGGGCGCTCGCGCAAAGTGATCCACAAACGTGGTTGGCAATGCCCGCAGAGGGATTCGATTTGATCGCAAAGGCCGACGGCCCGTTCAAATCTGCCCTCGACCGCTACAAATACCACATCCGGCATGTGGACGGCGCGCGTGAAACCGCGCGATCCGAAGGGGCCGCGTTTTTATGGAAGCTGGACGGAATGCTTGCCGGACAAGAATGGCTCTATGGCTCTCAATCCTTGGCCGACATGGCGATTCTGCCATTCGTAAGGCAATTTGCGAATACGGATCGTGCGTGGTTTGACGCGCAGAAATGGGGAAACCTGCCACGCTGGTTGAATGCCTTTACCGAATCTGATGCTTTTGCCGCCGTCATGGGCAAATACCCCCCTTGGCAAGAGGGCGAGGATGGCGTTCTCTTCTAACGACCCCAAAAGGAGCGTGTAGATGAAACTGCTAATGTCCCCAACGTCCCCCTACGTGCGCAAAGTGCGTGTCTTGCTGCGCGAAGCGAGCCTTTTAGATGTTGTGGAAGAGGTCGCTGTATCAACAAGTCCACTTGGATCGGCTCCAGAAGTTGTCGCTGCGAATCCGATGGGGAAAATCCCCGCGCTGATCCGCGATGACGGCCCCGCAATCTTTGATAGCCGTGTCATTACACGCTACCTTGATGACCGCGCAGGGAGTGGACTTTATCCCCAGGCCCGCATTTGGGACGTTCTGACATTGGAAGCGATTGGCGACGGAATCATGGATTCGGCTGTTTCAATCACTTACGAAGGGCTCTGGCGCCCTGAAGAGAAGCAATTTTCAGGCTGGACGGACGCGCAATGGGGCAAAGTTGCCCGGTCTGTTTCCACAGTCAACGAACGCTGGATGAGCCACCTTGCGGGACCATTGGACATGGCACAAATCGGCGTGGCCTGTGCACTTGACTATCTCGACCTTCGCCATGATGCACGCGGTTGGCGTCACGGGAATGATGCGCTTGCTGAATGGCATTCTGATTTTATTAAGCGTGCCAGTATGGAGGCCACCAAGCCGTAAGAAGCGATAAGACCCATCTAATTCTGCAAAATACCGAAGCAAGACAGGAATTCACCGGAAACATGATGCCTTTCGTTCATCATCTGTTTGTCCTTTTGCCTCATCTGTGTAGTCTTATCACACCTGCGCCCTATTGTCCGCTGGACGGATCGGGTTTTGAAAGCTAAACAGCGCGACAATGGATAGTGGGTAACCATTATTTGATTTTTCGTGCGGGTCGACGGGCCCCAAACATCGGAGATGCACTCGTGTCACATGCAGACGACCATCAGGGCACACGCCGCGACTTTATCTACTACGCAACCGCAGGTGCGGGCGCAGTAGCTACAGGCGCTGCTGTCTGGCCCTTAGTCAACCAAATGAACCCTTCGGCTGACGTCCTTGCGTTAGCTTCTATCCGCGTTGATATCAGCGCCGTTGATCCGGGAACACAGCTGACTGTGCTGTGGCAGGGCAAGCCGGTATTTATCCGCTCGCGCACCGAGGAAGAGATTGCAGCTGCCCGTGCTGTTAATCTGGCGGACCTGCCGGACCAGAATGCCGAGAATGCAAACGCGGTTGCTGGTGCTGATGCATCCGACGAAAACCGTGCGCTTTCTGAAGACGGTGTTTGGCTGGTTCAGATGGGTGTCTGCACCCACCTCGGCTGTGTGCCGTTGGGCGAGCAGGGTGACTTTGGCGGCTGGTTCTGCCCTTGCCATGGTTCGCACTACGATACGTCTGGCCGTATTCGCAAAGGTCCTGCTCCGCGCAACCTTCCTGTTCCTGTTGCGTCTTTCGTAGACCCAACAACAATTCAACTCGGTTAAGGAGAGCAACCTATGTCCGGTATTCCCCACGACCATTACGAGCCGAAGTCAAACTTCACCAAAGGTGTTGAAGCACGTCTTCCAATCCTTGGCTTATTGTACACAACAATCATGGCGCCGACGCCAAAGAACCTTAACTGGATGTGGATTTGGGGCATTGTCCTGACATTCACATTGGCTCTGCAGATCATCACAGGTATCGTCCTTGTAATGCACTACACGCCCCACGTTGATATGGCCTTTGCGTCGGTCGAGCATATCATGCGCGACGTAAACGGCGGCCATATGATCCGTTATTTCCACATGAACGGCGCGTCGCTCTTCTTCCTCGCTGTTTACATGCACATTTTCCGCGGCCTCTACTATGGTTCCTACAAGGCACCTCGCGAGATCACTTGGATCATCGGCATGCTCATTTATCTGATGATGATGGGTGCAGGTTTCATGGGTTATGTTCTCCCATGGGGTCAGATGTCGTTCCATGGTACAGCCGTTATCACTGGCCTGTTCGGCGCGATCCCGTTCATCGGTGAATCGCTTCAGACATGGCTCTTGGGTGCTGGCGCTGTTGGTCAACCTGCGTTGAACCGCTTCTTCTCGCTGCACTACTTGCTGCCGTTTATCATTGCGGGTCTTGTGATCGTTCACATCTGGGCATTCCACAACACGGGCAACAACAACCCAACGGGTGTTGAGGTCCGTCGTGGCAGCAAAGAAGAAGCCAAGAAAGACACGCTGCCTTTCTGGCCTTACTTCGTGATCAAAGACCTCTTTGCGCTGGCTGTTATCCTGACTGTGTTCATGGCGGTTGTTGGCTTTATGCCAAACTACCTTGGCCATCCAGACAATTACATCCCCGCAAACGCGCTTGTCACACCGGCACATATCGTTCCTGAATGGTACTTCTTGCCATTCTACGCGATCTTGCGTGCTTTCACAGCTGACGTCTGGGTCGTTCAGATCGTCAACTTCCTCAGCTTTGGCATCATTGATGCGAAATTCTTTGGTGTTCTGGCGATGTTCGGCGCAATCTTTGTGATGGCTTTGGCGCCTTGGCTCGATACTTCTTCGGTCCGCTCTGGTCGCTTCCGTCCGATGTTTAAGTGGTGGTTCGCCCTACTTGCCATCGACTTCGTTGTTTTGATGTGGGTTGGTGCGATGCCAACGGATGGGATCTACCCTTATATCTCCCTGATCGGCGCGACTTACTGGTTTGCATATTTCCTCGTTATCCTGCCGCTCTTGGGTGTGATCGAGAAGCCGCTGCAAATGCCAGCAACAATCGAAGATGACTTTAATGCGCACTACGGTCCACAAGCTGGCGGTAAATCCGCTAAGTCGGCCGAGTGAGGAAAGGACAGATGATGATGTTCCGCAAACTCACCCTCGCTGCTGCTCTGGCTGTTACAGCCTCCGTTGCAGTCGCTGAATCTGAAACGCATATCGAAGATTTCGATTTCTCGTTTGAAGGACCGTTTGGCTCTTACGACCAGAACCAATTGCAACGCGGCTTGAAAATCTACACCGAGGTTTGTTCTGCATGCCACGGTTTGAAGCTGGTCTCGTTCCGCAACTTGCATGATGAAGGCGGCCCGTCACTCCCTGAAGACCAGATGCGCGCTTATGCGGCGGGCATCGAAGTCTTCGATCAGTCAATGAACGACGGCGAAGGCGACTTCCGCCCGGCGACACCTGCAGACAAGTTCCCTGCTAACACGGGCGCCGGCGCGCCTGATCTTTCCTTGATGGCAAAGGCACGCGCTGGCTTTCACGGACCATACGGAACAGGCATGAACCAACTCTTCAAGGGCATGGGCGGCGCCGAATATATCGCGTCGTTGATGGTCGGCTACGAAGAGGCGCCAGCCTGTGCGCCCGAGGATTTCCCGGGGTCATACAACTCGGCTTTCGCGCCTGGCGGTTTCCCAGAAGAGTGCAAGGACGAGCATGGTCATCACACCGTGCCCGGCTCTTGGATTTCTATGGGTCAGCCGCTTTATGGCGCCGATGTTGAATTTGACGATGGTCACTCCAACGAGCTGCACCACGAAGCTGAAGATGTAGCCGCATTCCTGATGTGGTCTGCCGAGCCAAAGATGATGGCGCGCAAGCAAGCTGGTTTGACTGGCGTGATCTTCTTGGGCCTGTTGTCCGTTCTTTTGTATCTGACAAACAAACGCATTTGGGCACCGCATAAGCACAAAGAAGACTAAGCGTTTCCGATGTTTTCATGAAAAGGCCCGCCAATTTGGCGGGCCTTTTTCGTATCGAGGTAGGATGGGTTTTAACCCATCTCCCCAAGGTAAGTCCGCAGGCTCATGGGCGGATTGGCAAATAGCTCCGCCGTCTCAACAGGGGCTGCCGCGACACCGTCATTGACCCATATCACCTGACTGGCAATCCGCTTTGCGTCGTTGGGATCGTGGGTCACCATCAAGATGGTGCAGTCTGCCCTATGGGTGAGGATGGTTTGCATCAGATCTAACATCTCATCCTTCAATCCCGGACCAAGCGCCGAGAATGGCTCATCCAGCAAAACAATAGGTTGACCCGCCAGCAACGTCCTCGCCAATGCCGCGCGGCTTTGCTGCCCCCCTGATAACGCGGCAGGTTTGCGTTCTTCCATGCCAGCCAGCCCGACTTGCGCTAGAACATTCGTCACCTGTGCCTGCTCTGCAGCTCCCAGACGCCGGTTCAGACGCAACCCAAGCCCAACATTCTCGCGAATCGTCAGGTGTGGGAACAGGTTATTGTCCTGAAACAACATGCTTACTGGCCGCTTGGCAGGAGGCAAAAGATCGATCCGATAACCGTCCAGCATAATCGAGCCTTCTCCAGCAACAAAACCCGCAACGGCATTGAGCAGTGTCGACTTTCCCGCGCCAGATGGCCCCATTACAGCCGTGACGCCTGTCCCGACATCAAAATTGGCCTTCAGGCTAAACTCACCTTGCCTGATATCGACGCATTTAAAGGTCAGCATTCAAGCGCCCTCCTCGGTCACAAACCCAGAATAGCGCGAAACTTAGGGTCAATAGCAAGAGAGCGGCTCCCGACGCCGCTTCCATCTTATAGGCCCCCATCAGGCGGTACATGGCGAGTGGTAATGTTTCTTGGGCGTCGCCCGCAAAGAGCGCGATGACACCCAAATCCCCCATCGACAATGCGGCAGCCAAGCCGGCGCCGAACCCAATCGGTCCGCGCAGTCGCGGCAGAACAATGCGCCAAAGCCATATGCCTTGCGACATGCCCAATGAAACTCCAAGACGCCCGAAATCTGTTTCTATTTTCGAGACCGCTGGCGAGATCGAACGCAATACAAAGGGAAGTGCCAATACCGCATTCACCAGCATCGTGATCGGCAGTGCCAATCGCGCGGGGCTGATGAAGGGATAGACGACCAGGAACAATCCCGTGCCCATCACAAGCGAAGATGACGCCAGTGGCAGAACGCCTGTCACCGCCACCAGCCGCCCAGCGCGTAAAGCGAGGGCCAGCGCCATAATGGTGCAAAGCGCGGATGAGCAAAGCGCGACAATCACCGAGCGCAGTGCCGCATGCCAGATGTCGGGTTGTAGGCTGAGCAAACCCGACGTGCCGCGCAAGATGATCATGGCGAGCGGTAGGAGTAAAAAGAACGTCGCAAGGCTGATGACCAAAGTATCGCGCCCCGCACCCCCGTCCCACCGCTGCACTGCGCGATCAAAGCCTGCGCCAGACGCCTCGGGGCTGGTGATCCGCCATGCAAATATCGCTGCGATGGCGCAAATGCCGAATTGAACCATCGCCAAAAGCGCGGCCCGCCCTAGGTCGAAATCAAACCGCACCGCTTGGTAGATTGCGAGCTCGACGGTAGTTGCCTTTGGCCCGCCGCCGAGAGTGAGGGCGACGACGAAGCTTGTGAGGCAAATAAGGAAGACAACGAGGAAGGCAGAGGGCAGAACGCTTCGCAACATTGGCCATTCGATAACTCGCCCGATCGGCGCATTCAAGGACGCCGCGAGTCGGAACCGCTCGGACGGAACAGATAACCAGCCTTGCAAGATAAGTCGCGTGACGAGAGGCATGTTGAAGAACACATGCGCGAGAACGACGCCGTGAAAGCCGTAGATTGAGATTGGGGGGAGTCCCAGAAAAGCGAGTGCATCGTTCAGCAGACCATTGCGTCCGAAGACCATGACGAGGCCCAGCACTGCAACGATAACGGGGAGAAGGAAAGGGGCACCAAGTAGCGTGATCAATGCCGAGCGGCCCCTGAATTGCCGTCGCGCGAGTGCGCGGGCAACAGGGATTGCGAGCAGGCAACTTGTCGCGGCGGAAACGAAAGCTTGGGACACCGTGAACTGTATAGCGGCCCAATCGGCAGCCCCAAGCCCCGCCTGAAATTCGGCACGCATCGCCACGGCACAGACTGTGCCGAGCATGAGTACCAGCACCAGCCCAGCGACGATGCCGCCGGGCCAGCGTGGGTTTATTGCGACAGGGCTGTGCGCCATGCGTCGAGTGCTGTTGCGCGGATCGCAAGCGCCTCTTCGGAAGAGAAGACCAACGATTTCGCGGGTGTGATAAGGGTGTCGAATCCCTTGGGCAAACCGTCCGCTGGCGTCACTGCGGGATACATCCAGTTGGTTGTTGGAATGATGGATTGGAACGCATCTGACACCATGAATGCCATGAACTTGTCCGCCAGTTCTGGTTGATCTGTTCCCGCAACTTTGCCCGCGACCTCGACCTGCATGTAGTGGCCTTCGTCAAAGGACCACGCCATCTTGCTGTCGTCCTCTTCCGCGATCAGATGATAGGCAGGGGAAGTTGTGTAAGATAGAACCGCATCTGCTTCACCTTCGAGGAAGAGCCCATAAGCCTCTGACCAACCTGGGGTAACAGTGACGATGTTGTCCGCGAGATCGGTCCAAAGCGCAGGGGCGTCATCTCCATATGCCGCCTGCACCCACATCAAGAGGCCAAGGCCTGGAGTGGACGAGCGCGGATCCTGGATTACGATTTTGATGTCGCTGTCCGCGAGGGCGCGAAGGGATGTTGGCGCCTCGAAATCCTTGTTGCCGACAAATGCAAAATAGCCCCAGTCGAAGGGCAGAAAATTTGCGTCATCCCATGCGATTGGCAAGGACAGCTCGGCGGTGACGCCGTGCGGCGCGAACAGGTCCGTTTCACGCGCGACGGCCGTCAGGTTTGTATCAAGCCCCAAGACGACGTCCGCCTCTGTGCTTGGTCCCTCCAACTGCAACCGTGCAAGCAAAGCCGCGCCATCGCCAGCGCCAACAAATTGCAGATCGCAACCGCAGGTCTCTTCAAACGCCGCCTCAACCGCAGGACCAGGGCCCCACTCGCTGGTAAAGCTATCGTAGGTCAATACAGTCAGCACGGGTGTCTCAGCCATGGCGGGTGTCGCCAGAGCAAAGGCCGTAGCAGCTGTCAGAATGATTGGTTTTTGCATCATATCCTCCAAATGCGACGAGCGGATTGGGGGACAGCATGATTGCCGGACCTTCCCTCCGCCGGTCTTAACCGGTTCAGGTTCAACGGGTCCGCTTGCGCATCTCAGCCAGATTGGCCCCCCGAGGTACCACTTTGGTAGAGCGGAAAGATTCGGATGGCAAGGGTGACAGTTTAGAGAGCTTTTGCTCTCAAGGCTTCTGTAAGGCCAAAGTGAATTAGTTCTGCGCGAGACACTGCAACGATCCAAAATCCTTTTGGCGTCAGCGTGGCGCAATTTACGCAGCAGCCGACTAGGCCGCTTACAGATGAGAATGTTATAAGCCTAGGGGAACCAATGGTTCATCCGAGAATCTAACCCACACTCCACACCTTTGCATAGAGTTTAGACGCGTCGGCATGAGAATATAAAAGGGCTGCAGGCCTCCCTGCAACCCTATGTTTTAAATGCAATTCCGACTAAGCAGACGCTTGATGAGGCAACTCCACATCATCGTCGTTGATAAGGCCCGCATCAGGGTCATTAAAGACTGCCATGTCGATCTTACCCTCTCCCTTAGCTACAATCGCGGTAACAACAGCGTCACCGGTAATGTTTACCGCAGTGCGAATCATATCCATGAGACGATCAACACCAAGAATGATGGCGATGCCTTCGATCGGTAGACCAACTTGGCTAAGCACCATCGTCAACATGACCAGACCGACACCAGGCACACCCGCTGTCCCGATCGAAGCCAACACAGCCATACCGATTACGGTCAGATAACCACTCAAGCCCAAGTCGATCCCATAGACGTTCGCCAAGAATACCGTCGCCACACCTTGCATGATTGCTGTGCCGTCTATGTTAATGGTCGCACCAAACGGGATACAGAACGACGCCACTGACTCGTCGACACCAACACGCTCCGTTACCGAACGGTAGGTCACTGGAATAGTCGCGTTAGAACTTGCCGTTGAAAATGCAAATATCTGCGCGGGCCGCATTTTACGCATAAACGCGACAGGATTGAGACCAGACAGAAGCTTCAACATGACGGGCAGCGTAATGAACAAGTGGATGAACAGCGCCGCGACCAAGGTAATGACATAGGCGATGACTGGCATGAACAGGTCCAAACCTTGCTCCGCGAATGTCTTTGCGATGAGACAGAACACACCGTATGGCGCGAAATGCATAACGATCTGGACAACTTTCATCATCAAGTCATTCATGTAATCACAAGCCGCGATAAAAGGTTCAGACCGGGCGCCGAGCATCAAAACACCGACACCCAACACCACGGTATAAAAGATCACTTGCAGCATTTCGCCATTGGCAAAAGCGGCAATCGGGTTTGTCGGCACAATACCAGCAAACACATCCCAAACCGAAGGCGCTTCTTTGCCTGAGACGCCTGTCAAATCAAGACCCGCCATATCGAACCCTTTGCCAGGCCCGACTATGGTCGCCAATGTAATCGCAACTGTGATCGCGAGTGCCGTCGTCCCCAAATAAAGAGCGAATGACTTCGTGCCGACTCGACCAAGTACGCCAATGTCACCGATACCCGTGACGCCGCCAAGCAGTGAGAAAAACACCAACGGAACAACAAGCATTTTCAGAGCATTTACGAACATCTTACCGATCATCGCAAACAATCCCGACACGATGTTTTTGTCGATAAATTCACTGTTGATCTGGTTGAAAATAACTCCCACGAGGATACCCAGTCCCATGGCAATCATAATTTTCATCGTTAACGACATCCCTTTGCCGCCTGTCTTTGGGGCTACCATTTTCCGCTCCTTTTTCACTTATACGGCGAGGCTCGCACACAAATCCGTGTTCTCAAAGGGATAAGTCAGGTTCTTAAATGAAGACTAGTGCCCATAAACGCTCACGCCAATGCGAGGTTTATGGGTGCAAAAATCAGAGAGCAACGTTGACGTCACCTCAAAATACCACGTGCGATCTGATTAAAATTAGCGGCAACCGATTGGGATGAGGGCATAGGGAAACTTGTAATCAGGATTGTGCAACGACGCATGGTTAGCGCCTGACCCAAAGACGCCGAAGTCTTCAGAGGAGCGCATTGGCAAGCCGCACTTGCCATCCATGATACCAATCGGCGACATGGCGTTTTGAGCGATTGATTTCGTCTCAGGATCGTCAGGGAGGCCGCGAAATGTTACGGTCAACGACTGTATCCCCGAAACCCGCTTTTGCGGCAGGATTCGGGGCCGTTGATCGCTCGGTTTCGGTCATTTCAGCCATGGCGGTATGGCCCGTAGAACAACTTGAAGCGAAAGATTTTCTAAAATTCAGTTTAGGTTAGAATTTTGAGAGCCCTTTTCAAAAACGCTTTACCTCAATATTTTTGCATTAGTTTTTACGCTATTTATCAGGTATCCAATTCAACCAAGTTCCGAAACTTGTCGTTCAAACTAAAAACTGCATGAAGGACAATAAATAAACGAGCTAAAGTCGCCCTCACGTTTTACGCAGGCTGCAACGAAAGGCGGTGAGTTCAACAAGATCGCTATTGCTTAGCTTGATTGGATCGCTTTGGCGGTAGTTCGGCCACATATCGGGGGCTCGTCAAGCGGCTGGGGCTTTTCCAAACCGCCGGATTGCCGTATCGGGGAGAGTAAAGGAGCATCTCATATGTCGATGAACACATTTGGCCATCTTTTCCGGTTCACCACTTGGGGCGAAAGCCACGGGCCAGCACTTGGGGCGACGATTGACGGTTGCCCGCCGAATGTGCCGATCAATGAGGCGATGATCCAGCAATGGCTCAACAAGCGCCGCCCGGGTTTGAACAAGAACACCACCCAACGCCAAGAGGCTGATGAGGTCGAAATTCTGTCGGGTGTTTTTGAAGGCGTCACGACGGGAACCCCGATTCAGTTGATGATCCGCAACACCGATCAGCGGTCGAAGGACTACGGTGATATTGCCAATACTTTCCGTCCTGGCCATGCCGATATTACGTATCATCAGAAATACGGCGTCCGTGATTATCGTGGCGGCGGGCGCTCGTCTGCGCGCGAAACTGCGGCGCGTGTGGCTGCGGGCGGTGTGGCGCGAGAGGCCATTCGTGCGATTGCACCAAATGTGCAAATCAAAGGCTACATGACCCAGATGGGGACAAAGCAGGTGGACCGTGCAAAGGTCGATTGGGACGAGATTGATCGCAACGATTTCTTTTGTCCTGATGCGGATGCTGCCGCCGAGTGGAACGATTATCTGGCATGGCTGCGCAAAGACGATCACAACTCTGTCGGCGCGATTATCGAAGTTGTTGCACGTGGCGTTCCTGCGGGGATCGGTGCGCCCGTTTATGGCAAGTTAGACACTGATTTGGCCGCTGCGATGATGTCGATTAACGCTGTGAAGGGCGTTGAAATCGGCGAGGGTATGAATGCCGCCGCGCTGACAGGTCGCGATAATGCTGACGAAATCTTCATGGGGAATGATGGGCAGCCTGTTTATTCGTCTAACCATTCAGGTGGTATCCTTGGCGGCATCAGCACAGGGCAGGATGTGGTCGTGCGCTTTGCCGTTAAACCAACCTCATCGATCCTCTCCCCACGTAAGTCGATCCGTATGGATGGCTCTCCGATGGAAGTGATCACCAAGGGACGCCATGATCCCTGCGTCGGTATTCGTGCTGTGCCCGTTGGAGAGGCCATGATGGCCTGTGTGATCCTTGATCACCTCCTGCTGGATCGCGGCCAGACAGGTGGCGTGCGCGGCAAAATCGGGTGAGTTTGCGCGACGACTTACGCGGGCATTTGACCGCAGTTGGCGAAGGTGACGCTGCGCATGACGTCGCACATACTGATCGTGTTTGGGCGAATGCGCAGGTGATTGCAGATGGCGAAGCGCCGTGCGACATGACTGTGCTTTTGGCTGCTTGCTACTTCCATGACCTCGTAACTTTACCGAAAGATAGCCCCGATCGCGCGCGGGCCTCGGCCCTTTCCGCCGAGGCCGCTGCACCCATCCTACGCGAATATGGATTAACGGACGATCAAATCGCCAAGGCTGTCCACGCTATATCCGCCCATAGCTTCTCAGCGAACATTCCGCCCGAAACTTTGGAAGCAAAAATATTGCAGGATGCGGATAGGATCGAAGCCTTGGGCGCGATCGGAATTGCGCGTTGCTTTGCAACCACGGGCGTCTTGGGCGGCGCCTTGTTTCATGGGTTAGACCCATTCGGGGCGGATCGTCCGCTCGATGACAAGGCTTACGCCGTCGATCATTTTCAGATCAAATTACTGGGACTCCCTGCCACGATGCAAACCGCAACGGGACGCATACTCGCCGAAGACCGCGCGAATGTCTTGCGCGACTTTCTGGACCAACTCGCAAGCGAATTGGATGTACCAGCTAGCGGTTGGTAACGGGTTGTTTTGAAAGCTGCACCGCGAGAATACCGCCTGCGATGATCATCACGCCGATGACGTCGATCAGACCTAGCTTTTCACCCAACAGAACGGCCGCGATGGCGACCCCAAAGAACGGGTTGAGGAAGTGGAAGGTCGAGGCCTTAACTGCCCCGATACGCCCAACGAGCATGAACCAGACCCATGTTGCCAGCAATCCAGGCACGAGTGTTGTGTAAAGGAATGCGACAATAAGTTGCCAATTCCACGTGATGTCAAAGTTTTCAAACACAAGCGCTGGCCCCCAAAGGAGCGCTGATCCGACTAGCATTTGCAGACCAACAATCATCAATACGTTGCCGCCCGAACTTGCGCCCATAACCGCCAATGTCGCAGCCGTGAGAGATACAACTCCGACGATACAGAGGATCAATCCGTATAGATCCACTCCGCCGCTGAGCCGTGCACCCATGATAATCGTTACACCAATGACACCTGCAACGAGGCCTGCAATTCCAAGTGGACGGAGCCTCGTACCCATGAATAACCAACCGGAAAGTGCTACAAGGAGCGGCATTGTCGATGCGATAATCGCGGCGAGTGATGCTTCGATTGTCTGCATCGCGACAAAATTGAGACCGAGGTAAAGCGCATTTTGGCAGATGCCAAAGACAACAATTCCCGTCCATTGACGGCGAGATAGTTGCATCGTTTGACCCAGCATCTTTGCGATGGAAATGCCTATGATACCGGACATCAAAAAACGACATGCGAGAGCCGTCAGGGGCGGCGCGAACTCAACGATGATCCGCGCGGATGTGAAGGCTGATGACCACATTGCCGCGAAGGCGAGGCCCATGAAAATTGCTTTGATATCCATGGCGCGACATTTGCCGAAATGTGAAGGTGACGCAACGAAAAAGGGCCGCCTATTGAGGCGACCCTTTCACATCTTTTTAACGCTAAACGACTTAGTCGTTAACTGAATCTTTAAGTGCTTTCGCGATTGTCATTTTGACAACCTTGTCAGCGTCTTTCTTGATCTGCTCACCAGTGGCTGGGTTGCGAACCATACGCTCTGGGCGCTCACGGCAATAGATTTTGCCAACACCTGGAAGAGTGACAGCACCGCCGCCGGAGACTTCACGTGTAATCAGTGCGCATACTGCATCGAGTGCTGCACCAGCAGCTTTTTTGTCTGCGCCCATTTCGTCTGCAAGTGCTGCGACGAGCTGTGCTTTTGTCATTGGTTTTGCCATTTTCTGGTCTCCATCTCTGTGCCCGACTTATGGGGCCTCATGTGGGCACAGTTAACTGTATCTTGTGGTCCACCACAACGATTAGTGTGCAAAAAAACCATGAAAATATGCATTTTCCCTCGTTTTTGGTAAATTAAAGGAAGGCGGTTTCTTCAAAACTCCGCAACTTGCGGCTGTGAATACGCTCCAGTGGCATTTCGCGCAGAATTTCCATCGCCTGAATTCCGATCCGCAAATGACTGGCAACCTGTGTTTTGTAGAAATCTGACGCCATTCCGGGCAGCTTTAGTTCGCCATGTAGGGGTTTGTCACTAACGCAAAGCAGGGTCCCGTAAGGTACGCGAAATCGAAAACCATTCGCGGCAATCGTCGCACTTTCCATGTCCAGCGCGATTGCACGTGACTGCGAGAGCCGCTGCACTGGCCCCGAATGCTCGCGCAATTCCCAGTTGCGGTTGTCGATGGTGGCAACCGTGCCCGTCCGCATGATACGTTTGAGCTCAAACCCCTCAAGTTCTGTGACGTTAGCAACAGCGGTTTCCAACGCGATCTGAATTTCGGCCAACGCAGGGATCGGGACCCAAACCGGCAGGTCATCATCCAGCACGTGATCTTCACGCAGATAGGCGTGCGCCAGCACGTAATCACCGAGACGTTGTGAGTTACGAAGCCCGGCACAATGCCCAACCATCAGCCATGCGTGGGGTCGCAGAACAGCAATGTGATCGGTCGCGGTCTTCGCGTTCGACGGCCCGACGCCGATGTTGACCAAAGTGATTCCGCCGCCACCTTTTCGTTTGAGGTGATAGGTCGGCATTTGCGGCAATTTGGCGGGCACCGGCAGCGGAGCGGTGGGGTCCGTAATCTCGATATTCCCTGTGCCAACAAAACTGGTGTAACCGCTATCCGGGTCGGCTAATACCTGACGCGCATATGCTTCAAACTCTTCAATGTAGAATTGGTAGTTGGTAAAGAGAACGTGGTTCTGGAAGTGCTCGGCAGCAGTTGCTGTATAGTGTGAGAGCCGCGCAAGTGAGTAGTCGACGCGCTGCGCCGTGAATGGTGCAAGTGGCCGCGATCCGTCGGGGTAGTGAAATTCGTTTCCATTCACGATGCTATCATGAGTCGTCGCCAAATCTGGCACATCGAAATTATCACGTAAGGTGAATTCCATGCTGCCATCTTGTGGGACAGAAACATTTGCGTCATTGGCCACCGCGAAATGCACAGGCATCTCGGTAGAGGAAACGCCAATACTGACGGGCACGCCGTGGTTTGTAATGAGCAGGCCAATTTGCTGGATCAGGTAATGCTCGAACAGATCAGGCCGCGTGACCGTAGTGGAATAAGTCCCCGGCTCTGCGACGTGACCAAATGACAAGCGGCTATCGGTCTTGGCGTAGCTTGTCGTCGCGAAGCGGATTTCGGGATAGAAGGCGCGGATACGTGCATCTGGCTGTCCATTCAGGATCGCATCGCTAAAACTGTGGCTTAAAAATTTCGACGCGGTTTCATAAAGACTTTGCAGACGTGCGACAGCAGCTTTTGCATCCATAAATTCTTCGTGGGCGGGCACATCGGGTGTCCGGATAGGCATATTCATTCAGTGTCCTCAAATAGGTCCGTGATCTCGAATTTGGTCACATCGACCAAGCCTAGATCGGAAATACGTAACGCGGGTATGACAACGAGCGCCAAAAGCGAATGTTGCATATAGGCGTTGTTAAGTGTGCAGCCACAAACAGCCATCGCCGCGACCATTTCATCGGCTTTGGCGGCGACTTCGGCGGCGGGGCTATCTGACATCAGCCCTGCAATGGGGAGCTTGACGAGCGAGAGTTCCTTGCCATCTTTCCAGACGGTCACACCGCCCCCAACCTCTCCCAAACGGTTCGCAGCCAGAGCCATATCTGCGCGGCTGGTGCCGACCACGATCATGTGGTGGCTGTCGTGGGCAACGGTGGATGCAATAGCCATATCGCCTGAATAACCAAAGCCGGATACGAACCCGTTAACCACGTCGCCCGTGGCGCGGTGGCGTTCAACAAGTGCGATTTGGCAAACACCCCCCTCACCTTCTACAATGCCGTCTTTGACGGGGAGATCAGCAACTAACGCTTCGGTCGGGGCTTGGTTTTCGACAACGCCGATCACCTTTGCGGTGACTTTGTTTTTCCCGCTTGGCGCTTTGATCTCAAAGTCAGTCGCGGCGAGTGTTTTGCCCATATGCACGGTCTGTCGCGCACTTTCGGGCCAATCGTAGTGCGGACAATCAACGGTGATTTTGCCGTTAATCGCAACCGTCTGCCCGCGTGCAATCACGTGCTCAATCGGCAGCGTATTCAGATCAGACGTCAGGATCATATCCGCACGCCTGCCAGGTGCGATAGAACCAAGTTCGCGCTCTAACCCAAAATGCGTCGCCGTATTAATCGTCGCCATTTGCAGCGCAACCAGCGGATCACAACCGCAATCAATCGCATGACGCACGACACGGTTCATGTGCCCGTCATTGACTAAGGTCCCAGAGTGGCAGTCGTCGGTGCACAGAATGAAATTCCGCGGATCGAGCCCCTTTTGCGTGATCGCGGTAATCTGGCTTTTGACGTCATACCAAGCGGAACCAAGGCGCATCATCGACTTCATACCAAGGCGCACACGCGCAATGGCGTCGGCCTCCGCTGTGCCTTCGTGATCGTCCGCAGCGCCACCTGCAACATAGGCCGAAAAGGCGATGCCCTTATCTGGGCTAGCGTAATGTCCGCCTACTGTTTTGCCTGCATTCATGGTTGCGGCCATCTCGGCAAGCATCTTTGGATCGCCATTCACTACACCCGGAAAGTTCATCATTTCGCCAAGCCCGATAATACCGGGCCACGCCATTGCCTCGGAAACGTCTTCGGCGGAAATCTCGAAACCTGTGGTCTCCAATCCAGGTGCAGAGGGGGCACAAGATGGCATCTGCGTATAGATATTGACGGGCTGCATCAGCGCCTCGTCATGCATCATCCGTACACCCTTGAGGCCCAGAACGTTTGCAATCTCATGGGGATCGGTGAACATCGTCGTCGTGCCATGGGGGATAACGGCAGCGGCAAATTCGGCAGGGGTCAGCATACCACTTTCGATATGCATGTGGCCGTCGCACAATCCGGGGATTAGGTAGCGGCCATTCGCCTCAATCACTTCTGTATCGGGGCCAATGCAATGCGACGCATCAGGGCCAACATAGGCGAAACGCCCATCGGCGACAGAGACCTGCCAACCATCCAAAATCTCGCGAGATTGAACATTGACCAAAATGCCGCCGCGCACAACAAGATCAGCCGCCTCGCGCCCTGCGGCGACAGCAACCAAACGGGGGGCAACTTCTGCCCAAGATTTAATGTGATGTTCCATCCCCAAATGTTTCACCGAATTGCGGGCGGATCAAGGGGGTGCATTACGTGACTTCCTGCCCCATGAAAAAGGCCGCATGCGATTAACACGCGGCCTGTCTCGTATTCTTAGCTTCTGGCTTATTGAACAGAAGCAATAAACGCGTAAATATCTTCGGATTGCGCGGCGTCGCGCACTTGGTACGCCATTTTCGACCGTGCGCGTGGATCACTCACCGTATCGCGCAACCAATCTGTTGGGTTTTGAATGTAGGCAACAAAATTGTCTTCATCCCAAACCACGCCAGACTCGCCCGCTTTTACGATGCTATCGCCGTAACGAAAACCGTCCAAGCTACCCACGGTACGACCAACGAGACCATAAAGGTTTGGTCCCGCCTTAGCACCGCGGCCTGCAAGAACCTCACCAGCGTCATTGCGAATGACGTGGCACGATACGCACTGGCGGTTGAACTGTTCTTCACCTGCCGCCGCATCGCCTTCGGCGCTTGCGAACGTAGGAAATGCGAGACTTGATACTAGTGCAACAAGAGGTAGGGTTCTCATGTTATTCTTCCTTTTGATCCATTCGATCACAGAGAAATTCTCCGTTGTTGTTATTACTTAAGCCTTCTGGCCGGTTATTCCAGCAGCGATTTAATGCGTCGAACCTGTTTCCTCTACGGAAAACACAAGATTAACGCTGCCAGCCTTTTCGAACGTAAATATGGCAGGAATTTCCTCACCGACCTCAAAGGGATCGCCATTGAGGCCCATAAACATCACGTGTTTCCCTCTCGGCGCGAATTCCACGCTTTCGCCCGCGGGAACGACCACACCATCCGCAAGATGCATCATCGTAGCGATCCCATCAGCAACTTGCATATCATGCATCATAACGCGTGGAAAATCAGCATCAATGCTGACAAGTCGGTCATCCTCTAGACCCAAATTCGTCAACGTAAAATATCCGGCCCCCGTCATGGCAGAGGCCGTCGTTGGAAGAATATAGGGGTGGCCAATCGCAAGCTCGCCGACCAAAATATCATGGGCATTTGCCAAAGCAGGCAAATTGATTAGTACGGCTACAAACGTCAAAAGTTTCATAGGTTTGCTTCCTGAATCGCAACCCTAACATATGCCAACGCGGAGTGGTTCGCTAGACAGCATCTCATGACAAAGCGACGCAGGCGTAGGTTACCCCAGCCATGCCTCAATTGAAGACTCTGTTTTGGTCCGAGCGCACGGCGATGCCAACGCTCGTCGCAATGAGTGTTGCCGATCATCAGGCTTGGGCGATTTTGGGCGTGCGGATGAGCAGGCTACAATGACTTGGCGGTGCTGTCGCTTTTCCGGGGATTGGCTATTTGGCGCTCTGACCAAATAGCCTAATTCCATTATTCCGCCGCGATAGTCTCTACTTTTTCAACCTTCACCGCAGAGAACTTAAACTCTGGAATTTTGCCGTAAGGGTCAACCGCAGGGTTCGTCAGAATGTTCGCCGCAGCCTCGACGTAGGCGAAAGGCAAGAACACCATATCTGGGGCCACGGCGCGGTCCATCCGTGCCATAATCTCGATTGATCCGCGACGCGTTGAAAGCCGCAGCATGCCGCCCGCCTCGACCCCAAGCTTGCGTAAAGTGGAAGGATGCAAAGAACAGTTTGCCTCTGGTTCCAAACCATCCAGAACCTTTGAGCGACGTGTCATTGACCCAGTATGCCAATGCTCCAACTGACGACCTGTCGTGAGGATCATCGGATACTCCGCATCTGGCGCTTCATCCGGCGCAATCACATTCGCAGGTGTAAATTTCGCACGTCCATCGGCGCGTGGGAAGCCTGTCGCGAACATGATCGGTTGACCGGGATCTGTTGGCGACAGCGACGGATAAGTAACCGCATTTTCGGTCTCAAGTCGGTCCCATGTGATGTTGGCAAAAGACTTCATCAAAATGCCCATCTCCGCGAAAACCTCGCGTGGGTGGGTGTAGGTCCAACCAAGACCAAGACGCTTTGCCAGCTCAACTTCGATCCACCAATCCTCACGCGCTTCACCCGGAGGCGCAACAGCAGGACGGCCCATTTGGACCTGACGGTTGGTGTTAGTGACAGTGCCCGATTTTTCCGCAAAGGCAGAGGCAGGCAGGATCACATCGGCGTAGTTTGCCGTTTCTGTGATGAAGATATCCTGCACCACAAGATGCTTGAGCTTCGCCAGCGCATCGCGGGCATGTTCGACATCAGGATCAGACATCGCAGGGTTTTCGCCAAGGATGTACATGCCGTGAATATTGCCGTCATGCACCGCATCCATGATCTCGGTCACGGTAAGACCCTTTTGCGCCAAGAGCGGCTCATTGATCGCATCAGCCGCCAAATCGCGCGCCCAGACTTCGGCAAAGCGCGAGCGCACGCCGTCGTCTGTCACTGTCTGCATATCGGGCAGGAACATCGGGATCAGGCCCGCATCAGAGGCACCCTGCACGTTGTTCTGACCTCGGAGCGGGTGAAGCCCAGCGCCAGGGCGACCGACTTGACCTGTCATCAAGGCAAGCGAGATCAGGCAGCGCGAGTTATCGGTGCCGTGAATGTGCTGTGATACGCCCATGCCCCAGAAAATCATCCCTGCTTTTGCCTTGGCAAAGGTGCGGGCAACGTCGCGCAAAACCTCTGGCTCAATACCGCAAATCTTGGACATTTTCTCAGGCGTGAAATTCGCGAGGTGGGCCTTTTCGGCTTCCCAATTCTCGGTGTATTTCTCGATATAGGCTTTGTCGTAAAGCTCTTCTTCGACGATCACATGACAGATCGCGTTGAGCATCGACACATCCGCACCAGGGCGGAATTGCAGCATATGCGACGCGAACTTGCGCAGGCCAACGCCGCGCGGGTCCATGACGATCAACTTGCCGCCACGCTTGGCGAACTGCTTGAAATAGGTCGCGGCAACAGGGTGGTTCTCGACAGGATTCGCGCCGATGACAATCGCCACATCTGCGTTTTCAATCTCGTTGAAGGTCGCAGTAACCGCACCCGACCCGACGTTCTCCATCAAGGCCGCAACCGAGGATGCATGGCAAAGCCGCGTGCAGTGGTCGACGTTGTTATGGCCAAACCCTTGGCGGATCATTTTCTGGAACAAATACGCCTCTTCGTTGGTGCATTTGGCCGAACCAAAGCCCGCGACAGACGCGCCGCCCTTCTCGGACTTAAGGTCCAAAAGGCCCTTGGCCGCGAAATCAAGCGCCTCGTCCCATGATGCCTCGCGGAAGAATTCTTGCCAGTTTCCGGGGTCCACATTCAACCCCTTCGCAGGGGCGTCATCACGGCGGATCAAGGGTTTTGTCAGGCGGTGATCGTGGTGGATATAGTCAAAGCCAAAGCGCCCTTTGACGCAAAGGCGCCCCTCGTTCGCGGGGCCGTTAATGCCCTCCACAAACTTCACTTTGTTGTCTTTCACCTTGAGCGAAATCTGGCAGCCAACGCCGCAGAACGGGCAGACCGATTGCACTTCGCTATCAAAATCTGCGCTATCGCCGACTTGGTTTTCGTCCGTCACCGTCGCGGGCATCAGGGCCCCTGTCGGGCAGGCCTGCACGCATTCGCCGCAGGCCACGCAAGAGCTATCGCCCATCGGGTCGTCCATGTCGAAAACGGGGTAGGCATTGTGCCCGCGCCCAGCCATGCCGATCACGTCGTTGACCTGCACTTCACGGCACGCGCGCACGCAAAGGCCACATTGGATACAAGCGTCGAGGTTCACCGACATCGCAACGTGGGAACTATCCAAAAGCGGAATATGATCAGCGTCCATTGTCGGAAAACGGCTTTCAGAGACACCCTGCTTTTCAGCCATATCCCAAAGGTGGGAGGATTTGTCATGGGCGACTTCACGCTCTGGCTGGTCGGCCACAAGCATCTCCATCACCATCTTGCGCGCCTGCACTTCGCGCGGCTTGTCGGTGGTGACCACCATGCCCTCCGAGGGTTCGCGGATACAGGAGGCGGCCAAAGTGCGCTCGCCTTCAATCGCTACCATACATGCGCGGCAGTTTCCGTCAGACCGATAGCCCGGCTCTGGCTTATGGCACAGATGCGGGATCACAAGGCCGCGCCCATTGGCGACCTCCCAAATGCTCATGCCTTTTTCAGCTT
>Ga0181554_1001283_pt1 | contig 23971 bp, 3 predicted proteins | sample 011ome_16_FD_145602 | JGI IMG/M metagenome (GOLD analysis project Ga0181554, IMG submission 145602) | Coastal salt marsh microbial communities from the Groves Creek Marsh, Skidaway Island, Georgia - 011503CT metaG (spades assembly) | ecosystem: Environmental > Aquatic > Marine > Intertidal zone >... | reverse complement strand
GCAATGTCAAGCGCGTCGAAAGTATTCCAATGCGCCGCCGCGCCGCCGGAAGAAGCGTTCAATTTGGACACTTCGACGCCGTCGAGAAGAGATTTACAATACTCTCTTCTGTACTCGATGACGTTACTGCTCTTTTCTTGCATCACTTCGAGGTTCTTTTTCAATTCATCTTCGGTAACTTCCATCATCTGCGCGAGCTTTTGTACCGGAATAGTCGTGTACAATCTCAAATAGCTTTTTAACTTGGGAAGCGGCGCGCGTTGCTGAACCTCTTCCATGAACACCGTGAGTTGTTTCTTATACGCCTCTTGATTATAACTAAGAGACGGATCTGCGGCATACTCTCCAGATCCCGTCGATTGAATGATTTCGTTCGTGGCGATGAACTTCGGACACGCAAAAGCGAACAAGTCCGCAAACACGTCTACTTCTCCGTTGTTCATCTTTGCCATCTTATCGCCGTACTTTTCTCGCAAAATGGAACGCGTGTGATCATCTAAAGATCTCATGACGCCCCCACTGGAAGTGGAACCAGATCCACAGCTCATTGAGACCGCAATCGATAGCAAAGAAAGCATTTGTTCTGATTTTTTTCGCAAAAGTTCGATTCTCCCTCCGGGCGAATGCGCGCCCGTACTTTTCCCGCCACCTCCGCCGGCTTCCCTTCGTCGCAAATTCATTTGCAATCGCTCGACGTGCGAAATACCACGATTGAAAAGTTTTGCCGCGTCTTTATACCTATTTAGCATGAAATAGGCGAAACCAACGTGATAGTTGACAGAAACGTGACATCCCGGAATCCTCGCGTGTAAACTTCCTCCGCCGCCGTGCAATACATCCGGCATTGCGTCGAAAGTTTTCAAAGACAACTCGTACTCTCCAGACAAGCACTGGACTCTCGCCAAACCAACGATGGCAAAATATCCCAAAGTATCTACAATGTTGCTTCTTTTCGCCTTCTCGTCGGATTCTACTTCTTTCTCGCGCTCCTCCGCCTCTTCCTTCTTCTTGTTTTGCAAAGCCTCCAAATACGTCTCAACCTTCTCTTTTTGCCACACGTCGCCGTCGTCTTTCAACTCTTTCAAACGCTCAATCTCTTCCTCCGATTTCGCCTGTAACTTTCCTCGGAACTGACAGAACGACTGAAATTGATAGATGAACTCGTCAACCATATCCCACAACCAAACGTTCGGCAAAACGAGCCCGCTCGTCTTACTTCTCTTCAAAACGCAATCAAACAATCTGCAATACGCTTTCCAACTCTCCACTCTCTCTTCGATCGACGGCGACGCGCTTCGCGAGTACACGTGACGAAAGTAAAGCTCCTCGTACAATGCGAGGAAAATCTCGTCGTCTGTCTCTTCTCCCGTTAAAGTCTTCCCTTCTTCTTCTCTCTCTTTCTCGAGAAACTCGAGAACCGCTTCTTTCTTCGGCCAGTTTGCGTTTTTAAAGTACCTCTCGCTGATGACTGGAAACGACTTCTCGTACAAGTTGCCGATTTCGTACACCGGATTTGTCCCGCGTCGTTCGCCATCTCTCCCTTGCTCAAAGTTTCCACCGCTACTGTGTGTCAAAGACTCGTCGATGCGTTTGTGCAAGAACGAAACGAATTGCCGGACGTGATCGTTGGGTAAAATCAACTCCGAGGTTTTGTTCGCTGATGCTTTGTTGTTGTTTGATGTTGTCGTCCTCGAGGTTGTTCTCGCTTCTTCGTCGACCACGGGGTCATTTCCACCGTGACCATCATTACCACCATTTGCGTCTTTATCTTCTTCGTCGTTATAGCCAACGCCGGTATCTTCCATCGTCGTCATCGTCCCGCTCGTTCTCGTCGTCAAAGATGATGATATTATGCCATTATTAGAGGAGGCGAAGACCCATCTCGTCTAGGCCTACGAGAATTATTTACGAAAAGTTGTGAAAAAAATGCAGAAAAGTTCACCTCCCTCTTTTTCAGTCGCGACGACTCTTGAAGTTCTTCAAAAGAAAACGGTCGACGACTTTTCTTTCTTTAACTCTCATCAACAACTTCGACACGCACTCGATCGAGGAGACGAGCAACGGTTAAAACGCGTTTAAAAAAGCGCTTCTTCTCTCGCGACTGACCTCTCTCTCAATATTCATTGAAATACGAGAGGAGGTATTTCCGAGAGAGAGAGAGAAACGACGCCATCCCCCTTTCTGGTGCGCATTTTTGAACTCTTTTTTTGTATCTCGCCAGACAAAACCTCCTCTTTTTTCGGCGTGTGGTCGACAACGACGTTGTTGATATTTTTTTTTAGTGATATTACTTGTTTATTAAACAATCATCATCATCATCATCAATCGCGAGTTCGAAAAGAGAGTGCGGGGTGTTTCGTCGTGTGGTTGCGCTCCTCCTCGCTTTTCTTCTTCGTCTTCGTCGTTGGTATAAAAGTCGTGTAAAATCGTAATCGGAGAGGGAAAAAAGACGACAAAACGGGCTTCTCTTCTTTCAAAAAGGAGGTTTTTCCGTTTGTTTGCTTGTTTTTTGAGCAACTCTTTGAAAGACGCGAATTTTTACGAGCATCGCTGACGAACGACGACGACGAACAAAAAAAAGTGTGTCTTGTCTGTCTATCACCTTTCTTTTACTACAAAATACAGAAGAAAAATACTTATTAAGAAGAAGAAGAAGAAGAGCGACAACAACAACAACAACAACAACAACAACAACAACAGCAACAACAAAGAAACGGCCTTGCCACATATACGTATTATACATATAATTAAGTCATCACGATGACGACGATGAAGGAAAGGACGACGATACTCTCGGGATTGTTGTTGTTCTCTTTACTATTTTTGACGCATGCGTTTGTCTCTGTTCGCGCGGCGCCGTTGAAGCACTTGTTGCACTCCGAGACGACACCGGTGGCCTCGGTGCACGCTTCGACGAGGCGTCGTCAGCTTTCGGCGTTGGACGATTTGGAAAATTACTTTTGGCACGGATCAAGACTTGCCATTGGGGCTCCTATTGGAAGACGAATTGAGTTTTTGTCGAGATGCGTGCGCGAGTGCGATTCGATGGGATACGCGTGCGCGGGTTTCACGAAAGAGACGCAAACTGATTATTGCACACTCGTCGGGCGCGGGGCTGGTTTGAAGCAAGCAGCAGAAAGCGACTTTTACAGGAAGAAAGAAGTTCCATCTGCCACGACGTGGAGTATTCACGATCAGAGGATGGTAAACAATCCCTCCGTGTACGCTTGGCGGCCGGTGAATGGTACGATTCCGTACATGCAGAATCTTTGCGCGGCAGATTCCATGTGTCAAGGCTTTTACACCTGCTCGGACACGGTGAATACCACGGAACTCGCGGTTGCAATCGATCCGACTCTCGGTCAGTCCGCGCAAGATTTGACGGTTTTATTTAACGACGCTCGAGGGTTTGCCAACGCGACATGCATGAATACCATGGTGGCTATACACGCCGAGTTTGACCTCGGTAACGGCGACGGGGATTACACGGATCTTGATGCTTCTTTGAAACCAATATTCGGTGTTCCCAGTAATGGGATGTTACTCTCTGGCGTTCCGCGTCAGGAACAGTTGCTTCCGAACACAGAAATGGTAGTTTATTCGCGCGGAATAAAAACGTGCGGTGGCACCGCAAACGGCGCCTTTTGCAAATTTCCGTTTACGACGGATACCTCGCGTCTCCTTCGCGACGTTTCCATTGAATTTTTCGAACCAACTGTCGAGGGTGACTCGCGTCCGTGGTGTTACACCACTACTCCCGGGAAATGGGGCTACGTTGACTGTTACGGAAACGATCCAATGGGTGCGAGATGGGAAATCACGCCATGGAGCGATTGTACAGTCGAGTGCGGCGGCGGCCTTCGCACGCGCTCAGCTTTGTGTTTGAACAGCACAACTGGTGCTGAACTCCCGCGCTATCGCTGCGGTAAAATGCCTGAAATCTCTGAAACATGCAACACGCAATCTTGCAATTTGAAATGTGGGATGCCGCTCGAAAATCGCGTGCAATGCGCGCCGTATTTCGAAGATCCCCGATCGGGATACTTCTCTGAAACGATACGTAAGGCTACGTGTCAAGAATACGGATGCTGCTGGGCGAACGATGATAAAAGTAGAGGCTATCAGTGCTACAAAGACAGAGCAGATATCCTCGACGGAGCTGGTCTGGGCTGTTTGATTGATAAACCACCCTCGTGCGCAACTTTTGAAGAATACAACCGCACGACAAGTGACATGATTTCGATGTGCGGCGACTCGTGTTGCCGAGAGAAAACAGACACTTCAAATAGCATCCCTTGTGGATGGTTCGTCGGCTACGCGCTACCGGGAAAACCAAACCCGTGCGGTAGATACGAAGACGCAATTCGCGCGGCGAATAATCCCACGATTCCTTCGGAAGATATGACGAAATGGATAAATGTTGGTCTCGATAAGTCGATCAGCGATTCAAAGTGTTATCCGCTTGTCGCCGGGGAAGCGGGATCGCTGCGCGACTGTCAAGCTAAGTGTACGGCTCGAGAGCACTGCAACACGGTGAATTGGCACCAAAGAAATACCATGTGCAAACAGTACATGTGTTTAAAGCAAATTGGAATGCGTACGAACGATGTACTTGGGTATGAAATATACACCTGGATTACTTCAAAAGCGAGCGAAGTTTGCGCCAGGGCGAATTCGCTTTGCTTTGCATTTCACGTCGGCGCTTGGGGCGAATGCTTGAACATGCCAAATTTTACTTCGGACTGGAGATTTACACCTCCGACGAAATGGTCCGATTGCGAACTAGTTAAAAGTCGCCCGGTCGTTTGCAAGGGTTCGGACGGTAAAACGTATCCCGATAGTTTTTGCATGACGGCAGGTCGCGGTAAGCCGCAAAAGACATCTATTTGCTTCGGCTCCTGTGGATTCAACAGAACGTGTGACGAACTCGCATGGCACAGTCGCAAGAGAGTTTCGCAATGTAAAAGCAAGCGTGAATGTGGTTACGTCGGCTCTTACACGTCGTGCGGCTCGATGTCTGTTCTCGGTCAATACGCCGCACACAGGATGCCGGACTATAATTTTCTCGGATGTCATGGACAGACCTATGATAATGGCGAATTGCGTTACTATCCTCCCAGGCCGGATCCGTATGGAACGCAAAGACATGGGGGGGCAAAAGACGCGACAACGTATTATAGCCAGCGCACCCACAGTGACATTGGTCAACAATGCTCTGATATGGGCGCGCGGCTGTGCAGTTTGGATGAGTTGCTCTCCGGGCAACCGCACTACTTCGATAAGAACAAGATGTACAAACGAAGTTGTGGGTATGGACGCACGTTCTGGTCGTCAACACCGTGCGGTCCAGGTAACCAAGGCTTTTTTACCGCAGCAATATACGAGAACGGGCAAAATCTTGGAAAGCAGTGCGCGCTGCCAGATGAATTACACAACATGGCGTGCTGCTCGAACTGGAATTTGACTTTGACGAATTTCACGAGAGAAGTTGAACAAAATCGCCTCTTCAGAAACGTCTCGCTCGGGAATTATCATTATTGTAAGAATACCGTGGGATATACAACTACTAATCCGGCAACGCCGTGCGGAGCCTACGAAGGGCACTGCCGGAACGATATGGACTGCCAATTTGGCACAAAGTGTGCTATGCTTGCTGCATCTAAATATGGCATGATTGATGGAGGAAGCGCGTGCATCCCGACGTATAACGAGCAGCAAATCGAGTTTTGGCCGAAAACGCTGTTTCTGAATATACCCACTGATATGCTGTTTTTAGAGCGAGGAAGAATTGAAATACCGGATAAATCAAACGTGAGAATAGTTTCTGGGATGAATCCTGGTTGCATGGGCGTCTGGGATCGTTCGGCGATAATTATCGCTGAAACATCAGTTCCTTTGTTTAAACGGGACAAACACGACTTTTATATTCCCGGCGAGGATGTTGAATCGACGAAGAACACGCAACCTTATCTCGAGTGGAAGAATATCAACATCGATAAGCGCTACCTCCTCGATACTGGTTTCGAAGAGGTTTTCGCGCAGGTGTGCCTTTGCGACGAAGCTTTGGATTGTTTCACTCCCGAGAATTGGCACGATCTTGGCAGTTTGGTCATCGAACCCGTGAGTACGTCTGGATTTTTTGCGCCTCTTGGGAGCGGAAACGTCGTAGGTTTCGGATACGATCTCTTCAAAACGTTCGAAGCGGCGACGATTGAACAGTATTATCCAGACATGGTGCGCCTCAAACGCTTCGATTTGAGAAATTTTTTGCACAAAGAATTTTGTGCGCAGCAGTGTCAGAAAGACCCTCTTTGTATTGGATACGATTGGGTTAAAGATGATCCATCTAACGGGCTCACGTACTCGTGCAGATTTCGTGCGGAGGGTTTCAAACTTCATAAATTAACTGACTCGGGTGCCGCCTATCAGTTCTACATGAAAACAGAACCTAGGCGCGAGCAATGGGATTGGTTCCCGTACTTGACCAACGTAGGTTTGAAATCATCAGACATTCCCGAATATTTGACTGGACACAATAATTGGGAAAGTTCTTACGTTCCTCCTTACTTCAAAAACATGTGGAAATATCCCAAGGAGTTTTCCATGGATGCGCTCGAAAATGTGACATTTGATCGATTGCGCGTACTATTTTCTCCCGGTACCTTCGGAGGAAGTGGCTCGGATTATTTGGATAATAGCTTTGCTTATCGCGCGCACGGTGATGTGCACACGGGAGATGGTAAAGTCTTTCGTAAAAATTCGCGCTCGAGGATGACTCAAATCTTGGAGGCGCCGCCAACGGCCACAAACCAGAGCTCGTGTTACAAACAATACACGATTTCAGGCCTATCTTTAGAAGCCGTCTCTCTCGGCACGTGCGCTCAAGTTTCAGAGGTTGAAGTAAACGGGATCAAATTTACCGGCACTGCCATGCCCTCCTATCAAATGGATGGTTCGAAGATTGAACAGAACGTCGTGCAAGTGTCTGCGACATCATCTATTGTAGAGACTGTAGCGCAAACTCCCGCATCAAGTAGCCAGTGCCCAATTTCCCCAGACTCCGGTGATGATGGCTATGTTGATTCTTATCGCGGCTGGTACGACGCTTCCGGGTGCGGCATTTGCCAAGATTATTGCAGATGGGTAGGAAATTCCGGATCTGGTGGTGATCCGTCGCTGAAAACTACGTACGAATACTCTTATTGGTCGTGCAGAAAGGCGGGCGGCTCTGGTTCATACCCGGGAACAAATACGAAGGACATCTGTCCGGATTCATCGATAAACTATAGAACAACAGGTGGGTGCGGAACTGACAGATATACCGCTCGCGGTTATTATGGGGGTTTCTTCCCACACACAAAATGCTCGGGACAAGGCGCGGAATCTCCCACGTGGTCAAACAATGAAGTCGAAACGAGTGTGGATTATATCGTCGCTCACCAGTCGTCTACGAGTTGGTGCTATTTGCTGCGATTCAACATCTCGCACTTGGACGGAAACTGCGTTTATCAACCAATTGGAGCTAAAGTTGCGTATTCAAACGCGGATTCCTCGACTTGCAGAACTAAAAGTGATATAATTAATCATTGGGAGAGCACGACGCGCGATGTAACTTTAGCCACCAATACATCCTCTGTTGGATACGAGCGACATTCTGGAAAATGCGTGATTGGAAACACGATATCGACATTTACCGATTTATCCCTCGTACAATGCACGGCAAAGTGTACGGAAAGTTTGGAGTGTCTCGCGGTCTCATTTCTGGCTTCTGCGCAAGACGCCGAAACGCTGTTGGCGATTGAAGAAATTATCAGTAATAATCCATTTGGCGTGGCATTTGACAGTGAAGATGTGACGAGATTTGGAACTTGCGAGTTGAAAAGTGCATCCGATTATGCAGATTGTGATGACGATTCGTCTTCGTCTGACTTTAACGGCGACGGTTTATATGTGAAATTGGCGTCTTCCTTGCTTTCTGAAGGCATGGGCGTTGAAACGTTGCATTACGGGATTTGCCCCGTTCCGTCGAGCCTGGCGTTCGACGGCGGATTATACATGCCCACTCAAAAGCCCACGTGCGGTGGAAACGCAGACGGTGCTCCTTGCTACTTATCTTACACTGATGACCCGATGAGCGAAGATTTACTTAATACCCAGTGTTTTATACCAATTAACGAGGACAGAAGAATTTGTTATACCTCGGCAGACAGGAGTCGTTGGGGATATTGCGACTGTAGTCTCGACAGTCAATGGTCGAGACCTTTCGGGAAATGGGAGGTTTTGCACAACTCAAAGTTCAGGGAGAGCGACGTTATTTTACTCACGGACGATTTGCACGCACCGCTCGATGGGATAGCCTGCTCAAATGGACGTAACGATGGGCAAGAAGACGCAGGATTTCATTGCAAGTTCAGAGCGAATACGACGCTCTGCTTACAATCAGAAAAATATGGCGAATGGCATGAATGGTATGGATTCGATGTGTCGAAAAATTTTTATGAGACTGAAAAAACAACCGGTTGGTATGCAGAAGAAGTACTTAAGGAGATGCACCCAGAATCAATGATTGAAGTGGTGTGCGATATTGGTGAGGTGCTCACCGGGATCGCGGTAACCGAAAAGCCCAGCCATGGATTAGTCCCGCGGTGCGGTGTACCGGCTTCCACATGGGAAGTGGATACCGACTGTATTTATGATACCAGAGATATGAGCTCCATGAACAATACTCTCAACGCTACGCGCTGCCATTACTCGAGCATCAAATACTATAGATCGGAAAGCGATGCCGATTACACACCATGTCCGGATGGTGAAGTTGCTATTGGTTTTTTTTGGAACGCTAAAGATTTAACTTACGATCAGTGGAGAGCTGAGACCTCAGCGAACGATGTATACGACAATATGGAAAGGAAGAATGAACACGTTGATCGTTCAAGAGCAGCCTACGCAGGAGCTCCGGTTCGCGACGGGATGTACGATTACGCATGGAGTTCAGACGGAGCGAGCGAAATTATGCTCATTTGCTCGAATGTTAGAGCTACTTCGGACCATGTCGCGATACGCGAAGTTTTTGATCAGACATGCTCATCTCTTGAATGCGACGGTGGATTTGAAACCGTTACGGGTCAAAATAGTTTGAGCGAATGTGGCGATCGTTGCGACTCAACTCCAACATGCCGTGCAGTTGAATTTAAGCCTTTGTCGGGAATATGTATACTGCATAAAGGGGACTGTTCAGAATCCGACAGATTTGGTAGAGATGTAACGAATGGACCTTCAGAGTGGTACTACGTGGACGCCGAATACGGTAAGACAACTCCGTACACGTCAGTTGAATACGATCATCCAGTAGAGCTGAACGCTCTGCAAGCGTTCGCTGTGAGTTCAATGGAGTCTGAATTTTATCTTAAGAAGAATTATTACAGTTGGAGAGGCACGCCTTGGACCACTTGCTCGCAGCCGTGCGGAACTGGTATTCAAAGTCGGTACGTTTACTGTGGTTCTCCCCCTGGTACGGAATCTGAAGAGGCAGATGGAAGTGATCCAATCTATATCTACAATAAAATCACCGCTGGTTGCATTCCTCCAGATAGGAACATTGAGAATGCCAGATTCGGTGATATGACACCTCGCGCCTGCGAACTGCTTTGTAACGAAAACATAGATTGCTACTCGTTTGAGTTTGGGGTCTATCACGGGGGTTCTGGAAATGCAATCCAAGAAAATGACTGCATTTTGAAGAACGTATCACCTTCTGAAATCGTCGATACCTCTGGTTGCGACGAGACTATTTCTGGAGAGAACGAGAGTGGCTATCGCGGTTGCCAAAGTAAAACGGTAGACGGAATTACATGCCAAGCCTGGGACAGTCAAACGCCTCACTGGCACGCTTCAACTCCCATAAATATGCCTGGAACAGGTTTGGGTAATCACAATTATTGTCGCAATCCGGATAACGACCCTGGGGGGGTGTGGTGTTTTACAACTGACCCTGATCAGCGCTGGGCGTATTGCGACCCGCTCAGAGATGATGAAGTGTGCAGTGGTGCCGAGCAAAACACCGATCTATACGTAAAAACAGAAATTACTGGACTGAACAAATCTGCCCTTTCTAACAGAGTGCCGGAGGAGCTTTGTAATGACATTCCGAAGATTGAAGAAGTTCAACATTGTAACGTCTTTCACTGCGACTTACAGTGCCGTTTGGATTCTGGTCGCACGGCGTGTGCCCTTTATGAGAACGACCCTAGGCGGAGATCATCTATGATTGGCGTGCGCCGAATGACTTGTGAAATGCACGGTTGCTGTTTCCTGGCGAATCCTGTAGTCGCGAATGAAACTACCGGAGCCGGGCTGTACACGAAAGAAAAGGAATGCTACCAACAGCCACTCACGAATTACCCGGAATGGTTCTCTTTGCCGTTTGACTCGTGTTCTCGAGACTGCCACGATGGTGATAGCGCAAACGTCATAGATAAGAACGCTCCAGGTGCGGAAGTGTATCCTACGCGATATCGCGAAAATATTTGCATTTACACAAACGGAAGCGTCGCGAGTGACATTTTATGCGGTGAGCCTCCTGTCAATGCTGCAACGTGCAACATGTATGAGTATTGCACTGAAACGGGATGCGGACCGAGCGGTTGCGGAGATAATGGTAGTTGCGAGCGCGTGTATTATTCACAAATTGATACGAGGCTCTTTACCGAGACTTGCGTTTGCGATGTTGGATGGTCCGGTGCTACTTGCAATATGCGCGATCCTGCATGCTTCGTGAATCCGAATGATGGTAACGGAACGTGGGTTACTGGTTCCTGGGGCGCGTGTGGTCCCACAACACCGCGGTCACAAGATGCCATTTGCACCGAAGGCGAGAATCCCACGTGCTCTGAATCAGGAACGAAAACACGAAACGTTAAATGCAGCTGCTTCGGCACGTGTAAAAATGTAGACAAGCCGAATGCTAGTTTGAGTTGCACGTATGAATACGCAAAACACGTTTCAAAAAGTGTATTTGGTAATTTACTTCCGTACAGAAACTGGATACCGAAGGAATTTCCTGACATTGATATTATGAGTCACTTTGTGATGATGGAAAACCGCGAAGGGATAGCGTCGTCGGGAGGTTTCAGTGCAATGGGTGTCGAAGATTGCCTGGCAGGTTGTATTGGTACCCCAGCTTGTCCCGGAGCTATATACGTTGGGAATTCTTTTTTCGGGCAGTGCAACTTTCTCGAGAAAAGGCATTTTGAAATGGGACATTTGACGCGAGGTGGGTCGAGTCAGGCAGGCTGCAGCTGCGGCGGCAAAAAGAAAGGCAAATCGCACGTGTTCATGCGGCGCGGATTTTTGCACAACTACAATCGCCCCGAACTCCTAGAGAAAGTACTTCTGGCGACGGAAAATATGAATGAAGATGGAACAAACGCCACATGGACGACCGAATTATCGGAGGCTGTAGTTTTTGCAAACGAGCAAATCAGTAAACGGTTAACTGCGATTCCTCTCGACGATGATATTTACGAGTGGATAAACAACGTTACCGGCCAAACCTCGGGCACTTTCACGCCTACGTCGCAAAATGTGCCTCTGCGAACGTCTTTGTATAGTTTGGCATTCCCGGTTCATCCGTTTGTGTTGAGACACGTTCGCGTGTTACGGAATTACCTGTCGTCGGAGCATGATGTTGATAATTTGGCTGAACTTATTCTAGCTATTGCCTTTAGATACAGGAATTTTCCGTCTATACTCAACGCTACCTCTGATATTTTGAATGATCAAGTTCAAGACGACGACGAGCTTTACTTGCAATGCAAACTCGCTTCTGCCCTCAGAGGCGAGGGTGGAATAATTGGATCTGCGAAATTTCCAACGGCGCACGATCCCAAACCGAGTCCTCTTGCCGCTCTTGACAATCTTTTGAAGAGCGCAGCTCAAGCGCCACTCGACTTTTCTCTTTCAACTGCGCCGTGGCCATTACTTGCGACTTTGCAAACTGCACATTTTAGCGCGCGTGAGTGCGACTACGTTCGAAGGCATCCCAATGGGATCACGACGTGGTACAACAAGGCTCGAGACAGGAAAGAAACTCGATGCAGAGAATCCAATTGGCGTCCTGACTCTCTTCCTCGAATCAGTCAAGACGGTGGCCAATGCGTTCAGCAAGCTCATTTGTGGGTAGGATATAAATCATGCTTGGGAGCTCCAGCTGATACAGTGACTCAGCCAAAACACAGAGCGGCATATGGCTTCAACGAACGTGGAGGGAAATGGAAACCTACCAGATTCAATTGGATTCAAAAAGGTTACGAGACAACCTCGCAGTTTACTTTACAGACGGACGACGTCGCTGGCGTTATATCTAGTGCAGTTGTTCCGTTCGAATCAATTGAATCGATAACAAACGGTATAAATTTAGGACTATCGTCTTACATTGATGTGCGCCTGGCATTACATCTCTTCCGCAACGTGTACACGCACGCAGGAACGCAAATATTGACGCGAGTCGCAGCTTTACTGCTCGCCGCATTGAAGCGCAATCCTCACAACATTGAAGGATGGCAAATGCTGCAATATCACGTGTCGCTCGGAAATCTTCAAACCCACGTATACTCAGACTATGACTTTTTTGCAGAAATGTACACGGTCATGCGACCGTACGCGAAAACTTACCCGCATCTTTTTAAGAGGAACCTTGAAATCATAGTCGAAGGCGATCGATTTGATTGCTACATAGATGCTGATAACATCACAACCGATAACGATGGTAATAAAGTTTTTACGCCAAATGCTACGAATCCGTGGTTATTTTTGAAATCAGAAATGAATGATATTACCGGCGGCATTCCAGATGTAACTAGGTTTACTCCAGTCCCGAGGGACTTTAAATTTGACAACGGAGACCCTTACCAATTTATCGCGGCAGCGTGCTACTTTGTGGCAACGTGGCCGTGTAATCCTCACAATCCGAAAATCTTGGAGGTGAGTGGCGCTGACTTAGGATTTGGTACGATCGAGTACGCGTACAAAAGTCTCAACGCACTCATCGCATTTGGCTGGAATCAAGATGAAGAAAACTGGTTTCGTAATTTCTGGGAAGGTAAGTTCGAAGCCGGTAATGAAAAAATCGCGAGTTCTGTAGTGGACACGAATCGAACATCATTCGCATGCTCGAACGGTTGTGGTGATGCAAAGAAGTTCAAGAATTTGTTCAATCTACTGTTTACCGGACAGGGATTTAAATGCGACGGCGAGAAAGTTACACTTCCTCCGCTCGCTGGTTCTGACATTGAAGCGAATCTGGACTTCATCATTTTGGATTTGATGCCGCAATTGCCGTTTGGTCACGCACCTTCTCCATTCAGTTCAGACTGTGGCGCTGTTGATCCAAACAGCGGCGGGGCAGAAAGTGGAGTAGTTGGAGACCTTTGGTTATCGTATAAGGTGCGTAACGAAATCAGCTTCAGGAAGAGTCAAGAATTAATCAATGAATACGTCATGTTCGAGTTTAACATGCTAGGTGAAGTTGACAAAATGGCTGCATGGTCGACAGCCATGAATGCGCGTCTTCGCGATCCTCTCAAGCTTTTGGAGCAGAAAGCCCTCGCATATGATAGTGAAGACGGCTTTGAAAACTTTCGGAATTGTTTGGAACTTGAAGGACGTAGAAAGAAGCGTCTCTCTCGTCGCCGTGGGTTATTGAGCTGGATTTTTGAAAACGACGCTCCCGCTGCTGAAGAAGATAGTTCTATCAATGCGGATGTCGTTTTGATGAGCTCAACTGGTCGTTCATTACTGGATGCTCATTCTGGGGACACTTTGAACTTGGCCGACACCGATAGCGACGAAGATGCGGCCATTAGCGCCTACGGAAAACTGAATTTGTTAGCCATGGAAGAAGATACGTGGGATTTCAAAACGGAACAATCGGGTTTGAAAGATTCTGCACCTTTGATTTCACAGTTGTCTTTCAATCCTCCATCGGACATTTCGAGCATTCAGCTTAATCCGGAGGGAATGATTCAAAACGGTTGCGAGCCCGGTTGCGAGTCTTGTCCGTTTCAAGTGGATGTCGACACGGACGGATCGAACAAATTTAAAATCGGCACTCTCGTATCGCCGAAGGTGCGAGTCACGAGAGGAAGCACTTACACTTTCAACTCAACCACCGTTATGCATACGTTTCGAATTTCAAAAACAATCGACGGTACGCACGGATCTTCTGCCGAGGAGGAAGGTCGTCAATACACCGAAGGGTACGATTACGATTTCGAAACTGGATTGGTGACATTCACGCCGGGAGACGAGGCGCCTGACGTTTTGTATTATTACTCTGGTGCATCGGCTAATATGGGCGGTATAATTGAAGTAGTCTCAGAAATGGAAACTGAAATCTTTTCAAATATGAATGACCGAAACCCTATATTCGGTGCAAACTACGCGATTTCAAAATGCGCACAGTGTTTCCCGGGTTTTGAATTGAACCCATTGACGCGTTCTTGTTCCAGAAGTGGAACCGCTTCGGATTTGAACGAAACCGTGAGCTTCGACGCAAGCTTCTCGCCGCCGCCGCCTTCCCCCCCTCCTTCACCGCCGCCGAGTCCAGCTCCACCTCCGCCGTCACCACCGCCACCCCCCTTGCCACCACCAACTCCTCCGCCGCCATCACCGTCGCCTCCGCCGTCGCCTCCGCCGCCAATTCCACCGCCGTCGCCACCGCCATTGCCTCCACCGTCGCCACCACCGCCGCCATCCCCACCGCCGACGCCGTGTGTCAAGGATGACGGCGACATATCCGATTGTCCAAGTCCGCCACCACTTCCTCCTTCACCCCCTCCTTCCCCTCCTCCGCCGAGCCCGCCGCGTCCTTCCCCTCCACCAAAACCGCCCCCATCGCCTCCACCGTCACCTCCCCCATCTCCCCCACCGCTTCCTCATTTACCACCTGTGCCTCCTTCTCCTTCGCCTCCTTTACCTCCTCCACCGGACTCACCTTCATCGCCTCCGCGCACTGTTAACGTGGATCTTTTATCTGAAAGAAGATCGCTCTTTGGAATACCTCGAGTTGATCCCCGAACGGGTGAAAAGTATACCGGCCAATTTGCACTCAGCGAAGATTACGTTGCTATGCTCGTCGGTCAAGCTTTGCCGGGAATCATCATCGCCGCGATTGCTTTGGCACTTTTGGGCGTCATGGTCTTTCTCGTTGTCTTGCTCCTGGTAACCAAGATTGCTGGCGTTTGCTTTGAGCGCTGTAATAATTTCTTAAAACCAAAGCCATTCACTTTAAAGCAGCAACAAAACGCGCAAAAGACGATGATTGGATTTGGAATTATTGGATGCATCGGTTGCTTGATCGTGTTTTCGCAAGGATTATCCATCCAAAATGGAATGCAGGATCTCACGAATACTTTGATGGACTCTACTTCTGATTTGAAAAACCAGACGAACGCTGTTTTGAACGCACTGAACGTTTCCAAGAGCCAAGATGAACTCGCTGTTGTCACGAGATTTGTCAACAATTTGAACAAAGACGTCGTGCAAATTGTCGATAAAGTCGATTCGAAGCGATCGGAACTCGACGGGTACATGCAACAGGCACAAGCGTTTGTCGAAAGCGTATCTGTTATGTTGTTTATTCTTGCAGCTGGTGTCGTATGGGCGACGTTGAAACAGAAAGTAATGTTGACTTTAATTCTCGGAGCTCTTTTATCGTTATCCATGATTCTTTCTTGGTTGGTTTGGGGTTCTTTAACCGTAGTTGGCGTTGCCCTCGATGATATGTGTTGGAGTATGGATATGTGGAACGTGAACAAGACGCACGCAGATATCACCAACGATGTGATTCCTTGCATGAATCCTGGAGATGCGGTTTACTCCATGAATGTGCTGCGATACGAAGTGTATAAGAACATTGTTGACATGAACGATAAATTAACAGCGAAAGACGAGACGTTTTGTACGGAATTTTATCCAGTACCAGAGCGAGAAGTTTGCGAAAACCACGGGGGTATGGGCGCGAGCGGCTCGTTTGGAAGCACCGTGTGTAACGCCAGAGAAAGCGGATATCTCGGCTCGAACACTACTTTCGTATTGCCTGATACCGAGATGGAAAGTGGAGATACTCTGTGTGAAGACAACTTGTTGAACAGACGAATGTTGTTGCAAAGATCCAGTGATCGCATGACGATACAATCGAATTTTGATTTCGAAGAGGAAATAAGGAAGTGCAGCTCATATGGATCCAATTGTGTTTCTGATGTGTATGGTCCCATCGAGGATTGGGACGTGAGTTTGATCACGAACATGGACTATGCTTTTCGGTACAAATACTATTTAAACGCCGATCTTTCAAAGTGGGACGTCTCGAGCGTGACGAGTATGAAAGGAATGTTCACGTACTGCTATAATTTCAACTCAGACTTGAGTTCCTGGGATGTGTCGAGCGTCAGAAATATGTACGAAATGTTTCGAGGAGCGAGAACATTCAACAGAGACCTGAGGAAGTGGGATACTTCGCAAGTAACTGATATGGGATACACGTTTGCAGAAGCTAAGAAATTTAATGGGGATGTATCGACGTGGGATACTTCGCAAGTGACGAGCATGTATCAAATGTTTTATCGAGCGGAAAAGTTTGATCGACCCATTGGCTCTTGGAAAACCTCTGCTGTGAAAAAGATGGACTACATGTTCGGACATGCTTTGGATTTCAATCAAAATATTGGGGGTTGGGACACCTCTCAAGTGACGTCAATGACGTCTATGTTTGAAAGCTGTCCGGGATTCAACGGCGATATCAGTGAATGGGATGTCTCTAAAGTTTCTTCTTTCCGATACATGTTCCGATACGCCGTCTCGTTCAACCAGAATATCACACACTGGGATTATTCGGGCAGGTACAATACATGGTATTCGAATAGTATGCTCCAAGGAGCAACCAGATTTCACGAGCGATTTGCGTGTGAAAGTACGAATCCACCAGATTCATCCTCGTGCACTACCGTCAAAACCACTTGGTCAGCGCCGTCACCACCTCCAAATGCTCCGCCGCTTCCCCCTCCGTCACCTCCGCCCGCTTTACCGACTCCTCCTCCTCCGTCACCGCCACCCATCGTCCCAGTCACGACGACAAGCTATTATTCATTCAAAAATCTTGTAGCTTCATGTCTTCAAGAAGATGAAGTGTATGGCATGTGTCATAGTTTCGTTGAAGGACCAATGCCACTTTGGGACGTTTCTGCGGTGACGACTATGAGACAAGCTTTCGAATATAAACGTTCATTCAGAGGGGATCTCTCGAAATGGAATACTTCATTGGTCACTGATATGTCCTTTATGTTTCGTGACGCAAATGTATTTGATTCAGACATAAGCGCCTGGGACGTTTCTTCCGTAACGAGTATGGATTCAATGCTAAAGAACGCAAATAACTTCGTTTGCGATATTACTCGATGGTACACACCATCGCTTGCATCGGAAAATGCAAGGTCGATGTTTTTAGGCGCAAAGAATTGGGAAAAAATATTCGTGAGACAACACGGCTTCAGACAGAATACAGAAAGTGAAAGTACCGATATCGTAACTTCAGCAATCTTGACCGATCACTCCGACGGTCCTGCGAGTATGTGGGAGTATAAATATGAACCTCCTCCGCCTCCGCCTCCGGCGCTGCACATAATGGATTCAAATTTTATTCCATTGATTGATGATTGCTTGGCGCTGCGACCGGAAGACGGTATTTGTGAAGGTACGCAGTTCGGGGACATGCGGTATTGGGACGTCTCGCGGGTCACGAATATGGCCAGGGCATTTAATGGGTTTTCACTTTTTAATGCGGACATATCGCGCTGGAATACCTCGAGCGTCACGAACATGGAGCGCATGTTTTCGGGAGCGAAGAAGTTTGATCAAGACATTACATCGTGGGATGTATCTGAAGTAGGTAGTATGGTTGCGATGTTTTACGGCGCTACCGCGTTCAACAAAGATATCACGGGATGGGAAACGTTGTCGTACGTCTCCACTATGAGCATGTTCCGTAATGCGGAAACCTGGCTCTCCGGGTGCATCCGGGGTAAAGGTGGCTCTTCTACCATTGGTAACCGCCTCGCCTACGGCCCACCAAAAATGTGGGAGTGTACATTTCCACCCGCTCCGCCCCCATCGCCGCCGTCACCACCACCGCAGCCCTCTCCTCCTCCATTGCCACCCAGTCCTCCGCCGTATATCGCCCCGCTTACTGACAGAAACTTTTACAGGCACGTCGAAGCGTGCTTATCGTATGATCCTATCCTTGGTAAGTGCTTTGCAAGCGATTACGGGGAAATAGCATCGTGGGATGTCAGTAAGGTGACGTTCATGGGTGGGTTGTTTATGGATCGACACAGTTTTAACGCCGAAATACAAGGCTGGGACGTTTCCGCAGTAACGAGCATGGATAGAATGTTTTTGAACGCATACAACTTTAATCGTGACATAGGTGAATGGAACGTTGGAAACGTTCGCGACATGAACCAAATGTTTAGACACGCCGTCAACTTTGATAAAAAATTGTCCAATTGGGATGTTAGGAATCTCATAAATGCGCAGATGATGTTCATGCACGCCGAAAAGTTCACGAATGGAATGTCCGGAGCTCTGAATAACACTTGGGAGACTTCAGTAAACATTAAATTTAAAAGCCATTGCTTAGTCGGTGCAAAGAAATGGCACGAGACGTACCAATCTTTGATTGGGAGCGGTCCAACGGCGGATAAAATATTAGTCCCTTGGGGTCCGATATGGCCCCCTAGTGGTTATGTTTCCGGAAGTAAAACAGAAATTACCAATGACGTTCAGTTCAGACTTGCAGTTCAAGATTGTATGATCAAGGAACCTACGCTGGGAGCTTGCTGGGAATCTGAATATGGTCCAGCTCCGCTTTGGAATACGAGTTTAGTCACGGACATGTCCAATGCTTTCAGAAATAAGGAACAGTCGAATTGGATGGTAAGCGCGTGGGACACGAGTCGGGTGACGAGCATGTCAGAGATGTTCAAAAACGCCAAAGTCTTTAGTTTTGACATCTCGCGCTGGAATATCTCCCAAGTTACCGACATGACCAGAATGTTTGACGGCGCAGCGAAATTCAATCAAAACATAGGCACTTGGGATACGTCAAAAGTGAAGAGTATGGTCGGAATGCTAGCCAACACGGCATATTTCGATAGGGAGCTTAGAAATTGGGACACGTCGTCTGTCACTAGCATGGAAGAAATGTTCAGAAATGCGAAAAACGTTAATCAATTTATTGATAGCTGGGACACGTCATCAGTTACCAGTATGAGATTAATGTTTTCTGGTACTTCAAGCTTTAACCAGATTCTTGGGAATTGGGACACGTCTAGGGTTTCTAATATGAATGGCATGTTTTGGGGAGCAACTCAGTTCAATCGAGATGTTGAGGGTTGGGATACGTCCTCCGTGACCTCGATGACATCAATGTTTGATTCCGCTTCTGCGTTCAACCAAGGCATTGGGAGTTGGAACACAGAAAAAGTGACTTCTATGGGAGGAATGTTTGAGTCCGCTTCTTCGTTCAATCAAGACATTGGGGGTTGGAATACAGCAAAAGTGACTGATATGAATACGATGTTTCGGTCCGCTTCTTCGTTCAACCAAGACATTGGGAGTTGGAACACGGCAAAAGTGACTAATATGCAATCTATGTTTGATTCCGCTTCTGCGTTCAACCAAGACATTGGGAGTTGGAACACAGCGAGAGTGACTACTATGTATAGAATGTTTTCTTCCGCTTATGCGTTCAACCAAGCCATTGGGAGTTGGAACACAGCGGAAGTGACTACTATGAGAGATATGTTTTATTACGCTTCTGCGTTCAACCACGACATTGGGAGTTGGAACACAGCGCAAGTGACTGATATGGGATATATGTTTAATCAAGCTTCTGCGTTCAACCAAGACATTGGGAGTTGGAACACAGAAAAAGTGACTGATATGCTTGCTATGTTTCGTTCCGCTTCTTCGTTCAACCAAGACATTGGGAGTTGGAACACAGCGCAAGTGACTGATATGGAATATATGTTTTATTCCGCTTCTTTGTTCAATCAACCGATAGGCAGTTGGGACACTGATAAAGTAAGGTATACAAGATACATGTTTTATCACGCGGCTGAGTTCAACCAAGACATTGGGAGTTGGACATTTCCATCAATATCTTCCTCTTACTACAGTTCAAATATGTTTTACTACGCCAATGCATTTAAAGCTAAGTATGGCTGCGGGAATTCAGATCTCCCAAGTACGTGCACCACGGTTTTGGCTACCTGGGTTGCACCCTCCCCGCCGCCCCCATCCCCACCCCCACCTCCTTCTCCACCTCCTCTTCCCCCCCCTCCACCGCAACCTCCTTCACCTCCACCCAGCCCACCTCCTTCTCCTCCACCTCCTTCCCCACCACCCTCTCCACCCGCTCCGCCCCCTCCCCCTTCTCCTCCCCCGTCAGACCCAATACCTAGTGGTACTCTAAAAACTGCCGTCGACGAGTGTTTGAAAACAAATCCAGTGGACGGACTTTGCTATGATTTAAAAGTTAATGGAGTATCGTATGGCGCCATGCCTTATTGGGACACGAGTCAGGTAACCTCTATGAAATATTTGTTTGCGAGCAAGGTAGACTTCAATGCGGATATATCGGGATGGGATACTTCGCTAAATAGAAAACTTTGGGGAACTTTTCATGGCGCGCAGAATTTTAATCAAGATCTCTCCAAATGGGACACAAGCAAGGTCGACGACTTTGACGTTGTGTTCAATGGAGCGACGAAATTTACGCAGGACGTATCGAGCTGGGGTTGGAGCTGCGAAAGATTGATCTGGGGGTCTAGTATGTACCAAAATTCTGGTGCTCCTTGTTTTAAATGCAGCTCAGGCGTGTTCGAATCGTGTTCTACGGGAAGACGAAGAATGCTCCAGTCCTCGGACGACGCACCGCCCATCACGGACGAGTCATTCTCAGGACTCATCTCCAAATGCCTCGCAGTTGCGCCCACAGATGGCAGATGTGGAGAGGAAAACGAGCATGGTGACATGTCGATATGGAACGTTTCTCTCGTTAAAGATATGACGGCTGCTTTCAAAGATAAATCAAATTTCAACGCAGATTTGACTCTGTGGAATGTGTTCCAAGTCACCTCGATGGAAGAAATGTTTTCTGGGGCATCGGCATTCAACAGTGACATCATTGGCTGGGATACGAGTGAAGTGGTCAACATGGACTCGATGTTTATGGACGCGACAGAATTCAACGCGGACATCACGGCTTGGAACACCTCGTCCCTCACCAGCAGCGCCGGAATGTTTTCAGGGGCGACTGCGTTTGCTGACGCTTGTGTGAAGATCACGACGGGAAGTTCCAGCAGCGATGGTCCACCCTCAGCGTGGGATTGCTACGTCGCTCTCCCGCTCGACGATGAAGTCATCAACGAAGCTGTGATTCAGTGCCTCCAAGCGTCACCAATATTAGGTGAGTGCGCATGGAGCGCGACTGTGAATCCGTACGGACCCATGCGCGAGTGGAACGTTTCCTCTGTGACTGATTTCTCCGGTTTATTCTCCGGTCCATTCAACGGTGATATATCCTCATGGGATACGAGTTCGGCAAAAACAATGAGTGCCATGTTTCAAGACGCCTTTGACTTCAACAACGACATCTCGTCATGGGATGTATCGCAAGTCACGAGCATGGACGGCATGTTTGATGGCGCCCGCTCGTTCAACCAGGACTTATCATTATGGAACGTCACTAGTGTAACTACAATGGATGTAATGTTTAGGAACGCGGTTTCATTTGATGTGGATGTGACGTCTTGGTGCTTGTTGGATGATGCTGACGCTACTTTACCGTGTACACATATGAGGGCGGATGAAATGTTTTCAGGCGCCACGGCTTTTGGAGAGAAATTTTACTGGGTTGGTCTCGCAGAAGAAGCAGGGAACGGGAACGGACCTGCCGTGAATTGGGATTTGAGGGGAGACTCACCCTCTCCTCCTCCTGTTCCGCCGTCTCCACCGCCTCGACCGCCTCGACCGCCTTCGCCGCCCCCGCCGCCTTCGCCGCCTCCTTCGCCACCTTCGCCCCCTCCTCTCGCTGCGTTTCCTCCGGCGCCTCCTCCTCCACCCGATGTGCCGGAAAGACCGGTGGAAATTCTCCCTGTCTTTTTGATGCGAGCTGCGTGTGCCGGCGGTAGAGCTGGTAACGAGTGCCCGGGTTACGAAAAGACGTACAACTACATTGGAAAATTTGAGGACGAAATTGGAAAATGCAGCGACGCCGAAGACGAGTGTGCAGAGTACTTGGACGACAAGCGCATGATTAAATCGAACGTTTACGATGAAATCAAAGAATACGCAATCGTCGCGCGAACCTTGTCTGCCGCTCTACCGGACACATACGCCATCACAACGTGCGAATTTGTGCAAAAAGCGTTCGCCGATGCGAAACCAGGGTGCGAAGACACTATGAAATCGATTAAAATTCTGTTCGTCGGCACGACGCTCATTTCGGTCGCTTTCTTTAGCATGTGGGTCGTCTTTATCGTCGTGCTTTCTCGATTATTAAACAAAGATCGGTTGCTCGATTCTTCTGACGGGGAGAAAACGAATATCGAAACGAAGAAAGAGGTTGGCGAAGACGCTCTTTAATTTATCATCATAAGCGAGAGAGTACTAAGAACGCGTACTTTTAGAAGAGATTATAGTTTTACGTCTGAAACCGGTATTTATCACTGTACGCGTACACACGAAGCGAAGCATAAAAAAGTCAACAACCTCTCTCTCGCGCGCTCAAAAGAGCGCCGCTCTCTTCTTCGTAAAAACTCGACTTCGAGAAGTGTAACAACCCAGTTTTTAAAAGGATATCTGAAAAGAGACCCACCCCTTTCTCTCACGTGTTCTGTCATCTCTTTTTTCATTAAAATCCAACTCTTCTCTCATCATCGCAAGTTGAGACTCTTTTTCTATTTTTTTTTTTTTTTTTTTTTTTTTTTTTTTTTCTGTGGAGACAAAAAGTACTCATTTCTACTCGTACACCAAAAGCATTCTATTCTCTCTCTCTCTCTGTCTCTCTGTCTGTGTTTGCTTCCTCTGCCCTCGTCTCCCTCGTCTCCCTCGAGATTGCATTATTCGCACTCTATTCGCACAAATATAATAATGAAGCGCAATAATGAGAGTCCTCCTCCTCCTCTGAAGAAGAAGAAGATGATGAAAAGCGAAGAAGACGAGAAAGGAAAAGAAAAGAAGAAAAAGAAGACGATTTCGAGAACGTCGAAATCATCGTCTTTCTTCACCAACAACAAAAGACCCACCACCACCACCAACAACAACAACGCGTTTAGGACGACGAAGAAACACTCCCGCGAGCGGTATCTTCGCGATGATATTTTCTGCGGGATTAAGCAAGCGCCGGTGGCATACAAAGGGAAAGACAAGACGAAATGGATTTTGGATGTAAACGCAGAAGAAGAAGAAGAAAAAGAAGAAGAAAAGAGCGGCGTAGAAGCGAAGTCGATGACAACGAAGGAAAACAACAACAACAACAACATCGGAAATGATAAAATTATTTACGTCGTCGACGCGAACGTGTGTTTACACCAGCTGGACGTGGTATCGCACCCGAAGGCGATGAGAAATGTAGTCGTGTGCACGACGGTTTTAGAGGAGGTTAGAAACCGGTCGAGGAATGCGTATGAGCGCGTGAGGAGGCTTTGTCTAGAAGCTTCTTCATCTACGGGGGATAAAACAACGAACTCGGGGAGAAAGAATTTCTTTGTGTTTTCTAACGAATTTCACAAGGACACGTACGTCGGAGAGCCGAAGAAAGGCGAATCGGCGAACGATAGGAACGATCGGGCGATACGGGAGGTGGTTAAGTTTTACCAAAAGGTTGTCGGATTGTGTTCGTCGAACAAGC